>TARA_R100000687_G_scaffold82179_1_pt1 | contig 357496 bp, 343 predicted proteins | sample TARA_R100000687 | Tara Oceans TARA_R100000687 (sample SAMEA2622685) | marine metagenome | biome: marine biome (ENVO:00000447); feature: mesopelagic zone (ENVO:00000213); material: "saline water (ENVO:00002010), including plankton (ENVO:xxxxxxxx)" | depth 600 m
CTGAAGATCAAAGCCGCCTTCCCCGGAAATGCGCGATGAACCATTTTTTTTGCCTGTGACGGGGCCGCTCAGGTGCGCAGCGGCCCGCCCTGGGTGCCCTTCCAGCGGGAACCGGAAATGGTATCCGTGAAGGGTTTGAAGGCCTCCGGGTCGAGCTTGCCTGCCAGCTTGATCTCCCGCCCGAGGAACGTTGGCCACCACAGGTGGGCCGAAATCTGCTCACGCAGTGGCAAGCGGCTCGCCAGCGGATCCCAGGGACTGTCGTGCAGCACCAGCTCACCGTCCACACGCTCCTTCCAGGCACAGCCGTAGCGGCTCAGCACATGAACCACATGCGGCGGGAAGTCATAGCCGTGGGCCGCATCCGGCATCACACCGACCGCCAGGGAAAACTTCACCCACCACTCGTGCATGTCGAATTCTGCCTGCGGCTCGTTCTCACCACTCGCCGTGCCGCGAAACTCGACAAATGTGTAGCCCTGGTGCGTGCAGCGTGCACGCACCGCGGACCCCAGCCGATAGTAGTCAGTCTCGCAGGGATACTTGGGCTGACCATTGTGGTCGCGGCTGATAAAAATCGCCGATTCCTGATCAATCCCGTAGCCCAGGGCATACTCCCCCGCGATACCGTTGTAGTCGGCATTCACGGTTTGCAGGATGCCGTACTCGGGCTCATCCGGCACTGGCACGTTATAGATTGTCAGGTTGACGTAGGGATCAGCCCCGGGCGTGATACCCGGGGGCAGCACGGCGGCGATGGCCTCCGGGTCCGTGCGGTAAACAATCTTGAGCATCGGCCAATTGGCGATATCGCCCGTATTGCCCTGTGGGGCAGCTGTTGCTGTGGACATCGTTTATCTTCCTTATTGTGGTTATTACAGTCCTGAAGTGTGTTCAGCCGCCCACCATGGCGGGCACCGGCGTTGTGCGGTTCAGGATCATCTCGGCCCGGGCCCGGATCTTCTCATCGGTTTCCGGTGTTGTTGCCAGCAGCCAGAAGGCATCCTGCTCCAGGCCCGCCACCGCCATTGCCGCCACCTCGTCGGGGTGTGTGGTCTGCAGCTCAATGCCGTATTCCGCCGCCATGCGCTTCATATCCTCCACCGAACTGATCCCGGAGGCGTTGCCCTCAACCTCTTTCTTCAACGCTTCCGGGCGCACCCGCCCTGAGTTGAACAAGCCCGTCTCAACCACGTGCGGGCCCGGGAACAGCGCGCTGACCTTGACCGGGCTCTGCGCCGCCTGCACCTGATAGTGCAGATTTTCGGTGATGGCGTGCACGGCGGCCTTGCTGGCGGTGTAGATGGGTGCATCCGGGAACACCAGCAGTGCGCCGTTACCGGAGCCCGTGACAACAAAGTGCGCCGGCTCGTTGGCGGCGATCAGTCGCGGCATGAAGACACGAATGGAGTTGATGACGCCCCAGATATTGACGTTGAAACACCACTGCCAGTCTTTTTCCGAGTAGTCCCACATGGCACCGGATTCGCCGGCGCCAATACCGGCGTTGGCGAATACCAGTTGCACGCCACCGAAGTGCTCGCTGGCGACATTCGCAAGGCTCTCCAGGCTGGCGGCGCTGGTGACATCGCAATGCGCGACCCGCGCTTCGATACCTTCGGCGGCGAGGGCCTGGTCGATATCCTGCATGGCCGCCTCGTCCACGTCGCCGACCACAATGCGCGCACCGCGACGGCCAAGGGCGAAGGCCAGTGACCGGCCTACACCGCTTGCGCCGCCGGTGATAACGGCGACCTTACCTGTAAAATCCTGCATATCAGCTTATGTCCTCAGCGTTGATGTAGAACTGGCGCACCCATTTGCGGTACAGCACCAGGGTTTTGTCCTCTCGACAGAAGACCGGTTTGTGCTTGTGTACTTTGTTCGCCCAGATCGGGTAGTCGTCCTGGATGCCCGCGATGATGCCTTTCATCACATCGTCACCGGCCAGGTCCTCGATCTCCCGGCGCACGGTGAGCGTCCAGCGCAGCAGGGTGGTGTGGCGATCGATCGGCTGGGCGCTGTTATACACCACCATTTCCGCGTTCGGGCCATAGCTGGTGCGCACGACGGCGAGGCCGGGGTTCAGCACCATGGCGTGCAACTGGCTGGGAAACTGCGACTGGCTGGAGTCCGAGCGCAGGTGCAGGGTGCGTCCATCCTCGTCCACGGTCACCTCCGACGGTGGCACATCGGGCTGTTTGTGCACGTAGCGGAAGTGCACCGGGTCGCAGGAGTTCTCCGCGATATCCTGAATGTGGGCGGGCACTTCGAATTCCGCGTAGCGCGGCGCCGTCCAGTGTTCGTCACCCAGCTCTGCCAGCTTGGGCAGGGGCCATTTTGGCGCCAGATTCTGCGGGTGGAACCAGATGTACACCTCGCCATTGCCCTCCTCGGTGTGCCAGGTGCGGATCCGTGCCCGCTCGGGTATCTCGTCACAGTAGGGGATCTCGACACAGGTGCCCTGCGTGTCGAACCGCCAGCCGTGGAAGGGACAGCGCAGGGATTCGCCGACAACCCGCCCCTCGACACCCAGGTGCGCACCGAGGTGCGGGCAAAAGGCATCCTGCAGCACGGCCTGGCCGGAGCGTGTGCGATAGAGGGCGAACTCACGGTCAAAGGCGTGCACACGCTTTACCTCGCCGACCTGCAACTCGTGGCTGCGGGCCACGGAGTACCAGCCCATCGGGAACTCCGGTGTGGTATTGGTCTTGGACTCGCAGGCTTCGACAATTCTGGTCATGCGGCTTCTCCTGTGGCATGGAAGATAGCGCTGCTGGGGCCGATCTTGTCGGCGACGGCCTGCAAGCGGTTGCGGTCCAGGCCGTACCAGGCGATCGCATTTTCGCCGAGAATCTTGCGTCCATCGGCCTCGGGAATGCCGGCGAAGGTCTCCAGGTAATACTGCTGGGTGTTGGGCCAGGTACCCTCGGGGTGCGGGTAGTCGCTGCCCCACATCATCTTGTCCACGCCCAGCACGCCGCGCAGCTCGATGTCCCTGCGCGGCACACAGGAGGCACCCACCGCGATGTTGCGCTGGAAGTACTCACCCGGCGACATCGACAGGTGGCTGCGGAAATCGCCCAGTTTGGCCGAGAACTGCACATCAAAGTAATTGTGGTCCAGCAGGCGCAGCCACGGCGGCAGCATGAACACGGTGCCGCCCTCTGTCATCACCGCCTTGAGGCGCGGGAAGCGCTCGAACACGCCGCCCCAGATCATGAAGGTCAGGGGACGGTAGAGCCACCACATCACCTCGGAGACATAGATACCCATGGCGCCGGGGAGCTGGTCGCTGAGATCTTCTGCCGGCCACTGCTTGCCGAAGTATTCGGGCTGCGGCGCGGGCCCTGAGTGGAAGTGGATGATCACACCCAGGTCCTGGCAGACCTCCCAGAATGGGTCGTACTTGACGTGGTGATAGGGGTCATTGTCGCCCCAGAGTGTTGGAATCATCACCGACTTGAGGCCGTTGTCGACGCACCAGCGCACGGCCTCAACCGCCTGCTGTACATCCCACAACAGGGGAATCGAGGCCACGCCGATGTGGCGCGCAGGATCGTTGGCGCAGAACTCCGCCAGCCAGCGGTTGTGGGCCATGGCACCGGCCCACTGCAGTTCCGGCACGGCGTCACGGGGCGACAGTCCCAGCCCCGCGCCGAAGGGCGGGGTGTTCATCTCGGTGATGCCATCGGGGAAAATCACTTCAGCGGCAATACCGTCGCTGGCGAGCATCTTGATGCGCTCATCGTAGCTCCAGGCACCCGTCAGCTGCTGCTGGATCGGCGCGCGCCAGGCATCGTTGATTTCCTTGATCAGGAAGCTCTGCTCGGCCTTCTGTGTCATCTCCATCTGCACCGGTACCGCCACATCCATGATGTCGTGGTACTTGGATTCCACATAGGGCTTGTAATCGGTGATATGGAGGCCTGCGTGGCAGTCGGACGACACCACAATCAATTTATCGGACATGACCTTCTCTCTCTGCGGTTGGCACTAAATTATCGGTTAGGGTCTGGCGCTGCACAAAAATTGCACACGTGTGTACAAATTAGAGCAATGTTTTTGTAAAAGCAACAAATCCACCGCTTTTCATGGGCAGGATCAGGACAGCGCAGGGGCGCCTGCAGCCCACGTTGCAGGGGCGGATTCCTGCGCCGCGTTTGCCGCTATACTGCGACGGAGCCCTGCCGGAAACCAGGATATGTCACAGCAACACTACAGCACGGGACACCGTATCGGACAGCGATGCGTCGGACTGCTATGCCTGGCGGCGTTGCTGGCAGCCTGCGGTGGCGGCGGGGGTGGCGGCGCCGCACAACCCGCAGTCAATCAGCCTCCGGTTGCCCAGGCAACAGCCCCCGCTACGGTGGCGGGAGGCAGCCAGGTCACCCTGGACGGCAGCGGCTCCAGGGACGTTGATGGCAGCATCAGCCGCTACGAATGGCGCCAGACCCAGGGGCCCGCCGTCACGCTGGCGGGCAGCGACACCGCAAGCGCCCGCTTCACAGCGCCGCAGAGCAGCGCCGACCTTGTCCTCGCCTTCTCACTGACAGTGACCGACAACGAAGGCGCCAGCGGCACTGCGTCCACCACCGTGGCGGTGACCGGCAATGCGCTCACCCGCTGGGAGCTGAGCGGCAGCGTACTGGCCGCCAGCAGCCAGGCGGTGGACGGCGACACCAACGACACCGCGAGCCTCTACACGGCCAACGATACGCCGGCGAGCGCGCAGCCCCTCGCCAACCCGGTGACGCTGGGTGGCTATGTGAACCAGCCCGGCACCGGTGCCGAAGGGCGCTCGCAGGTCACGGGTGATATCGATGACTATTTCCGCCTGGAGCTGCTTGAGGGGCAGTCAGTCACCCTGCTGGTGGCGGACTTCGAGGACGCGGATGCCGACCTGTACCTGTACAGTGAAGACGGCGAGGTCGTGGACTTTTCCGTTGAAACCGGCGAAATCGAAACCGTCAGTGCACCGGAACGTGGCAGCTACCTGGTCAACGTATCGGCCTTTGTCGGCGCCACCAACTATATCCTCGCGGTGGGCAGCCCTGCCCTGCCCGGCGCCCGTGTCGACGCAGAGCTGGTCCATGGGGAGGTGATTGTCGAATTCGCCGAGGGCGACCTGCTCGCCCCCGGCTTCTTCCATGCCGACCTCGCCTACCAGATGGGTATGCAGGAGCGCGCCGGTGGCCCGGGGCGTGCCCGCCTGCTGGAAATCCTCGCCGGCCAGGCGGAACGCCAGCGACTGGGCACGGGGGCACAGCGCGCGGATGATTTCCGCTCCGCGCCGCTGCGCGAGCGGTGGGAAACCCTGATCAGCGTCAAGCAGCTGCGCCAGCAGGCCGACGTGCGCCATGCGGAACCCAACTACCGACTGCGTCCTGCACTGGAACCCAACGACAACGCCTACGGCCTGCAATGGCACTACCCGCTGATCGGGCTGCCGGCAGCCTGGGACGTGACCGTCGGTGATCCCGGCGTGATCGTGGCGGTCGTCGATACCGGCGTTCTTTCCGGCCACCCCGACCTCGCCGGCCAGCTGGTACCGGGCTATGACTTTGTGCGCGACCCGGCGGCCGACGGCAACGGTATCGACCCCAATCCCGAAGACCCGGGCAACCGCGCCAACCCCGGCAACAGCCGGTTCCACGGCACCCATGTCGCCGGCACCATCGCGGCACGGGGCAACAACCGTATCGGTGTTGCAGGCGTCGCCTGGGGCGCCCGCGTCATGCCCCTGCGGGCGCTGGACGACGACGGCGGCACGTCCTACGACGTGGCTCAGTCGGTGCGTTTTGCCGCGGGTCTGGCCAATGATTCCGGCACCTTTCCCGCAACGCCCGCAGCCATCATCAACCTGAGCCTGAGCGGCGAGGGCTTCAGCGAGATCAACCAGTCTCTGTATCGAGAGCTGCGTGAGCGCGGCACCATCGTCGTCGCCTCGGCGGGCAATGAGGCCACCAGCACGCCCGCCTACCCGGCCGCCTACGATGGCGTGATTGCCGTGTCGGCGGTGGACGCCCAGCGTGAACTGGCCAGCTACAGCAACCGCGGGGCGTCCATTGATATTGCGGCACCCGGCGGTGATGGCAGCACGGATTTCAACGGCGACGGGTATCCGGATGGGGTGCTGAGCACCAGCGGATCCGCGGAGGCCGGACGCGTGGAGTTCGCCTACACCTTCCTCAATGGCACGTCGATGGCTGCACCGCACGTCGCGGGGGTCATCGCGCTGATGAAAAGCATCAACCCCGAACTCAACGGGCCACAGGTGGAATCGCTGTTACAGAGCGGCAGCCTCACGGATGACCTGGGCGCAACGGGACGGGACGACCGCTACGGCCACGGGCTGGTCAATGCCCGCAAGGCTGTGGCGGCGGCACTGGACAGCATTGGCGAGGTATTTGCACCGCCGGCCGCCCTGCGCGCGTCCAGCCAGTCGCTGAACTTCGGCGGCACGCGGGAGCAGCTGGAGATCACCCTCAGCAACGGCGGTGGCGGTGCGCTGCAAGTCCTGGATATCAGCAGCGATGCGCCCTGGCTCAGCGTCTCGGCGCTGGCGGTGGACGCCAGTGGTCTCGGCCGCTACCGGCTTCAGGTTGACCGCGATGGCCTGACCGACGGTCTCTACGCCGCCAATGTCAGCGCGCGCTCCAGCGCCAACAGCCTGCAGATTCGGGCGCTGCTGTCGGTGGGGGATGCGGCGGTCGCCGACGTCGGTGTCGTGTACATCATTGTCTACGACCCGGCGCTGGATGCAGCGGTCGCACAGAGCGTGGCGCGAGCAGAAGCCGGGCGCTATGCGTTCCGGTTCCGCGATCTTGCCGCAGGCAACTACCAGCTGTTTGCCGGTACCGACGCCGACAACGACCTCTTCATCTGTGATGCTGGCGAGGCCTGCGGAGCCTGGCTGACAACCGACGAGCCCGGCCTGATCGTGCTCGACCGCAACCGTGACGCCATCGACTTTCCGGTGGAGCACTTCATCAGCCTGCCGAGTGGCCCCGACGCCAGCGCCGGCAACCCGGACCCACAGCGTGGACTGGGCAGGATGCGCTGAAGCCGTAGCGCAATGGCTTGATGCAGGTCAACGGCAACCGGGGTAGCGCGCATTACACTGCGCGCTGCTTCTGTCTGTAACAGGCTTCTCGCCATGACCGCACTCTCGCTGCCCACCCCGGGGCTGACCGGGTCTTCACTGTGGGACCCCGCCCTGATCGCGCGCTACAATCTTGCTGGGCCGCGCTACACGTCGTACCCCACCGCCGCACAGTTTCAGGACGATGCCGGCGACACGCTGTGGCACGAGGCGATAGACGCCAGCAATGCGGCAGGTGCGCCGCTGTCACTGTATTTCCACATCCCGTTCTGCAACACCGTCTGCTACTACTGCGCCTGCAACAAGATCATCACTGCAAACCGGCAGCGGGCCACGGACTACCTGCAGTTGCTGTACCGGGAAATCGCCCTGCAGGCCGATGCTGTCCGGCCCGGACGTATTGTGCGCCAGCTGCACTGGGGTGGAGGCACACCGACCTACATTTCAGATGACGAGATGCAGGCGTTGATGGCGCAAACCAGGCGACATTTCCAGCTTGCAGATGACGATAGCGGTGAGTTCTCGATTGAGGTACATCCGGGTGGCATGGAGCCAGCGCGCATCGCACACCTGCGCGGGCTGGGTTTCAACCGGGTGAGTATGGGCGTGCAGGATTTCGACCCCGATGTACAACAGGCGGTAAACCGATTCAACAGCGTGGAAGAAGTGTCTGCACTGGTGGCGGCGATTCGCAGAGAACGCTTCAAGTCACTGAGCATGGACCTGATCTACGGCCTGCCGCGCCAGAGCGAGGGCTCCTTCGCACGCACGCTGGACCAGGTGATCGCGCTACGACCGGACCGTCTCTCCCTGTTCAACTACGCGCACATGCCGCAGATGTTCAAGACCCAGCGCCAGATCGACGAACGGCAGCTGCCCGAGCCCGCCGTAAAAATGGCCATCCTGCACCAGAGCATTGAGCAATTGCTGGCGGCAGGCTATGAATACATCGGCATGGACCACTTTGCCCTCCCAGGGGACGAGCTGGCACTGGCCCAGATGCAGGGTACCCTGCACCGCAATTTTCAGGGCTACTCAACGCACAAGGACTGCGACCTGCTGGCCTTCGGCGTCTCGGCCATCAATGCCCTCGGCAACAGCCACTTCCAGAACCACAAGGATGAGGCATCCTACGCGCGGGCTATCGAAGCCGGACAACTGCCGCTGGCGAAACGCATCAGCCTCAGCAACGATGACCTGCTGCGCAAGGCAGTCATCAACGAGTTGATCTGCAACTTCGGCCTGGACTATGCCGCGATCGAGACACAGTTCGGTATCGATTTTCAGGATTATTTTGCGCCCGAAATGGCGCGCCTGCCAGCGCTGGCGCGCGACGGCCTGATTGCGCTGGATGCCGGGGGCATTCGTGTCATGCCTGCGGGTCGCCTGCTGGTGCGGCGCCTCTGTATGGAGTTCGACGCCTACATCGATCACAGCAAGCTGTCAGGAAACCGGTTCTCGCGCATCATCTAGCACGCCTGACGCGCTCCGCACAGAGTCAGGCGTCGGCGGGGCGCGCCTTGCTGATAACGGCGAACAGCCAGCCGCCGAGCGCGCCAGCAAGGCATTGCAGCAGCAGTCCATCCCACTCCCGCGCCGCTGCAACCACCCAGATACCCAACACCTGGCGCATGATCACGTGCAGTGCCAGCATCCCGCTGAAGCCGGCCAGCGTAAACCAGAACACACGCGACCCCGGCACCCGGTGCGCCCGCACAAGGCCTGCCGCCACCGGCATGGCCAGCACAAAGGCCAGCAGAATCAGCAGCAAGTAGGCGGTCATACCCAGCAGGTCGTGCAGGCTTGCCTCCAGTCGCACCGCCATGGGCACTGGCACACCCAGGTCACCGAGATTGGCCAGCACCGTCTGGGTGGCGAGCAGGCTTGCGACGGCATAGGCGAGCAAAACCGCAGGGAAAAAAGCTTTCAGGACGCGAATCATGGGCGACTACCGGTAGTGCAGGGAGTGTTTATAATGAACCGGCGCACCGCAAAGGAAAAGCCCATGCCTGTTTTCGCCGTCACACTTCGCTTTATCGCCGCTGCAGGCCTCAGCTTCGGCCTGCACGCCGGGTCGGCCCATGCCGGGTCGGCCCCTGCCGGGTCGGCCCATGCCGCGTCAGCCGACGCCGCGGCAGCGAGCGGCTATCACCTCGAAACCCTGACTGAGGGCCTGCAACATCCCTGGTCAGTTGCCCAGCTCCCGGATGGCAGCTTTCTTGTCACTGAACGCGGCGGTGCCTTGCTGCACATTCAGGCTGACGGCACTGGCCGCACCGCACTGGAGGGCGCACCCGCGACCTTCGTTGCCGGCCAGGGCGGCTACTTCGATGTGCTGCTGCACCCGCAGTTTGCACGCAATCAGCTGGTCTACCTGAGCTACGCCAAGGGCGATAAATCCGCCAACGGTACCGCGATCTTCCGCGCACGCCTCAGCGGCAACAGGCTGATGGACGGAGAGGATATTCTCTGGGTCGCTGACCGGAAGAACACCGCGCAGCACTACGGTGGGCGCATGCTGTTCCTGCCTGACGGCACGCTGCTGCTGGCGACCGGAGACGGTTTTGACTTCCGCGAGAAAGCGCAGGACGGCGCTAACGAGCTTGGCAAGGTGTTGCGCATCCACGACGACGGCAGCGTCCCCGATGACAACCCGTTCCGGGCACGGGGCAGCGAACGGGTCTGGACGCTGGGCCACCGCAACCCGCAAGGGCTCGCACTGGATCGCGCGAGCGGCACGATTTACCTGCACGAACACGGGCCCAGGGGTGGGGATGAGGTGAACGTACTGCGCGCCGCCAGCAACTACGGCTGGCCTGCGGCGACCCAGGGTGTCGACTACAGCGGCGCCTACGTTTCTCCCTACAGTGAGCTGCCGGGCATGGCGCCACCCCTGCATGTCTGGGTACCGAGCATCGCACCCTCGGGCCTGGCGTGGTATGGCGGGGAGCCGTTTCCCGCCTGGCAGGGCAAGCTGTTGGTTGGCGCACTGGTCGACAAGGAGGTGCGCCTGCTCACACTGCGCGATGGTGCGGTGATCGATGAAACACCTTTGTTCGCAGAGCTCGGCGTGCGCATCAGGGACGTGCGGGAAGGGGCTGACGGTTTCGTTTACCTGCTTACCGACGAGGAAAACGGCGCCCTGATCAGGGTCACGCCAACGCGCTGACCCCCGCCACGCCAGCCCTCTCCGGGCGCAACGGAACGGGGGCCAGAAGGCCGTTTAGCTGGTGCTGGCTTTCTTCGGTGCGCGTTTCGCAGCAGCCTTTTTCGGCGCCGCTTTGCGGGCGGGTGCTTTTTTCGCCGCCGCCTTTTTCTTCGCCGGCGCCTTTTTCACCGTCGCTTTTTTCGCTGCGGCCTTGCGTTTGGCTGGCGCCTTCGCCTTTCCGGCGGACGCTTTCTTTTTCGCCGCCGGCTTGCTGGCAGCCTTACGCCGCGCCGCCGCTTTTTCTACCATGGACGCCGCTTTATCGGCAGCCTGTGCCCGCCGGGACTCCAGCGCGAGATCGGCCTGGATGGGCACCAGCTTTTCGAAGGAGGCATAGGCAGCCTTGGCCATTTTCGCCACCGACTCTGCCAGCTCCTGCACCTGCTTCACCAGTTCCTCAACACGCTTCTGGCTTGCCGAGCTGGATTTACCGCGCAACGCGCTGCGCGCCTTTTTCAGCCGGGTATTGGCCGCAGTATGTTTTTTGCGCGCTGCCGTCAAATCGGCCTTGACCTTGGCGTGCGCCTTCTCCGTTTCGGAAAGCAGTTTTTTCTGCAGCTGCTCAACCTTTTTATTCGCCTGCTCAGCCATTTTCACGGCCTGCGACATTTCTTTTTCCAGCATGGGCATTTCACTCTAATGAATAAACGGGTACCGCTTCTTCAGTGTAGGCGTAATTGCTCCGCGCGCAATGCCTATTTATTGATCTGTCTCACGCCACCGTGAATCGTCGCACCGGGCCGAGAGGCTGTCACAGCGCAGGTTCACTCCGCCTGACTGCGGATATAGGCAATAACGTCCTGCAGCGCCTGCTCGTCGTCCAGCATCGCCGCCATGTTGCGCATCTGCCGGCCGGTACGGTCCTCCCGGTGTCGACCCCGCTGGCCCTCGCGAAACGCATGCAGCTGGTCGAGCAGATACCAGTCGTCGGCGCCCGCCAGCCGAGGTGCATTCAGCGCCACATTGCCTCCCGCATTCGCGCCGTGGCAAGCCCCACACAAACGCATGAATGTCCTGCCGCCCGCTGCCTCATCCCCTGTGGCCAGTGTGGACGCCGAGGGGCCGCTCTCCAATTCACTGATGTAGATGGCCAGGTCAGGCAGACGCTCCGCCGGCGGCAGCAGACCCGTGGACGCCGCCATCTGCTGCGCGGCCAGCGTGGCGTCTGCTCCACCGCGCAGGCCGCGCTGGAATTTGTCCAGCTGGGCGAGGATATAGACGGGGCGCAGGTGATTCAGACGCGGTGCCCGCAGGGCGACATTGCCTTCTGCCGATGCCCCATGGCATGCCGCACAGGGGGCGTACAATTCAGCAGCGTCAGGCACTTCGGCCTGGGAAGCGAACGCAAGGGTCGCAAGCATTAAACCGAGCAGCGACAGGACAGGAGCGGGCATACGGGTATCCTGTAAAATCGGGAAAACGCGGCAAATTTACCAGCTTTCATGTCTCGCGAATATCGGGCGCGCAGCATCTGCGTCGCGACAAAAGAGGGACCAACCGAGAGGGGACAAACAAATGATGCTGCGCTAGACTCAGCGGCACATCTTTTCCGCCAGTGCCGCCCGGATGCGGTACGCACCGCCTTGAACAGGAACCGCCATGGAGTACAACCCTGACCAACACAGCCTGAAGTGCCCCAAATGCGGCCACGGCATGAACGAGGTGAGCTACGGGAACATCACCATTGATCGCTGCAGCAACTGTCAAGGGCTCTGGTTCGATAGCGGAGAAGCCGACCAGTTGAAAGCTCGCTGGATGGGGGAAGCACTGGATGTCGGCCAGCCTGCCGAAGGGCGCAAATGGGATGCGGTGGAAGACATCGCCTGCCCCCGCTGCCAGCGTGACATGGAAAAGACCTGTGACGCGAAACAGCCGCACATCTGGTACGAGACCTGCAGTGAACACGGCCTGTTCATGGATGCCGGCGAGTTCACCGACTACAAATACGAAACACTGGTCGACCGATTCCGCAGCCTGATCAAGGGGGCGCGCTAGACAGGGCAGGCAGGACGCAAGCCAGGTGACGACCTCACTCGGTACCCGCGTACTCTACGGTGCGGGCGGCGCTGTCGGCGCCGCGAAGGAAGCGGCGTACACGATGTTTATCCTGCTGTTCTACACGCAGGTACTGGGCCTGAGCGGAACCGTCACCGGTTTGATTATTGCGGTGAGCCTGATCTGGGACGGCATCTCCGATCCACTTGTGGGTTCCCTCTCCGACCGGCTGCGCAGCCGGCACGGACGTCGTCACCCCTTCATGGCGCTGAGCATCATTCCGCTGGGGCTGGGTTTTGTCGGCCTGTTCACCCCGCCGCAAGCGGTGGTGGACAACAGCACCTGGCTTGCAGGCTGGCTGCTGTTCTGGTCGCTGTGGGTGAGGACCTTTGTCACGACCTTCGCCATACCCCATCTCGCGCTGTCGGCGGAAATCACCAGCGACTACCACGAGCGCAGCCAGGTGCTCGGCGCGCGCATGGGCTTCATGTTCCTCAGCGCCGTGCTGCTGCCCGCCGTGGCCCTGACCGTCATCTTCCCCGAGCAGGATGGCGTGGATGGACGCTTTGACCCCGCGCGCTATCCGCTGTATGGCATGCTGTCCTGCGCGGTGGTGTGGATCATGGCGACACTCAGCACCCTGGGTACCCGGCGCCACATACAGCCGGAGGTGGCCCAGCCAGGCGGCAACAGTCGCACGACGCTGCGGACCCTGTTCAGTGATCTGCGGCGCACCCTGGGCAACCGCAATTTCCGCCTGCTGATCGGCTACGACATCGCGGCCACCTCGGCCTACGGTGTCATCAGCACATTGAATATTCTGGTGTGGACTTTCTTCTGGGCATTCTCCGCTGCCGAGATCTCCATCATCCTGTCCCTGCCGACGCTGCTCGGCGTGGCCCTCGCCATGTTGACACTGGGGCCCCTGGGCCGGCGTTTTTCCAAGCAGCGCCTGGTACAGCTGTCGCTTACCTGCCTGATTCTCAATTGCCTGTGGCTCTATCCGCTGCAACTGTTCGGCTGGTTGCCGACCGACAGCGGCAAGTTGGTCTTCATCCTCAACTTTGTCTTCATGCTTATCTTCATGTAACTGTTCATGGTGCGCATCGTCAGCAGCACCTCCATCGTGGCCGACCTGACCGACGAGCACGAGCTGGATCACGGCATGCGGCAGGAGGCCGGATTTTTCTCCGTGATCAACTTCGTCAGCAAGCTGGCAACCGTCGCCGGGCCACTCTACGGCGGTCTGGCACTGGATATCATCGGCCTGGAGACCGGTATGCGCCCCGGTGATGTCCCCGTTGCCACACAGCATGGGCTGGTCTATGCGTTCGGGCTCGGCGTCATTCCACCGCTGCTGGTCGCGCTGTGGATTATCTCGCGCGTCAGCAGCAGCCAGGCCCATGTCGAGGCGGTGCAGGCGCAGATTGCCGCGCGTCGCCAACACAGTACCGAAGGCTGACAGCGTCGCGTTACCTTGTCGGCCCGACAGCCGTAGGCGACAATGGCCGGCCACAGTCCTGAACGGCAAGCCAATGACCGACCACAACCCGCCAGACCTCACGGATGACCTGCGCATTCACGGCGCACAGCCGTTAATCACGCCCTGGGTACTGGCCGAGGAGTTGCCGCTACCCGCCACGCAGCGTCGCGCCATTGCCGGCGCGCGACGGGCGATCGAGTCCGTGCTCGCTGGCGAGGACCGCCGCCTGCTGGCGATTGTGGGGCCCTGCTCTGTGCATGACCCGGCAGCGCTGCTGGATTTCGCCAGTCAATTGCAAAGCGCCTGCGCATCACTCGATGATGCGATCCTGCCGGTGCTGCGTGTGTATTTCGAGAAACCGCGCACGGTTGTCGGGTGGAAGGGACTGATCAACGACCCGGACCTGGACGGCAGCTTCCGCATCAACAAGGGGCTGCGCCAGGCCCGCCGCGTGCTGCTGGACGTGGCCACACTGGGCCTCCCCGCCGCCAGCGAATTCCTCGACACCACCTTTGGCCAGTACTACGCCGATCTGGTGAGCTTCGGCGCCATCGGCGCGCGCACCGTGGAGAGCCAGATTCACCGCGAACTGGCCTCGGGCCTGTCCATGCCCGTGGGCTTCAAGAACGGGACCAACGGCAACATCGATGTCGCCATCGATGCCATTCGCTCTGCGCGCCACAGCCACTGGTTTCCGTCGCTGACCAAGGAGGGCACGCCGGCGATCCTGCACTCCACCGGCAACCCGCACGGCTACCTGATCCTGCGTGGCGGCAGTGCCACCGGCGCCAACTACCACGCTGCCGCGGTGCAGGCCGCGGCTACGGCGCTGGCACGGCATGACCTGCCGGCGTCCCTGATTGTGGATTGCAGCCACGGCAACAGCGACAAAGACCCGGAGCGCCAGGCCGTGGTGGTATCGTCGCTCTGCGATCAGATGGAGCAGGGGCAGCGTGCGATCCGCGGCGTGATGCTGGAGAGCCACCTGCGGGGTGGCAACCAGCCAATCGCCGAACGCGAGACCCTCAACTACGGCCAGAGCATCACCGACGCCTGCCTGTCACTGGCGGAGACGGTGCCGCTGCTGGAGCAACTGGCGGCGGCCGTGCGCCGCAGCCAGTGAAGCCGGTCTACCAGCTGTAACCCACGCGGAAGCGGTAGGTCTGGTCAAGTTTGTCCACCTCGGGCGGCAGCCCGGAATCGTACTCGAGCAGTATTTCCGCGGCGCCTTCGATGTTGAACAACAGCGGGAATGCGAGGCCCATGGTGAGGTTGAGGATCACATCCTCGGCCTGATCAAGGTTCCAGATACCCGTATGCTTCAGATACAGCTGCGACTCGTCGCTGATGTAATTGCTGGTGGCATCGACGGACCAGTTCATACCCATGTAGTCCTGGTCCTCTGCAACAATGTAATCCTCGTTGACGTACACACCACCCACTTCCGCGGACAGTGTCAACAGCGGCCGCTCATGGAACTGGCGGCCGATGTAGGGACCCACGTAATAGCGCAGATCGAGATCGGCGAACTTGTCGTGTTCCGCCGACGCGTTCACACCCCAGTACAGTGGCCCCTCAATGAAGCGGTCATATTTGCCCAGCGCCGTCCAGTTCTCGGCATTCTTGACGTCATTGGCTTCGTCATTCTCGCCGTCGAGGCGCACCGTATAGCGGTCCTGCAGGCTGCGCCAGACGCTTTCCACGCTGTAATCCAGCTCATCGGTATCGGAGTTGCCGCGCTGCAGCTCGAGAGCCATGCTCACCTGGCCTTTCCAACGATATCCGTAACCGAGCTCCCAGGGTTGCGGGTTACTGACGGCGAGTTCCGTCAGCGGGTAGGTGGCCACGGGCGCCTCCGCAGATGCCAGCAGCAGGGTCTCGTCCTCGATGCGCAGCGCCGGTTCTTCAACCACCGTGCCGTCGGCCAGCTTGAGCACAATCGGTTCACTACTGGTCAGGCTCTCGACCTGGTCCTGTTGTACTTTCAGTGTTCCGGCGAACTCGGTGTCCACCGTCACCACGCCATCGCGCACGCCGGTGACGGTGCCCAGTATGCGTGAGCCGTTCTTGAGTATGATCTCGTCCGCCGCGAGGGCGCTGCCTGCGAGCAGTCCGGACGCCAGCGCCACCGCTGCCGGTGCCACTCGCAAAGAGTGAATAATCCGCTTCATGTTCCCCAGTTCCTTGAATTCATTGAGCGCCGCCTATAATACAGGATTTGCCTCGCCTTATGCGCATGCTCGGGGGCTGGTAGACTGGCTCCTTCAACCTGGGAGATCACTGTGAGCGAGAAAGACTACGACCTGTTTGTCATCGGTGCCGGCTCCGGCGGCGTGCGCGCCGCGCGTATGGCGGCGAGTTTCGGTGCCCGCGTGGCAATCGCCGAGGACCGCTACATGGGCGGCACCTGCGTCAACGTGGGATGTGTGCCAAAAAAACTCTACGTCTACGCATCGGAGTTCGGCAAGGCGTTCGAGGACGCCCGGGGTTTCGGCTGGGACAGCAGCAAACCGGGCTTTGACTGGACAACCTTGCGTGACAACAAGAAAACAGAAATTTCCCGACTGAACGCGATCTATCGCAAGATGCTCAAAGGGGCCAGCGCCGACGTCATCGACGGCCGGGCGCGCATCGTCAACGCCACGACTGTCGCCGTCGGGGATCGGGAATACAGCGCCGGAAAGATCCTCATCGCCACCGGAGGCTGGCCGCATATTCCGCAGTTTCCCGGCAGCGAACTGGCGATCACCTCCAACGACGTGTTTGACCTGGACAGCTTTCCCGAGCGCCTGGTGATCGTCGGTGGCGGCTACATTGCCGTGGAGTTCGCCGGCATCTTCAACGGCCTGGGGTCGCACGTCACACAGCTGTATCGCGGCCCGCTGTTCCTGCGCGGCTTCGATGCCGATATCCGCGCGCACGCGGCGCGGGAGATTGCCAAAACCGGCGTGGATCTGCGCTTCGAGGTTAACGTCGAATCCATCTCACGCGGCGCTGACGGCCTGGAGCTGGAGCTCACGGATGGTTCGCGGCTCAGCGCCGATGCGGTGCTGTACGCGACCGGACGCAAGCCACACCTTGACGGCCTGGGCCTGGAGCAGACCGGCATCAAGCTCACCGAGTTCGGCACCATCGCCGTGGACGAGGATTTCGAGACCGATGAGCCCGGCATCTTTGCCCTGGGAGACGTGATCGGTGGCATGGAACTCACGCCGGTCGCGCTGGCGGAAGGCATGGCCTTCGCGCGACGCCAGTTCGGTGAGGCGGGCCAGCAGGTCGACTATGACTTCATACCCACCGCCGTTTTCTGCCAGCCGAATATCGGCACGGTAGGGTTCACGGAGGAGCAGGCGCGCGCGAAATTCGGCCATATCCGTCTGTTCAAGGCGACCTTCCGCCCGATGAAGCACACCATCAGCGGTCGCGACGAACAAACCTTCATGAAACTCGTCGTCGACAAGGCCACCGACCGCGTGGTGGGCCTGCACATGATGGGCCCCGATGCCGGAGAAATTGTTCAGGGTATGGCCATCGCCCTGCGCGCAGGTGCCACCAAGGCATTGTTCGACACCACCATCGGCATCCACCCCACCGCTGCCGAAGAGTTCGTCACCATGCGCGAACCGTGGCACGAAGACTGAGCGGCCGGCGACTCACGCATGATCTCTGTCGATTCGCTGTCCAGACGCTACGGCAATACACTGGCCGTGGACAACGTTTCCTTCGAGATTGGCGCCAATGAGGTGGTTGGTCTGCTGGGGCACAACGGTGCCGGCAAGACCACGATCATGCGCATGCTCAGCGGCTATCTGGAGCCCTCCACCGGTAGCGTGACGGTGGCCGGCGTCGATATGGCAGAGGGTGCCCGCCAGGTGCAGACGACCCTGGGTTACCTGCCGGAGCACCTGCCGATCTACCCCGAAATGCTGGTCGCAGACTACCTCGACTACGTGGCAACGCTGAAAGGCATCCCGCGGCGTGAGCGCCCTCTCGCGCTGCAGGAGGCCATTGCCGCAACGGCTCTCGGGGAGCGCGCACTGGACCCGATCCACCAGCTTTCCCGCGGGCTGCGCCAGCGCGTGGGGGTGGCGCAGGCAATCCTCGGCCAGCCGCAACTGCTGATTCTGGATGAACCCACCAATGGCCTGGACCCCGGGCAGACCAGCCAGATGCGCGACCTGCTGCGGCGGCTGGCGCGGCGCGCCACGGTAATTCTCTCCACGCACATCATGCAGGAGGTTGAGGCGGTCTGCGACCGGGTGCTGGTGATGGCCGCTGGCCGTCTGGTGCTGGACGCACCGCTGGCCGATCTGCGCAAGAGCCGCACCCTGGTGCTGCGCGCGGGCACCGAGGAGCCCGATCTCGAGCGCTGGCTGCGTCGGCTCCCGCAGATTGCGGCCGTGCATCCGCGCGCCGACATCGCCGGTGGCGAAAGCTGGGTGCTGACACTGCGTGAAAACGCCGATGCCGATACCGCGGCAAACAATATTGCCCAGTGCGTGGTGCGCGCCGGCGCCAGCCTCTTCCAGTTGCAGCCCCAGCTGCGCGACCTCGACAGCATCTTCCGGGATGCCACGTCAGGAAAGGCAGGCACGTGACCACCAACAGCGTCATTCGTCGCGTAGCGCAGAAGGAAGTGCGGCTGTTCTTCGGCTCGCCTGTCGCCTGGCTTTTCCTCGCCGGTTTTGCAGCGCTGACCCTGTTCCTGTTTTTCTGGGTGGAATCCTGGTTCGCGCGCAACATTGCCGATGTGCGGCCGCTGTTCGAATGGATGCCGCTGCTGCTGATACCGCTCAGCGCGGCCCTGACCATGCGCATGTGGAGTGAAGAACGCCGCACCGGCACCCTTGAGCATGTGCTGGTGCAGCCAGTCGGTATCTGGCGCTTTGTGCTGGGGAAGTTCCTCGCCTGCACCGGCCTGCTGCTGCTGGCGCTGCTGGCGACATTGCCCCTGCCGATCAGCGCCGCACTCATGGCCGATCTCGACTGGGGCCCGGTTGCCGCGGGGTACCTGGCGTCGCTGCTGCTCGGCGCGGTATACATCAGCATCGGCCTGTTCGTGTCCGCGCGTACGGACAACCCCATTGTGAGTCTCATCGGCAGCGCGTTTCTGGGTAGCCTGCTGTATCTGGCGAGCAGCCATACGCTGACAGCCCTGGTCACCGACAGCAGCGCCGAATGGCTGCGCTTGCTGGGCAGCGGCGCGCGCTTCGACAACATCACGCGGGGCGTGCTCGACATCCGCGACCTGGGGTGGTGCCTGAGCCTGATTATCGGCTTTCTGGCCCTGAACGTGTTCAGCCTGGAGCGCGAACGCTGGGCCAGGGACACCCACAGCCGCAAGCAGCGGCGGGCAACAACGGCGATTTTCCTGCTGCTGGCCAACCTGCTGCTGGCCAATCTCTGGCTGCAGCCGCTGTCCGGCATGAGGCTGGATGTCACCGAAGGCAAACTCTACTCACTCTCGCCCACCACACAGCAGATACTCGGCCAGTTGCAGGAGCCCCTGTTAATCCGTGGCTATTTCAGCAATCGCACCCATCCCCTGCTGGCGCCCCTGGTGCCGCAGCTGCGCGACCTGATTGAGGAGTATGCCAGCGCCAGCGGCGGCAGCATCAGGGTTGAGTTCATCGATCCGGCGGAACACCCCGAGCTGGAGCGGGAGGCACGGGACCGCTTCCGCATGAACGCCACCCCACTGCAGATCGCTGACCGTTACCAGTCAACGCTGGTCAACGCCTGGTTCCACATCCTGGTGCGCTATGGCGATGAGTTCACGACGCTCGGTTTCACCGACCTGATCGACGTGCGCAGCGCCGGCAACACGGAGGCGGAGGTGCGCCTGCGCAATCCAGAGTTCGACCTGACGCGGGCAATACGGGATGTACTGCAGCAGTACCAGCTGGGGGATGAGCTGTTCAGCACCATTGAGCAGCCGGTGGAGCTGGTGGCGTACGTTTCCCCACACGCCCTGCTGCCAGAGCGGCTGCGCCAGTACCGCGACGCCATCCAGGCGCAACTGGATGCGCAGGTTGCCAACTCCGGTGGCAAGTTCAGTTACCGCTTTGCAGAGCCCGAAGCCAATGACGGCGCGCTGGCGCAACACCTGGCCGACACCTGGGGCTTTCAGCCGATGATTGCCGGTCTGGGAGAGGAGCAGCGCTTCTGGTTCTACCTCACTCTGGAGGACGAGCGCCAGGTGGTACAGCTGCCCACTGACGCCTTCGATCCTGAGGACTTCCCCACCGTGCTCGAGGCAGGCCTGCGCCGCTTCGCCAGTGGCCTGACCAAAACCGTGGCGTTGGCCGTGCCGGAGATGAACGAGCAGATGGCACGCTTCCACCTCGGCGCCCCCACGTTTGCCAATCTTGAGCAGGCCATCACCCGGGACTACAGCATTCGCAGCGAACAGCTCAGCGATGGCAGTGTCGATCCCGATGCCGACATCCTCGCTGTCGTCGCCCCGCACGCGCTGGATACCGCCAGTCTGTTTGCCATCGACCAGTTCCTGATGCGGGGTGGCACGGTGGTGCTGGCAACCGCACCGTTCAGTGTGGAGCTCAGCAACGGCGAGATGCGACTGCTGGACTATCCCAGCGGCCTCGACACATGGCTGGCAGCACACGGACTGCGCATTGCGCCGGAACTGGTGCTCGATGAACAGAACGCACCGTTCCCGGCGCCGGTTCTGCGCCGCGTGGGTGACTACGAGTTCCGCGATGTACAGATGATCGACTACCCCTACTTCCTCGACATCAGGCCACCGGCACTGAACCCGCAACACCCCATCACCGCCACCCTGCCCCAGCTGACGCTGGGCTGGGCGGCGCCCATCGATGTGCAGCCCGTTCAGGGCCTGCGCAGCACCCTGCTGTTGCGCAGTTCAGAGCAGGCGTGGACGTCGGCAAATCGCGATATCCTGCCACAGCAGGAAGGTCAGGCCGGCCCCCGCTTTGCGGTCGAAGGGGAAACCGGCAGCCGGGTGCTGGGCGTTGTGCTGGAGGGGCGCTTCCAATCTGCCTTCGCTTCCCGGGGGGCGCCAGCCATCGACGCAGAGAACGGGCGCGAACCACGTGGCCTGCTCCGGCAATCCGCGGAATCCGCCCGGTTGGTGCTGTTCAGTTCCAACGACTTCATGGACGACCAGATGCTCAACGCCATGGTCGCGGCGGCAGGCACACAGTACCTGAGTCCCCTGGAGCTGTTCATGAACACCCTGGAGTGGTCGCTGCAGGATCAGTCACTGCTCTCCATACGCAATCGGGCGCATTTCAACCGCACCCTGCCACCGATGAGCCGCGAGGCCCAGCAGTGGATCGAGTACCTGAATTATGGCCTTGCGGTTGTCTGGCTGCTGATACTGGCTGGCGTGCACCGCTTGCGCACCTCGCTGCGCCGGCGCGCCTACCGACGGAGGCTGGGACTGTGATTCGCGTGCTGCTGCTGATACTGGTGATCCAGTGCGCCATCACCGCCGCCGTCTACTGGCCGCAGGAGCACCTTGCGGCAGAGAACCCGGGCGAAGCGCTGCTCAGCGTTGCAGCGGAAACCGTCACGCGGATCAGCATCGCCGATGCACAGGGCGCGGAGGTTGAGCTGCTGCGCACCCGCGCGGGGTGGACCCTGCCTGAACTGGCGGGTCTCAGCGCCGATTCGGCGCAGGTCGATCGCCTGCTGAAGGCGATGACGGAGGTCCGGCACGGCTTTCCGGTTGCCTCCAGTGTGCCGGCACGGCAGCGTTTTGAGGTGGCGGACTACCTCTATCAGCGGCGTATCCGTCTCTCCACGGCAGAGGGCGAGGAGAGCACGGTGTTCCTGGGTACGGCCCCGGCCTTCCAGCAGGTTCATGCGCGCCGCGCAGATCGCGATCCCATCTACAGCCTGGCCTTCAGCGCGTTCGATGCACCTGCAAATGCCGGCGGCTGGCTTGACCGGACACTGTTGCGCGTGGCGGATCCGCAGCGAGTGCGGGGTGAGGGGTACCAACTGACACGGGAGGGCGACCGCTGGCAGTCGGCCACAGGGGCATCCCCCGAGCCGCGGGAGCTGGAGGCGCTGCTGCTGGGGCTGGCCAACCTGCAGGTAGACGGCGTGGCCGATGAAGATCAGCGACGCCAGCTCGGCACCCAACGGCCGGCCTTCAGCCTTGCAACCGCGGATGCCGAGGGCGAACGGCAGCTGGCGTTCTATACGCTGGAGGGTAAACAGTTCCTGCGCGATGCCCGCTACGACCTGTTTTTCACCCTCAGCGCCTACGACTTCGACCGGCTGCGCACACTGGATGTGGAACGCCTGAACGGTGGCCCATGAGCACCACCTCGAAGTGGCCGCTGCCGGCGGAGGGTGTGCGCTTTCTGACGCCCGCCTTCATGCTGGAGAAACTACACCGGCACCCCCTGACACGGGACTGCTATCCCACAGCCATGGGCTACTACCCACAGGCCCGCGGCCACCGGATGCGCCGGCTGCGTCACGATGACAATCTGCTTCTCTACTGCGTCGATGGCAGCGGCAGTCTGCGCCTTGGTGAGCAGCGTCATGCGATCAGTGCAGGCGACCTGATACTCCTGCCCCAGGGCGTCCCCCACAGTTACAGCGCAAGTCGCGACACGCCCTGGAGCATTTACTGGATACATTTCCAGGGTATCAGCAGCGGGCTGTTCATGGAGTACCTCGGCTACCGCGAGGGGCGACCCATCGTACAGGCCGGCATCGCACCCAGCCTGATTGCGGCTTTCCACAACCTGTTGGCGGTGAACCGCACCGGCTACAGCAGTTCGGCGTTCGTGAATGCCGCCAACCAGTGCCGCCACCTGTTTACCCAGATTGTGCTGGAGGCCACACAACAGCGTGCCAGCCACCCGGCCGGCCTGGACCTCGAAGCCATTCAGTCGACGATGCAGGACAATATTCACACCAGCCTGGAGCTGGAAGAGCTGGCCAATATTGCGCATCTGTCGAAATACCACTTTGCCAGCCGCTACAAGGCCCTGACCGGCTATTCACCGATCAAGCACTTCCTGCACATGAAGATCGAATACGCCTGCCAGCTGCTGGACAGCACGGAAATGCGCGTCAAGGCGATTGCAGCCGCAGTCGGCTATGAGGACGCGCTGTATTTTTCCCGCCTGTTCAAGCAGACCGTGGGACTGTCGCCGCGCGCTTACCGGAGTTCTGTGCGCAAGTAACTCAGCGCGCGTAGACCTCGGGGTTGGCACAGTGTGGCATCGGCTCACCCCGCAGCGCCGCGATGGCGTTGGCAGCGGCGATATCCGCCATGCGCGCCCGGGTGCGTGCGGTGGCGCTGCCGATGTGTGGCGTCAGCACGACGTTGGGCAGGGACAGCAGCGGGTTGTCAACGGGCACCGGCTCTTCCGCGAAGACATCGATACCCGCCGCATAGAGGCGGCCGCTGGACAACGCCGCCGCCAGCGCCTGTTCATCGACGATGCCGCCGCGGGCGGTGTTTATCAGCACCGCGCCGGGCTTCATCGCGGCGATACGCGAGGTGTCGAGCAAGCCCTGTGTTTCGGGTGCCAGCGCCAGATGCACCGAGAGAAAGTCGCTCTCGGCCAGCACGCTTTCCAGGCTCTGCAGCCGCACGCCGGGAACCTCCTTCTGTGTGCGGTTCCAGGCAATCACACGCATGCCAAAGGCCTGTGCGCGGCGCGCTACCGCCTGGCCAATCTCACCGAGGCCCACCAGACCGAGGGTGGCGCCGCCCACGTCCTTGCCGGTAAAGAAATCCGGTGACCAGCGGTTTTCCCGGCGCCATTCTCCCTGCCGCACAAAGCGGTCGGCCTCCGATACGCGCCGAGCCGCGGCCAGCAACAGGGCAAATGCCGTGTCGGCCGTCGTCTCCACCAGCACGCCGGGTGTGTGACCCAGGGGTATACCCCGGGCGGTCAGGGCCTGCACGTCAATGTGATCGACACCGACTGACATGGAGGACACAAAACGCAGTCCCGGCAGCGACTCAATGAGCTCGCGATCAATGCGGTCAGTGAGCAGACAGACAACGCCGTCGCAATCGGACAACTCCTCGCGCAAACCCGACGCCGGCAGCAGGCCGGGGCCCAGCCAGACATTGACATCGCACAGTCCGGACAGCTGGTGGATCACCTCGCCGGGGAGCTCGTGGGTTACAAACACTTTCTTTTCCATAGGTTGAGCATACCGCAAAGACTGTGACAGAAAACAGCGCGGCGGCGTCCTGTCGGGGAACACCAGCCTGTCCGGACGGCCTGTCCCGACACAAACAGGGTTTGTGTCCGCCGGCAATCCGATTATCATACGCCAAGGAACCACGTCCTCCCGATGCAGTCGAACAGCCTGCCGGCGCACATCCCCCTACTGCTTACAGGTAACAAGATGCCCGATAACCGCGTTGCCCTGAATGGCGACCTCTCCCTGCGTACCGTGGTAGACCCGGGCACCCTGGAGTGGACGCCCAGCCCCGGAGGACACGTGCTGCGCAAACGCCTGCACCGGCTAGGCCAGGCGGAGTCCGGACAGGTAACCTCACTGGTTCGCTACGAGGCCGGGGCGAGTTTTCCCGCGCACGATCATCCACAGGGTGAAGAAATCCTCGTGCTGGAAGGCGTGTTTTCGGATGAACACGGCGACTGGCCCGCAGGCAGCTACCTGCTCAACCCCGAGGGCTTCAGGCATGCGCCGTTTTCACGTGACGGCTGCCTGCTCTTCGTGAAGCTGCGCCAGTTCCCGGGCGCGGACCGCGAACATGTCGCCATCGCCACGCAGAACACCCCATGGCAGCCATCGATCCGCAAGAACACCAGTTGGAAGAAGCTCTACGCCCAGGAACCCTACACCGATTTCATGCGCCTGGAGAGCTGGGACGAGCCGTCCGCCATCGGCCAGATCAACTTTCCCCAGGGTGCTGAAATCCTGGTACTGCGCGGCAGCTTCGCGGACGATTACGGGCACTACGGCACCCACTCCTGGCTGCGCATTCCCGCAGGCGGTGCGATCAACCCCAGCAGCAACGACTACTGCGAGCTGTACATCAAAGAGGGCGGCTTTACTTACCTGCGCAGCGCGTAACGCCGCCTGGCAGCCTGTCGGACCCAGGCTCATCTGCTGCGGATGCCCTGAGTCCGACAGGCTGCTAGATCGTCAGGCCACCGTCCACCACAATGCATTCGCCGTTGGTGTAGCTGGCGGCATCAGACACCAGGTAGAGCACGGCTCCGGCCATCTCTTCCGGCTCCGCGTGGCGTTGCAGGGGAATCTTCTCAATGGCCGCCTGGTAGATGTCCTCATTGCTGAACAGCGCACCGGCGAACTTCGTCTTGGTCAGGCCCGGCAGCAACGCATTGCAGCGAATACCCAGAGGCCCGCACTCCTTGGCGAACACCTGCGTCATGTTGACCACAGCGGCCTTGGTGATCGAGTAGATGCCCTGCAGGGGGCCAGGCTGCAATGCATTGACCGAGGCCGTGTTGACGATGGCCCCCTTGCCCTGCTCGCGCATCAGCTTCCCGGCCTCGATGGACATGAAGAAGTAACCGCGAATGTTCACGTCGACGGTCTTCTGGAAGGCACCCAGGTCGGTGTCCAGCACATGTCCGAAGTAGGGGTTGGTGGCGCCGTTGTTGATACAGATATCGAGGCGCCCGTGCGCGTTGCGGATGTGGGCGAAGAGGGCCTGGATGTCACCCATGTCGCCCACATTGCAGGCGTGGGCCTCGGCGCTGCCACCGGCCTCACGTATGGCGTCGGCTACCGGCTGGCAGCCCTCCAGCTTGCGGCTCGACACGATAACATGCGCGCCCTGCTCTGCCAGCAGGCGGGCAATAGCCTCGCCAATACCGCGGCTGGCGCCACTTACCAGCGCGATGCGCCCATTCAGGTCAAACAGTCGGGTAGTCATGAGAAGGTGTGTCCTCCGTTGATGATGCGTGTGGAACAAGGGGGGCTGGATGCGGGCTCAGCGCCCAGGCCAGATACAGGCTGACCAGCACGATGCAGCCCAACCAGGCCCCGGTGTAGCCAAAGGCCGCGAGGTTGCCGCCGGCCAGCAGTGGGCCGACCACGCGGCCCCAGGACGCAGCGGAAGCGGTGGTACCCAGCATTTGTCCGCGCAGGTCCGCCGGTGTGCGATGGCTGGTAATCGTGTTCAGCAGCGGCATGCACAATGTCGAGCCTGACATGGCAATGTACACGGCAGCCAGCATGAGGGGCATACCGCCAGCCAGCACCGCCAGACAGAGGCCGGCCATGAAGGCGGCAACCGACAGACGCAGGAGCTGCCACTCGCCCAACAGACGCACCAGCGTGCCCAGCAACCCCCCCTGCAGCAGCACCATGATGGCACCCTGCACGCCGAACACCAGCCCGACCTCCCGCGCGCCCCAGCCCAGCATATCGCCCAGCCACAGCGGAACCAGATACGTCACCGAGCTGATCGCCGCGGCGTGCAGCACATATTGCAGCACCAGCAGGCGATTGCCTGTTGCGCGCAGCATCGCCCGGGTCGACTGCCGCGACCCGTCGCGATGTGCCTGCCGGTGGGCGGCGCGGCGCTGGGCCGTCACCGACTCCGGCAGAAACAGACCCGCAGCAAGGATCGCAAGCATCGACATACAGCCCGCCACCAGGCAGGGCAGGGTAAAACTGCCACTGTTCCCCGCCAGCAGACCACCCAGCAAGGGCCCCAGAACGAGGCCCAGGCCAAACGCCGCGCCGATCATCCCCATCCCCTTGGCCCGTTTTTCCGGCGCGGTGATGTCACTCATCATCGCCGAGGCAACGCCAAGATTGCCCGCCATGATGCCGGCGAAGGCGCGTGCGGCAAATATCATCCACAGCTCGCTGGCGAGGGCGAGCATGACATAGGAGGCTGCCGCGCCCGCAAGACAGATCATGATGACCGGCTTGCGGCCACGACGATCCGACAGGCGCCCCCAGAAGGGGCCGGATATACCGGCGAACACGGCATAGGTGACGATAATCAGGGCAATATCGATCTTCGTCGCGCCCAGCTGCGGCGACAGGAAGGGCAAAATCGGGATAACGATGCCGAATCCGATCAGGTCGAGCAGCACCACGCCGAACAGAATGGGCATCAGGCCGCCACGGCCGGTTGCGGGCGCGATGTGTGCAAGGCGTTCACTCGCCCTGCCAGCGCCTGACCTGCCCCGAATCGATATCGAACAAGTCCAGCAGTCGACCCACTGTCTGGGTGACCATGGCATCAAGGGACTCCGGTTGCGCATAAAACGCCGGCACCGGCGGTGCGATTACCGCACCCATTTCCGACAGCTGGGTCAGTGTGCGCAGGTGCCCGGTGTGCAGAGGCGTTTCACGCACAACCAGTACCAGCCTGCGGCGCTCCTTGAGCACCACGTCCGCCGCCCGGGTCAGCAGTGTTGAGGTCACGCCGGTGGCGATCTCTGCCATGGTGCGCACCGAACACGGCGCTATGAGCATACCGCCCGTGCGAAAGGAGCCGCTGGCAATGGAGGCGCCGACGTTGCGAATGGGGTGGACCTCTGTGGCCAGTGCCTTGATCTCATCCAGGGACATGTCCAGCTCGTGGTGCAGCGTGAGCTCTGCAGACTTGGTGATCACCAGGTGCGTCTCGACACCACAGTCGCGCAGCATGGCCAGTGCACGTACCCCATAAACGATGCCCGAGGCGCCGCTGATGCCGACGATGATCCGCTGTGCCATGCTCTGCCCTGCCGCGCCGAAAGACCTCGCACTTTACCAGCACGGCGCTGTGATTTCACTGTCGCAGGGCGCCCCTGGGGCAGCTGTAGTACCCTTGTCGACTCTATTGCCGAGGGATTCCCGCGCCATGCTGCATACGCCGCGACTGCTGATCGACCCGCTCACTGAAGACGATGCGCCCTTCATGCTGGCCTTGCTGAACGACCCCGATTTCATCCTGCACATCGCCGACCGCGGCGTGCGCAGCGTGGACCAGGCGCGCCAGTACCTGCGTGACGGACCGCTGCGGAGCTATCGGGAGAACGGCTTCGGCCTCTGGGCGGTACGACCAGCGGCGGGGGGTGAGCCCCTGGGCATCTGCGGACTGGTGAAGCGTGCGACCCTGGCCAATGCGGATATCGGTTATGCCTTCCTGCCCGCAGCCCGCGGTCGCGGGTTGGCACTGGAATCGGCGCGTGCGGTGCTGGACCATGCCAAAGACGGGCTCGGACTGCGCAGGCTGCTGGCAATCGTCACCCCCGGGAACCAGCCCTCACGCCAGTTGCTGGAAAGTCTCGGCTTCGCGTATGAGTCGATGATCCAGCTCACACCCGAGGCCGAGAACCTGTGCCTGTACGCCTGGGAAACGCCCTAGAAGCGGTAGCGCACTCCCGCCTCGACGGAGCGCCCCGCCTCCGGCGACACATCGCGCAGGAAGGAGGTGCTCAGGCGGATCTCCTCATCCCCCAGATTGCGTGCCGCAAGGAACAGGGTGAGTTCCGAATCGCCCAGGGACAGGCGATAGTCGGCTCCCAGGTCCCAGCGCGTGTAACCGGCGGTCGGCTCCTCGTTCGGGCCCGGGCGATTCTGGCTTCCGGCGTCCTGCACCCGGGTCCAGAGTTCCAGCACCTCCGTGGACCAACTCAGGCGACCGCCGATGCGGTGTGGCGGCAGACGCGGCACGTCGTCACCGTTGTCCAGCTCGCCGCGTATCACATCACCGAACAGACCCAGTCGCACATCGCCGCCGACAACGGTACCGAGCCCAAACTCCGCGTTCACCTCTATACCGTAGAATTTGGCGTCGCTCTGCACATAGGCCAGCACAGGGAGTTCGTCCACTTCCGCGCCGGTATTCATCAGCGTGATGTAGTCGCTGAAGTCATTGTGGAACACGGTAACCTCGAGGTCCTTGTTGCCGTTGTGCCAGTGCAGCGAGAGATCCACGTTGTTCGAAACCTCCGTGTCGAGATCCGGATCGCCCAGCTCAATCGCCGCCGTCGCCGCGTGCGCTACCCAGTTTTCCGGACCAGTGCCATCGACATTGGAGAACAGCTCTTCAATCGACGGCGCGCGCTCTGACCGCGCCAGGAAGAGGCGCAGCTGCCAATCCGGTGTGACGTTGAAAATCGCCGAGCCGGATGCGCTGATGGCGGTGAAGTCGCGCTTGCCTGCGGTTTGCGCTGCGGGGTCACGCTCATCCCGGTCCACGCGCAGACCCGCTTCGAACAGCCAGTGCTCAGTGCGGTAGTCCTCGATCAGAAACAGGCCGAGGTCCGTGCTGTCGGTGACCGGGATAAATGCTTCCTCACCCAGAGCGCTGAACTCACCACTGCGCGCCTGCAGGCCAATTGCGCCGCGCAGCCCCGCCACCTCGGCATGCACCATCTCCACCCGGGTCTCCCAGGTTTCATTGCTGTACAAGGTGCCTACCTCACCGCCACCTTCAATTTCCGCGTGCTCATAGTCGGTGTAGGTCAGTGTGCTGCGCAGGGACTCAAAGCCGGGCAGCGGCTCGCTGAGCTCGAACACCAGGTCATAGCGGGTCTGCTCGACATCGAGTTTGATGCCGCCCTCTTCCTCCTCGTGCCCCTCATGATCGTGATCATCGTGCTCCATATCGTCATCGTGATCATGTTCATCGTCTTCATGGTCGTGATGTTCGTGCGCGCCAGCCGGGATACCGTATTGGTTTTCCAGCCTGGCTACGGCAAGGCCGACCAGGCCGCGGTCAAAATGGTAACTCGCACCCAGGGTCACATTGCGCGTGCGGCCCCCGGTGTTGTCAACGTAGCCGCTGGTCGTCTCCTCCTCCCCGTGCTCCTCGTCGTGATCGTCGTGATCGTCGTGGTCGTCGTGATCGTCATCCACGCCCCTGGCAGCCAGGCCCGGGATACGCAGGTTGTTCCAGTCGCGATAGAGTGCGTCCAGGTGGAACGCAAAATCACCCGTACCTCCGTCGAGGCGCAGTACCGAGGTATCCATGTCGGATGCGCCATCGTGGCGCAGCTCAACGCCACCCTCGACCCCCTCGACACGCGATCTCGGCACGCGGTTGTCAATCACGTTCACAACGCCGCCGATGGCGCCGGCGCCGTACAGCAGGGTTGCGGGGCCACGCAACACCTCAATGCTGTCCGCCAGCATGGGTTCAACGGATACCGCGTGGTCAGCGCTCACGGCGGAGGCATCGGCGCTACTGGTGCCGTTCTGCAGCACCGTAACCCGGGGGCCCTGCTGGCCGCGAATGACCGGCTGACCGACGCCGGGGCCAAAGGAGGCGTTAGCCAGGCCGGGGATGTCGCCCAGGGTGTCGCCAATGGTCGCGCGCGCGCTGCGGCTGAGGTCTTCGCCCGTCAGCACCGTCACCGGCAGGGCGGTCTCCGCTTCCTGTTTGCTCAAGGGGGCTGATACCAGCACATGTTCAATCGGCAGCGACTGCGCCGCCGCATTTGCACTGGCCACAGCCAGGGCAAGAGGCATGAAACGTTTCATGAACTACTCCTGAAAATAGAAAAAGGGATTTTCTGTCAGGAGTACTGCGGGGGCCCTCGGGCCTGGAGCGGAAGGTAGCGGGGAGCGATGTGCACGGGGCGCAGCGCGGCGATAACGCAGCCCGCCAGCACCAGGAACAGCGGCAGTGACGGAGCCGCCGACAGGGCGGCTGGCGCCGAGGACTTGCAGAGCAGGCACTCCGCCTGTACGTCTGCACTGCCGTGGGCGTGGCTGGCCTCCAGTACCTGCACACCGCTCAGACACAGCAGCGCCAGCAACGCGATCAGGCGCGCGGTGCGTCGGGCTCGTGCTGTCAGTGCGAACTGGAACGCCATGAGACTGTTACAAATCCAGGGTGGCGCGAGTATAAACGCAGTGATCGGTCCAGGCCATCGTTATTACCCGGCGTCGGCGCTGTCATCAAGCGGCTGGAACACTGCCACCGTTGCGGCACCCACCTTCAGCTGCAGGCGACTGTCCATCAGGCTGAAGCCGTCAACGCTGCGCAGCGTCGACAGGTAGCGCTCCTCCAGATCTGCGCCCTCCATGCAGGCCATGCGGGTGACCGCCAGCTGCCCCAGCGCCAGCACGCCGGAGGCCAGCGTATACGGCCCGGTATAGCGGTTGCAGCCCGAAAAGCCGGCCACACGGGACTCCGCCTCATCAATCACCAGCGTCAGGGGTTTGCCCCCGGCACCTGTATCGGCGGGCTCACCGTGCAGCGAAAGCAGCTGCCACTGCCCCGCAGGCAGAACGCTCGCTGCAGCGGTCGGTGCCGGAGCGCTGCGGGGCACCCGCACCAACACGATTTCCGGCGCACCCTCGGCAAAAGCATCGACGAAGGTGTCCGAGGTGAACATCAGGCGCCCCTCATGGCGTACGGTGGCACGCAGGCCATAGCGGTGCCGCGGATCCAGTGCCGTCGGGTCGTAGCTGATACGGAAGGGCCAGGGCGGCGCGGTTGCGGTCGCCTGTGTCACCACAGCCAGCACAGTGGCCGGCGCATCGGCGCGCGACACATCCTCCAGCTGAATCTCCAGCTGGGCGTCCGGCGGCAGCATCATGCGCTCGCGGTACAGCACGGACCCTTCAATGACGCCCGCAGCCTGCTCCATCGCCCCGTCTCCTGTCTGCTGCCCGCAGCCGGCAAGCGCCCCGGCGAACAGGCATGTGACCGCCAGCACAGCACCTCGTGCAACCGCCCTCGCAGTGTTCTTCATGCCGATAAGGTCTCCAGCATTGCCGCCATTTTTGCATGCAGCAGGTTTACGCCCTTGAGCGGCCGCACCATCACCTTGAACTCGATGATCAGGCCCTCCGGATTTACCGTGATGATATCGACCCCGTTGATGGTGATGCCGTCAATGTCACACACAAACTCCAGCACCGCATGCGGCGCTGCCACCACTTCCTTGACGTAGCGAAAGCTGTCGTTGAATACGGACATGGCACCGGTGAGGTACAGCTGTGTGAGGTCGCGCCCCGCCTGCGGACGATGCACCACGGGCGACCAGAACACGCAGTCCTCAGCCAGGATTTCCGCGAGCCCGGAGGGATCTCCGCTGCGCACAATGTCATGCCAACGTGCCAGTACCTGCATACCTGAACCTTGCCCTGTGTCCATCCTGCCAACCATGCCACCAAGCTGGCGTTCTGTCCACGTCTGGGGTCAGGCGGGCATAGCGAGGAAGGCGTCGATGGCGGCGCGTGCGTCGGGTTCATCCAGTGTTGGCGCGTGACCCCGGTTGGCGATCTCGGCGACGACCAGGTCGGGTTTGCGCGCGCGCATGGCGGCAAGCCCGGCCGCGGACAGAATATCTGAATGCGCTCCCCGCAATACCAGCACCGGCAGGGCGGACAGGGCGCCGAACACCGGCCAGAGATCAGGGGGCACGGCGTTTTCGTCGGCGGCGGTCAACGGCGTCGAGATCGCGGGATCATAGGCGAGCTCAAGGCCCCCACCCTGGGCCCGGGGGCGATAGAGTCCCCGGGCGAAGTGCAGCCAGTCCTCCGGCGAAAAGTCGGGGAACGCAGCACCATTGATGGCGCGGGTCTGCGCCACGGCGGCCGCCCAGTCCGCAACAGGCTCGGCCTTGCCGACATAGGCCTTGATGCGCGCCAGGCCCGCGGGGTCGACTTCCGGACCGATATCATTGAGTACGATCGCGCTGACCCGTGCAGGCTGCATCGCCGCCATCAGCATTGCCATCAGCCCACCCATGGAAGTGCCCACCAGAACAGCGCAGGGTATCGCCTGGCTGTCCAGCAAACGGAACATGTCCTGCACGTAGGTCAGGGGCTGGTAGCGAGTCGGATCAGGGTCGTAGTCGGATCGGCCGCGGCCACGCTGGTCGGCAACCAGCACACGGTAGCGTTGCGCCAGGTGTGGAGCGAGGCCGGCAAAGTCCGCGGCGTTGCGGGTCAGGCCGTGCATGCAGAGTGCCACGGGCGCATCGCCGTCAGGGCCGGCGTAGTCGCGCGCGTACAGTGTCAAACCATCGTCGCTACGATACCAGAGGTCGTCAAATCCACTCACAGGCTCACTCCGCAAACTGCAGCCGCAATTCCCGCTTCAGTATCTTGCCATTGGGGTTGCGCGGCAAGGCGTCTATATATTTCAGGTCAGCGAGGCGCTGCTGCTTGCCCAGCCGCGCGTTGGCCCAGGCCAGCAGTTCGTCTTCGGCCACTGCCGACCCCTGCGCGGGGACCACCAGCGCCAGCGGGGACTCACCCCAGCGCGCGCTCGGCACGCCGATAACCGCGACATCACTGACAGCGGGGTGTTGTACCAGCACCGCCTCGATATCCTGGGGGTAGATATTCTGTCCACCGGAGAGAATCATGTCCTTCTTCCGGTCCACGATGTACAGGAAGCCCTCTGCGTCCACGTAGCCGATATCTCCGGAGCGCAGCCATTGACGCCCGTGTGCATCGATGTACTGCGCCTCGGCGTTGGCATCCTCCCGGCGCCAGTACCCGGGCATGCTGATGCGACCGCGGGAGACAATCTCGCCGGACACACCGTGCGGCAGCTCCCGGTTCTGCTCGTCGACGATCCGCAGATCTGTTCCGATCAGCGGCCGCCCCACCGACGCCCATCGACCTTCGGCGTCCTCCGGGTCGAGGGTGGTAATGATGCCCTCGGTAAGCCCGTACAGCTCGATAATGCCGCAGGGAAAATGGGCAAAGATATCGCGCTTCAGCCCTTCACGCAGCGGCGAACCGCAACTCATCATGGCCTGCAGACTGCTCACATCGCCACCGTGCGCCTGCAGGTATTCCACCACCCGCTGGAACTGGATGGGCACCATGGCGGTGTGCGTGATGCGCTCACTGGCCGCCGTGGCGACGAAGGCGGCAGGGTCAAAACGCTCATGCAACACCAGGGTGCCGCCGGCCAGAACCGTGCAAAGCATGGCCACCCAGGAGATATTCGAATACAGGCCGATGGTTAGCAGGGTCCGCGCGGCACCGTGATAGCGCAAGGCAATGGCCAGGTCGTAGGCCCAGTCCCGCCGGGTGCGCTGGGTATGCAGAATGCCCTTGGGCAGCCCGGTCGTACCGGAGCTGTAGATGATGTTCAGAGGCGCATCGGGGTCCAGCGCGCGCACGGCATCCGGCAAGGTATCGGGCTGCCCGGCACAGAGCACGTCCAGGGCCTCCCAGGCCCCATCACCCGGACCACTGGTGACGGTGACACAGAGCGCATCCGGCAACTGCTGCAGCAACGGTGTCAGCCGCGGTTGCTGGTCCGCCGAAACCACCAGCGCGCGGATACCCGCGTCCACCAGCATGGCGACCAGCGCCTCGTCGCTAACCGAGAGGTTTATCGGCACGGATACGGCACCGGCCGCCAGGCTGCCGAACAGCACCTGCACCATCGGCAATCCATTGGACATCACCACGCCCACGCGGTCACCGGGCGCGATACCGCGGCTTGCCAACGCGTGTGCAAAGCGATGATTGGACGCCGTGAAAGCGCGCCAGTCGAGCGTGGTGTCACCGCAGATGACTGCCGGTCTGGGCGCACGCCACTGGCCGTGCAGCGCAAGAATTTCCGGCAACAAGGGCACCGGGGCCTCAAATCCAGTCACAGTGTCTATCCCTGTCATGCTGGCAAACGCCCCGGCGCACGGCCGGGGCAGCGCGCTGGCTCTAGAAACGGTATTCCACTGTTGCCGTCAGCGTGCGCGGGGGGGCATAGAACACGGTGGTGTTGTTTTCCAGGCCCAGGGTCGAAGGACAGCCACCTTCGCCGAAACAGTACCCGGCTGTCTTGATATCCTCGTCACCGAGGTTCTTGCCATGCAAGCCTACCAGCCACTGTTCGTCACCGCTCATCCAGACCAGGCTGGCGTTGATCACGTCGTAGGCTTCCTGGTCGATCACAGGGACCGGCGCCTCGAACTGCGTGACATCACCCTTGTAGGACCAGTTCAGCTTGGCGGTCAGGTCGCCCGCTGCGAAATCCGTAGTGTAGGTAACGCCGAGATACAACATCTCCTCCGGTGTGTTCTGCACCGCGCGCTGATCGGCAACGTTCACGCCGTTCAGCAGCCACTCCTTGATTTCTGCGTCGAGCAGGCTCATCGCCAGTTGTACGCTGAAGTGTTCGCTCAGCAATACGTTGCCTTCCACTTCGATGCCGGAGATTTCCGCCTGGCCGGCGTTGGTGACCGTACCGACAAAGCCGTCATTGACGCCGTCACCGTCGCTGTCCACGCCCACCGAGCCGGGAATCTGCATGTCCTGGTAGTCGCTGTAGAACACGGCGATATTGGTGAGGGCACGACCATCCAGCCAGGTGGTTTTCAGGCCCAGTTCCCAGGAGTCCAGCGTTTCGGGGTCAAAGCCGCGCTCGACCTCAGGGGTGGCGAAGTTGGCGCCGCGGGGATCGAAGCTGCCAGCCTTCCAGCCCTGGCTGTAGCTGCCATAGACCGTGGTGTCATCATTGATGGTGTAGCTCAGGTTTACCCGTGGCGAGAAGTCGGTGTAGGTTTTCTCGGCCTCGTAGTCACTGGTCGTCGCCAGCAACAGGGCGGTGTCATTACCGAAGAACGGCGAGCCGAAGCCGAGGTAGGTGCCGCGGAAAATATCCGCGGTGCGCTTGTCTTCGGTGTAGCGGCCGCCCAGCGACAGCGCCAGCGCGTCGGTCAGGCGGTAGGTTACATCCGCAAACACGGACCAGGCCTCGGTGTCCACGGTGCCGCCGGTGTAGGCGGTCACCGGGCCGATCTGGCCCAGTACCACGTCGAAGTCGTTGGAGGCTGTGGCGTCGAGGTAGTAGAAGCCGGCCACCGCATTCCAGCGATCGGCGTTGTACAGCAGCTGGAACTCCTGGCTGAACTGCTCGTTGTCGTAGATAACCGGGGCGTCAAAGTCGATGACCTCCAGGCCGTCGAAGTCGATCACGGACTCCGTGTAGTCCTCGCGCCAGGCGCTGATTGATCGCAGCGTCGTGGTGTCGCTCAGGTTCCAGTCCACCGACAGCATGGCGCCTTCGCCATCGATTTCGTTGTTGCCATTGATACCGGCAGTGGCGACGGAATCCTGCGCGCCGGCAGTGGTATCGTAGCGGTCAGACAGCACCGGCACACCACTAACCGCGGAGGGGAAAGGACGGTAGCCCGCCACTGGATTGGTCTTGTCGTTCAGCTTGTCATAGGCCAGGCGCACCAGCCAGTTTTCGCTGGGCAACCACTCGGCACTGGCGCGCCAGGCGAACAGGTCCTTGTCGTAGTGTTCGTCGCCAGTGGTCAGGTTCTCCCCGTAGCCGTCCCGGGTGAGGGAGGCAACCGTCGCGCCCACGCGGAAAGTATCGGTAACCGGGGTTGAGGCGGTACCCACGAGGTCGAGCTGGCCATAGCTGCCATAGGATGCCTTCAGGCGCACATCCGTTTCGTCGCTGAGGCGGCGGGTGACATACTTGATCGCCCCGCCAACCGCATTGCGGCCATACAGCGTGCCCTGGGGCCCGCGCAGTACTTCCACCCGCTCCACATCGTAGATATCCAGCAGCGCGCCCTGCGGACGCGCGATGTAGACATCATCGAGGTACAGTGCCACACCCTGTTCAAAGCCGGCGAGGGGGTCCTGCTGGCCGACGCCGCGAATGAAGGCCGTCAGTGTGGTGCTGGTCGCCCGCGAAGGTTCCAGCGTGACGCTGGGAATGATCTGCGCCAGTTCGCTGATATCGGAGGCGCCGCGCAAACGCAGGGCATCGCCGGACAGGGCGGTAACCGCGATCGGGACATCCTGCAGATTTTCCGCGCGGCGACGGGCGGTGACAACCACCTCCTCCAGAGCCAGGGCAGGACCGTCCTGCGCCTGAACAGTAGACAGGGGCAGTGCGGAGGCCAGGGAAACGGCGAGCGCGACAGCGGAGCGCGGAGCAAATGCTTTCATGAGGTTCACCTTGTTCGTTATTTTATCGTTTGTCCTGAACCGCCTGTGCCAGCGGCTCAACACTTGTTGAATTACGCGTGAAACATATTCAACGTTTGTTGAAATGTCAAGCGCGATCATCTCATTCCGTCGCGGCGCCTGCATGCCGGGGGCGCTCCCGGGTGCACCAGAGCCCCAGCAGCCCGTAGGTCAGGGAGAGCAGGATCGCGTAGCTTGCGGACACCGCCGGGTTGACCACCGCACCTGACAGGTTCAGCAGCAAATGCCCGCCGAGGCCAATCAGCGCGGCGCCCACCACCACCCACAGCGGTATGTGACGACGCACCAGCACGCCGAACAGCACCGGCACCAGGGACGCGGCCGCCAGCCCGTAAACGCCTTTCTGCGCAAACAGCCCAATCAGGGGCGGCGGATTCCAGGCCAGCACAACGGCAAGCAGGCCCACGGCCACCAACACGTAGCGCGACAGGGCGAGCGCGTTGTAACGCTCTCCGTACAGTGGCTGCACGATGTCGTTGACGACCATCGCCGAAAGCGACACCAGTATGCCGTCCAGTGTGCTCATACCCGCCGCGAGCAGCGTGAGGAAAATGAACACCAGGACATACTCACCCCACAACGATGCACCGAACTCGAACAGCAGGTATTCACGCACCACCGTGTCCTGCTCGGGAATATCGAGTCCCGCCAGGCGCGCATAGAAACCGATCATCAACATCAGGGTAAAGATGCTGCCGACGACCACGGTGGTGGCAATGAACTTGCCGATGTCGCGCTCGCTGCGCAGATACAGCACTTTGGTCAGGATGTGGGGTTGCAGCATGAGGGCAAAGGTCACCACAAAGCCGCTGACAAACACCGAAAAGAAGTCCGAGTAAAGGTCACTGCCCGCATTGAACGCATCGGCATAGCCGCTTCCCACGGCGCGCAGCGCTGCCAGCGGTGCGTCGCCAAAGTACTTCCAGCCCTGCACCACGAGGATCACGGTGATGGCCAGCATCATGACGCCCTGCAGCGTATTGGTATAGGCGTGTGCATAGGTTCCGCCCATCAACACGTAGGCGAAAACAAACAACAGCACGAGAACCAGCGCGGTTTTCTGATCCACCGGGAACAGGCCGGTGAGCAGCAGGCTGCACCCCACCAGAATGAGCACCACAAAGGTGATCGACAGGAGATTGATGAAAGCGAAAAACAGGCTGAAACCGCGATGGTTATAGCGGTAGAAGATCCACTGGGGGATGGTCAGGGCGTTGTGACTTTCGCCGAGGCGCAAAAAGCCCCGGGTCAGCACCAGAAACGCGCTCAGAATTCCCAGCGAACCGGCAAGGCCGTAATGCAGGTAGGCACTCAGGCCGTGGCTGTACACAAACCCGGGGTTGATCACGAAAGTGGCTGTGGACGCGATGGATGCGGCGAGCGTGATCCCGATCAGGTAGGGGTTCATGTCCTTGTTGCCGATGGAAAACCCGCGAATATCCCGGGTTCGGCGCATACCTACCCAGGACAGCCAGAACACCAGAATCACATAGGCGAGGGACATGGCGTACTTGAACAGTTCGGGTGTCATGGGCGCGGTCTCGCTGCTTCGTATTATTGGAGTGCGCCCGATTCTGACGAAAGCCCGACCGCATTTCAACAAGCGTTGAAAAATATTCTATGCTATTGTCCCCGCGATTCAGGGCGGATTCCTGCATGACGAAATCCCGGCAAGCACCAAAACGAGAGCGCATTCTGGATGTCGCCGAAGAACTGTTCGCCCTGCGCGGCTACGACGGCGTTACCCTGCGCCAGATTGCCAAGGACGCCGGCGTTGATGTCGCCCTCGCCAGCTACCACTTTGGCAAGAAGCTGGACCTGTTCAACGCGGTTTTCGAGCGCCGCGCCGCACATTTGAACAGTGCCCGGCTGGATGCGCTGAAAGCCTGCCAGGCCTCGGCCGGCGCCGCGGGACCCAGCGTCGAACAGATTATCGAAGCTTTCCTGCGCCCCCTGGAACTGGCCCAGGAAACCGGTGACCCGGGCTGGCAGAACTACCTCGCACTGATTGCCTACATCAACAACTCTCCCTACTGGGGCCCACGCATGATGTCCAAGCTGTTCGACAGCCTGGTAAGTGCCTTCATTGCGGCGCTGCGCGATGCGCTGCCCGGCGCTCGCGACGAAGACATCTACTGGTGCTACCACAACCTGTCCGGCGCACTCACCCTGACGCTGGCGCAGACCGGGCGCATCGACAAGCTCTCCGGCGGCAAGTGCCGGTCAGCAGACTTCCAGGCTGCCTACGATCATATGATTCCCTTTGTCGCCGCAGGCTTTCGCGAAGTCTGCGGGCGCTCGACTGCCCGGTGACAGGGGCCGCAGGATGGCAGGGAATACAGCACCGTAGACGCAGCGAGGCCGGACCATGATGCAATGGCTTGAAACCGCGATAGCCCTGTTCCCGGCGGGGGTGGTCGTCGTCCTGACCGCGGCGTTGATAGCGGCCGGCTACTGGCTGGCGAAGCGCCAGGACCAGGGCACCGAGACCCTGCTGTTCCAGCTCGGCGTGTGGCTGACAGGCTCCGCCGGCATCATTGCCTGTGTGGTCGTACTGCCGATCAGCGATGAGACCCAGGGACAGGTTCTCGGCTTGCTGGGTGTGCTGCTCACCGCGGTGATCGCGCTCTCCTCCACCACGTTCGTAGCCAACGCCATGGCGGGGATCATGTTGCAGACCACGCAACCCTTCCGCCCGGGCGACTACCTGCGGGTGGGGGAGCAGTTTGGTCGGGTCACCCGGCGCTCGCTGATCAACACCCAGTTACAGACCGAAATGCGCGACATCACGACACTGCCGAACATGTTGCTGGTGGCGAACCCGATCACCGTCATGCACCGCGACGGCACCATCATCTCCGCGGAGGTGTCATTGGGCTACGACATACCCTACACCGACGTTCAGGACCTGTTGTTACAGGCTGCGGAAAGCGCCGGCCTCAGCGACCCTTTCGTCCTGCTGCTTGAACTGCTGGATCACGCCGTGCTGTACCGGGTTTGCGGCTTCCTGACCGAAAGCAAGACGCCACTCACGGCGCGGTCCAATCTGCGCAAGAACATGCTGGAGCAGTTGCACGGACACGGCATCGAGATCGTCTCGCCGAGTTTCGTCAACCAGCGCCGGCAGGACCCGGCCAGCAAGGTCATTCCCGCCACGCCGGTGATGCATGCCGGCACTCCCCGCAGTGCTGAGGCCGCTCCCGAGGAGCGCATATTCGACAAGGCGGAGGAGGCCGCCTCACTGCAGGAGTTGAAGGATGAACGCGGCGCTACGCGGGAGGCGCTGGCCACCGCCATAGACCGGCGCGATGCCGCGGCAGACGAGCAGAAACCTGCGCTGGAGGAGGAAATTCGTCAACTGGAACTGCGTGATGCCTGGCTGCAGGAGCGCATTGGGCAGGAGGAGAAAGCGAAGGACAAGACGTCGTAGCAGCGCGGGTCAGAGATCCACCTCGCGCTGAAAGTCACGCTCTATCCGTTGTTGCTGCTCAAAGCGGGATACACCGTTGAGACGTACGCTGTCGCGCATGCGCTGCTGGAACCGCTGCCGACGGTAATCCGCCACCAGCCGCGGAAAGCGCTCCGGCTCCAGCTCCCCGGCAATCAACGCCTCAATGAACGCAATATCAATACCCACGCGATAGGCAATACGGCTGGGGCGGATCTTGTGGGCATGGAATTCCGCGACAATGTGCAGCTGCTGCTCCCTGCTGTAATGGCACAGCCGCGAGTAGCCGTAGGGGGGCGATGGAGTCCGCGTGTCAGTATCTCTATTCATGGGCGTGTTGTAACAGGCGTCCCGCACTTTGCCAAGCCCGGACAGCCGCAAGTGGCGCTACTGTCCGGCTTGCGTCAGGCTGTGGTGGCCACAATAAACCCGCCGCTGCGGTTATCATTGTCCCCCGGGCCTTCTATACTTAAGGCCTGTGCCAGGCCCATTAAAGGATAAGAACCATGAATGCACCACAGAATATTGGATCCATAGAGGACATCGAACAGCGCATGCAGCAGGTTCTTGATGCGCAGCGCCAGGACTACCTGCGCGAGGGAGAGGTCACTGCCGAGACCCGCATCGACCGCATCGACCGCGGTATTGACGTGCTGCTCAAGTACCAGGACAAGGTGGTCGACGCGCTGAACACCGATTTCAGCTGCCGCGCCCGCGAGGTCAGCCTGCTGACCGACGTTGCCGCCTCGGTCACGCCCCTCAAGCATGCGCGCAAACACCTGCGCAAGTGGATGAAGCCAAAGCGGCGGCCCACCATGTTCCCGCTCAACCTGCTCGGCGGGCGCTCCCGCATCGAATACCAGCCACTGGGTGTGGTCGGTGTCATTTCGCCCTGGAACTTCCCGGTTAACCTGACCTTTGGACCGCTGGCCGGCATACTCGCCGCAGGCAATCGCGCCTTGGTCAAGCCCTCGGAGTTCACTCCCGCCACCAGCGAAGTGATGGCCGAAATGATCGCCGAAGCCTGGGATGAAAAGGAAGTTGCCGTGTTCACCGGGGGGCCGGAAGTCGGCCAGGCCTTTTCCGGGCTGGCCTTCGACCATCTGTTGTTTACCGGCGCCACATCGGTCGCGCGGCACATCATGGCCGCGGCCGCACGTAATCTGGTGCCGGTGACGCTGGAACTGGGTGGCAAGTCTCCGGTAATCATCTCCCGCAGCGCCGATATTGAGAAAAGCCTCGAACGCATCATGCTCGGCAAAACCCTGAATGCGGGACAGATCTGCCTGGCACCGGATTACCTGATGGTGCCCGAGGAGAAACTGGACGAGGTGATTGCCGCCGCCCAGAAGGCCGTAGGCGCCATGTATCCCACCATTCTCGATAATCCCGAGTACACCGCGGTCGTCAATGCGCGCCACTACGAGCGACTGACGGGGTACCTCCGTGAAGCCGAGGAGCGCGGGGTAAAAACGATTCCGATCAACCCGGCCGGCGAGAACTTTGCATCAGGTGAAGGCAGCCGCAAGATTCCACCCACACTGATTCCGCAGCCAGCGGAAGACCTGAAAGTCATGCAGGAGGAGCTGTTCGGCCCCCTGCTGCCGATTCGCACCTACAAGGACTTCAACGAAACCATCGATTACGTCAACGCGCATCCCAGGCCCCTGGCCGCCTATTATTTCGGGCAGGACAAGAGCGAGGAACGCGCGGTGCTGACGCGTACCACCTCCGGCGGTGCCTGCATCAACGATGTCATCATGCACATCATGCAGGAGGAACTCCCTTTCGGTGGCGTGGGCCCGAGCGGCATGGGTGCCTACCACGGCGAGGAGGGGTTCCGCACCTTCAGCCACGCCAAGTCGATCTATCGCCAGGCGGGCGTCAATGTGGGCAAGCTCGGCGGCATGCTGCCGCCCTATGGTAAAGCCACGGAGAAAACCATCAGCATGCAGGTCAAGAAGTAGCCGGCAGGGCGGGATGAGACGCCGACACAGGCTTCGTCATCTCGCCCTGATCAGCGCTATCCTGCTACCATGGGCGGCTATGACAGCCGCCGCTTCCCTTCCCATCGTGATCGCCCACCGCGGCGCCAGCGGCTATCTGCCGGAACATACCCTCCCGGCCAAGGCCATGGCCCACGCCATGGATGCCGATTTCATCGAACAGGATGTCGTGCTGACCCGCGACGGCGTTCCCGTGGTGCTGCACGACATCCACCTGGACGCTACCACCGACGTCGCGACGCGCTTTCCCGACCGGGCGCGGGCTGACGGGCGCTACTACGCGATTGATTTCAGCCTGGAGGAGATTCGCAGCCTGCGCGCGCAGGAACGGCTGGGCAGCGACGGGCAAGCGGTCTATCCGGGTCGCTTCCCGGCGCACACAGGGAATTTCCGGGTGCCGACCCTGGCCGAGGAAATCGACCTTATCAGCGGCCTCGACCACAGTCGCCAGCGCCGCACCGGGCTCTACATTGAGCTGAAGGGCCCCCGCTTTCATCGCAACGAGGGCCAGGATATCGCCCTGCGGGTACTCGAGGTGCTGCGGGAGAAGGGCTACGACCAACGCACCGGGCAGGTGTTTCTGCAGTGCTTTGACGATGCCACGTTGCGCTACCTGCGCCACGACTTGCAAACGCCCCTGCCCCTGATCCAGCTTATTGCTGACCCGGGCTGGGGTGAGGACAGCGCAGTCGACTATGCCTTTCTGCAAACTGCCGCCGGGCTCGACGAGGTCGCCCGCTATGCAGACGGCATCGGTCCGTGGCTGGAGCAGATCTACCTGGGCCGCGATGCCAGCGGCGAGGCGGTGCTCAGCGATCTGGTCGCGCTGGCCCATGCCCGCGGCCTGCAGGTTCACCCCTACACCTTCCGCTCCGATGCCCTGCCCGAGGGCATCGAGAGCTTTACCGCCCTGCTCGACCTGTTCCTCAATCAGGTGGGCGTGGACGGGCTGTTCACCGACTTCCCCGATCTCGCCCGGGAATTCTTGCAGGATCGCCGCCAATACAGGACCCAACAGTGACACCCAGAGTGAATCGCCGCACCAAGATCGTCGCCACTATCGGCCCCGCCAGCGAGTCGGAAGACATGATCGCCCGCCTGATCCATGCCGGCGTAAACGTTTTCCGCCTGAATTTCAGCCACGGCTCGGCAACGCAACACGCGCGGGTGGCAGAGCGCATTCGCAAGCAGGCCGCGCTGGCCGGGCGCTATGTCGGCATTCTCGCCGACCTGCAGGGCCCCAAGATTCGCATCAGCAGCTTCCGTGACGGCTCGGTCAAACTGGAAAACGGCGATCGCTTCCGGCTCGACCTCACCGTGGGTGAGGGCGAGGGCGATGCCAGCTGCGTGGGGCTCGACTACCGGGAACTGACCCGCAGCGTATTCCATGGCGACACCCTGTTGCTGGACGACGGCCGCCTGCGGCTGCGCGTAGATGAAGTGCTCGACAGCGCCGTGGAGTGCACCGTGCTGGTGGGTGGCACGCTGGGCTCGCGCAAGGGCATCAACCGCCTTGGCGGTGGCCTGGCTGCGCCGGCACTGACGCCCAAGGATATCGCGGATATCGACAGCCTCGCCGAGGTCCGTCCGGATTTCGTCGCCGTGTCGTTTGTTTCCAGCGCCCAGGATATTTTCCAGACCCGCGAATTACTGCTCGCCCACCAGCTCACCTCCGCCATTATCGCCAAGATAGAGCGCGCCGAAGTGGTGTACGACGATGCCACACTCAATGGCATCATCGATGCGTCCTTCGGCATCATGGTGGCCCGCGGCGATCTGGGCGTGGAGGTTGGCGATGCAGAGCTTATCGGCCTGCAGAAAACGCTGATCTCCCGGGCGCGCAAGATGGACCGGGTGGTGATCACAGCTACCCAGATGATGGAATCCATGATCAACAGCGCGATGCCCACACGCGCTGAGGTGTTCGACGTGGCCAATGCCGTTCTGGACGGCACGGACGCGGTGATGCTTTCGGCGGAGACCGCGGTGGGCAGCTACCCGGTCGAAGTGGTCACCGCCATGGCCGAAGCGGCACTGGGCGCCGAGCGCCACCCGGTGGCGCGCACCTCGCGCTACCGCCTGGACAAGCAGTTCGCCAGCGCCCAGGAAGCCATCGCCATGTCCGCAATCTATGCGGCAAATCACTACAGCGCGGTGCGCGGCATTGCCTGCCTCACAGAGTCGGGGACCACGCCGCTGCAGATGTCGCGCCTGTCATCCGGCCTGCCGATTTTTGCCCTCAGCCACCGCAGCGAAACCCTGCAGCGCCTCTGCCTCTGCCGCGGCGTTGTCCCGCTGTTCTTCGATGCCAGCGTCTTCGACCCGGAGACCATCGAGGCCAGTGCGATCGAGTTTCTCTGTGACGAAGGCCAGTTGCACAAGGATGACGCCGTGCTCCTGACCAAGGGCTCTGTGATGGGCAGACCGGGGTCGACCAATATCATGAAGATACTGTCGGTGCCGTGAGCGGGGAGACGGCGGGGTTGCGGCTGGTTGCCGATGTGGGGGGCACCAACACCCGGGTCGCCCTGTTCAACCCGGCCGACGGGAGCCTGCACGCCCTGCGCGACTACCGGAACGCGGACCACAGCGATTTCGCTACCGTACTGGATACCTGGTTTCAGGACGTTCGCCCGGCCTCACCGGACCAGGCCTGTATCGCGGTAGCGGCGCCGCCAAACGGCGATACCGCGCGGATGAGCAATATCAACTGGGTATTGCAGGGCCCGCAGCTGGCGCGGCAGTTCGGTATCGGCAGGCTGCGACTGATCAACGACTTCCAGGCCAACGCCTTCGCCCTGCCACAACTGCGGCGAGAGGACTGCTACACCCTGCAGCAGGGCGCTACAGCCACTCCCCGCCGCCTCGCCGTGCTGGGCCCGGGTACCGGTCTGGGCGGCGCTGTTCTGGACTTGCACACATCCGGGCCCCGCGTCACTCCCTGCGAGCCCGGGCAGATGGATATCGCCCCACGTGACGCACTGCAGACAGCCCTGTGGGCGGTGCTGATGCAGCAGCACCCGCGCATCTACGCTGAGTTGCTGCTGTCCGGTGCAGGGCTGCAGCGGCTGTACCATGCGCTGGGGGTGGTCGAGGGCAGAGCCACGCACAACCTTGAGGCCGCCGGCATTGCCGCCGCAGGACTGGCGGGGAGCGACCCCCTGTGTGTGGCGGCGCTGGAGCAGTTCTGCGCGCTGCTGGGGGCCACCTGTGCCAACTTCCTGCTGGCGAACGGCTGTTACGAAACCCTGTATCTGGCGGGTGGCATATTACCCCGCATGCTGGCCTTCCTGCGGGGGAGCCCCTTCCTCGCCCGCTTTCACGACGCCGGGCCCCTGCAGGCGACCCTGCAGCGCACCGCACTTTTCGTCATCACCCACCGCTATCCCGGGCTGCTGGGTGCGGGGTATGCACCGCTTGCCGAAGCGGGCGGCTAACCGCTGCAAACACGTAATATTGCCCAAAATATTTCGCCGGCGGCGGATACCAGCTTGAAAAGCCGGTGCTAAACTCTTGGAAGCTGAGAAATCAGTGGTATTTATGCGCGTGGTCGAAGTTCCCTTAAGTTCCTCGGTACGTTGAACATAAATAGTGACTAACCCCTGGAGCCCCGAACCGGGCTTTCCCATGTTATACAGGTAACACATATGTCTACAGAAACCGGCACCGTTAAGTGGTTCAACGAGACCAAGGGATTCGGCTTCATCGAGCGCGAAAACGGCCCCGACGTATTCGTACACTTCAGCGCAATCAAGGGCGATGGCTTCAAAACCCTCGCAGATGGCCAGAAGGTACAATTCACCGTCACCAACGGTCAGAAAGGCCCACAGGCAGAGAACGTTACACCGATCTAAGCCAGGGTTTTACAGACCAAAAAAAAGGAGCGCCTGGCGCTCCTTTTTTTATGGGGCGGATCGTCGCCCTAGCCTTCCTGCAGCTGACGCTGCCGATCCAGTTCGGAATCCATGTACTGGATCCACTGCGCGGCATACTTCGCTGAGCGCTCATCGCGTCCGGCGGCCTTGAACGCCTCACGCGCCTTTTCGTACTGCTTGTCGTTGAAGTAGGCCATCCCCAAAACCAGACGCGCCGTATCGGGCCGCTTGACGCCACCGCGGGCGAGGCCCTTGTTGATCGCATCAATGGCCTTCTTGAACTCGTCGCCATCCAGGTAGATGTTGCCGAGGCGGGCGTACAGCTCACCGTCCTCGGAACGCGCTGCCGCTTCCGCCATCGCCGGAATGGCCTTGTCGATTTCCTGGGCCTGGCGGTAGGCGTTACCGAGGATTTCGTAGTTGCGGGAGGTCGCCTCTATCGACTTGTTGCCCAGCCCCTTATCGATCACCTTGGCCGCCTTGTAGGGCACCTCGGCATTCAGGTACAGATAGGCCATGGTGACCTGCTCGGAGCCCTTGTCGAGCATGTTCTGGACGTAGGCTGCCTCCATGGCGGCGAGCTGCTCGCTGTCACGCTTCTGCTCGCCATACATATGGGACAGCTGCACCCAGTACTGCTTGTCGGGATAGTGTGTCAGCAGTTCTTCCAACACCCGCACGGCGTTGGTGACGTCGTTCTTGTCGAAGTACAGGAAACGCGCCAGGTTATACCACTGCTCCTTCGGTATCTTGCCCTTCTCCTTGTACATGCTGATGGCTTTCTCAACATTGTTCAGGGATTTCGGGTAGTCGTTGAGCTGGTAGTAGCCCTGGGCCAGCAGGACGTAGGCGTCCTCCGGCGGGTTGTCGGTCATCGCGAACCACGCAAGCAGGGCGTTCACGCCCTGCTGCCACTGTTCCTGCACGAAGTACAGCTGGGCGATGGTATACCGGGTGTTGATTTCCATCGCCAGCGGAATGTCAGGCTGGCGCACGACATTCTCATAGGCCTGCAGGGCCTTGTTGTAGTCTTCACGGGAATAGTGAATGAAGGCGTACAGGTTGTAGACGTTCGCCAACTCGTAGCTGTTCAGCTCATTCTTGCCGCCGGCGCCGAGCATCTCGTCCAGCACGCGGGCGGCAGCGCCGAGATCCTGTGCCTCAGCTGCGGCCTGGGCCTCGGAAAGCTTTTCATAAACCGCGTTGCGCAGCGCCGGGGTTCGGCGTGTCTCACGCTGGTCGCCGCCCCCTTCCTGGGCAACGGCTGCTGCCAGGGGAGCAAGGCCAAAATCAACCGCGGCCCGATCCAGCAGGACCGGGGTTGCGGCGAGGGGTAACGCCAGCATCGCAGAGCGCAGCCAGCGTGTGGGATCGTACAGTTTCATAACGCTCACTGTTCCAGCTCGTAGGTGAATTTGTTTTGGACGCCGGCGACCTCAATCGGTTCGCCATCGACCACCCGCGGCTTGTACTTGAACTTTTCCGCTGCCTTCACCGAGGCTGACTCGAACACCCCTGATGGCTGGCAATCCACCGGCCGGGGATCGCGAATGGAACCATTGCGGGTCACCGTGTACTCCACGATGCAGTAGCCGCTGATACCGCGGGTCTGGGCGCGACGCGGATAAACCGGTGCGACCTTCACGATCGGCAGGTATTCGCCATCACCACTGGACATGCCGCTGGAGCTGATGGATACGTCCACACTGGCGCGTGGTGCGGTGTTCACCACATTCATGTCCATGTCCATATCGATATCCGGCGTATCGAGTTCCGGTGGCGGCTCCTCGGGATCCTCCACCTTCTCCGGCTTCTTCTGCGCCACATTCACTTCGATTTCAGTTTCGGGAACGACAATATCCGCAATCTTGCGGTTCTCGATCTCTTCCTGCTGGTATTCCCGGCTGATCAGGCTCTGCATGACGAAAAACAGGCCGATCGCTACAGGGATCGCTACCAGTGCACCCACCAGTACCCTAACAAAGCTGCTGCCCATTTCGTTTACACCTCGTCGTCCGTTGAAATACAGGGCGGAGCCGTGAGCAGCGGACGAAGCTCGTCAACCAGCTGTTCAACCGCAAAGGCGGGCGTATCGCGATCCACCTGTACCACAATGTTCGCCTGAGGTGCCTCTTTCTTCGCACCCTCTGCCAGGCGTGCCGCGCGGTCCAGGGACACGCGGTTCTTGTCGTAGTAGATTTCCCCTCGGTCATCGACCGCGAAGATAATCGTACCTCGCTCACAGGCTTCCGTTGTTGTTGCCTGCGGCTTGAACAGCTCCACGCCCGGCTCCTTCACGAAGGAGGACGTCACGATGAAGAAGATGAGCATAATGAACACGACGTCCAACATGGGCGTCAGGTCGATATTGCCCTCGTCCGCCGCGGCCTTTCTGGCTGCGTTATCTCGAATGCTCATGGATCCTATTTCCCTTCGCTGGCCCAGTTGACCGCGCCAGCACCGGCTTCACGTGCAGCGTCCGCCACGTCCACGACCGCTCCGGCCTTGGCACCTTTTTCGACCTTGATTGTGACCGCTTGTTCCGGGTCATTGGCGAGCAGGCGCTGGATATTCGCCCGCACCGCCCGGGCGTCAACCCGCCGGTTTTCCATCCAGATCTGGTTGTCGCTGCGAATGTTCACCAGAATACTGGTGGCATCGCTGGGATCCGACTTCGCGCTGTCCGGCCGGCTAACTTCAATGCCGGCTTCCTTGATAAACGAAGCGACAACGATGAAGAAGATCAGCATGATGAACACGACGTCCAGCATGGGCGTCAGGTCGATTTCTGCCCCTTCCTCTTCCTGCTGTTTTGCAAGTCTGCGCATCTGATTGTTACCTGTCAGCGCCCGATCAGTGATCGGACGTCAAGTTATCCTGTAGGAATTCCTGCTCCCGCGTAGCCACGCGGTTCAGATAGGTGTTCGCGAACAGCCCCGAGAGTGCGGCCACCATGCCTGCCATGGTGGGGATGGTGGATCGCTCCACCCCGCCCGCCATGGACTTGGCATCGCCACCACCGGTCACGGCCATCACGTTGAACACCTCGATCATGCCGGTTACCGTGCCCAGCAGACCCAGCAGCGGGCACAGGGCGACCATGGTGGTGATCACCGGGAGGTTGGCGTTGATGGCCTCGCGACTCTGGGACAACAGCCGGGCGCGTATCTGCTTGGCGTTCCACGACTTGCGCTCGCTGCGACCCTCCCAGGCGTTGATGATACCGAGGGCCTCCTTGCGCCAGGCGAACGTGAAGTACCACAGCCGCTCGAAAATCAGCGTCCACATCACGAACACCAGGATGGCGATGAGCCAGAGCACATCCCCACCCTTGTCCATAAAGGCGAGAATGCCCTCAAAAATTCCTCCCGACATGGTCGAACCTCTGCTTATTTGCCGCTGGATTCAGAGTGCTCGGCAACAATCCCGGTCGCCTGCTCGTTCAACACGTGGATGATGCGCTGGGCGCGGCCATTCACGATGGTGTGCAGCAGTACGGTGGGGATAGCAACCAACAGACCCAGTACGGTGGTGACCAGCGCGGAAGAGATACCGCCTGCCATCGCCTTGGGGTCGCCCGCGCCGAAGATGGTGATCGCCTGGAAGGTGATGATCATACCCGTTACCGTACCGAGCAGACCCATCAGCGGTGCGACCGCGGCGATGATCTTCAGCAGGGTAAGGCCGGACTCCAGCTTCGGCGTTTCACGCATAACACCCTCGGACATCTTGAGCTCGAGCGTTTCCGCATCCATGCCCGGGTTGTCCTCGTGGATTTTCAGCACGCGACCCAGCGGGTTGTTGGTGTTGGCGGTTTTGTTCTTCAGCTGGCTGCTCACCTTGGCGCCGACCGCAGACAGCACGATCAGGCGGAAGATGGCGAGAATGAAGGCGAATACACCCACTGCGGTGATCGCGTAACCCACATAGCCACCCTGGTGCCAGCGCTCTTCCAGCGTCGGGCTGTCGATGATAGCCGCGAGGAACGAGCCGCCGGTGGGACCGGTGGGGTCGATACCGAACTGGTGGATTCCGCTGTCTGCGTTAGCCAGCTCTTTCGCCCAGGCGTTGTAGCGACCGGCCGGCTGACGCGGCAGCACGCTCAGGTTGCCGTTGTTGAAGGCCAGGTAGTTGCCATCGGTGTCGATCACGTTGAATGCACCAATCCGCACCACTTCGCGGTCTGCGCGCTCACCGGTCGCCGTAGCCACTTCGGTGTTGAAGCGCACCACGTTGCCGGTTTCAGTGATTTCGCGCAGCATCTCGTACCACACGCGCTCGATTTCCTCGATGCGCGGCAGCTTGTCGGAGCCGCTCATCTTGGCAATCAGTTCTTTCAGGAACACTTCACGATCCGGGTACTGCGAGGATACCAGCGACACCTCAATGTTGGAGGACAGGTCGCCCGCTGCCGCAGTCAGGTGACCGAAGAGCTCGGTCAGGGAGCCCAAACGCTCACGCAGCTGCTCCTGCTTGGCGGCGACCAGCAGTTCGTTTTCCTCGAACTTGGCTTCCAGCGTGCTGGACAGCTGCTCCTGACGCGTGCGCTCTGCTTTCGCGTCCTGCAGGGCCTTGGCCTGGTTGGCCTTGTCAGCGGCGAAGCGACGCTCGCGCTCGGCATTTTCACGGGCTTCCTGTGCCTGGCCCTGTTTGACCAGACCCAGCAGCTCCTGGAGGCTGGCGGCGTCGCGCGCAGGCGCATCCTGAGCCATGGCAACGCCGGATACGGCCAGCGCTCCGCCCAGCACCAGGGCGGAAAAAATCGTGTTAAGCGCTTTCATTATTGAGCCTCCGGTGCAGCAACGGGCATGTTAAGAAGTTCGATGGTCGCCTGACGCTTGGCAATGCGGACGCCTTTGCGGATGGCGTTGGCATAGTCGCCGGAGTCCAGCGGCTCCCAGCTCCGGGTTTCGTTGTTCCAGACACCGCTCTCGGTACCGTCGGTCGTCTGGTAAACCAGCGCGAGACGCCCAATGCGCAGGAAGTCTACGTCGCGGGTGGTGCCATTGATGTCGATGGCGGCGCTGTAGCTGTCGAAGCCGCGGCCATACTGCAGCTCGATGTTGTAGGCTTCCAGCACCTGGCGGAATTTCTCGGCAACCGTCAGGTCCGAGCGGTCCACGTTGCTGCGCAGGAAGGCGATGCGCTCACGGCGCTCCTCGAGGTTGAACGGAACGTCCAGCTCGATGAACTGCTCGAGCCCGTCGATCATGCGAATGACCAGCGGGGTCATCTGGCGCTGAATCACCGTGACTTCGTTGATCGACTCCTCGATGTCCGCAATGCGGGCCATCTGGTTGTCGATCTGGCGCTGCAGCCGTGCGTTGTAGACCTTGAGGCCGTCTACCTGCTTCATGACTGACTTGTAGTCGGACAGGAGGTCGCGCGTCTCATCGGCCAGGCGGTCGATTTTCTGCTGCGACTTGCGCGCCGCCTCGTTGCGGGCTTCCCCCACCTCCAGAACGGAGTCGAGGGTATTGGCTTGCACTGCCGCTACGCCACCCGCGAGGGCGCCGGTCGCAACAAGCGCAGCGATCAATACGTTCTTCAATCGATGCATAGTCATGGGAATTGTGCTTCCTATTTCCGACAAGAGTGATTCAGTGCTGAGATAGCATGGTTCGTTACTATTCAGGTTGCTGTTACGTTTATAGTGAATAATTAACTAACGGTAAACCGAGGCGGAGACTTTAAACCCAATACCCCGGTATTTTCAATCAATCAACAGCGCGCCCGCAGGCATTTTTCGCAAACGTGTAGATCGGTGACAGTCCTGGCGATGCAAAACGCCTAAAGTAACACTTGTTCGAGTCTACTAACTGTCAGTAGGTGCGCTACGGCGCTCAAAACAGACGAATGCGTAGGCGTATTGATTATCTTCCGACGCGGGAAGCTCTTCGCGCTGCATTTCCTGCCAGTCAGCCCGGTCGACGGGAGGAAACCAGGTATCACCCTCCACGTCCGCGTGGACTTCCGTAACATAAAGCCGCTGGGCCAGCGGCAGCGCCGCGGCATAAATCATCGCTCCGCCGATCACCACCAGCTCATCCACGCCCGCCGCGCGCGCCAGCTCACGCGCCAGATCGAGGGCGGCCGGAACCGAATCGGTCACTGTCACACCCTCGGCCTGCCAGCCGGGCGTGCCCGTGACGACAATATTCGGCCGGCCGGGCAAGGGCCGGCCAATGGATTCGAAGGTCTTGCGGCCCATGACCACCGGCTTCCCGAGCGTCGTGCGGCGGAAATGCCGGAGATCCTCGGGCAGGTGCCAGGGCAGGGCATTTTCGCGACCTATCACGCCGTTGGCGGCCACCGCCACCATCAGTGCCACCCGCACGGCCACCGCTAGACCGCCACCGGTGCCGGAATATGCGGGTGCGGGTCGTAGCCCACCAGGCGGAAATCCTCAAAGCAATAGTCGTAAATAGTCGCTGGCCGGCGCAGGATCTCCAGCTGCGGCAGTGCACGCGGCTCGCGCGCCAGCTGCTCGCGAACCTGCTGCAGGTGATTGCTGTACAGGTGCGAATCCCCGGTGGCGATAATGATCTCCCCGGGCACCAGGTCACACTGCTGCGCCAGCATCATGGTCAGCAGGGCGAGGCTGGCCATGTTGTAGGGCAATCCCAGGAAGGAATCGCTGGAGCGGATGTACAGCTGCGCCGACAGACGCCCCTCGGCGACATAGAACTGGTACAGCAGGTGGCAGGGCGGTAGCGCCATACGCCCGGCGCGGACGTTGTCCTGCGGACTCAGGGTTTCATCGGGCAGGAACTCCACGTTCCAGCCGTGAAACAGAATACGCCGGCTATCCGGGTTGTGGCGCAGGCACTGCAGCACGTAGTCGATCTGGTTGATGGTGCCGCCGTCCCGGGTTGGCCAGGCGGTCCACTGGGCACCGTAGATCGGGCCGAGATCGCCATTCTCCGTTGCCCACTCATCCCAGATGCTGACGCCGTTTTCCTTCAGCCACGCGATATTCGTCTCACCGCGCAGAAACCACAGCAGCTCGTTGACGATGCTCTTCAGGTGCAGCTTCTTGGTCGTCAGCAGCGGAAACCCGTCCGCCAGGTTGTGCCGGAACTGGCGGCCGAACACGGACAAGGTCCCGGTGCCGGTGCGGTCGCCCTTGGCGACCCCGTTGTCGAGAATATCCTGCAGCAGCGCGTGGTACTGCTTCATGCGACTTTCCTCCCACTGCCCGCAGGCGTCTGACGGTGATAGGCCCACCACAACAGGAACAGACCCAGCGCTATCATCGGCAGGCAGAGCAACTGGCCACGGGTCAGCCAGCCAAAAGCCTGGAAACCGATGTGCGCGTCCGGCTGGCGAAAAAACTCCGCCACGAAGCGCAGGCAGCCGTAACCGAGCGCAAACAGTCCGGAGGTTGCCCACGTGGGCCGGGGCCGGGCACTGAACAGCAGCAGGATAACAAACAGCAACACCCCCTCCAGGGCAAACTGATACAGCTGCGAGGGGTGCCGGGCCAGCTGCAGTGGGTCCGCCGGGAACACCATGGCCCAGGGCACGTCCGTCGGGCGACCCCAGAGCTCCTGGCCGATAAAATTGCCGAGGCGACCCAGGGCCAGGCCCATCGGGGTCAGCAGTGCGGCGAGGTCCAGCACCGCACCAAACGCGAGGCCGCGACTGCGGGCGAACCACGCGACGGCGATAATCACCCCGATCATGCCGCCGTGGAAGGACATACCGCCCTGCCAGACCCGCAGCAACCACAGTGGATCCTGCATCAGGCGCTCGCCGCCGTAGAACAGCGCGTAGCCAATCCGCCCACCCAGGACCACTCCCAGGGCGCTGAAGAAAATCAGGTCGTCCACCTGCGCCCGGGACAGGGGCACGTCCGGGCGCGCGCTGCGCCGGACGCCCAGCCACCACGCAAAGGCCAGTCCGGCGAGGTAGGCCAGCCCATACCAGTGCACCTGGATCGGTCCCAGAGAAACGGCAACGGGGTCGATATCAGGGTAAGGCAACATGGCGTGATTCCAGAGTAAAAGGACGCAGCGTGTGACGACGGGTCACCGCTGTCGCTCACCGGGGGAGCTAGCGGGCATTATCCGGCACACGCGCACGATTCACAATTCTGCCCGCGGGTGGCACGATGGACTGCCGGATTAGGGAAGACATGGCATGTGCCTGATTGCTTTTGGCTGGAAAGTTCTCACCGATACACCGCTGGTGCTCGCCGCCAATCGGGACGAATTCTACCGCCGCCCCACCGCCGCTGCCGGGTTCTGGCAGGAGCACCCGGCAATGCTGGCGGGGCGCGATCTGGAGGCAGGGGGCACCTGGATGGGCGTGACGCGAAGCGGGCGCTTTGCCGCGGTGACCAACTTCCGCGACCCCGCGCAAACCGCACGGGCCGCGCGCTCCCGCGGAGAACTCGCCGTCAATTTCCTCACGGGGGAAACCACGCCGGAGGACTATCTGCGCCCTCTGGCCGCGGCCGGGGACGACTATGCGGGGTTCAACCTGCTGGTCGGGACCGTGGAGGAGCTCTGGTATTACAGCAATCGCCTGGGCGACGAACCGGCCAGGCCCCTGCCTCCCGGCATTTACGGCTTGAGCAATGAACGCCTGGATACGCCCTGGCCCAAGCTGCTGCGCGCACGCTCGCGGCTGGCGGCGCTGATTGACGCCGGCACCCTGGACCACGACGCCCTGCAGGCCGCCGTCGCAGACCGCAGCCTCGCGCCCGAGCACGCCCTGCATCCGTCGGAGCACGGGGCGCGCATGGACCGCAGGCTGTCCGCGCAATTCATCGTCACCCCCGACTACGGTACCCGGGCCACCACAACGCTGTCGATGCAGCGTGCGGGCAATGGCGCCGAGACCACCATCGCCTGGCGGGAAACCCGGTTTGACCACAGCGGGCAACCGGCCGGGCGCACCGACTACCGCTTCCGCGCTGCGCTCAGCCCAGGGGGGCGTGGATAAACTGTTGCAGGCCGTGCGCAGCCATAAAGTCCTGCAGACGCAGCTGCACCGCCTCGGCGTGCTCCAGCAACATGATTTCTGCCAGCAGTTCGCGCGCCTCGCCGTGCGTCAGGCTGCGCAGGGACTTCTTGACCCGCGGCAAGGCCGTGGCATTCATGGACAGCACCTCATAGCCCATGGCCATCAGCAGCACCGCCGCCAGCGGGTCGCCGGCGAGCTCACCGCAGATGCTCACCGGCTTGCCCTCTGCGACACCGGCATCCGCAACCATACACAGTGCCTGCAGCACAGCCGGGTGGTAGGCGTGGTACAGGCCGGCGACGCGGGCGTTATTGCGGTCGACAGCGAGCAGGTACTGCGTCAGGTCGTTGCTGCCCACGGAGAGGAAATCCGCGCGTCGCGCCAGCGCCCGCGCCTGGTACACGGCGGAGGGCACCTCCACCATCACTCCGATGGGCGGCAGGGCCACCTCGGTACCTTCCTGCACGATCTCCCGGTGACCGCGATGGATCAGCGCCAGGGCTTCCTCGAATTCCGCGATATTGCTGATCATGGGCAACATGATGCGCAGGTTGCCGTAGCCGGCATTGGCCTTGAGCATGGCGCGCACCTGCGCCAGAAAAATCTCCGGGTGGTCCAGCGTGACCCGGATGCCACGCCACCCCAGAAAGGGGTTGTCCTCGGCGATCGGGAAGTACGGCAGCGCCTTGTCACCGCCGATGTCCAGGGTGCGCATGGTGACCGGACGCGGGGCAAAGGCGGCAAGCTGCTCCCGGTAGATCTGCCGCTGCTCTTCCTCACTGGGGAAACGGTCCCGCAGCAGGAACGGCACTTCGGTGCGGTACAGGCCGACGCCCTCCGCGCCCTGCTCCAGTGAACGCGTCACATCGGCCATCAGCCCGGTGTTCACCCACAGCGGCAGGCGGTGACCGTCCAGAGTCTCGCAGGGCAGGTCGCGCAGGGACTCGAGATCGCGGGAGACGGCGCGGTCCTGGTCCACCACCTCCTGAAACCGCGCCCGCACCTCCGGCAGCGGGTTCAGGTGTACGATGCCGTTGTAGCCATCGACCACCAGCTCCCGGTCCTGCAGGCGGGTGTAGGGCAGGTCGACAGCGCCCATCACCGTGGGCACACCCATGGCCCGGGCGAGAATGGCGACATGCGAATTGCCTGAGCCGCGCACCGAAATCAGCCCGGCCAGCTGCTCCCGCGGCACCTCGCCGAGGGAGGATGCGGTCAGCTCTTCACCCACCAGGATCGTCTGTGGCGGGTACACCACCTGCTCAGAGCGGGCGGCGTCCTGCAAGTAAGCAAGCACTCGCGTACCCAAATCCTTCACATCCACCGCGCGCTCGCGCAGGTAACTGTGCTCCATGCGCTCGAAATGGCGGATATGCCGAATCATCACTTCGCTCAGGGCGCCCTGCGCCCATTGCCCGGCCTTGATCAGGCTCGCCACCTCGCCGCCGATGGCCGAGTCGTCGAGGATGCCGAGGTAGACGTCAAACAGAGCGTGATCCTCGGCGCTCATCTCCCCGCGCAGGTTATCAGAGACGCCCTGGATATCGGCGCGCACACTGGCCAGTGCCGCCTTGAACGCGCGCAGCTCCTGGCGCCGGTCGCTGGCGGTCTTGCGCGGTACCGCATACAGGTCGGCCACCGGCGAAACCACCACTGCGGTGCCGATCGCCACACCCGGCGCACCGGGTATGCCGTTGATCCGCGCCGGGGCCGCAGCGCCCCCGAGCAATTCCTCCTGCACCGCACCGGTAACCCGGGCGTGGGCAATGACCGCCGCCAACTGCGCGGACATGGTCACCAGGAAGGCTTCCTCGCTTTCGTCAAAACGGCGCCGTTTGGCCTGCTGAATGATCAACACGCCCAGCACATCGCGCTGGTGAATGATGGGCACACCCAGGAAGGCGTGGAACGGCTCTTCGCCGAGACCTTCCAGCAGCTGGAAGCTGGGGTGGCTCTCTGCGTCCTCGAGGTTGACCGGTTCTTCCCGCTGGGCGACGAGGCCGACCAGGCCCTCACCCGGCGCCAGGCTGGCCTCGCCCACCTGCAGTGGGTTCAAGCCTTCCGTGGCGCGAAAGACGAAACGCCCGCTGGCCTCATCGCGCATGTAGACGCTGCAGACCTCGGTCCCCATGGCATCGCGGACCCGCTTGACGATGATCTGCAACGCATCATTGAGCCCCTCGGCGGCGTTCACCTCCTGCACAATGTTGCGGAGCGTCTCAAGCATCATGGCTGCCATCAGCTGTGCGCATCCGTGAGACGTGCGAGCGGCGGCGCCAGTTCCTTCAGTGCGCGGCGATAGACTTCACGCTTGAACGACACCACCTGGTTCAGGGGGTACCAGTAACTCACCCATTGCCAGTGGTCGAACTCGGGTTTCTGGTTCGCCGTGAGGCACACGGCCTCGTCGGCAGCACGCAGGTGCAGCAAAAACCATTTCTGTTTCTGGCCAATGCACACCGGGTTCTGATCCTTGCGCACAAAGCGCCGCGGCAGGCGGTAGCGCAGCCAGCCCCGGGTGGCTGCGACGACATTGACTGCTTCGGGGCCGAGGCCGACTTCTTCGTGCAACTCGCGGTACAGAGCTTCTTCAGGCGTTTCGCCGGGATTGATACCCCCCTGGGGAAACTGCCAGGCATCGCGGCCGCCAATACGGCGCGCCCACAGAAGCTGGCCCGCGTCATTGGCCAGTATGATCCCGACGTTGGGCCTGAATCCCTCTGAATCGATCACCGGATACCATCCTTATTATGCGACCGACTATTGTTCCATACTTTCCGGTGTCTGAGAAATTTACTCTGCCGGCACAGCACGCTATTCTCGCGCCCTGCCTGGAGCGCGCCATGACACTTGCCATTTTCGACCTCGACAACACCCTCATCAAGGGTGACAGCGACCACCTCTGGGGTCAGTTCGTCTGTGAACAGGGCCTGGTGGACAGCAGCCGGTTCGCCGAGGACAACGAGCGCTTCTACCGCGATTACCAGGCCGGCACGCTGGATATCGAGGCCTACCTGCGCTTCGCGCTGGGTCCGCTACGCGGGCGCTCGCCCGAGGAACTGGCGCCGCTGCACCGGCAATTCATGCGCGAAAAGATCGAACCCATCATGCTGCCCCGCGCACGCGCCCTGATCGCCAACCACCGCGAACAGGGGCACCACCTGCTGGTGATTACCGCGACCAACCATTTCATCACGCGCCCCATCGTGGACGCCCTGGGAATCAGCGATCTACTGGCCTGTGAAGCCGAACTGGTAGAGGGCCGCTACACCGGCGAGCCCACGGGTATTCCGTCCTATCACCAGGGCAAGGTGCTGCGGCTGCAGGCCTGGCTGGAAAGCCGGCAGCTGGACCTCGCTGGCAGCTGGTTCTACAGCGACTCGCACAACGACCTGCCGCTGCTGGAGTGCGTCGATTTCGCGGTCGCCGTGGACCCCGACGCAACCCTCAGGGCCCACGCGATAGCCGCCGGCTGGCCGGTTATATCCCTGCGGGACTGAGCCGCCGGCAGAACACCGATTTCAGGTACTCGGTTTCGGGGATCAGCGGGTGCACGGGATGATCCGGCCCCTGACCACCCTGTTCCAGCACGCGCACGTCACACTCACTGCGCCGCGCAGCACCCTGTATGGCCAGCAGCAGGTCTGCCCGTGACAGGTGCATGGAGCAGGAAGCGGACACCAGCACGCCACCGGGGCCGAGCAGGCCCAGGCCGAGCTCGTTGATCCGCTGGTACGCCTTGATACCTTTCTTGAGATCCCTGCGCCGCTGGATAAACGCCGGCGGATCGACAATCACCAGGTCGAACTGCCGACCCTCGTCGCGCAGGGCCTGCAGCACATCCGCAGCCTGACCCTGGCGCACCGCCACCCTGCTTTCCAGGCCGTTGAGCCGGGCATTCGCCTCCACGCCGGCCAGGGCCGCCGCCGAACTGTCGACACAAAGCACGGCGCTGGCGCCGCAGGCCGCTGCCTGAATCCCCCAGCCGCCTATGTAGCTGTAGACGTCCAGCACCCGCTGACCGGGTGCATAGTCCCGCAGCCGGGCCCGGGCCATGCGGTGATCGTAGAACCAGCCGGTCTTCTGCCCCTGCAACACCGGTGCCGCAAACGCCACACCGTTTTCCTGCAGGGGCAGCACCTCGGGCACCTCGCCGAATACCACCTCCACCCGGTCTGCAAGGCCCTGCTCGCGGCGGCTGCGACTGTCTGCCCGCAGCAGGATGCCGGCGGGCTGCAGCACACTGGCCAGCGCCTCGATGACTGCGGCCTCATGCTGCTCTATGCCTGCATTGTGGAACTGCATGACCAGGTACTCGCCGAAGCGGTCGACCACAAGGCCGGGGATACCGTCACTGTCGCCGTAGATCAGGCGGTAGCACTGCCCGGGCAGCAACGCCTCACGGCTGGCCAGTGCCCGCGCAACCAGGGCGGAGAGCCACTGGCTGGACAGCGCCTGCTCCCGGCCGTGGGCGTAGAGCCGGGCGCATATCAGGGATTGCGGCTCCATGTAGGCAGAGCCGAGCAGGGCGCCGTTGGCCCGGCGCACCTGCACCAGGTCACCCGCGGCAAAGGACTGCAACGGGCTGCGCTGTACATCGACTTCGTTGGAAAATACCCAGAGGTGCCCCGCGGCCAGGCGCCGGTCGGCCCCGGCGCGCAGGAACAGGTCGGTGTTCACTCGTCGGCGCAGTGGTTGGCGTAGTCCTCGGCGCTCAGCAGTTTCTCGAGCTCACTGGTGTCATCGGGCTGCAGGCGGAAAAACCAGCCGTCGTTGTACGGGTCGGAGTTGACCGTTTCGGGCTCGTCTTCCAGTGCCTCGTTCACCGCGATGACTTCACCGCTGATGGGCGCGTAGATATCCGATGCCGCCTTGACCGACTCCACGACGCCGGCCTCATCACCGGCCGCCAGTCGATCACCCACACCGGGCACTTCAACAAACACCACATCGCCCAGAGCCTCCTGTGCGTGGTCGGTGATACCGATCGTTACGGTGCCGTCCTCTTCCAGACGCGCCCATTCATGGCTGCTCGCGTACTTCAATTCACTCGGGGTCATGCTCATGGTGCGTCCTCTCGTACGGTGATCGGCGTCGGCCGACAGGGGAAACGCGCATTCTACCGGGAGACCTCTGAAAAACAATCTGTCCCCGCATCGGGTGCCGCCGACAGTGAGCTACTCGAGGGTGCCTGATTCCGTCAGACCCATGGCCTGGCGCATCAGCTGGTGCTTCAGCGGTCCGGCGCGGTCGACACCGCGCATGCCGGCATTGCGCAGCCAGCGCAGGGGCAGCGCCGGCTGCTCGAACAGGCGTTTGAAGCCCTCCATCGCCGCCATCATCGCCAGGTTCTCGCCCTTGCGCCGACGCTGGTAGCGGCGCAATACCGCAATACTGCCCGGCTGCTCGCCGCGCTCCCGTGCACGCAAGACTTCTTCCGCCAGTGCCGCCACATCCTGCAGACCGAGGTTGATACCCTGTCCCGCCAGCGGGTGAATGGTGTGCGCGGCATCGGCCACCAGGGCGGCGCCGGGCTGCACATAGTCCACCGCGTGGCGCTGGCGCAGGGGGAACGCGAAGCGCCGCGAACAGCCCAGCACCCGGCCGAGACGCCCCTCGAAGGCGCGCTCCAGCGCCGCGCAGAACTCCCCCGCCTGCAACGCCTGGATACCGTCCACACGGGAGGAGTCCAGCGACCAGACAATCGAGCAGTACTGTGCGTCGGGAGCAGATGGCAACGGCAGGAACGCCAGCGGACCGCTGGGCAGGAAGCGCTGCCAGGCGGTGGTCTGGTGCGGTCGTTCGACCTGCACCGTCGCGACCACGGCGTGGTGGCCGTAGCCCCACTCCCGCGTACGGAAGGCGAGCAGATCCCGCAGGCGCGACTGCGCCCCATCCGCGGCCACCACGAGCTCAGGGCGCAACTGCGCCCCCGACGCCAGAGTCAGGACCAGGGCGCCATCGGCGGCACGCTCGCAGCCGGCGAGAGATTCGGGGGCCAGGAGACGGACATCGGGGCAGGCCGCCAACCTGCCCAGCAGCGCGCCCACCAGGGCGCGGTTCTCCACGATGTAACCGAGGGCTGCAGCACCGACATCCGCGCTGTCGAAATCGATGGAGCCGGTGCCCTCGGCGTCCCAGACCGTCATGTGGTCGTAGGCACAGAGCCGGTAATCAGCCACCGCCTGCCATGCCCCGAGCTCGTTGAGCAGGCGACGGGAGCGGGGGCTCAGCGCAACCACGCGAGGATCGAAGCTCTCCAGTGCCAGGGCATCCGGCAATACCGCGCGCTCATCGCCCTGGGCCTCAATCACCACGATCTGCAACCCGCGACCAGAGAGCGCCGCAGCCAGCGCCGAACCGGCGATGCCGGCGCCAACAATGGCCACATCGCAGGACGGCAGCTCAGTCATGCGCGGCCTCCAGCGCCTGCAGGCCGGCGGCCTGCGCCACAAAAGCGCGCTTCAGTGGTGCCACCCAGTCCAGTCCGGACAGGGCCAGGTCGCGGGCCAGGGCCAGCATCGGGTCGTTGTGCATGAACAGCGCCGGCAAGCGGTCGCTGAACTCGATCGTGCGTCGCTGATCGGCCTGCTGCCGTGCACGGTACTGCTGCAGCACAGTCAGATCACCGGGGCTCTGGCCGCGCGCCACAGCCGCCGACAGCACATCACAGAGCGCCCAGATATCGCGCAGGGCCAGGTTGAATCCCTGCCCCGCCACCGGATGCAGGGCGTGGGCGGCGTTGCCCATGACCGCGATACCGGCACGCACCTGCTCGTCGCAATGGCGCAGGGTCAGCGGGTAGGCGTGGCGCGCCCCCACCTGCTGCAGGCGCCCCAGCCGGTAGCCAAACCGCTGCTGCAGGGCGGCGAGAAACACATCCTGGGGACACTCCAGCAGCTGGGCCGCGCGCTCCGGTGGCAGGGTCCAGACCAGCGCGCTGCGGTGCCGGGCACCCGCCGCGGGCAGCAGTGGAAGCAGGGCCAGCGGCCCTTCATCGGTAAAGCGCTCGAAGGCGCACCCGGCGTGGGGCTCCGCGGTCGCAACATTGCAGATCAGGGCATGCTGGCGGTAGGGCTTCTCCCATGCCGCGACCCCCAGGCCTTCCCGCAGGCCCGAATCGGCACCGTCCGCAACCACCAGCAGCGCAGTGGTCAGCGTGGGGGGGGCCTCCCCGTCCAGCGACAGCACCACGCCCTCAGGCGTCGGCCTGGCTGCGGTCACACGCGCCGGGTTCAGCAGCTCCACGCGCTGCTCGCTGCGCAGCGCATGCAACAGGGCCTGCCCCAGCCATGCGTTCTCGACCACATGTCCCAGGGCGCCCCAGCCATAATCCGCCCCGCGCAGAATGCTGCTGCCGAAATGGCCCCGGCTGGAAACATGAATGGTGTCTATCGGGCACAGCCAGCGCTGCAACAGGGGCCACAGCCCCAGAGACCGGTAAATGCGTTCGGAACTGTAGCTCAGCGCCGTGGAGCGCGCGTCAAAGGCGGGGTGATAGTCGGGCGCTGCGGCAGCCGGCGGTGGCAGCGTAAAGCCCTCGACCAGCGTGATGCGCACCTGCTCGGGCAGTTTTCGGGCGAGGGCCAACGCCAGGCTGATGCCCACCATGCCACCGCCGGCAATGACGATATCCCGCGCGCTCATCCCCGCCCCGCCGCCATCAGTTCCTCAATCGCGTCCGGCTCTCGTGGCACCAGCGCGGTGAGCAGCTCGCAGCCGTCCTCCGTGACCACGACATCGTCTTCGATGCGCACACCGATCCCGCGCCAGCGCGGTGCCACGTCGGTGTTGTCCGGCGCAATATAGATACCGGGCTCAACCGTCAGCACCATCCCGGGTTCCAGCTGCCGCCAGGTCCCGGCCACGCGATAATCTCCCACATCGTGCACATCCAGCCCGAGCCAGTGACCCGCCCGGTGCATGTAGAAGGGGCGGTAGGCCCCCGCGGCCACCAGGTCGGCGACGTCGCCGGCGAGCAGCCCCAGGTCGCGCAGGCCGCGGGTAATCACCTCCACCGTGGCCTCGTGCGGCGCGTTCCAGTGGTTGCCGGGGCGCACTGCGGCGATGGCGGCCTGCTGCGCTTCCAGCACGATGTTGTAGATCGCCCGCTGCTGCCGCGAAAAACGGCCGTCCACCGGGAATGTGCGCGTGACATCGGCGGCGTAGCCCTGGTACTCACAGCCCGCGTCGATCAGCACCAGCTCCCCTTTGCGCATCGCGCGCGCATTCTGGGTGTAATGCAGAATGCAGCTGTTCGGCCCGCTACCGACAATGGACGGATAGGCCGGAAAGCGGGCGCCGCCCTGGGCGAACTCATGCAGCAATTCGGCCTCCAGCTGGTATTCGTACACGCCGGGTGCCGCACTGCACATGGCGCGGCGGTGGGCCCTGGCGGTGATCTCCCCCGCCTGGGCCATCAGGCGCAGCTCAGCGGCACTCTTTTTCAGGCGCAGGTCGTGCAGCATGTGGTCGAGGTCGGTGAATTCACCCGGTGGCACCGAGCCGCTGGCCTCCTTGCTGCGGATCAGGTTGACCCAGGCCATGATACGGCGGTCGAAATCCGCGCTGCGCCCCATGGAGTAGTACACGCGCTCGCGGCCCTCAATTAACCCGGGCAGGATGTCATCGATATCGCCAATGGGAAAGGCATCGTCGGCGGCGTAGTCACTGCAGGCGCCCTCAGGGCCCGCGCGATAGCCGTGCCAGAGCTCCAGCGTCGGGTCCCGCTCGCGGCAGAACAACACATATTCACCATGTCCGCGGCCCGGAATCAGCACCAGCACCGCCTCCGGTTCCGGGAACCCGCACAGGTAGTGGAAGTCGCTGTCCTGACGGAAGGGATACTCGGTATCGCGGCTGCGCAACTGCTCGCGTGCGGCGGGTATGATCGCGATACTGTTCGGCTCCATCAGGGCCATCAGCCGCTGGCGCCGCCGGGCGAATTCCTGACGACTGATTTTCACACCGTGACCCCCTCACTGCTGCGCTGCGCAGCGCTCCACTCAATGCAGCGCATCGGGCTTGCCCCTGAGCGCGCGCTCGCGATCCTCCTGGCGGGCGCGCGTGTCGAGAAACACGTTCACCGCCGCCACCCGCAGGTATTCGACCAGCGCGAAATAGGCGTTCTCCGCGTCCTCATCGTCTTCATCTTGATCCTCGGCACTGGCCTGGGCCATGGCGGCGAAGTCGCGCAGTATTTCCGTGCTGTCACCGGGCAGTGTTTCACCCCCGGTGCCGCTGGCGGCCACCGTCCGGGCGAAACCGGTAAGAAAGCCCCGGCACCAGTCAGCCAGGGATTCTGTGCGCACCGCCAGATCGTGGCTCTCATCCGCCAACAGCGGCGTAAAATCGAACAGGTCCTCTCCCAGCGCCTCGCTGCACTGGGCATACAGCTGCATGACCTCATCCGCCAGGGCGCCGTGCAAATCGAGGTCCAGGGCCTGGTTCAATGCGTTGAGCCCCGCACCCGGTTCCGCGCTGTGGCCCGCGGCGAGCAGCCCGACCAGACAGCCGTGCACCTCCGCAGGTGACAGGGACACGCCCTGCTCCAGTAGCTGGTCGGCGACGTCGTCGAAGTCAAACAGCCCGGTATCACCGGGTAGCCTGTCGAACATCCAAGTTACTCCCTGTTGCGCCCGTTTTTGGCGTAAACCGCCACCGCAGTTCCACCGGATACTACGAAAAGGTCGGCAGGCCATTGAAATTTAAAAACTTTTGCTGCGTTGACCTGTCACACAGCCGGCTCTATAGTAAGCGCTATATCCAGACAGCCCAAGTAGCACGTCATGGCAGATACCCAGCTCCAGACCCTGGAGACCAGAATCGATGAACTGATCGCCCTGTGCCGGGATCTTAACCGGGAAAACCAGCGCCTGAAACGCGAGAATGACAGCTGGCGCCTGGAGCGTGAGGACCTCATCAGCAAAAACAACCTGGCGCGCAACAAAGTCGAAGCAATGATCGCCCGCCTGCGGTCCATGGAGCAACGCCAGTGAGTACGGTCAACACCGTTTCGGTGCACATTCTGGACAAGGAATACCAGGTCGCCTGCCCAGAAGACCAGCAGGCCGAGCTCATCATCTCAGCCCGCTACCTCGACAAGCAGATGCGCGCGATACGTGACACCGGCAAGGTCATCGGCCTGGAGCGCATCGCGGTCATGGCGGCACTCAACATCAGCCACGAACTGCTCAAGGCCTCGGGGCAGGGCACGGTGCCTGCGGTGGCGGATGAAGCGGTCGACACGACGGCCGTCGCCAGCCTGCAGCGCAAGGTGGATGAAGCACTCTACCAGCTGCGGCAGCTGGAAATCGGCTGATCGCAGCCAGCCCGGCCTCCAGATCGTGTATACTGGCCGCTGGATCCCTGGCATGGGCGCCAGGCAGACAGTCCTCGAGCCGATAAGTCTATACCCGGAGGTTCCTCGTTGCTGTTGGTGTGCATGTCCGGCGCTGTCCGGAAAGCCTGATACAGTACAGGGCCCTCCTCCTTGAACCGTCGGGTTCAGGGCAACTCTGTCAACGTCATGCCGGGAATCCACCTCTCTCATGCCATCTGAACCGGACGCACGCGACGCCCTGCGGCGCCAGCTCCGCGAACGACGCAAGGCGCTTCCGGCCGCACAGCAGGCCGCGGCCGCGCGCGCTGTTGCCGGGCACATCCGCACGCTGCCCGGCTGGGACACGGCCCGACACATCGGCCTGTACTGGCCCAACGATGGCGAACTCGATACGCAGCCCCTGGCGCAGGCCTGCCGGGCACAGGGCAAGCAAACCTACCTCCCGGTCCTGGCGCAAGAGCGCAGGCTGGTCTTTCGCGAGTGGCTGGACGATCAGGCAATGCAGCCCAACCGGTTCGGCATCCCCGAACCCGACAGCAGCGGTCGCAGCTGCACCGCGGGGGAACTGGACCTGCTGATCATGCCGCTGGTGGGCTGGCAGCGCGACGGCTACCGTCTGGGCATGGGTGGCGGCTTTTATGATCGGACCCTGGCGGACGCCCGGGGTGTACTGCGTGTCGGCCTGGCCTATGTGTGCCAGGAGATTAACGGTTTGGACAGCGCGAGCTGGGATATTCCCATGCAGTGGGTCTTGACTGAGTCGGGCCTAACAGCCTGCTTCGCGCAGGAGAGGATGCCTACTCGATGATGACCCCGGCCTGCAGCTCGGAGGCGGGTGCCGCAACGGAGTCGCTCGCGGACAGCGGCAATAACATGGTCACCAACACGCCAATGCCGAAGGCGGCAGCAATCAACAGGAAGAAGTCTGGCTTATTCTTCACAACGACACTCTTTGTACACGGTTCTCGCAATCCACGACGGCCAGGGGCTTCGCACTCTGCAAGCCGCCGCACCGCACCCCCGGATGACGCTGCATTACTGCCGGCGCCCTCCCTTTTCCCAAGGCTCTTTTCGGCCCTGCACTGATTCTTTTTGGCAATTTTTCACACTATTATTCAAGTCTAGCTCAGCGTTTATCGAAAGAAAACCCCGAAACTATTGAAATCTCAACATTTTCCTGATCAATGGCGCCTCACTGCCCCATCTGGGGCTGGCCGAGGTACAACTGATAGGCGCGATTGTCGGATTCATCCCACCACGGGTAGCCCACAGCATCGAGTACGTCGCGAAACGCCCTGCGCTCCGCGCGCGGCACCTGCACACCAAGCAGGATGCGGCCATAGGCGGCGCCGTGGTTGCGGTAGTGGAACAGGGAGATGTTCCAGCGCTGCCCGAGGCCCGACAGGAACTTGAGCAGCGCACCCGGCCGCTCGGGGAATTCCACGCGGAACACCACCTCATCCGTCAGGTCAGCGGGCGCCCTGCCGCCCACCATGTGCCTGATATGCAACTTGGCCATCTCGTTGTTGGTCATGTCCTCTGTGGCGTAACCCTGCTCGCCGAGGTCCTGCAGCAGGTCGCTCAGGTCGCTGCCGCCGGGAATGACAGAGAGGCCCAGGAACACCAGCGCAGACCCGGCATCGGAATAGCGGTAATTGAACTCGGTGATGTTGCGCCGGCCGAGGGCACTGCAGAAGGTGCGGAAACTGCCGGGGCGCTCGGGTATCGTCACGCTGATCACCGCTTCGCGGTGCTCGCCCACCTCGGTGCGCTCGGAAATATAGCGCAGCCGGTCAAAGTTGGTGTTCGCCCCGCTGACAATCGCCAGCAGGTCCTGGTCGCGCACGCCCGTTGTTTCGACATATTTCTTCAGGCCAGCCAGCGCCAGCGCGCCCGCAGGCTCGGCAATGCCGCGGGTATCCTCGAAGATATCCTTGATAGCGGCGCAGATCTCGTCCGTGGCGGCGGTGATCACCTCGTCGACCGTGCTGCGGATAACGCGGAAGGTCTCCTTGCCGATCTGCGCCACGGCACAGCCGTCCGCGAACAGGCCGACTTCCGGCAGTACGGCGCGGCGGCCCTTGCGCAGCGCCAGTTGCAGGCAGGCGGCGTCCTCCGGCTCCACGCCGATCAACCGCGTTTCCGGCCAGACGTACTTGATGTAGGCGGCGACGCCAGCAAGCAGGCCACCGCCACCCACCGGCACGAAGATCGCGTCCAGCGGCCGCTGCAGCTGGCGCACAATTTCCATGCCGACCGTGCCCTGCCCGGCGATCACATCCGGGTCGTCGAAGGGGTGCACGTACACCATGGATTTTTCCGCCACCAGCTTCTGCGCGTACACCGATGCCTCGTCGAAGGTATCTCCGTGCAGGACCACCCTCGCGCCCCGGTTGCGCACCGCATCGACCTTGATCTGCGGCGTGGTGCGCGGCATCACGATAGTGGCCTTGACGCCCATGTGCTGTGCCGCCATGGCCAGGCCCTGGGCATGGTTGCCGGCGGAGGCCGCCACCACGCCGCAGGCGCGCTGCTCGGCGGACAGCTTCTGCATCTTGTTGTAGGCGCCACGCAGCTTGAAGGAAAACACGGGCTGCAAGTCCTCGCGCTTGAACAGCACGCGGTTGCCGAGGCGACGCGACATCAACATGGCTTCATCGACCGGAGTCTCGCGCGCGACGTCGTACACGCGAGCATCGAGAATGCGCTTGATATACGAGGAGGGCATATGCGTGATCCAGTAAAAAGCCAGCCCGCCATGGTAATGGAGCTGACGCGGATTTTCAGCACTGATTGCAGGCGCGGTGCGGGTTTTTTCGATATCCGCCGGACACACCCCGTTATGCTTTATACTTTCCCTTTTCGCATGAAGCGGGCAGGCGAACATGACACAGGACGCGCTCAAGCAGGCGGTCGCACAGGCTGCGCTGGATTACATCAAACCCCGACTGGAGCGCGACACCGTGCTCGGCATCGGCACAGGCTCCACCGCCAACCTGTTCATCGACCTGCTCGCCACCCTGCGGGGCGACTTCAATACCACCGTCGCCAGCTCCGAGGCCTCGGCGGCACGGCTGCGCCAACACGGCATCCAGGTGAGCGACCTGAACAGCGTCAACCAGGTCGACTTCTATATCGACGGTGCAGACGAAGCCAACGCGGCGCTGCAACTGATCAAGGGCGGCGGTGCGGCGCTGACCCGTGAGAAAATTGTCGCGGCCGTGGCGCGCACCTTTATCTGCATCGCGGACGAAAGCAAGCGCGTGCACACCCTGGGTCAGTTCCCGCTGCCCGTGGAGGTTATCCCCATGGCCCGCAGCCACGTCGCGAGGGAGCTGGTGAAGCTGGGCGGCGACCCGGTCTACCGGGAGGGTGTAGTCACGGACAACGGCAACGTCATCCTCGACGTCCACAATTTTTCCATCCCGCAACCGCTGGCCATGGAGGCGAAAATCAACAATATCACCGGCGTGGTCACCAACGGCCTGTTCGCCCTGCGGCCGGCAGATGTTCTGCTGCTGGGCACCGCGAAGGGTGTGGAAACCCTGCGCGCCAGCTGAGCCCCCTGCCTGCCTACAGGTCGAAGATCTTGCCCGGGTTCATAATGCCCCGGGGGTCGAAGACCTGTTTGATCTGTTTCATGATGGCGATTTCCGCCTGCGAACGGCTGTAGTGCAGGTAATCCTTCTTCAACAGGCCAACACCGTGCTCTGCTGACACACTGCCTTCGTGGCGCTGCACAATCTCAAACACCCAGCGGCTCACCTCTCCGCAGCGCTGCTGAAACTCGGCCATGGGCAAGCTATCCGGCTTGAGCACGTTCAGGTGCACGTTGCCATCGCCGATGTGCCCGAACCAGACGATCTCGAAGTCGGGATAGGCCCGGTTGACCACGGCTTCCACCTCTGCAAGGAAGTCGGGGACGCGCACGATCGTGGTGGCGATATCGTTTTTGTAGGGCGTCCAGCGGGAGATGGTTTCCGAGATATCCTCCCGCAGCCGCCACAGAGCCTGCGCCTGGGCCACGCTCTGGCTGACCACACCATCCACCACCCAACCCTTATCCACACAGTGCTCAAACAGCGCCATGGCCTGATCGAGTTCTGCCTCGGTGTGCTGTTCGAACTCCAACAGGGCATAAAACCCGCTGACGGTCTCGAATGGCCGCTGCAGACCCTGGTGCGCGACGACCTTCTGCAGCGCCAGTTCGGAGAAGAATTCGAAGGCCTGCAGATCCATGGCACCCTGCCAGGTTTCCAGTACCTGCATCACGGCGGCCATATCCGGCACCCCGAGCACCATCACCGTCAGGTTCTGCGGGGGCCGCGCCAGCTGCATGGTCGCCTCTACAACGATACCCAGGGTGCCCTCGGCCCCGATGATCAGCTGGCGCAGGTCGTAGCCGGCATTGTTCTTGACCAGGCCGCGATTCAGGTCCAGCAGTTCGCCACGACCGGTCACCACCTTCAGGCCCGCCACCCAGTCCCGCGTCATGCCGTGGCGTATGACCTTGATACCACCGGCATTGGTGGAAATGTTACCGCCGATCTGGCTGGATCCGCTGGAGGCAAAATCCACCGGGTAGAACAGCCCCTGCTCCGCAGCGAAAGCCTGCAGCTGGGCCGTCACCACACCGGCCCCGCAGCGCACCGTGCGGTCAACCGGGTTGAATTCGTCGATCCGGTTCAGGCGGTCGAGCGCGATGACCACCTCCCCCTGGCAGGCCACGGCCCCGGCACTGAGCCCGGTGCGACCACCGGAAGGCACCAGCGCCAGCTGCCGGGCCAGCGCGACCTCGACCAGGGCCTGCACCTCCTCAATGCTGCCGGGCAGCACGACGGCGGACGGCGCGGGGGTGTGCACCCGCGTCCAGTCGCGACCGTAGCGCTCGAGGGAGTCTGCGTCCGTCAGGACACGGGACTCGCCAACACAGGCTTGCAACGCCTGCAACACTTCCGGGCTGATGGTGGACACAGGGATACTCCGCAGTCGAGTTAGTCGAGGGACGCAAACAGGGCGCAGTATGGTAGCATACGCGCCCGCTTATTCCCGCCCACTACACACCGTTCAGGGAGCACCACCGCGTATGGCGCCAAAGTCGCTTGAAAAGAGCAAAATCCGCTTCCTGTTACTGGAGGGCGTCCATCCATCCGCCGTCGACACCCTGCGCAATGCCGGCTATGACAACATAGAACTGCACCAGAAGGCGCTGGCGCCCGCCGACCTGAAGAAAGCCATCGCCGACGCACACTTCGTTGGCATCCGCTCGCGCACGCAACTCACCGAAGACGTGCTGGATGCAGCGCGCAAACTGGTCGCCATCGGCTGCTTCTGCATCGGCACCAACCAGGTCGATCTTCCGGCCGCCACGCGCCGCGGTATCGCCGTGTTCAATGCCCCCTTCAGCAACACCCGCAGCGTGGCAGAGCTGGTGATCGCCGAGGCTATTCTGCTGTTGCGCGGGGTGGCGGCCCGCAATGCGGCTGCACACCGCGGCGAATGGCAGAAAAGCGCCACCAACGCCTATGAAATCCGCGGCAAGCGCCTGGGCATCGTGGGCTACGGCAACATCGGCATGCAGCTCGGCGTGATCGCGGAGGGCCTGGGCATGCAGGTGCAGTTCTGTGACGTTGTGAGCAAGCTGCCCCTGGGAAACGCCCGCCAGTTGCCCTCCCTGGAGCAACTGCTGGCGCAATCGGATGTGGTCAGCCTGCACGTTCCGGAGACCCGCGGCACGCGCAACATGATAGGCGCCGCACAGCTGGCACAGATGCCCAAAGGCAGCATCCTGCTGAACGCATCGCGGGGCACCGTGGTGGATATCGACGCCCTGGCCGCCAGCCTGGAATCCGGTCACCTGGGCGGTGCGGGTATCGATGTGTTCCCGGTTGAGCCACGCGCCAACGACGAGGAGTTCATTTCTCCGCTGCGGGCTTTCGACAACGTCATCCTCACCCCGCACATCGGCGGCAGCACCGTGGAGGCACAGGCCAACATCGGTGTTGAAGTGGCCGAGAAACTCGCCCGCTACAGCGATACGGGAGCGACCACCTCCTCCGTCAACTTCCCTGAAGTATCCCTGCCGGAGCACGAGGGCAGCCACCGCCTGCTGCACATCCACCACAACGTCCCCGGGGTCATGAGCGCCATCAACCGGGTATTCTCCGAGTACGACATCAACGTGTCGGCCCAGTTTCTGCAGACCAACGAGGCGGTGGGCTACGTGGTGATCGATGTCGACGCCGAATACTCGGACGTCGCGCTGGCAAAGCTGGCCAGCATAGACGGTACAATCCGCAGTCGCGTACTATTCTAGGCCACGCCCGCTGGCATACCGCGCTACCACGAGGGATTCGCCATCACTGTCGTAGCAAACCGCAAGAATGCGTTCCTCGCGCGCCTGGTCAATGACCATGGCGGCGCCCTGGAACGCTATCTCGCCCGCAAACTGGACAGCCCGGAGGACGCCGCCGAAGTCGCCCAGGAGGCCTTTCTGCGCCTGCACCGGCTGGAGTCGCCGGAAACCCTGGACAACGCCCGCGCCTTCCTGTTCCAGGTGGCGACCAACCTCGCCGTCGACCAGTTGCGGCGGCGCAAGCTGCATCTGCAGTTCATGCACGGCGAACGGCAGCAGTCCGAGGACGGCGAGGCACCGGACATCAATGGCAGCGCGGCGTCCCCCGAGCACATCCTCGGCGCGCGGGAAAAACTCGGCCTGATCATGGCGGCCGTAGAGGAATTGCCGGTCAATGTGCGGCAGGCCTTTCTGCTGCACCGGCGCAACGGACTCTCCTACGGGGAAATCGCCGATGCCATGCAGGTTTCCGTGTCCAGCGTGGAGAAATACATCCTGCAGGCGCTGCAGCACTGTCGCAAGCGCCTCGCCGCGTTGTATCCGCCGGGCGAAAATGGTTGATTGAGACAAATTTACTTGAGGGAACTTTGTGTTTCCTCGTTACACTAACAGGACATAAGACAGGCAAGCGCCCCTGAGGGGCAGCGCCGCACCCCGGGAAGCAACAACCGGCGGGCGTTGGGGACACGATGAGCCAGACCTTGACACAAGAATTCGAGCGACATTGCGACACCGCACTGGCGTGGATTGCTCGTTTCCGTGGCGAGGCGACCGACCAGGATCACCGTGAATTCGCCCTGTGGCTGGCTGCGGATGCGGGTCACCGCCAGGCCATGGACCTGATGCTGGAGCTCTGGGATGACCTGGGCAGTGTGCAGCACCTGCCGCTCGAGGTGGAGCAGCCGGAGCCCACGGCCCTGCACAGCGGGCCAACCCGCCGCCAGTGGCTGGCCGGCGCCACAGCGCTCGCCGCCAGTCTCGCCCTGGCGGTTGTGTTGCTGCCCCGGGATCGCGGCCCGGACGCCGTTGAGTCCCTGCGCACGGCCCAGGGGGAGCGGACCACCTACACACTCAGCGACACCTCGCGCGTCACCCTGAATACCGACAGCCAGCTGGATGTGGCGTTCAGCCAGGGCAACCGCCAGCTGACCCTGGTGAAAGGGGAGGCCTATTTCGACGTCGCCCACGATCCGCAGCGACCCTTCGCGGTGAGCACTGGTGACGCGACAGTGACCGCCATCGGTACGGCTTTCAACGTCTACCGCCGCGCCGGGTCCACGGAAATCACGGTAACCGAGGGCAGGGTGCGGGTGAGCAATCCGGCCACGGTGGCCAGCGTACTGCTGGATGCCAACGAGCACCTGGAGACCTCACGCAGTGGTGGCCTCGGCACCCGCCAGACCGTGGATACCGCAACGTACACCGCGTGGCAGCGCGGAGAGATCGTCGCCGACGCCCTGACCCTGGCAGAGCTCGCCAGCGAACTGGCCCGCTATTCGGATACCCGCATTCTCATCAGCGAGCGCGAGGTCGCCAACCTCACCGTGTCCGGCGTCTTCAGTCTCGACCACCCGGACACGGTCATCCAGGCCCTTGAACGCAGCCTGGGGCTGCGTGTTGTGCGCCTGAACAACGGCTCCGTGCAGTTGCTGAAAGCCCCGCAGTAGGATATAACGACGTCTTGCCTGGCCAGCTCCCCTGGCCGACAAACTCTCCTGAATTATCAGTGCGTTGCGACCATCAATCTGGCAGGGTGAGAACATGCTTGCCGCGTCCCGGGCGACAGGGTTTTTCGCGCAGGGAATCGTTTCGGCATGGCTGGCGATCTCCATCGTACTCGGCTGGACTGCGGAAACCGCCGCGGCGGAACCCCTCAAGCATTACGACATCCGCGAGAGCTCGCTGTCTGCCGCGCTGATCCAGTTCAGCCGCCAGAGCAATACCCCGATTGTGTTCTCCGACCGGCTTACCGGACACCTCTCGGCACCCGCCCTGGTCGGTGACATGGGCCGGGACGACGCCCTCAGCCGGCTGCTGGCAGAGAGCGGACTGGGCTGGGAGCTCATCGATGACCGCATCGTGGCGATCTACGCCGAAAACTGCCCGCGGGAACGTTGCGATGATCCGCTACAGACCGAGGCTTTACTGCCCGTCTATGAGCCCGGCATGGAGCAAACCTACGTCTATGGCAGCCGGATGACCGGCTCGCGCATACGCCGGGACCCGAATCGCTTCAGCGCCCCGGTGGAGGTGTATGCGCGCTCTGACATTGAGCGCAGTGGTGCCCAAACGCTTGGCGAACTGCTGCGTTTCGTACCGGCGGTCGTCGGCAACTCGACCAGCACTGCCATCTCCAACGGCGGTGATGGCACAGCCACTGTCACCCTGCGCGGACTTCCGGCCAGTAACACGCTCATCCTGATCAACGGGCGCCGCATCGCCAACGACGGGCTGGCCGGCGAGTCCGTAGACCTGAACAGCATTTCCCCGGCCGCCGTGGAGCGGGTGGAGATACTCAAGGACGGCGCATCCGCAATCTACGGCTCGGATGCAATCGCGGGCGTAGTCAATATCATCATGAAGCGCGATTTCCACGGGTTTCTGGCGGAATCCTACGTCGGTGAAAGCAGCCGCGGCGACCTCACCACCACGACACAGACGCTGCAGTACGGCACCAGTTTCCGGGACGGCGGACTGTTCATCAGCGCCTCGCACTACGAACAGGAGCCGCTGTTCAGCCGTGATCGAGCGGTGTCACGCAGCGCGGATACGCGGCCGCTGGGCGGCACCGATCTGCGCTCCAGCGCCACCCCCGACGCACGCGTAGTGCTTCCGGATGGTCGCTCGCTGATCGCCGACGGCGCCGGCTACCGGGCCGCGGGCAGTGAGGATCTGTTCGACTACCAGGCATTTACCTCCGCCGTTGTTCCGCTGCGCCGCAGCAGCGTTTATGCGAGCGTAACCCGGGACCTCAGCGAACAGGTGACCGCCCTCCTCGAAGCGACCTACCTGCAGACCAACGCCCGTGCCACCCTGGCACCCACCCCCTTGTTCACCGGCTTTGAGCAGGAGCCGATCAGCGTTGCCGCCGATAACATCTACAACGACTTTGGCCAGGAAATCACCGATGTTAGGCGCAGACTGTTGGAATTTCCCGGACGATTGCAGCTGAATGAGTCACGCGTCGGCCGCCTGAGCGCCATCGTGGAAGGCCTTTATGCCGATTGGCACTGGGATATCGGGGTGAACTGGAGCCGCAGCCAGGCCCGGGAAACCGCCACCAACCTGGTCGATGCCAACCGCCTGCGGCGGGCACTGGGGCCGGCCGCCGGCTGCCAGGGGGCCGATGTCGACGGCTGTGTCCCCGTGGACATCATGGGGCCGGCGGGCAGCATCAGTGCCGAGCAGGTGGATTACCTGCGCCTCGACGGGCGCACCCGGGGCGATACCACCCTCTCCAGCGCGGCGCTCAACCTCAGCAACGCGCTGCTGAACCTGCCGGCGGGGCGGGGTGACCTTGCGCTGGGCCTGGAATTCCGCCACGAATCGACGGCCAAAGTGCCCGACGAGCGGCTGGCCTCGATCGGCACCATCGGCGCCACCAATTTCCAGCCCACCCGCGGGGAGCGCAAGATTCTGGAACTGTATGCCGAGAGCCGCGTGCCGCTGTGGAGTAACGCCAGCGGTGGCCGCAATCTGCAACTGGAAGCTGCCATCCGCCACTCCGCCTACAGCGACTTCGGCAGCAGCACCAACCCCAAGGTCGGGCTGAAATGGCAGCTCGGCCCGTCGCTGACGCTGCGCGGCGGCTACGCCTTCGGCTTCCGTGCACCCAGCCTGAGCGAGCTCTACGAGGGCAGCAGCGAGCAACAGGCCTTTATCGCCGACCCCTGCACCATCGCCGCCAATGTCGGCCAGCTGCCGGGCTGTACGCAACTGGCTGACGCCACCCGCAACCAGTTTCTCACCGTGAAGGGCGGCAACCCGGACCTGGACCCGGAAACCTCCGAATCCGTCAGTGCCGGTGCCATCTGGACCCCGGTCGTGATACCCGGCCTGCGGGTGTCACTCGACTACTTCGAAATCCGCCAGGAAGACGTGGTCAGCTCCAGCGCACAGTCCCTTGTCGACCGCAACGCGGCCACCGGTGCCTTTGCCGACCAGGTCACCCGCGACGCGCTGGGCAATCTCGTCCGGGTCACCGCGAACAATATCAATTTCGGCAAGCGCCGGGTGCGCGGTGCCGACCTCAGCCTCGCCTATTACTTCCCGGATCAGCCCTGGGGCCAGGTCTCCGTCACCGGCAGCGGGGCCTGGATTCACGAGTACCTCTCCCAGCCCGGCGACGGCGGGCCGCAGATAGACCTGGCCGGCACCTTCCGCGACGAGGCCTCCGAGGGCCTCGGCGGCATTCCCGAGTGGAAGGGCCAGCTCGGTTTGCACTGGAAACGCGACCGCTGGCTCGCCAGCTACGAGATGCACCACGTGAGCGCGATGGACGAAGTCCTCCCCGGAACCACGCAGACCCGGGAAATTGACAGCTGGACCGTGCACGACATGCAGGTCAGCTACGTGTTCGATGTGCTGTCGGGGCTGCGGTTGACCCTCGGTATCGACAACCTGTTCGATGCCGCGGCGCCTTTGGCGGCGTCCGCATTTAACGATAACATCGACGCCCGTACCCACGAACTGAGGGGGCGCTTCTGGTACACCCGTATCAGCCAGCGCTTCTGAACCCGGAGTAGACCATGCGCAGTACCCTGCTTTCCCTGCTGTTCCTCACCGTTGCCGGCAGCATGCCTGCCCTGGCTGCCGGGCCGGTAGGCGAGTTTCCCGGCGTCGAGAAACTGATGTCCAGCGAGGAGTACCGGGCCGCCGGCCTCGACAAACTCAGTGACGTCGAGCGCGCAGCGCTGAACCGCTGGCTGGTCACCTACACCGCCGCGGAAGCCCCCACCCTGCTGCGCAGCAACCCGGAAGTGATCGCGGCCGACGAGTCCATCCGTATCGAGGCCAACATCAAGTCGCCCTTCGAAGGCTGGTCGGGAGAGACCCTCTTTTACCTGGACAACGGGCAGGTCTGGCGGCAGCGGCTGCCCGGGCGCTACCTGCACCGCGGAGACGACACCGCGGTGGTCATCGACAAGAACTTCCTCGGCTTCTACCGGATGACGGTAAAGGCCACCGACAAGACCGTGGGGGTGAGCCGCGTACGCTAGCACATCGCTCCGCCACTGCCGCTGAAAGTACTTGGATTTCAGCTACCTGCTCGCGTTAGGTCAGGTAATTTCTGGTAATTTGCCGAGTTCCCCGCGTTTTTTGTAAATAAGTCACAAAAGTGACAGGGAACTCTGAGGAACCTGACGCTGAATTCGTTTAATGTTCGTCTCCAGTGGCATTGGCCACCGGATTAGCATGCTTACAGTCAAGTACAGGGGTATTGATATGTTAAGGAAAAATCGTCTGACCATGGCAGTTTCAGCTGCCCTGGGCATGAGCGCAGCGGCGGTAATGCCGACTGTTGCCAACGCCCAGGACGACCAGCTGATGCTGGAAGAAGTGGTTGTTACCGGTTCGCGTATCCAGCGGGCAAACCTGGTTTCCGCCAGCCCGGTCACGCAGGTCGATGCCGAGGAATTCAAGTTCCAGGGCACCACCCGCGTTGAAGACCTGATGAAGAACCTGCCACAGGTTTACTCCAACCAGAACTCATCCACCTCCAACGGCGCCACGGGTACGGCTACCCTGAACCTGCGCAACCTGGGTGACGAGCGTACCCTGGTACTGGTCAACGGCCGTCGCCTGCCCGCGGGCTCTCCGCTGCAGGGCGGTACCGGCGCCGACATCAACCAGATTCCGGCAGCCCTGATCCAGCGCGTTGAAGTACTGACCGGTGGCGCCTCCGCGACCTACGGTTCCGACGCGGTTGCGGGTGTTGTCAACTTCGTGATGGTTGACGACTTCGAAGGCGTGCAGTTTGACTACCAGTTCAGCCAGTACCAGCACGACAACGACAACAGCGGCATCCAGCAGATCGTTGGCGATGCGGGCTTCCCCTTCCCTGACGGCAGCAACACCGACGGCGAAATCCAGAACTGGTCGCTGGTCATGGGTGGCAACTTCGACAACGGCCGCGGCAACGTGACCGCCTACGCCACTTACCGTGAAATCGACGCCGTACTGCAGAGCCAGCGTGACTACAGCGCCTGCGCCCTGAACAACGATGCCACTGGCTGTTTCGGCTCCGGCACCAGTGCAGCGGGTACTTTCATTGTTGGCACAGCGGATCCCTACCGTGTTGTCGGCAACCAGCTTGTACAGCCCAGCGAAGTGTACAACTACGGCCCGCTGAACTACTACCAGCGTCCCGACGAGCGTTACACCGCCGGTGCCTTTGGTCGTTACCAGATCAACGAGCACGTCGAAACCTACACCGAATTGATGTTCATGGACAACCAGAGCAATGCGCAGATCGCGCCCTCTGGTGCTTTCGGCCTGAACGTGCCGATCTCCTGTGACAACCCCTTCCTCTCCGACCAGCAGGTCGGCGTGATTTGTGGTGCCAACGGCCTCGGCCCAGGTGACACGCAGGATGTGGTTGTTCTGCGTCGTAACGTTGAAGGCGGCCCGCGTAACCAGGACCTGCGTCACACCTCCTTCCGCGGTGTGCTGGGCTTCCGTGGTGACATCAACGACACCTGGCGTTACGACGTGTCTGGCCTGTACTCAGAAGTCAGCATGGAAAACACCTACAACAACGACCTGTCCAACGCCAAGATCCGCAATGCGCTGGATGCGGTACTGGACGACGATGGCAACATCACCTGTCGTTCTGTTGTTGACGGCAGCGACCCGAACTGTGTGCCCTGGAATATCTGGGAAACCGGTGGGGTTGACCCGGCTGCTGCTGAATATCTGACCCTGCCCCTGTTCGCTCGCGGCACCACCACGCAGAAAGTGTTCAACGCCTTCGTTGCGGGTAGCCTCGGCGACTACGGCTTCAAGCTGCCTTCCGCCAACAACGGCGTGGAAGTGGTGATCGGTACTGAATACCGCAAGGAAACGCTGGACTTCAACCCGGACGAGGGCTTCCGCCTCGGTCTGGGCGCTGGCCAGGGTGGCGCAACCAACGCAGTTAACGGTGAGTACGACGTCACTGAATACTTCATGGAAGCCAGCATTCCGCTGGTGGAAGGCGCTGCCTTTGCTGAAGAAATCACGCTGGACCTGGGTTATCGCTACTCTGATTACTCCACTGATGTGACCACCGATACCTACGGTGTGCGCGGCGGCTGGGCCATCAACCAGGACGTGAAGCTGCGCGCCAGCTTCCAGCGCGCTGTCCGCGCTGCCAACATCCGCGAACTGTTCCTGCCCCAGGGCCTGAACCTGTTCGACATGGACGTGGACCCCTGTGGCGGCCCTACCCCCGAGCGTAGCCTGGAAGATTGCGCCCGCACCGGAGTCACTGCTGCCCAGTACGGCAACATCCTGAACTCCTTCGCAGGCCAGTACAACTTCCTGCAGGGTGGTAACACCCAGCTGGATCCGGAAGAGTCCGATACCTACTCGGTAGGCTTCATCTGGTCGCCTGAATTCATCGACGGCCTGGTACTGAGCGTTGACTACTACACTATCGAGATCGAAAAGGGTATTAACAACCTGGGCCCCGAGTTCATCCTGAACCAGTGTCTGGATGGCAACGACGCACTCTGCGAAAACGTGAAGCGTAACTCCACGCGCGGTGACCTCTGGATTGGCTCCGAAGTGGCATCCAGTGGCCAGATCGTGGCCCTGCTTGACAACCTCGCAATCGAGGAAGTCAAGGGATGGGACGTGATCGCTGATTACGACCTGACCATCGGTGATATGGGCAGCCTGTCGTTCAACAACACCATGTCCATCATCGACACCTGGGACCAGCAGGAACTCGAAGGTGCGCCGGTTGTTGACTGCAAAGGTAACTGGGGCGGTGAGTGTGGTTACCCCACACCTGACTTCCGCAACAACCTGCGTGCTACCTGGATGACTCCCTGGGACGTGGCGGTAAGTGCCTACTGGCGCCACATCAGCTCAGTGACCGACCTGAACGGTAACCTGGACCTGCCTTCCGTCAACTACCTTGACCTGGCCGGTACCTGGGATGTCACCGAAAACGCCTCTGTGCGCCTTGGTGTGAACAACATCACTGACAAAGAGCCGCCGATCGCGGGCAACGCAGCCGGTCCGTCTATCAACGGTAACGGTAACGTGTTCCCCGGCATGTACGACGCACTGGGTCGCTACATGTTCGTCGGCGTCAGCGTCAGCTTCTAAGCTACCCCCTGCAAGCGGCCGGCAACGGCCGCCTGACGGTGCAAGACCCAGCCCGGCCTCGTGCCGGGCTTTTTGTTTCATCGATTTCAGGCAAGTCCGCCGCTGGCGGATTGACCTGCGGAACGACACAGTAGAGACTGAACAGTCACTCAGGAGACAGCTATGAAACGTTACCTTACCGTTTGCGCGGCAGGCGCCGCATTGGTCATGCTCGCGGCCTGCTCAAGCACCAGCCCCTCAGCGACCGCCGATGCCAGCGCGCCGGCCCAGGCCGTTGCCAGCACCGACAACCTGACCTGCCGCACCATCATCAAGACCGGAACGCGGCTGGGCACGCGGGTGTGCAAGACCGACGCGCAGTGGAAACAGGAGTCCATGGACAGCCGCGACGCGACCAACGCCATTCAGAACAACAGTGCGCAGAGCGCCAGCCCCAGCGGCGGTTGAGAGGCCCCTGCGGCGTATTTGAAAACGCCGGTAAGCGCGCGGGCGCCTGCGCTCAGCGGCGTTGCGCCACCAGCACCCAGGCGGCCGCCTGCGCCTGCTCCGACACCCGCAGCTGCGATAACTCGCGCAGGCTGAAACCTGCTGCGCCCAGACGCTCCGCCAGGGCATCCATGCCGGCACGGCTAAAGCCGGCGTCCAGCATCGATTGCATCCTGCCGATATAGGCGGTGAGCTCCCCGTCCATCCCGCCGAGCCAGTAGCGCACATCTTCGGGCGCATAGGCCGACATGCGCCGGTACATGTGCGCAATATCGGTGTACAGCTGCTGCAAAAGGCCCCCGGCCGCCTGCGGGCCGCGTGTCTGCAACAGCTGTTCCAGCCCCCTCACGGCGGGGGTAAACGCCCGTTCCGCCGCCTTGAAGGCCTCGGGCGTGCCGATACCCGCATTCAGTGCAAAGCCTGCGTCAAACGCCGCCTGCGCCAGGCCGAGAACGTTCAGTGCCCGCAGGGCCATTACCGTATCGCGGTTATCCGCGCACTCGCGGTAAATCGCCCCGCCCTCCACATGCACCAGCAGGGCCAGCGTGCCGCCGGTAGCGACCAGCCGCGCCGCCTCGTACGGCGCTTCCGGCCCGGCGTACTCGACGCCAAACTGGCTGACCACCAGATCGAAGCTGGCGTCCGCAAAGGGTGTATGACCGGCATCGGCCACCACACAGCGCGCACTGGGGTAGCGCTGTTGCAGCCCCTGCAGGGCACTGAGCGAGTAGTCACTGCAACAGGGTGCCAGGGACGGTGACACCTGCAGCGCATGGCCGGTCACCGCGCCGTGGCCGCAGGCGAGGTCGAGCAGGGCCGGCGGATTGCCGGTGGCCAATGCCGTCTGGAAAAAACTGGCCCAGAAAGCCGCAAGCACCGGTTCCTGGGGGCCGCCTTCGCGATGGGCTGCATTCTCCCGGGTGCCGCGCCAGTAGGTATCCCAGGCACCGGCGTGGCTGGCAGGGCCCCGCGCCGTCACAGGGCTTCGTAGGCCTTCACGGCCTGCAGCATGGCCGACACCCAGTGCCGCTCGGCTTCGCTGAGCTCGGGTCGCCAGATGTCGAACAACAGGACCACCCGCTCATCGCGACTCTCATTCCAGGCCTCGTGCTCCATGCTGTCATCAAACACCAGCAGTTCGCCCTCCCGCCAGCTGCGCCGGTCGTTGCCCACCCGCAGTTCGCCGCACTGTGGCGGCACCACCAGCGGCAAGTGACAGATCAGCCGTGTGTTGACGGCGCCGTGGTGGGGCTCAATACGCGCACCCGGCGCCAGACGCGAAAACAGCGCCGAGGGCATCTGCCCCGGCACACGGCACAGGGGCACGGCCTCCAGTGCGGCAAAGGTCGCCGGGCAGCGCTCTGCCAGTGCCTCGACACGCACGCCGTCGCGCCACAGGTAGCAGGCACTCCAGTCCATCCTGTCCAGGTTGCGGCTGGTATTCAGTTGCGGCTGGTCGGGGCTGGACTCCAGGTAGGGCTGAAAGTGACCGTCGTCGCGCATGACGGCCAGCAGCTCGTCGCGGATCTGCGCCGTCTGCGCTTCCAGCGCCGCCGCCCAGGGGAACATCTCGCGAGGGTAGAAGGTGCGCTGCGGCAGGCCGGGGAAATAGTAGCGGGTGGGCTGCTGCAGCTGCACAGGCGCTTTGCCACAGGCAATGTCCAGGGATTCCGCAAAGCGCGGAAACTCGGCGCGGGTAAACCCCGCCTGCTCCAGATTCTCCAGCAGGTAGTTCTCGTAGTGCGCAGCCCAGCGATCGCAGACCTCTTCCGCGCGCGCCAGCCCGCGCCGCACATCCTCGGGTATCTGCGCCATGCTGGCGGCAACGCGCAGGGCACCCTGGTAGAAGCCCAGCGCCGTGCGTTCACGCCCCAGCCGGTCGAGGTGATCGGCCTTGAACAACAGGGCGCGAATATTGCGCGGCTCCAGCTGCAGCGCGCGGTCCACGGCCAGCAGTGCGTCCTCTGCCCGATCCAGATTGACGCGGGCAAAGGCCAGTGCCAGCCAGGTCGAGGCCGCCGCGTTGCCGCCACGGGTCAGCTCATCAAGCAGCGCTTCCGCCTCAGCGGCACGCCCGGCTCGCAGTGCTTCCAGTGCCGCCTGCAGGCGTTGTTGGGGTGCACCGCTCATGCGCAGGCACCGGCGCGTGGAGGCACCGCGCTGCAGCAGACCCCCGATTGCAATAACTTCATTGACTCCCCCAGGACGGACCCGACTCCAGAAGCGTCCAGTTTACCAGAGGGTCCTGTGCAATTCTGCGCAACCGGCGCAGATCACTGCCCTGCCAGCAGTTCCAGCTTGTGCCGGTAACGCGCCCCGGCCTCGGCATCGGCGTGCGCGAGTGCTGCAGTGAAATGATCCGCAGCGGCACGCAAATCGCCCTGCTGCAGGTCAGTGAGACCCAGCAGGCGATAGAACTCATGCTCGTCGGGCTGTTTGCGAATGGCCCGCTGCAACAGACGCTGTGCCGCGGGATAGTCCGCTGACGCATAGGCCTCCCGCGCAAGGTGCAGCAGATAATAGGGGTTCTGCTGACGGAACAGCTGCACGCGGTTCCGATACCAGTCACTCAATGCCTGCTCACCGAGCTGGGCGTAAAGGCGCGCAAGGTTGCTGTTGGCGGCGGCATCATCGGCAAGGTCGACAGCGCGCAGATAGCTCGACTCCGCCGCGGCCAGATCGCCTGCACGCCGGTAGAGGGTGCCTAGATTGGTCCACACGTGAGCAGTGCGAGGGCGCAGTGAGAGCGCCTCCCGAAAGTGCAGGAAGGCGCGCTGCCCCTCGTCCTCGGTCATCCAGTGCACACCCATGTTGTTGTGATAGCGCACCAGCGCCTCTTCGTCACTCAGGACGCGCCGGTGCAGACCGGGATCGTAATCCCCGAGGTTGAAGTCCACCACCTGCTCGGCCCCCGGCAGTTTGACCAGCGCGTTGATGTGCAGGTTATAGCGCCAGGTGTCGCCCTCCGCAGTCCATGAGGGCGGGATCTCCACCTCCTGGTAATGCACCTTGACGCCCGCCTCCCGTGCCAGGGCGACAAACAGGTTGGTGAAGGACATGCAATTCCCCTCGCGGCTATAGAATGCCTCCTGCGCCGTGAGGGTCCGGAAATTGTCGTAGCGCAGCTGCAGTCCGTCATCCAGAATCGCCTGCAGTATCAACTCAATGGTCCGGGTGGGTCCGAGCCCGGAGGGGACATGCTGGCGCAGAAACTCGCGCATATCGTCGTTTACCGCCGTGAGCGCGGCGGTCGATGGGCGGGCGTTCGCCGCCACGCCCAGCCGCGCGCCGGACAGCAGTTCGGCCTGCGTTACCGCCACGGCACGCTCCACCGGTGGCTGCGCCGCACAGGCGCTGAGCAGCGCAGCAGCGGCAAGCACGGTGCCGCGCAAAAACGCGTTTATCGACTGTGTCACGTCACGTCCCTCCCACAGGGCATGCCCTCAGCATAGCACCGGGACCCGCGTGATGCGCCCCTACTGCCGGACGCCCCCCACGGGTTACACTGGGCGCTGCTGCTTCGGAGTTCACATGGATACCATTTCCGCTTTTGTCACCCTCGCCTTCGTGATGGATCCGCTGGGCAACGTGCCCATCTTCCTCTCGGTACTGAAGGATGTAGAGCCGCGACGTCGTCAGTGGGTGATCTTCCGCGAACTGGTCATCGCCCTGATCGTGCTGCTGCTCTTCCTCTATGCCGGCTCCGCCATGCTCGACGTGCTGAACCTGCGACAGGAGTCGATCAGCATCGCCGGCGCCATCATCCTGTTCCTGATAGCACTGCGCATGATTTTCCCCTCGCCCTATGGCCTGATGGGGGACACGCCGGATGGCGAACCCTTTATCGTGCCGCTGGCCATTCCCATGGTTGCCGGGCCGTCGGCGCTGGCCATTACCATGCTGTTGGTGCACAAGGATCCGGACCGGATGATGGACTGGACCATTGCAGTTGTCGGGGCCTGGGGCGTGTGCGCGGCGCTGCTGATGATGGCGCCGCTACTGCTCAAGGCCCTGGGCGCCCGCGGCCTGCTCGCCATGGAGCGCTTGATGGGAATGATCCTGGTGATCATTTCGGTGCAGATGTTCTTTGACGGTGTGCAGAAGTTTCTCAACCTGGCGGGGAGTTGATTGGAGTATCGCGTAGCGGTGGGGTGCTTCGTAGCGCGGGGCGCGAGGCGGGGGCGGCAGGGCCGGACATGCCGTGAACCCCTCCATGGGGGCTTGAATGAAACATCCCTGTTTCATACAGTCCGGCCCTGCCGCCCCCGCCTCGCGCCCCTCACTTCTTTAGAAAACTCCTGGTTGCCAAACACCGAGCTCTGCGAAGCACCCAAGCCAGGCTCTGGGGGTGTTGGCGCTCTCGAGGGCTGTTGAAAACACGGATGTTTTCATCAAGCCCCCATGGAGGGGTTTACGGCGTGCCCTCGAGAGCGCCAACACCCCCAGAGCCGACTTCAAGGCACTCATAATGACAGGCCACAGAACTCAACCCCACCCCAGATACCGATCCACCTGCCGCAGATAGCGCGCACGCAACGTCTCGGACTCGTTCGCCAGCTGGTGCCCGGCACCGTGCAGCAGCTCGATACGCAGCCCGGGAAACAGCTGGCCGTAACGCGGCAGGTTGAAGCGCCAGTCCACCGTACCGTCCGCATCGCCCTGTACCAGCAGCGCCGGCCCCACGCCGAGATCGGCAATGGGCAGCTCCGCCAGCCAGCGGCGCAGGGCACCGACCCAGCTCACATGGATGCGCCGCGACTGCAGTGGATCGGCGCGCACAAAGGCAAGAAAATCCGCGTCAGAGGAATTCTGTGCAAAGCCGCGCGGCACGCAGTCAACAAAGCGGTGGAGGAGCGCGTGGGCCGCGCGCACGCGCTGCCAGCCGGCAGGACGCAACAGCGGTGCCAGCAGTACCGTGCCGGTGAAGGGCCAGGCAGTGCACTGCCGGGCATAGGCGACCAGCGCCGCGCCCCCCGTGCTCTGGCCCACCACCTGCAACGGCAGGCGCGGCAGGTCGACGGCATGGAGTACAGCCTGGATGGCATCGGCGTATTCGCTGAAATCATTGATTGCCGTCGGCGTTCCCGTCGACAGACCATGCCCGGGCAGGTCAAAGGCGATGACATTGCACTGGCGCGCCAGGGCATGCCCGATGATATGACGGTACAGGCCAACGTGGTCGAGAAAGCCGTGCACGAGCAACAGGGTGTGGCGTGCACCGGGCAGCTCCCAGCACTGGGTGGCGAGTGCGTAGCGGCCGGAGGCAACACGCCCTATCCGGTGTCGGCAGGCGGCATATTCCCGGCTGAATGCCAGCCCGTAGAACGTCAGGTAGCGGTCCAGCCCGGGTACCCGGGCTTCTTCCCCGAAGCGCGGCAAGGCAGCGCGCAGGGCCTGCAAGCTTGCGGCATCCAGGGCCACGTCGCGGGGCATCTACCGAGGCTGCGGCCCCAGCTCGCCGGCGTCGTACGCCTCCTGCATGGCGATGAGTGAACGCACCTTGATCTTGTCGGCGTGGCCGGCGGTACCGAAGGCTTCGTAGCGCGCCACGCAGATCTCTTTCATGGCCGTCGTGGTCACCGCGAGGAATTTGCGCGGGTCGAATTCAGCGGGATTCTGGGCCAGGAAACGGCGCACGGCGCCGGTCGATGCCAGCCGCAGGTCGGTGTCGATGTTGATCTTGCGCACGCCGTGGCGGATGCCTTCCTGAATCTGCTCCACGGGAACGCCATAGGTTTCCGGGATATTGCCGCCGAACTCATTGATGATTGCCAACCATTCCTGCGGTACCGAAGACGACCCGTGCATCACCAGGTGAGTGTTGGGGATACGTGCATTGATTTCCTTGATCCGGTCGATGGCCAGGATATCGCCGGTGGGGGGCCGGCTGAACTTGTAGGCACCGTGGCTGGTGCCGCAGGCGATTGCCAGTGCATCGACGCTGGTGGCGGCAACAAAGGCCGCCGCTTCTTCGGGATCGGTGAGCATCTGCTCATGGCTCAGGGTGCCCTCTGCGCCGACACCGTCTTCCTCGCCGGCCTGCCCCGTTTCCAGCGAACCGAGGCAGCCCAGCTCACCCTCGACCGATACGCCGCAGGCGTGGGCCATTTCGACCACGCGACGGGTTACGTCGACGTTGTAGTCGTAATCCATGGGTGTCTTGCCGTCCGTACCCAGCGAGCCGTCCATCATCACCGAACTGAAACCCAGCTGGATGGAGCGCTGGCAAACGGCGGGAGACACCCCGTGATCCTGGTGCATCACCACGGGAATGTGGGGAAACTCCTCGATGGCCGCCTGGATCAGGTGACGCAGGAACGGCGCGCCGGCATATTTGCGCGCGCCCGCACTGGCCTGCATGATCACCGGCGAGTTGGTGGCGTCAGCGGCCTCCATGATGGCGCGGGTCTGCTCCAGGTTGTTGACGTTGAACGCGGGCACGCCATAGCCATACTCTGCGGCGTGGTCCAGCAGTTGACGCATACTGATAAGTGCCATAGCTCTATCCTCGATGGGTTCTGGTGCAGGTGCGCCCTCAGGCCTCGTCCCCGCGCTGTTGTAAAATGGCCACCGCGGGCAGCGTTTTGCCCTCGACATACTCAAGGAACGCGCCGCCACCGGTGGAGATGTAGGAGACCTGGTCGGCGATGCCGTATTTGTCGATTGCCGCCAGCGTATCGCCGCCACCGGCCAGGGAAAATGCCGGGCTCGCGGCGATGGCGCGGGCCAGCGCTTCTGTGCCTCCGCCGAACTGGTCGAATTCGAATACGCCCACCGGACCATTCCACAGGATGGTACCCGCCTGGGCCAGAATGTCACTGATGGCTGCCGCAGCCAGCGGGCCGATATCGAAAATCATGTCATCGTCGGCCACGGCACTGGCCGGCTTGGTTTCCGCGACGGCGGATTCGGAGAAGGCTTTGCCGGTGACGACGTCTGCAGGCAGGGGAATATGCGTCTTGCGCATCAGCGCCTGTGCCGCAGGGATCAGGTCGTGTTCGCACAGCGACTTGCCCACCGGTAGACCGCTTGCGGCGAGGAAGGTGTTGGCAATACCGCCGCCGACCACCAGTTGATCCACCTTGTCGGCCAGGGTTTCCAGAACCGTCAGCTTCGTAGACACCTTGGAGCCCCCGACAATCGCCACCAGGGGACGGGCCGGGTTGGCCAGCGCCCTGTCCAGCGCTTCCAGTTCCGCGGCGAGCAGGGGGCCAGCACAGGCAATGGGGGCAAAGCGGGCCACGCCGTGTGTCGAAGCCTGGGCGCGGTGGGCCGTGCCAAATGCATCCATGACGAACACATCACACAGCGCCGCGTAGGCACGCGACAGCGCTTCGTCGTCTTTTTTCTCGCCGGCATTGAAGCGTACGTTTTCCAACAGTGCGATCTCGCCATCAGCGAGGGTCACGCCCTGCTGCCAGTCCTGCAGCAGAGACACCGGCTGACCCAGCAGTTGCGACAGACGCCGCACGACCGGAGCCAGGGAGAATTCCTCGGCAAATACGCCTTCCTCCGGACGCCCCAGATGCGACATCACCAGCACTTTCGCCCCCGCCGCCTGTGCCTGCTGCAGCGTCGGCAACGCCGCGCGTATGCGCGCATCGCTGCTCACTTCGCCGGCTTTCAGCGGCACGTTGAGGTCCTCGCGAATCAGCACGCGCTTGCCGGCGAGGTCGATATCGGTCATCCGCTTCATGTCTGCTCTCCTGCGCAATCAGTCAATTCGCAGCCGCCCCAGCAGGCAGCCACATCCAGCATGCGGTTGGCATAGGCCCATTCATTGTCGAACCAGGTGAGCACCTTCACCAGGCGCCGACCGCTGACCCGGGTCTGGCTGGCGTCTACGATACTTGAGCGCGGGTCGTGGTTGAAGTCGCAGGACGCCAGCGGCTCCATGGTGAAACCCAGCACCCCGTGGTAGGCACTCGCCGCAGCATCGCGCAGGATCCGGTTCACCTCCTGCTCGGTGGTATCGCGCATGACCTGCACGGTCAGGTCCATCGCCGACACGTTCTGTGTGGGCACGCGCAGGGCCTGCGCCGTGAAGCGCCCGGCCAGCTCCGGCAGTATCCGTTCGATGCCCCGCGCCAGTGCGGTATCCACGGGAATAATCGACTGTGACGCGGCGCGGGTTTTACGCAGGTCGGTATGGTGGTAGGCATCCAGTACCGGCTGATCGTTCATCGCCGAGTGGATGGTGGTAATGGTGCCGCTTTCCACCCCAAGGGCCCGGTGCAACGCGTCGATCACCGGCACAATGCCGTTGGTGGTACAGGATGCCGCCGAGGCGATGCGATGCTCCGGCAGCAGGGTCTCGTGGTTGACACCGAAGACCACGGTGGCGTCCACGTCCATTTGCGCGGGCTGCGAGAACAACACCCGACCGGCGCCGCCCCGCAGGTGCAGCTCCGCCGTTGCCCGGTCGCTGAAAGCGCCAGTGCATTCAAGCACCAGGTCTACGCCCTGTTGCGCCCAGGGCAGGCGAGCGACATCCGGTTGGCTGAGCAGGGCGATGCGATCGCCGTCGATATTCATTTCGCCCACAGCGCCGGTCAGCGGCAGGGTGAAGCGACCGTGTGTACTGTCGTAGCGCGTCAGGTGCAGCACCGTGCGCGCGTCGGCCAGCTCATTGATGGCGACGATCTGCATGTGCTGCCGCTGCCGCCCCTCATACAGCGCGCGCAGGATACTGCGCCCGATGCGGCCATAGCCATTGATGGCGAGACGCAGCACAGCCTCAGTCTCCCGACAGGACCTCGTCTGCGGCAGCAACCACGGCATCCACCGTGAAACCGAAATACGCCATGAGATCCGCGGCCGGCGCAGACTCACCAAAGCTGGTCATGCCGACGATGCGCCCATCGAGGCCGACGAACTTGTACCAGTAGTCGGCGTGGGCGGCCTCTACGGCGACCCGTGCCAGCACATCGCTGGGCAGTACTGCCTCGCGGTAGGCGGCATCCTGCTCCATGAACAGCTCTGCACAGGGCAGCGACACCACGCGCACACGACGTCCTGCCGCCGCGAGACGCTCGGCGGCCTCCACGGCGAGCTGCAGCTCCGAACCGGTGCCGATGAGGATCAGCTCGGGGTGCCCCTCACAGTCCACCAGGGTATAACCACCGCGGGCGATAGCCGCCACCTGGGCCGGGGTGCGCGCCTGGTGGGCCAGGTTCTGGCGCGAGAAGACCAGGGCGGTGGGGCCCGCCGTGCGCTGCAGGGCAGCGCTCCAGGACACCGCGGACTCAACGGTATCGCAGGGCCGCCAGGTGTGCAGGTTGGGTGTCGCGCGCAGGGCGGTAAGCTGCTCTACCGGCTGGTGCGTCGGGCCATCTTCGCCGAGGCCGATGGAATCGTGTGTGTAGACGAAGATGCTGCGCAGCTTCATCAGGGCCGCCATGCGCACGGCGTTGCGCGCATATTCCATGAACATGAGGAAGGTCGCGCCGTAGGGCACGAACCCGCCGTGCAGGGCAACGCCGTTCATGATGGCGGACATGCCAAACTCGCGCACGCCGTAGTACACGTAATTGCCGGAGGCGTCCTCCCGGGTGATGCCCTGCGCGCCTTGCCACAGGGTCAGATTGGAGCCGGCGAGATCCGCCGAACCGCCGAGCAGCTCCGGCAGTAGCGGGCCGAAGGCGCTCAGGCAGTTCTGTGATGCCTTGCGCGAGGCGATGCTCTGGCCCTCGGCCTGGCACTGGTCTATCCACGCCTGGGCGCGGGCCGGGAACTCCGCCGGCAGCTCTCCCGCCAGTCGGCGGCGGAGTTCCGCCGCCTCTTCGGGGAACGCCGCTGCGTAGGCGGCCATGCTCGCCTCCCAGGCCTGCTCCCGCGTTGCACCCGCGGCCCGCGCGTCCCAGCCGCCGTAGATCGCCTCGGGGATCTCGAAGGGGGCATGCGTCCAAGCCAGGGCCTCGCGGGCCGCGGCAATTTCGTCCGCGCCGAGGGGAGCGCCGTGGCAGGATTCCTTGCCCTGTTTGTTCGGCGCACCCTTGCCGATGATGGTCTTGCAGCAGATCAGCGTGGGCATACCCTGTTCGGCCCGCGCGGTTTCGATCGCCTGGCGCACCTCCTCCGGGTCGTGGCCGTCCACACGGGGGATCACCTGCCAGCCATAGGCACGGAACCGTGCCGGTGTGTCATCGGTGAACCAGCCCTCCACCTCGCCGTCAATGGAGATGCCATTGTCGTCATAAAACGCAATCAGCTTGCCCAGGCCCAGCGTGCCGGCGAGGGAGCAGGCCTCATGGGAAATACCCTCCATCAGGCAGCCGTCACCGAGGAAGGCATAGGTGTAGTGATCGACCACGGTGTGTCCGGGGCGGTTGAACTGCGCCGCCAGCACTTTCTCGGCAAGCGCCATGCCGACCGCGTTGCTGATGCCCTGGCCCAGCGGCCCGGTGGTCGTCTCCACCCCCGGGGCATAACCGTACTCGGGATGCCCCGGCGTGCGGCTGTGCAGCTGGCGGAAATTCTGTAACTCCTCCATGGGCAGCTCGTACCCGCTGAGGTGCAACAGCGAGTAGATCAGCATCGAGCCGTGGCCGTTGGACAACACAAAGCGGTCGCGGTTGGGCCACTGTGGGTTCGCCGGATTGTGCTGCAGGAAGTCGTTCCAGAGGACCTCGGCGATATCTGCCATGCCCATCGGCGCACCGGGGTGACCACTGTTGGCGCGCTGGACAGCATCCATACTGAGGGCACGAATGGCGTTGGCGAGTTCAAGGCGGGATGGCATTGGCATGCTCCGTGGGCTGGGCGCTGGGGCCGGTGAACAAAGGGGCGCTATTTTCGCGTAAGCAGCGGCCTACGGCAAACAAATCACCAACATATTGCGCGCCAGTGCGCCCGGCCGGAACGGATTGGCAATCTATATCAATTATTTTTGATATAGATTGCAGGGCCTGCTACACTCCGCCGCCATGCTACTTGCAAGCACACAATCCCCTGCGCGCGATACCAGCCCTGACGCGCGCATCGAGTCCCTGGCCAACCTGTGCAAGGCCAGCGCAGATCCCCTGCGCCTGCAGATCCTCCGAGTGCTGCGCAACGACTCCTTCGCCGTATCCGAACTCTGTGCCCTGTTTGCGACCCGGCAGCCCGCGCTGAGCCACCATCTCAAGGTGCTCTCCGGCATGGGGCTGGTGGCGTCACGGCGGGAGGGCAATTCCATTTTCTACCGGCGCAGCGAGCTCGGCCAGCAACCCGGCCTGGAGGCCCTGCAGCAGCAGCTCTTCGACGCCCTGGACGCCGTGCCCCTGCCGCCCGTGCTGGAACAGCGGCTGCAGCAGGTGCAGCGCCAGCGGGAGACCAATTCACGCCACTTCTTCCGCGACAACGCACACAAATTCCGCCAGCAGCAGGACCTCATCGCCAGCTACGAGCAATATGCCGACACCGTCGCCCAGGTATTGCGGGATGCGCCGTTGCGCCGCTTCGACACGGCACTGGAAGTGGGCCCCGGGGACGGCGGTTTCCTGCTCACCCTGGCCCCCCGGTTCTACCATGTGGTCGCGCTGGACAATGCCGCCGCCATGCTCGAGCGAGCCCGCGCCACCACGAAAGGCTTGAACAACATTGAATTTGTGCACGGCGACACCGGCCACGAGCGGCTGGCGAGCCTGCAGGCGGACTGCGTCGTGATCAATATGGTGCTGCACCACACCCCGCAGCCCCGGCAGATCCTGCGTGACATCGCCACCTGCCTGGCGCCGGGTGGCGTGGTGCTGGTCACGGATCTCTGCCGCCACGACCAGGCCTGGGCGCGGGAAAACTGCGGTGATCTCTGGCTGGGCTTCGCCCCCGAAGACCTCGCGGCATGGGCCAGCGATGCCGGCCTCAGCGACATTGCCAGCGTTTACCTGGCGCAGCGCAACGGATTTCAGATACAGGTGCGCCTCTTCGGCCACCCACACACAGCAACAGGAACCACGGTATGAGCGAGTACGCGATTTTTACTTCCGAATCAGTGTCCGAAGGGCACCCCGACAAGATGGCCGACCAGATCTCCGACGCCATTCTGGACAAAATACTCGCCGACGATGCCGACGCGCGTGTCGCCGTGGAGACCCTGGTCAAGACCGGCATGGTCGTGATTGCCGGCGAAGTGACCACCAAGACCTACGTTGACCTGGAAGATGTCGTGCGCAACGTGGTGCTGGATATTGGCTACAACAGCTCAAAGGTGGGCTTCGACGGTGCCTCCTGCGCGGTGCTCAACGCCATCGGCAAACAGAGCCCGGACATCGCCCAGGGCGTAGATGCCAGCGATGAAAAGGAGCAGGGCGCAGGTGACCAGGGCCTGATGTTCGGCTACGCCACCAATGAAACCGACACGCTGATGCCCGCTCCGATCTACTACGCACACCGCCTCGTCGAGCGCCAGGCCGAGTTGCGCAAGCACGGCACGCTGCCCTGGCTGCGCCCGGATGCCAAGAGCCAGGTGACCCTGCGCTACGAGAACGGCAAGCCCGTCGGCATCGACGCCGTGGTGCTCTCCACCCAGCACGATGAAAGCATCGGCCAGGCCGACATTCACCAGGCGGTCATGGACCTCATCATCAAGGAAGTGCTGCCCGCAGAGTGGCTCAGCGCCGACACCCGCTACCACATCAACCCCACCGGGGTGTTTATCATCGGCGGGCCCGTGGGCGACTGCGGACTGACCGGACGCAAGATCATTGTCGATACCTACGGCGGCATGGCGCGCCACGGTGGCGGCGCCTTCTCTGGCAAGGACCCGTCAAAAGTCGACCGCTCCGCCGCCTACGCCGGTCGCTACGTGGCCAAGAATATCGTCGCCGCCGGTCTGGCGGACCGCTGCGAGATCCAGGTGTCCTACGCGATCGGGGTGGCTGAGCCGACGTCGATCTCGATCAACACCTTCGGCACCGGCAAGTTGTCTGATGCCAGCATTGTGAAGCTGGTGCGCGAGCATTTCGACCTGCGCCCGAGGGGCATTATCGACATGCTGGATCTGAAGCGGCCGATTTACCGTAAAACTGCTGCATATGGCCATTTTGGCCGCGAAGACGCGGATTTCACCTGGGAGAGAACCGACAAGGCGGAGGTGTTGCGCAGGGCGATGTGACTCGGGCGGGTCAGACGGTCCCGCAGGCGTGAGTCGATAGGACGCTGTTAGGCCGGCGCGGCAGTCGGGCAGGGTTTGCGGGACACGCCGTGAATACGTCCCTGTAGGCTTGGCTGAAACATCCCTGTTTCAGACAGTCCCGCAAACCCTGCCCGACCGCCGCGCCTCACTTGGGTGCCACATCGGGCCCGATGGTGACGTACTGGCGAGGACGTCGATTTAGCAGTTACCCGAGCGGCCCCGCCTGCCCTCCGCCGCGGGGAAGGACCGTAGAGGGCGCCGAACGAAGGCCCCTGCGCAGGGCCTGTAGGCACAGGGATGTGCCGGAAAGCCCCGTCGCGCAGGAAGCGCGTCGGGGCGGGGCCCGGAGCAGGGGCCGCAGTGAGGGCAGCCAACGGCCGCCCGACCGGGCCGCCCGCGGCGGAGGGCAGGTGGGGCCGCACGACAGCGCGCCCAAGCCAGAAACACGAAACACAAACAAGTAGCAATCGAATCAACCAGCAAGAAGGACATGACCATGAGCACAGTGACCAAACTCGACAACAAGCCCGACTACAAAGTCGCCGATATTTCCCTCGCCGACTGGGGCCGCCGCGAGCTCGAGATCGCCGAGACCGAAATGCCGGCCCTCATGGCCATGCGCGAAAAATACCGCGCCAGCCAGCCGCTGGCCGGTGCCAAGATCCTCGGCTGCATCCACATGACCATCCAGACCGGAGTGCTTATCGAAACCCTGATCGAACTGGGCGCCGAAGTGCGCTGGTCGTCCTGCAACATCTTCTCCACCCAGGACCACGCCGCTGCCGCGATCGCCGCGGCTGGCATACCGGTGTTCGCCTGGAAAGGCGAAACCGAGGAAGAGTATGAATGGTGCCTCGAACAGACGATCCTCAAGGACGGCAAGCCCTGGGACGCCAACATGGTGCTGGACGATGGCGGCGACCTGACCGCCATGCTGCACCAGAAATACCCCGCGATGCTGGACCACATCCACGGAGTCACCGAGGAAACCACGACCGGCGTGCACCGCCTGCAGGAGATGCTGGCGCGCGGCGAGCTGAAGATTCCCGCGGTCAACGTCAATGACTCCATCACCAAGTCCAAGAACGACAACAAGTACGGCTGTCGCCACAGCCTGAACGATGCTGTGAAGCGCGGCACCGACCACCTGCTGGCCGGCAAGAAGGCACTGGTCATTGGTTACGGCGACGTGGGCAAGGGTTCTGCGCAGTCGCTGCGCCAGGAGGGCATGATCGTGCGTGTCACGGAGATCGATCCGATCTGTGCCATGCAGGCCTGCATGGATGGCTACGAAGTGGTGTCGCCTTTCATCGACGGCGTCAACACCGGCGCCGCTGACTGCATAGACACGAATGTGCTGGGCAATGTGGATCTGCTGGTCACCACCACCGGCAACTACAACGTCTGCGACGAGAACATGCTGCGCGCCCTGAAAAGCGGCACGGTGGTCTGCAACATCGGCCACTTCGACAACGAAATCGACACCGCTTTCATGCGCCGCAACTGGCAGTGGGAAGAAGTGAAGCCGCAGGTGCACAAGGTCTATCGGGACGACACCCGCAGTGACTACCTGATTCTGCTGTCCGAGGGCCGCCTGGTGAACCTGGGTAATGCGACCGGCCACCCCTCGCGCATCATGGATGGCTCCTTCGCCAACCAGGTACTGGCGCAGATTTACCTCTACGAACGCCGCTTTGCCAACCTGGAGCCGGAAATGAAAGCCGCGGCGCTGCGTGTGGAAGTCCTGCCGAAAAAACTCGACGAAGAAGTGGCTGCACACATGGTGGCGGGCTTTGGTGGCGTCATTACCAGGCTGACCAAGGCGCAGGCCGAGTACATCAACGTCAAGCAGGAAGGCCCCTTCAAGCCTGACAGCTACAAGTACTAGGCGCGCCATGCCCACCATCAGCTTCGAGTACTTCCCGCCCAAGACGGCGGACGGAAAAACAGCCCTGCTGGAGCGGACTACCCCCGCCCTGCAGGCGCTGGACCCCGGTTTCTTTTCGGTCACCTACGGCGCCGGCGGGTCGACACGCGACAGCACCTTCGGCGTGGTAGCGGCATTGCGCGAGCGCGACATTGACGTCGCGCCGCACCTGAGCTTCGGTGGCGACGGTGAAGACACCATCCGCGACCTGCTGCAGCGCTATCGGGAGATGGGCGTGCGTCGTCTGGTGGCCCTGCGCGGCGACATGCCCTCCGGCATGGGGGGCGCCAGCCAGCTGGTGTACGCCAGCCAGCTGGTGTCGTTTATCCGGGAACACACGGGGGACCATTTCCATATCGAGGTGGCTGCGTATCCGGAAATCCACCCGCAGGCTGAAAGTTACGACAGCGACCTGCGCTTTCTCAAGGAGAAGCTGGATGCCGGTGCCAACAGCGCCATCACCCAGTACTTCTACAATGTCGAGTCCTACTTCTACTTCCTCGACCAGTGCGCCGCCATCGGTATCGACAAGCCCATCGTCGCGGGCATCATGCCCATCACCAACTTTGCCAACCTGGCGCGTTTTTCACGCAACTGCGGCGCCGAAATCCCGCGCTGGATATGCCAGCGCATAGAGGGCTTCGGCAACGACCAGGAGAGCATTCGGCAGTTCGGTATCGACGTGGTGACCCAGCTGTGCCAGACCCTGCTCGAAAGCGGTGCGCCGGGCCTGCACTTCTACACCATGAACCAGATAGAGCCGACGCGGCAGATTCGCAACAACCTGGGGCTGTAGGGCGCAGCGATGCGGATACCACGCATTTTCACGGCGCAGGCACTTGCCGGCGGCAGCAGTGTGACCCTGGAGGCCGGCCCCAGCCAACACCTGGCCAAGGTGTTGCGTATGGGCCCCGGCGCGGCGGTCTGCCTGTTCGACGGCAGCGGCAGCGATTTTCCAGCGACCATCCTGGCAGCGGACAAACGCGCCGTGACGGTGATGCTGGAACCCGCGCAGCCCGGTCTGCCGGAGTCCCCGCTGCGTATTCACCTGGGCATCGGTGTCTCGCGCGGGGAGCGCATGGACTGGGTGGTACAGAAAGCCACTGAACTGGGCGTGGCCGCCATCACTCCCCTGTATACCGAGCGCACCGAGGTGCGCCTGCGCGGGGAGCGGGAGGCACGCAAGTTGCAACACTGGCAGCAGATAGCCATCAGTGCCTGTGAACAGTCCGGCCGCAGTTGCCTGCCGCAGGTGTTCGCGCCAGAGACGCTGCCCACCTGGCTGGGCAACTGCACGGACGACCAGCGACTGGTGCTGCACCACCGCGCCGTCGCACTGCCCGCCGCCGCAGCCCCTCCCGCGTCACTGAGCCTGCTGGTCGGGCCCGAGGGCGGGCTCAGTGCAGGCGAAATCGAGGCCGCGGAAGCCGCCGGCTTCCTGCCCCTGGCGCTGGGGCCGCGAGTGCTGCGCACGGAGACGGCGCCGCTGGCAGCACTGGCCATGCTGCAGGCCCGCTGGGGCGATATGCCACTGCCCGGCTAACAGCGCGGGCCGCTGCTGCGCTTGCGCAGGACACACCCATTGCGTACTTTACGGCAACACTATTTGCGGACAGCAGTGATGACCACCAAGATCGGCGTTGTAATGGATCCCATCTCCCGGGTGCAGTTCAAGAAGGACAGCACCCTGGCCATGCTCTGGGCCGCACAGGCCCGTGACTGGCAGCTCTACTACATGGAGCCCGGCGATCTGTTCCTGGAACAGGGCAAGGCCCGCGCCAGCGTCTCGCACCTGACCGTATTCCGTGATCCGGACAGCTGGTACACACTGGGCGACGCACATGTCCAGGACCTTGCCGAACTCGATGCCATTCTCATGCGCAAGGATCCGCCCTTCGACAACGAGTACGTGTACGCCACGTACATTCTCGAGGCCGCAGAGCGGCAAGGTACGCTCATCGTCAACCGCTGCCACAGTCTGCGCGACTGCAACGAGAAGGTGTTCGCCACCCAGTTCCCCCAGTGCTGTCCGCCCGTGCTGGTGAGCAGCAATACCCGACGTCTGAAGGCCTTCCAGACCGAGCACGGCGATGTGATCTTCAAGCCGCTGGACGGCATGGGCGGATCGTCCATTTTCCGGGTAAAACCCGGCGACCCCAATCTGAATGTGATTCTGGAAACCCTGACGGATTTCGGCAGGCGCACGATCATGGCCCAGCGCTTCATTCCCGAGATCTCGGAAGGGGACAAGCGCATCCTGATGATCAACGGTGAACCCATACCCTACTGCCTGGCGCGCGTCCCCTCGGTCGGTGAAACCCGCGGCAATCTTGCGGCGGGGGGCACCGGGCGTCCGCAACCGCTGTCCGCGCGGGATCGCTGGATTGCCGAGCAGGTGGGTCCCAGCCTGCGCGAGCGCGGCCTGTATTTTGTCGGCCTGGACGTCATTGGCGACTACCTGACCGAAATCAACGTGACCAGCCCCACCGGGATCCAGGAAATCGAGCGCGCCTACGATGTCGACATCGGCGGCCAGCTCATGGACTGCATTGCCGCGGAGCTGGCCTCCCGCTAGGGTACGCTGCAGATGTCCGCAACAACCGCTCCGCCGGTGGACAACCGTTTCAGCATCGCGCTGTTCCTGGCGGGGGCCCTGCATCTCATTCTCCTGCTCGGTCTCGGCTTCGACTTCGAGCCACCGACGCCACCGGCGCCCCAACTGGCGATCACCCTCGCCCAGCAGCGCAGTGCACTGACCCCGGAGGACATCACCCACCTCGCCCAGTTCAGCCAGATGGGCAGTGGCGATGCGGCCAACGAGGACCGCATGGGGGGGCGTACCTCCGGTGCACCGGAACAGGCGCAGGCGCGGGAAGCGAGCGATGCGTCGGAGGCGACCCGCGCCGATACCGCGCTGAGCGCGCGCCACAGTCGTGAACAGACCGCTGCAGCGCGCGAGCGGCAACGCGACGCCGTGTCGATGGCGGCCCCCCAACCCGTTGGCCTGACCGCCCGCCTGCAGGACGAGCGCGCCGAACTGGATATCGATGAAGACCGGGACACCCGGTCCAGCGCGCCCCGGGTGCGTCGCCTCAGTGCTGTTTCAGCCAAGGAGGCCATTGATGCGGCCTACCTGCACGACTGGCGCCGGCGTGTGGAGGCGGTGGGCAACCAGTACTACCCGGAGGCCTCCATCCGCTACGGCCTGTATGGCAGCCTGCAGTTGCTGGTCGTGATCAACTACGAGGGGCAGCTGGAGGACATTCGTATCCTCAGCTCCTCGGGTTACGCGGTGCTCGATGAAGCGGCGATGAAAATCGTCCGTATGGCGGCGCCGTTCGCGCCGTTTCCCGCCGCGTTAAGGGCCACTACCGACAAGCTGGAGATCGTCCGGACGTGGCAATTTGAAGAAAACCGGCTAAGCTCAGGGTGAGCGCATCGCCACAAGGGCGATGCGGGTTGCCATGAGGTCAACACCCACTCACATGCCGGTTTCCAGCAACGTCAGCAACAGCGGCGCCTGCCTTCGTGATCACTTCCTGCTGGCCATGCCCAGCCTCAACGAGGGCCTGTTCTCGCACAGCGTCACCTACCTCTGCGAGCACGGTGAGAGTGGCGCCATGGGTCTGGTCATCAACCAGCCCCTCGACCTGAGCGTCGCCGAAATTTTCGAGCACCTGAAAATCCGGCCCAGCCGCGACTTCAGTGACGAACCGGTCATGGCCGGCGGGCCGGTGCAGCTGGATCACGGTTTTGTGCTGCACCGTGGCGCCGGCAAGCACTGGGACGCCAGTCTCACAGTCACTGACGACATCACCCTCACCACATCGCGCGATATTCTCGTGGCGATCGCGGACGGCAGTGGCCCGCAGGAGTACCTGATCGCACTGGGCTACGCGGGCTGGTCTGCAGGGCAGCTGGAAGAGGAGCTGTCCCGCAACAGCTGGCTCACCGTCCCCGCCGACAGCGATATCCTGTTCGCGACGCCCTGGCAGCGCCGCATGTCGGCGGCGGCCGGGGCGCTGGGCATCGACATGAACCTGATCAGTGCGCAGGCGGGGCATGCCTGAACTGCCGCCCGGTGCGCGGGCGGGCAGCAGCACCCTGCTGGCCTTCGACTATGGCCTGCGCCAGATCGGCGTGGCGGTGGGCAACTCCCTGCTCGGCACCTGTCAGCCGCTCTGCGTGCTGCGGGCCCGGGATGGCATACCGGACTGGGAGCAGATCAACACCCTGGTGGTCGAGTGGCAGCCCGGACTGATCGTGGTGGGTGATCCGCTGAACATGGACGGTAGCGTGAGCCCGCTGGCGCTGCGGGCGCGCAAGTTCGCCCGGCGCCTGCACGGGCGCCTGGGAATACCTGTGGAAATGAGTGACGAGCGCCTGACGAGCTACGCGGTGAAGTCCGAACAGCGCGAGCGGGGGCACCGTGGCGACTACCGCGCCGTGCCCGTTGACAGTCACGCCGCAGAATTGATCCTGCAGGCCTGGCTCAACCGGCAGAGCGCCTGAGCTGCGCTGCAGGCGCTACTTGCGACCCATGTGCTTGCCGCGATCCGATTCGTCGAAACTCAGGTCGAGGTCGTCACCACCCGTCGCCTGCCCTTTGTCGAACATCTTGATCATCAGACGCACATCGTTGGCCGAGTCGGCATAGCGGATCGCGTCCTCCCGGCTGATCAGGTTGCTCTTGTAGGCCTGAATCAAGGACTGGTCCATGGTCTGCATGCCCTGCTCCGTGGACTTCGCCATCACGTCCTTGATCAGGTGCACGTCGCCCTTGCGGATATAGTCCTGGATCAGCGGTGAGTTCAGCAGCACTTCCACCACCGGCGTGCGCCCCTTGCCCTCCTTATGCGGCAGCAGTTGCTGGGCCACCATGGCTTTCAGGTTCAGTGACAGGTCCATCCACACCTGGGAGTGCAGGTCGGCGGGGAAAAAGCTCTGGATGCGATCCAGCGCCTGGTTGGCGTTGTTGGCGTGCAGGGTGCAGAGGCACAGGTGGCCGGTTTCAGCGAAGGTCAGCGCCTGGGCCATGGTGTCGGCGGAGCGCACCTCGCCGATCATGATGACGTCCGGCGCCTGGCGCAGGGTATTCTTCAGCGCCACGTCGAAGGACTCGGTGTCGATACCCACCTCGCGCTGGGTGACCAGGCAGTTGCCGTGGTCGTGCATAAACTCGATCGGGTCTTCAATGCTGATGATATGCCCGCGGCTGTTCTGGTTGCGGTAGCCCACCATTGCGGCGAGTGAGGTGGACTTACCGGTGCCGGTGGCGCCGACAAAGATCACCAGGCCACGCTTGGTCATGGCCAGTTCCTTGATGATCGGTGGCAGACCCAGTGCCTCGATCTCGGGGATTTCCGTATGGATGCGGCGAACGACCAGCCCCATGCTGCCGCGCTGCACCAGGGCATTGACCCGGAAGCGGCCGAGCTCCGGCACGGCCAGCGCAAAGTTGCACTCGTGGGTACGCAGGAACTCTTCCTGCTGCCGCTCGCTCATGGTCGACAGCACGATCTCGCGGGTCTGCTCATCGGTATAGCGGGTCTTGCTGATCGGGTAGATCTGGCCGTCAATCTTGATGCTCGGCGGTGCACCCGCCGTGATGAAGCCGTCGGAAGCCTGTTCCTTGACGACCCGTTGCAACAACTCATCAATCAACATGATCCGCTCTCCAATCCCTGAGTTCTAGAAGTTTTCCGGCATACGCGCCTTTTCCCGGGCCACGTCGCGGGTAATGACACGGCGTTCCACCAGGTCCTTGAGGCACTGGTCCATGGTCTGCATGCCCAGCGCGTGCCCGGTCTGGATCGCCGAATACATCTGGGCCACTTTGTCCTCACGGATCAGGTTGCGGATGGCCGAGGTGCCACGCATGATTTCGTGCGCCGCTACGCGACCCCCCGTGGCGCGCTTGAGCAGGGTCTGCGACACAACCGCCTGCAGCGATTCGGAGAGCATTGAACGCACCATGGACTTCTCCGCTGCGGGAAACACGTCGACAATACGGTCGATGGTTTTCGCAGCAGAGGTCGTGTGCAGCGTGCCGAACACCAGGTGGCCGGTTTCCGCCGCGGTCAGCGCCAGGCGGATGGTTTCCAGGTCGCGCATCTCACCCACCAGGATAATATCCGGGTCTTCCCGCAACGCCGAGCGCAACGCCTCGGAGAAGCCGAGTGTATCGCGGTGCACCTCGCGCTGGTTGACCAGGCACTTTTTGCTCTCGTGCACGAATTCGATCGGGTCCTCGATGGTGAGGATGTGCTCGTACTTGTTGTCGTTGATATGGTCGACCATGGCCGCCAGTGTGGTTGACTTGCCGGAACCGGTGGGCCCGGTCACCAGCACCAGCCCCCGCGGCATCATGGAGATATCGCGGAATACCGGGCCCATGCCGAGATCTTCCATGGTCAGCACTTTCGAGGGAATGGTACGGAATACTGCCCCTGCGCCGCGGTTCTGGTTGAAGGCGTTGACCCGGAAACGCGCAACACCCGGTACCTCGAACGAGAAGTCAGTCTCCAGGAACTCCTCGTAGTCCTTGCGCTGCTTGTCGTTCATGATGTCGTAGATGAGATCGTGTACCTGCTTGTGATCCATCGGCGGCAGGTTGATGCGACGCACATCACCGTCAACACGGATCATGGGCGGCAGGCCGGCAGACAGGTGCAAATCCGATGCACCCTGTTTGGCACTGAACGCGAGAAGTTCTGTAATATCCACCGTTCCACTCCCTCTGGGCCGGTCCGGCGCACGCGCCGGAGTCTGCTGCGCACCGCACGCCGGGCGGCAACACAAGATTCTCAACTCGCCTGGGGGTAGCTTAATCCGCTACCATCTACGGCATGCAGACTGAACATCTCGCTCAACGCATTGCCAGGCTCCTCGAAAGAGTACGACTCAGCGCGGAAAAAAGCCAGCGCGCGCCGGAGGGGATACGCGTGCTCGCTGTCAGCAAAACCCGCGATGCAGAGGAGGTGCGAGCCGCTGCGGCCCTCGGGCTGCGGGATTTCGGTGAAAACTATGTGCAGGAGGGCCTGGCGAAGATCGAGGCACTGGCCGGGCTCGACCTCTGCTGGCACTTCATCGGCCCCATACAGTCCAACAAGACCCGCGCCCTCGCCGAGCATTTTGCCTGGGTGCACAGTGTCGACCGGCTCAAGATCGCCCAGCGCCTGAGTGCGCAGCGTCCGGCGCAGTTGCCCGACCTGCAGGTCTGCCTGCAGGTCAACATTTCCGGGGAAGACAGCAAGTCGGGCGTCGACCCCAGTGAGCTGCTGGCGCTGGCCACAGCCGTGGCGCAACTGCCCCGGCTGCAGCTGCGCGGCCTGATGGCGATTCCGGCACCCGCTGACACCCTGGCCCGGCAACGCGAGCCCTTCGCCCGCCTGCGCGACGCCCTGGTAGCGCTACAGGCAACGCTGCCCACGCTGGACACGCTTTCCATGGGCATGTCTGGCGACCTCGAAGCGGCCATTGCCGAAGGCGCCACCATTGTGCGTGTGGGCACCGACCTGTTCGGGCCCCGCGCAACGCCGCGGGGCGGATGATTTCGGCCAGCCGCGGCGTGTATACTGCGGCCTTTCCCTGAGCAACCGACACACAGACTATGACCAACGCGGTTATCGCATTTATCGGCGCCGGCAACATGGCTTCCAGCATTATCGGGGGCCTGCTCGAGAGCGGTCATCCCGCCACCCGCCTGCACGCTGCCGATCCCTCCGCGGAGAGCCTGTCCAACCTGCGCAAGCTGGGCCCGGTGCACACCTACCAGGACAATGCCGAGGCCTGCGCCCACGCTGATGTGGTGATTGTCGCAGTGAAGCCGCAGGTCATGCGCGCAGCGCTGGAGAGCATTGCAGCGCCGGTACGCGAGCGCGGGGCGCTGGTCATTTCCATTGCAGCGGGCACCACCATTGCCAGCATGGAGCAGTCGCTGGGCACAGGCGCCGCCATTGTGCGCTGCATGCCGAATACGCCGGCCCTGCTCGGTGTCGGCGCCAGCGGGGTATACGCCAACGCACAGGTGGCGCCAGGCCAGCGTGAGCTCGCCGGCCACATCCTCGGCGCCGTCGGCCTGGTGGAGTGGGTCGACGCTGAGCCCCTGCTGGATGCAATCACCGCCCTCTCCGGGAGTGGCCCGGCCTATTTTTTCCTGTTCATGGAGGCGATGATCAACGCCGGCTGCAGCATGGGGCTGTCCCGCGAATGTGCAACAACGCTCACCCGGCAGACCGCCCTGGGCGCTGCGCGCATGGCGCTGGAGAGCGACGTCGATCTGGTGGAGCTGCGGCGGCGGGTGACCAGCCCGGGCGGTACAACGGAGCGCGCCGTCGAGTGTTTTGAGCACGAGGGGCTGCGGGACCTGGTGGCCCATGCGATGACGGCTGCGCAACAGCGCGCCGCAGATATGGCCGCGGACTCGGAACAGGAGACGCCATGAACGCGCTCAGCGACATCCTTGCCTACCTGCTGCAGACCGTACTCAATCTGGCGCTGCTGGCCATGCTGCTGCGCTTCCTGCTGCAGCTGGTCAGGGCCGACTACTACAATCCGGTCAGCCAGTTCCTGGCCAGGGTGACCAACCCGCTGGTCCTGCCCCTGCGCCGTGTGATTCCCAGTGTGCGAGGCCTGGACCTGTCCACGCTGCTGCTCGCGCTGTTGCTGCAAATGGCAGCCATCGTGGCGTTGCTGGCCCTGAACGGCTTCGGCCCGCCCGGGGTGCTGACCCTGCTCGTCTGGTCGGTATTGGGGCTTGTGGGCCTGCTGGTAAATGTCTACTTCTTCGCCCTGCTGGCGATGATCATTCTCAGCTGGGTGGCCCCCGGCAGCCGGCACCCGGCACTGCTGCTGCTGTTTCAGCTGACGGAGCCGGTGATGGCGCCCTTCCGGCGCATGCTGCCGGACATGGGTGGAATCGACTTCTCACCCATACTGGTCTTTATCCTGATCAACGTCATCCAGATTGCGCTGGGGCACATGGCAGCGGCCGTGGGCCTGCCGGCAGCACTGGTTATCGGGCTCTGAACGCGGCCACGTGAAAACTTCGAGCGTCGGCATCGTCACCCCGCAGCGCGCCCGCTTCGACGAACCGCTGGCGCTGGCCTGCGGCCGCGTGCTCACCGCGTATGAGCTGGTGTACGAGACCTATGGAACGCTGAACAGCACACGCTCGAATGCCGTGCTGGTGTGCCACGCGCTCTCCGGCCATCACCACGCCGCCGGCTACCACAGTGCCGAGGATCGCAAGCCCGGCTGGTGGGACGAGTGCATCGGCCCGGGCAAGCCGATCGATACCAACCACTTTTTCGTGGTCAGCCTGAACAATCTCGGCGGCTGCCACGGCTCTACCGGCCCGACCAGCATCAACCCCGAAACCGGCGCGCCCTGGGGGCCGGACTTCCCCTCCCTGCGGGTGCGCGACTGGGTGCACAGCCAGGCCCGTCTCGCAGACCGGCTGGGTATCGACTGCTGGGCGGCCGTGGTGGGGGGCAGCCTGGGCGGTATGCAGGCCATGCGCTGGGCGCTGCTCTACCCGCAGCGCCTGCGGCACTGCGTGGTGATCGCCTCGGCCATGCGCCTGAGCGCGCAGAACATCGCTTTCAATGAGATAGCCCGCCAGGCCATCCAGGCAGACCCGGGGTTTGCCGACGGCCATTACCTCGCACGCAACACCGTGCCCGCGAAGGGACTGGCGCTGGCGCGCATGGTGGGACACATCACCTACCTGTCAGACGATGCCATGGCCGACAAGTTCGGCCGTGACCTGCGCTCCGGCAGCCTTGAGCTGGGCGGTGAAGAACCCGCCGAATTCCAGGTGCAGAGCTACCTGCGCTACCAGGGGAGCCAGTTCTCCGGCAGCTTTGATGCCAACACGTACATCCTGATGACCCAGGCCCTGGACTTTTTCGACCTCGCCCGTGAATACGGCGACGATCCGGTGGCGGCATTCCGCGAGGCACACTGTGCCTTCCTGGTGCTGTCCTTTTCCACCGACTGGCGCTTTTCACCCAGCCGGTCCCGGGAGATTGTCGACGCGCTGATCGCTGCCGACCGGCCGGTCACCTATGCGGAAATCGAGGCCAACGAGGGGCACGACGCATTCCTCATGCCGATTCCCCGCTACCTCGCCCTGTTCGGGGCCTACATGCAGCGCGTGCGGGGAGCCTGCTGATGCGCCTGGACCTGACCCACATCCAGCGCTGGATAGCACCGGGCTCCAAGGTCCTCGATCTGGGCTGCGGCAACGGCGAATTCCTGCAGCGGCTGGCGCTGGAGCGCCAGGTGCGCGGCCTGGGACTGGAAATCGACCCGGATAAAATCACCAGCGCCGTGGCCCGCGGGCTGAACATTGTTGAACAGGACATGGACGCGGGCCTGAGTAATTTCCCGGACCAGAGCTTTGACACGGTGGTCATGGCGCACGCCCTGCAGGCCGTACACTATCCCGACCGCGTGCTGGAGGACATGCTGCGCATCGGGCGCCAGGGCATCGTCACGTTCCCCAACTTTGCCCATTGGCGCTGCCGACTGTACCTTGGATCCCGCGGGCGTATGCCCGTTTCCCGGTTTATGCCGTATAACTGGTATGACACACCCAATATCCATTTCTGTACGGTGAAGGATTTCGAGGCCCTGTGCGAAGAACGCGGCATTCGCATACTCGCCCGGGACATGGTGGGCAACACGCAGCGTCGCCCCCTGCTGGCGAGCGCCTGGCCCAACCTGTTCGCCGTCACCGCGATCTATCTCATCAGCCGCTGAGGAGAGAACAATGACCAGGACACTCTGCCTTGCGCTGGCGGCGCTGCTGTTCGCCGCTTCCGCCCTGGCCCAGCAGTCGGAAATGTTCGGCCGCTACGAGCTGCATTACAGCGTGGTCAACACGACCTTCCTGGAGCCACGTGTCGCCGCCAGCTACGGCATCACCCGCGGCAAGAACCGGGGGATTCTCAACCTCGCCGTGCGCGAACACGTCGATGGCGGCACCGAGGCTCGTCCCATGCTGCTGCAGGGCTATACCCGCGACCTGATTACCGGCCAGCCGCTGGAGTTCCTGGAGGTGCGGGAAAGCGGCGCCATCTACTACATTGCCGAATTTGATTTCATCAACGAGGAGTGGCGGTTTTTCGATATCGATTTCCGGCCGGAGGGCTCCGACACCACCTTCCGGTTTGAACATCGCCACCAGCTGTATATCAACTGATGACTGACGCGCGCCTGCCGCAATCAGTGGTGCTCGCCAGCGGCAACGCCGGCAAGCTCGCGGAGCTGTCACGGATTCTCGCGCCGCTGGGCTTCACCCTGCGGGCACAGTCCGAGTTCGGCGTGCCGGAGGTTGCCGAAACCGGGCTCACCTTTGTCGAGAACGCGATTCTCAAGGCGCGCGCCGCCGCCCAGCACACGGGGCTGCCGGCCATCGCCGACGACTCCGGACTGGAAGTGGACTGGCTGCAGGGCGCGCCGGGCATTCACTCAGCGCGCTATTCCGGGGCAGGCGATGAGGGCAACAATCGCAAGCTGCTGGAGGCTCTGCAGGGGGTACCCCGGGAGCAGCGCAGTGCGCGCTACCAGTGCGTCATTGTCTACCTGCGCCACGCGACAGATCCCACGCCGGTTATCTGCCAGGGCAGCTGGGAGGGGCATATTCTCGAAGCGCCGCAGGGCGACGGTGGCTTTGGCTATGACCCGTTGTTCCATGTAGCGGCGTTCAACTGCAGTGCCGCGCAGCTGGCGCCCCGCACCAAAAACCGGGTAAGCCACCGCGCAGTGGCCTGCGCGCAGCTGGTTGCGGCACTGGAACGCAGCCTGCCACCGCCCCCGGGCTGATGGGCGCACTGCAACTCCCCCCGCTGAGCCTGTACGTGCACCTGCCCTGGTGCGAGCGCAAATGCCCCTATTGCGATTTCAATTCCCACGAAACGCGCACGCTGCCGGAAGCCGAGTACATTTCCTCACTGCTGGCAGACCTCGAGGCCGACCTGCCCTTCGTGCAGGGTCGTGTGGTGCAGACCCTGTTCATCGGGGGCGGCACACCCAGCCTGTTCAGTGCCGCGGGGATTCAGCGCCTGATGCGCGGCATCGCCGATCGGGTGGCGCTGGCGGACGACCTCGAGGCGACCCTGGAGGCCAACCCCGGCAGTGCAGAGGCCGCGAAGTTTGCCGGTTTTCGCGCCGCCGGCATCAACCGCCTGTCGCTGGGGATACAGTCATTTCAGGATGCACAGCTGGCTGCGCTGGGCCGGGTACACGACAGCGACCAGGCCCACGCCGCCGTGGCTGCGGCGCGTGACGCGGGCTTTTCCCGGATCAATCTCGACCTGATGCATGGACTGCCGGGACAGAGTACCGCCGCGGCCATGGCTGACCTGGACGTCGCCAGCGCCTACCGCACAGGGCACCTGTCCTGGTACCAGCTCACCATCGAGCAGAACACGGTGTTCTACAAGCAACCCCCCGTCCTGCCCGTGGAAGACGTACTGGCGGATATCCAGGACGCCGGCGAACACCGGCTGCAGGCAGCGGGCCTGCACCCGTATGAGGTCTCTGCCTGGGCCGCGACCGGTGAGCAGTGCCGGCACAACCTGAATTACTGGGAGTTCGGTGACTATCTCGGCATAGGCGCCGGCGCGCACGGCAAAGTGAGCTTTCCCGACGGGCGCATCCTGCGCTACGCCAAACGCCGCCAGCCAGACGCCTACCTGGCCGCCGCCGGTGACTGGCGCGTGCAGCCGCAGTGGCTGGGCGATGAGGAAAAGCCGGGGGAGTTCATGCTCAATGCACTGCGCCTGAATGCCGGCTTTGCGCTGGCGGATTACACGGCGCGCACCGGCCTCCCCCTGTCCACGTTGCAACCGGCGCTGGACACGCTGCTGGCGCGGGGCCTGTTAGTGCAGGAGGGAAATCGGTTGCGCGCCAGCGCCCTCGGGCGGCGCTTTCTCGATTCTGTGGTGACGGAATTTCTCTGCTGAAAGGCGCAGCATCAGCAGCGCCTCAGTCGCCCAGCCGGCTGAACATGAGGTCCCAGACGCCGTGCCCAAGGCGCTCACCGCGCTGCTCGAACTTGGTCAAAGGCCGCTGTGGGGGCCTGGGTACATAGCTGCCATCTGGCGCCAGATTGCGCAAGCCCGGCGTGGCGCCCAGTACTTCCAGCATCTGCTCTGCATAGTTTTCCCAGTCGGTCGCCAGGTGCAGCACGCCGCCGGGTTTCAGGTACCTGACCAACTCCGCGGTGAAGGCGGGCTGAATCAGCCGGCGCTTGTGATGGCGCTTCTTGTGCCACGGGTCGGGGAAGAAGATCTGGATGGTGTCCAGGGACGCAGGCGCAATGCAGTCGCGCAACACTTCCACCGCATCGTGGCAGTACACCCGGATATTCTCCACGCCGCGCTCTGCCATGCTGTGCAGCATTTTTCCCACCCCGGGACGGTGCACCTCGATGCCGATAAAGTCGGTGTCCGGTGCAGCTGCGGCCATTGCAACGAATGATTGCCCCATGCCGAAGCCGATTTCCAGCACACGCGGCGCCTCGCGGCCGAAGGCTTCGCGGTAATCGAGCGGGCCATCGCTGTGCAGCAGCCCGTAGCGCGGCCAGTACTGATCCCAGGCCCGCTGCTGGCCACTCGTGAGTCGGCCCATTCGCAGTACGTAGCTGCGAATGGGGCGGTGCGCGGTATCGCTCATCAGGCAGCCAGTTTCCAGCTCGCCGCCGCCAGACAACCCCAGGCCGCGATGAATGACAGGCCACCGAGGGGCGCGATGGCACCCAGCCAGCGCAGGCCGGACAGGCTGAGCACATACAGGCTGCCGGAAAACAACAGCATGCCGAGCAGGAACAGCCAGCCACTGCTGCGCAGCAACCCCAGCTCGCTGTTCTGCAACAGCAGGATGCCGACGCCCAGCAGGGCCAGCGAATGAATGAAGTGATACTGTACGGCGGTCTGGAACACATCCAGGGAGTAGCTGTCCAGCCGGGCCTTCAGCGCGTGGGCGCCGAAGGCACCGAAACTGACCGCGAGGGCACCACTGATCGCCGCACTGGCAATAAAAAACTGTGCCATGGGGAAAACTCCGGAAAACACGGGAGTGCAGTGTAGCACTCCCGGGGATGCGTCAGGCGGCGATTGCGCTACGCAGCTTCTTCATGGCGTTCTGCTCAAGCTGGCGAATACGCTCCGCCGATACCTCGTACTTGGCGGCCAATTCGTGCAGGGTAGCCTTTTTTTCCGCCAGCCAGCGCTGGGCGAGAATATCCCGACTGCGTTCGTCCAGTTCACCCAGTGCCTGGTATAGCTGGTCCTCGCTGTTCTCCTGCCAGTTATCGGACTCGACGGACAGGGCAGGATCGCTGCGTTGATCCTCGAGGTAGTATTGCGGGGCCTGCCAGGCCTCGTCATCGTCCTGACCCACGGGTGCATCAAAGGCGACGTCGCGGCTGCTGAGGCGGCCTTCCATACGCTGGACTTCGGCGATATCAACACCGAGGTCGTCCGCAACCGCCTGCGCCTCCTCCCGGCTCAGCCAGGAGAGGTCCTTTTTTGCCCCGCGCAGGTTGAAGAACAGCTTGCGTTGCGCCTTGGTTGTCGCAACCTTGACGATACGCCAGTTGCGCAGGATAAATTCGTGCATCTCGGCTTTGATCCAGTGCACGGCAAAGGATACCAGTCGCACGCCTTTCTCGGGATTGAAGCGCTTCACCGCCTTCATCAGGCCAACGTTGCCTTCCTGGATAAGGTCCGCCTCGGGGAGGCCGTAGCCGGAGTAGCTGCGGGCAATGTGCACGACGAAGCGCAGGTGTGACATCACCAGCTCACGTGCCGCTTCCAGGTTGCTGTTGAAATAGAGATCCTCCGCCAGCGCTTTTTCGCGCTCCGGCGTCAGTAGCGGAATGCTGCTTACGGCCTGTACATAAGCCGCGAGATTGGCGCCTGGCACCATCTGGTCTACTGGCAGCAACGCTTTGCTCATGCGGATATCCCCCTCTGTCATGTGCCCGATTTTAGCACTCTTTTCCTTAGAGTGCTAACAGCAGAAAAGTTCCCTGGAAGGCCCGCAAAACCGCTACCGCGGAGCGATCAGGCGCAGGTGCCTGGCGACTGCCAGCCAGGCGCCGGCGAGCCCCAGCAAGCCGCCGATGAGCACCAGATTGAGGCTGCCCATGATGCCCAACCCGCCGAGCCGGAAGTTGCTCTGGTAGAGTTCGGCGAGGCGGGTCACCGGGCCGCCGAGAAACCACAGCGCCGCGGCCACCAGCAAGGCGGCAAAGGCGCCGCCGCCCACGCCGTACCAGAGCCCCGTGTACAGGAACGGACGTCGCACGAAGGCATTGCTCCCACCCACCAGCTTGATCACCACAATCTCCTCGCGCCGGCTTTCGATCGCCAGGCGAATGGTGTTGCCCAGAATCAGCACGACACCAGCCACCAGTACACTGCCCAGCGCCAGCACCACCCGTCGACTGAGCTGCATGAGGGTGTTCAGGCGTTCCAGCCAGGCCATGTCCAACACCACTTCGGCAATACGGGGGTCGTCCTTCAGCTCGGCGTACAATGCCGCCACCGCATCCGATCCCGGCAGTGGGGTGACCAGCAACACATCCGGCAGCGGGTTGCGCTCCAGCGTATCGAGCACGTCGGCGAAACCTGAAAGGGCGCTGAATTCGGCCAGCGCGGCGTCGCGGGAGACAAACACAACCTGCTCGATATCCTCGCGCTGTCGCAGTGCGGCCTGCAGTGCCTGTGCCTCATCGGCGCTCACTGACCCGCTGAGGAACAGCGACAGCTGCGCCGGACTGTCCCAACGGTCACTCAGGGCACGCGCATTGTCCAGGGCCACGGTCAGGGCTGCCGGCAACGCCAGTGCGATGCCCAACACCAGCCAGGTCAGGGCGCTGGAAAACGGGTGGTCCAGCACGCGGGCCAGGCTGTCCGCGGCAGACAGGCGATGGTGCGCCAGCCAGCCCTGCAGCAGATGGCGCAGGCGGGTGCGGCGCGCGCTGGCGCCATCCCGCCGCGGTTTGTTCTCTGCAGGGCTCATGACCCGGCCCCCACAAGGCGGCCGTTGCGCAGGGTAAGAATGCGGTGCCGCAGCCGTGAAATCAGCGCCAGATCGTGGCTGGCGATCAGTACCGTGACGCCCACCTGGCTGAAGGCTTCGAAAAGCTGCATGATTTCTGCCGAGAGCAGGGGATCGAGATTGCCCGTGGGCTCGTCGGCCAGGAGAATGCGCGGACGCGCCACCACCGCTCGCGCAATACCCACGCGCTGCTGCTCGCCACCTGACAGGGTCACCGGCAGTGCACGCTCCTTTGACAGCAGACCCACCTTGTCCAGCGCGGCGCGCACACGACGGCCGATTTCCCGGTGCTCGTAGCCGGCGATCACCAGCGGCAGGGCCACATTATCGAAGACGTTGCGGTCGAACAGCAGTTGGTGATTCTGAAACACAACACCGATATTCCGCCGATGGCGCGGGATACCGCGCTCACCCACCTTGGCCAGATTGACACCGTCGACAATCACCTGGCCGCGCGTGGGCCGCTCAATGAGCATGATCAAACGCAGCAGCGTACTCTTGCCGGCGCCGGAATGGCCGGTGAGGAACACCATTTCATCCTGGCGGATATCGACACTAATTTCACTCAGTGCCTCATGACCTTCGGCGTAGCGCTTGCTGACCCGGTCAAAGGTGATCATGGCTCGGCGTCGGCACCCGCAAACAGGGCGTCAATGAAAGGCTCGGCCGCGAAGGGGCGCAGATCCTCTGCGGTTTCCCCCACGCCGATGAACCTGATGGGCAGGCCGAGCTTGCGGGCAATGGCAAAAATGACGCCGCCCTTGGCGGTGCCGTCGAGCTTGGTCAGGGTGAGGCCGGTCACGCCGACAACCTGCTGGAACTGGCTGGCCTGGGCGAGGGCGTTCTGCCCGGTGCCCGCATCCAGCACCAGCATCACCTCGTGTGGCGCGGCAGCATCCAGCTTGCCCATCACGCGCACCACCTTGCGCAACTCTTCCATCAGGTTGTCCTTGTTGTGCAGACGGCCGGCGGTGTCGGCGATCAGCACATCGACCTTGCGCGCCTGAGCCGCCTGCAGCGCGTCGTAAATCACCGAGGCGCTGTCGGCGCCGGTATGCTGGGCAATGACGGGCACATTGTGGCGCTGACCCCACACCTGCAGTTGCTCGACAGCCGCGGCGCGGAAGGTATCCCCTGCCGCCAGCATGACGGAGCGCCCCTCCGCCTGGAAGCGGCGCGCAAGCTTGCCGATGGTCGTGGTTTTGCCCACGCCGTTTACGCCCACCATCAGAATCACATAGGGTTTGTGGCCGCTCACATCCAGCGGCACCTCGCAGGGCTGCAACAGGCTCAGCAGCTCTTCCTGCAGGGCGCGCTGCAGGGCCTCCGGCCGGGTCAGCTCCTTGCGCGACACGCGCTGCGTCAGGCGCCCGATGATATCGAGGGTTGCGTCGACACCGGCATCCGCCAGCAGCAACCGCGACTCCAGTTCCTCCATCAGCTCCGCGTCGATTTCCTTGCGCCCCAGGAACAGGGTTCCCAGCCCCTCTACCAGCGTGCTGCTGGTCTTGCCCAGGCCGCGCCTCAGGCGAGCAAAGAATCCGGCCTCCGACGCGGCCACTGGCCGCTCCACCGGTTGCTGCACCGGCGCCGCCACGGGCTGCTCAGCCGCGGGGGTAGGCACCAGCGCATCGGCGGCGGGCACCGGGGTGGACACCACCTTCGCCGCGCTAGCCGGCTCGCCACCCGCGGGTGATGCAGTTTCTGCTGACGATTGAACCTCGGCGGGCGGCTCAGGTGCGTTGGGTTCAGGAGCGGCCGGCTTCGGTGCGGCCGGCTCAGGTGCGGCCGGCGCAGGCGTCTTTTTACTGCGTTTGAAAAACTTCATGGGTCTCGTGATACAGTTCGCGGGAGGCATCCGCAGGACTGCGTATCCTAACACTCCTGAAGGGGGCGACGAAATGACAGCACCGCGCGGGCGGTCAGCAAAGCGGCCGGCGTCGGCGCGGCCGGCGTCGGCCAGCAGCCTGCGCATCATCGGGGGTCGCTGGCGCGGCCGCAAGCTGCGCTTCACGGCCGCGCAGGGGTTGCGCCCCACCGGTGACCGGATTCGCGAGACCCTGTTCAACTGGCTGGCGGCGGAGCTGCCGGGAGCGCGCTGTGCGGATCTGTTCAGCGGCTCCGGCGCCCTTGGCCTGGAGGCACTGTCGCGGGGCGCAGCACACTGCGATTTCATCGACACCAACCCCGAGAGCCTGGCCCAGATCCGCCAGCATCTGAGCACACTCGACGCCACCAGCCAGGCCCGCTGCCACGCCTGTAACGCCCTCGACCTGCTCGCCGCCGGCGCCGGTCCCTGGGACATCGTCTTTATCGACCCCCCCTTCGGCCTGCAACTGGTAGAGCCGAGCTGCACCCTGCTCGCGGCCTGCGGTGCGCTGGCACCCGGCGCCAGCGTCTATATTGAAACCGGTGCCGACGAACCCGAGGCAGCACTGCCCGCGGACTGGCTGCTGCACCGCGACAAAACCTCCGGCGCTGTTCGCTACCGCCTGTTCCACACGGCGGCATGATCGCGCATCCGTTTGCGCCGGCGACAGTGAGTGTTTACCATCCGCAGCTTGTTCTCAGGCACTGAGCAGCTGGCATGAATTCACACACGGTCATTTATCCGGGCACCTTCGACCCGATTACCAACGGTCATGTCGATCTGACCGAACGGGCGGCACGCCTGTTCGGCAAAGTCGTCGTGGCCATTGCCCACAGCGAGAAGAAAACACCGCTGTTCAATCTGGAAGAGCGGGTGGCCCTGTGCAGGGCCTCGCTGCAACACCTGGAGAACGTTGAGGTGGTTGGCTTCAGCAACCTGCTGATCGACTTCGTGCACAGCCAGGGGTCGCGCTGTGTGCTGCGGGGTCTGCGTGCCGTGGCAGATTTCGAATACGAGTTTCAGCTCGCCAATATGAACCGGGCGCTGGACCGCGAGTTCGAGAGCATCTTCCTGACCCCCTCGGAACACCTGTCCTATATCTCGTCCTCGCTGGTGCGGGAAATCGCCGCCCTGAATGGCGACATTACACCCTTCGTGCCCGCGCCAGTGGCCCGGGCACTGCAGGAGCGCTTCCGCTAGCAGCCTGTCGGACTTAGGGCATCGTCGCGAGGCGTGTGGGAATCGAGGGCAGAATGTCGATCGTTTGAGGCGAATAGTGGTGGCTATTTAACGAAAACGAGCGGGATTCTGGACCGATTCCCATCAGCCGCAGCAGATGAGCCTAGGTCCGACAGGCTGCTAGTCTTCGGCGGCTGCCGCTGCGGCCTTGCGTGCCCGATTCCGCTCGACGTCCTTGTTGGTGTAGCCGGTTTCGCGGCAGCCCAGGCAGCGCACGAAGGTCGCCTCCGCGGGGCCGATCATCAGGGTTTCAGCGGCTTCACCGGCATGGCCCGCAAGCAGTGTGAAGGGCAGGCTGACCAGCCACGCGGCGGTTCCACCCACCGTCATCACCGCGCCGATGGGCCGCGCAATCAACAGATCCCCCACCATGGCGCCGGCAGACGGACTCTCATCGACCGCGCTCTGGGCGGCAACCCACTGTGGCATGGTCAGGCATGTGGCCAGCACAGCAAACGCGAGCTGGCGATTAAGGCAATTGCTTTTCATTGTTCACTCCCCCGCGGGACATAGCCCCTCCCATACAAACGCTGAGTGTAGCCTGTTCAGCGCTGACAGGCCACGCAATACACCGTACTGCGCTGCCCCAGCCGCAGCTCGCGCAAGGGTCTCGCACAGCGGCTGCAGGGCTGTCCACCACGGCCGTATACGGACAACTGCTGAGCGAAGTAACCCGGCTTGCCATCGCCGCCGACGAAGTCGCGCAATGTTGTTCCGCCCTGATCTATAGCGAAAGTAAGCACTCGCTTCACTTCCTCCGCGAGGCGCTGGTAACGAGCCAGACCGATCTTCCCTGCAGGGCGGTCAGGACGGATACCGGCCAGAAACAGGGCTTCATTGGCGTAAATATTACCCACACCGACAACCACCCGGCCATCCATCAGAAACGGCTTTACCGGCCCGCGACGGCCACGGGACCGCCGGTATAGCAGGTCTCCCGTGAAGGCCTCCGACAGCGGTTCCGGCCCGAGACCGGCCAGCAGCGGGTGGCACTCACCGGGCGCCAGCCAGAGCATGCAGCCAAACCGTCGGGGGTCGTTGTAGCGCAGACGGTCCCCGCTGGACAGCAGGATCTGCACGTGGTCATGGCGCAACAGGGGACTATCGTCGCGAATCACCCGCAGGGAGCCGGACATGCCAAGGTGCACGAGGAGGCTGCCGGAGCCGGTGTGGAAGAGCAGGTACTTGGCGCGGCGTTCCACCGCCGTGATTTCCTGGCCCTGCAGGCGCTGCGCAAGGTCCGCCGGTACCGGCCAGCGCAGGCGTGGCTCCCGCACCTCCACGGCCAGCACGCGCCGGCCCTCCGCCCAAGGCGCGACGCCGCGGCGGGTGGTTTCAACTTCAGGCAATTCAGGCATTTTGCGTGGCCATAAAAAACCCCGACACAGGCCGGGGTTCCAGGCGTATCAAAAAACGGTTTCCCGTTACTTGATCTTGCCTTCCTTGTACATGACATGCTTGCGCACAACCGGATCGTACTTCTTCATTTCCAGCTTGTCGGGGGTGGTGCGCTTGTTCTTGTCAGTGGTGTAGAAATGGCCCGTACCGGCTGACGAAATCATTCTGATCTTGTCTCTCATGACTGCTCTCCTTCAGATTCCGCCGCTCAGACCTTGACGCCGCTGGCGCGAATGTCGCTCAGCACCTGGTCAATGCCCTTCTTGTCGATGATGCGCATACCTTTGCTGGACACGCGCAGGGACACGAAACGCTTCTCGGATTCAACCCAGAAACGGTGGTGGTGCAGGTTCGGCAAAAAACGGCGGCGAGTGCGATTTTTTGCGTGTGATACGTTGTTCCCTGTGACCGGACGCTTGCCGGTGACCTGACATACTCTTGCCATGATTGCCTCTCCCATATACCACGGGACTTGTCGAATTTGTGTGGCCAAACGGGTCTGAAAGGGTACCCCGGCCGCGCGGAGCGCAACTTTATACCAGAACAGCAGGGGCATCGCAAGCAAAACCCGCGCTACAGCAAACCGCTCTCCGCGAAGGAATAGCTCTGCCCCCGACCCACGATAATATGGTCCAGCACCCGGATATCCAGCAGACCCAGGGCCGCCTGCAAGCGCTCTGTGATACGCCGGTCTGCATGACTGGGCTCGGCGACGCCCGAAGGGTGGTTATGGGCGAGAATGACCGCCGCCGCATGATACTGCAGAGCGCGAACCGCCACTTCGCGGGGATACACCGCAGCGCCATCCAGCGTGCCGAAGAACAAGTCCTCGCAGCGCAGGATACGGTGCTGGTTATCGAGAAACAGGCAGGTGAACACCTCCCGCACCTGGCTCCCCAGATGATGCTGCAGGAACTGCCGCGTAGCCTGGGGGCTGCACAGTGCACTTCCGGCGCGCGCCTGCTCCAGCGCGTGCCGTCGGGCCAGCTCCAGACCGGCCCTGAGCACGGCATACTTGCCGGCGCCCAGGCCCGGGTACGCCAGTAGCGCCTCCTGACTGGCTCGCAGCAAGCCGCCCAGGCTGCCGAACCGCTGCAACAGATCGCGGCCGAGGTCGAGGGCCGAGTAGCCCCGGCGACCGGTACGCAACAGCACGGCCAGCAGCTCGGCATCGGAGAGCGTCATCGCCCCCCGCTGCAGCAGCTTGTCGCGCGGGCCCTCCCCGGCAGCCCATTCCCTGATCGACATGGCGAAGCCCTCCCTGGCTGTGGCCCTGCGGTGTCCAAACACCCGGTGTAATGGTATTGTTCGGCATCTGTATTCATCTATTGTCCCAATTGGGTAGCCGCAGTGGCACATCTTTTCAATCGCAATGTTGTGCTCGGCGTCAGCGGCGGCATCGCCGCGTACAAATCGGCAGAGCTCATTCGCCAGCTCAAGGAACTCGGTGCCGATGTGCGGGTGATCATGACGCGTGGCGCCCAGGAATTCATTACACCGCTCACCCTGCAGGCCCTGTCCGGCCACCCGGTCCACACCGATCTTCTGGACGCCGAGGCCGAGCTCGGCATGGGGCACATCGAGCTCGCGCGCTGGGCCGACCTGCTGCTCATCGCCCCTGCCACAGCCGACCTGATCGCCCGTCTTGCGGGCGGGCGCGCCGACGACCTGCTCACTACGGTCACCCTGGCGACCGCGGCGCACAAGCTCATCGCGCCGGCGATGAATCAGCAGATGTGGCGCGACCCGGCGACCGCAGCCAACATTGCAACGCTCCAGGACCGTGGCATGTCACTGGTGGGCCCGGCCTCCGGCGAACAAGCCTGCGGTGATGTCGGTCCGGGTCGCATGGAGCAACCGGTCAATATCGCACTCGCCGCCGCCGGGCTGTTTGCCAGTGGTGCACTCGCCGGGCGCCGGGTCATGATCACTGCGGGCCCGACACGCGAAGCGCTGGACCCGGTACGCTACCTGTCCAACCACAGCTCCGGCAAAATGGGCTACGCGCTGGCCAGGGCCGCTGTCGATGCCGGCGCGCAGGTCACCCTGGTCAGCGGCCCGGTACAGCTACCGACCCCGGACCATGTCACCCGGGTCGATGTCGTCAGTGCCGCCGACATGCTGGAAGCCTGCATGGCGAGGGTAGACGACTGCGACCTGTTCATTGCCTGTGCCGCGGTTGCGGATTACCGGCCAGTCAGGGTCGCCGCACAGAAGATAAAGAAGGATGCTGCAGGCATCACCCTCGAGTTGGAGCGCAATGCGGATATCCTGGCCACCGTCAGCGCCCACGCGCAGGCACCCTTCACCGTCGGTTTTGCGGCGGAAACCCAGGAGGTGGAACGCTACGCGCGCGACAAACTCGAGCGCAAACACCTGGACATGATCGTCGCCAACGATGTGTCTGATACAGCGATTGGCTTCAACAGCGACCACAATGCCGTCACCGTCCTCTGGCAGAGTGGCAGCCAGGCTCTTGCCCAGGCCAGCAAGGCCTCGATCGCACGCGAGCTGATTTCACTGATCGCCCAGCGCATGGAGGCGGCTGATGGCTAAACGCATCAAGAATACCGCTGCTGGCGTCGTCGCCAGCAAAGCGACGCTGTACCGGATTCTCCTGATAGCCGTACTGGTTATCACACTGCCTGTACTGCTTGGCTTCGCCTACCTCGCGCTGCTGCGCGATGCCGGCCTGCAGGACCGGCATACGCGCGCAGCGGTGAACATTATCGCCAGCGAGCAGGCGCGGGCCCTGGCGCAGGTCGCCGGCGACCTGCGCATGCGTCTGCAGCAGGTGGCGGACAGCGCGCTGGGGCAACAGCTGCTGCTCGCCGATGAAGCCGCCGCGGAACCGTTGGAGCGGCAGATCCTGCGGCTGTTTCCGGAGTTCAGCGAGGTGCGCGCCCTGCTGCTGAGTGACCTCGGAACCGCCAGCCTGAGCGGATCCAGTCACCAGTTGCGCAACCACATTGAGCTCGACCTGGTGCGTCGCGCCACCGCGGGGGACCCCAGCCAGCCGGAAACCTACCGGGCCGATGGCCAGATCTACACGTCCATGGCGCAGCTGGTACGCTCGGATGCAAGCCCCGGGCGCCAGACCGTGATCCTGGGCACGTTCGACAACGCCCTTATCCCGCGCTGGCTGGAACTCGCCGACCCCGCCAACGGCCAGGTCACCCTGACCCAGAGCCATATACAGAACGGTGTCGACCTGATCACCGTGGGCAGCGCCGACGCCGGGGGGGAGCGCTACCGTGTGGTGTACACCGTGCCGGATACCAGTTGGCAGCTTGAGTTCACGCCGTCCGATGCCCTGATTGCACAATTCCAGGTCACCCGCCTGCCGTTGCTGCTGATACTGACCGTGATCCTGCTGGGCCTGGCCGGGGGGCTGCTGTTGCTGGTTTCACGGATACCCGGCTTGCTGGCCAGCGATGTGGCACAGATCATTCGCGGTGCCGGTTTGCGCGGGCAGGTCCAACTGCACCTGCCGCACCTGGTGCCCCTCGGGGAACACCTGCGCACGTTGCTCACCGAGCACCGGGGCCACAGCGCGGTGGACGACGACGAGGATGAGGTCGAGGGACCCGAGGCGCCCAAAAGCAGCCAGGCCGATAACCACCTGATGCACCCGCTGTTTCAACGCACGCCTCTGGTTGAAGAAGACCCGGTGGAAGACACCCGCGATGACGATCTGGACACGATGGATGTCACCCAGGAACCGGTGCTCAATGCCGAGGAGTTCCTGCCCGCACAGATCTTTCGCGCTTACGATATTCGAGGCAACGCCGAGCGTGAACTGGGCGACACCACGGTCAGCCTGATCGGGCGCGCCCTCGGCACCATTGCCGCCGAGAATGGCGAGAATACGCTGATTGTGGGCGCTGACGGGCGCACCTCCAGCCCCCGCATCAAGTCCGCCCTGATCAAGGCGCTGCTCAGCACGGGCAGGGACGTTATCGACATCGGTGTCGTGCCGACACCGCTGCTCTACTATGCCACGCGCACCCTGCAGACACGCTCCGGCGTGATGATCACCGGCAGCCACAACCCCGCCACCGCCAACGGACTCAAGATCGTATTGAAGAACGCACCCAGCGCGGCAGGCCTGATGCAGCGCATACGGGACACCGCACTGGGCGGCGACTTCCGCGAGGGCCGCGGCACCTTGTCGAAGGCCGACCCCCTGCCCGCGTACCTTGAAGAGATCATCAGCGATATCACGCTGCCGGTGCCCCTGAAAGTCGTCGTCGACGCCGGCAACGGCGCCACCAGTGAGATCGCACCGCAGCTGTTCGCCGAGCTGGGCTGCGACGTCATGCAGCTCTACTGTGAGATGGACGGTCGTTTTCCCAACCGCTCGCCAGACACCAGCCGCGAGGAAAACCTCGCCGACCTCGCGGCGGCGGTACGTCACAACCGCGCCGACCTGGGCGTTGCGTTCGACGGTGACGGGGATCGGGTAGCCGTGGTAACCGGCTCTGGCCGCATACTGCGCACGGATCAGCTGATGATGCTCTATGTGGAGGACGTGGTATCACGGAACCCCGGTACCGACGTCGTGTTTGACGTGAAATGCAGCCGCAACCTGGGCCAGCTGATTGTCGAGCACGGGGGCAGGCCCGTGCTGTCGAAAACAGGCCATGCGTTCATGCGGGAAAAGATGGTGGAGACCAATGCGCTGCTCGGCGGCGAATTCTCCGGGCACATTTTCTTCGGGGAGCGCTGGCACGGCTTCGACGATGGCATGTACGCCGCGGTGCGCCTGGCCGAAATACTCAGCAACCAGAACCAGAGCCTCGATGAGCTGCTCGACGCGCTGCCGCAATCCGCCAATACGCCCGAGATCCTGATTCCCGTCCCCGATGCCGACAAGTTCGCCCTGGTGCGGCAACTGATAGACGGCGCCTACTTTCCCGAAGGCAAGGTGAACACTCTGGACGGCCTGCGTGTCGACTTCAACGACGGCTGGGGCCTGGTGCGCGCCTCCAACACTTCAGCGGCGCTCACCGCACGCTTCGAGGCCTCCACAGCCGAGCGCTTGCGCGCTATCATGGCCGACTTCCGGGACCAGATGGCTGTGGTATCACCACAACTGACGCTGCCCGAATAACCCGATTCACAGCGGCCCCCTGGGGGCCACGCCAGGAACTCCTATGTCACTCGACCGCGACTCCGCCCTGAATATCGCCAGGGTTTTGACCGAAGCACTGCCCTATATCCAGCACTTCACCGGCAAAACCATTGTCGTGAAGTTTGGCGGCAACGCGATGGTCGATCCCCTGCTGCACGAAAGCTTTGCCCGCGATGTCGTGCTGATGAAGCTGGTGGGCATGAACCCGGTGGTGGTGCACGGCGGCGGCCCGCAGATCGGTGAACTGCTGAAGAAACTCAACATCCACACTGAATTCGTCAACGGCATGCGCGTCACCGACAGCGAGACCATGGACGTCGTGGAGATGGTGCTGGGCGGCAGCGTCAACAAGGAAATTGTCTCGTCCATCAGCCGCGCGGGTGGCAAGGCGATTGGCGTGACCGGCAAGGACGGGCAGCTGATTCGCGCCCGAAAACTCACCGTGAACCGCTACAGCCCGGAACTGGGTGCTTCGGAAATCGTCGATATCGGCCATGTGGGGGAAGTCGACCAGATCGACACAGAGGTGCTGAACGTTATCCTCGGCAGCCATTTCATCCCGGTCATCGCGCCCATTGGGGTCGACCACGCCGGCAACACCTACAATATCAATGCCGACCTGGTGGCCAGCAAGATTGCCCAGGTGATGCGGGCAGAAAAGCTGATGCTACTGACCAATGTCTCGGGCCTGCTGGACAAGGAGGGGAACATCCTCACGGGCCTCAGCACTCGCCAGGTGGACGCGCTGATCGCCGACGGCACCATCAGCGGGGGCATGTTGCCGAAAATCGGCTGCGCCCTGGATGCGGTGAAATCCGGCGTGGCGAGTGCGCATATCATCGACGGCCGGGTGCCCCATGCGGTTCTGCTGGAGATATTCACCGACACCGGCATCGGCACGCTGATCACCGGCCGTTCAAGCTAAACCCGTGCACCAATCCGGCCAGCGTGTTGCAGCGGCCCCGACGAGCCGATAGCATTAGGTCACCCGCCAACGATCGTGAGCGACATGCCGCCGAAAAAATCCCAACGCCGTCAGCAGATCCTGGAGGCCCTCGCCCAGATGCTGGAGGCAAGCCCCGGTAATCGCATCACCACCGCCGGGCTGGCGCGCGAGGTTGGCGTTTCCGAGGCGGCCCTCTATCGCCATTTCCCCAGCAAGGGGAAAATGTTCGAGGGCCTGATCGAGTTCATTGAAGACACCCTGTTTTCCCGTATCAACATCATTCTCAGTGAGGAGCCCGGTGTAGCCAGGCGCTGCGAAAAAATGTTGCTGCTTCTGCTGGCCTTCACCGAACGCAACCCGGGTATCACCCGCATACTCACCGGTGATGCCCTTGCGGGCGAGAACGATCGACTGCACCAGCGCGTGGCGCAGCTGTTCGACCGCTATGAGACCCAGCTCAAGCAGGTGCTGCGTGAGGCCGAGCTGCGGGAAGGCCTGCGACCGGTCATTCCACTGCCCGCGGCCGCCAATCTGTTGATGGCCACGGCGGAGGGGCGCATCGCACAGTTTGTGCGCAGCGGCTTCAGTCGCTCTCCAACGGAAAACTGGCAGGAGCAGTGGTCTCTTCTGCTGAACGGCTTCTTCCGCCAGGCGGTGACCTCGCCCCTGGTGGATCCGGCCGGCTCCGCGGCGCGCTGACGCAGGCTACCTCGCCCGCGCCTCCGGCGCGGCCGATGATTCCCCACAAACCCGATGATTCCCCACAAAAAAGCCCCGCAGGCTCTCACCTGCGGGGCTGTCGACTCGCGCCTCAGGGCGTGCCGGCGGGTGCTGTCAGCTTGTCCATCACCTGATCCAGCGAGAAGCTGGCGGCTTTCTGCCGGGGCGGATACTCCTTGAAGGTCGCGAGGAACTGCGCCACGTAGTCCTGCGCGGGCACCAGCAGGTAGGCCCGGTCCAGCATCCAGTCATAGTAGGTGTTGGATGTGATCTGGGCGCGCTCGTAGGGATCGCGACGCAGGTTGAAGATGTAGGGGAGACGCAACTCCACGAACGGCTCCTGCCAGGCCTGCAGCGTTTGCGCTACGCGCTGCTCCAGGAACACCAGCTTCCACGCGTCGTAACGCAAGGCCGTAAGGTCACCGTCATCGGAGAAGTAGAAAATCTCCCGGCGCGGCCCGGTATCCACTTCCCCGGTCAGGAAGGGCAGGAAGTTGTAACCGTCCAGGTGCACCTTGTACTTGCGGTTGATCGCGCGGTGGCCCTTGAGCAGTTTCTCCTTCACATCGGGCTCGCCCGCTACCGCCAGGAACGTCGGCAACCAGTCCATGTGGTGCATGATGTCGTTGGAGACACTGCCTGCAGGGATCTTGCCCGGCCAGCGCACCGCCGCAGGTACCCGCCAGCCGCCTTCCCAGTTGGTGTTTTTCTCACCGCGGAAGGGCGTCATTGCCGCATCCGGCCAGGTGTTCATGTGCGGGCCGTTGTCGGTGGAGTAGAACACCAGCGTGTTGTCCGCCACACCCAGCTCGTCGAGCAACGTGAGGAACTCTCCGATGTGCATGTCGTGCTCGATCATGCCGGCGGTGTATTCATCGGCGTGCGGGTACTGCTTCTTCACCATCGCCATTTTTTCGTCGCTGACATGGGTGCGGAAGTGCATGCGCGTACCGCTCCACCAGACAAAGAACGGGGTATCGGCTTTCACCGCACGGGTGATGAAGTCTTTCGCCGCCGCGACCGTTTCGTCGTCTACGGTTTCCATGCGCCGCTTGGTCAGCGGGCCGGTGTCTTCGATGCGACCGTCAGCATAGGAGCGGATGACGCCACGCGGGCCGTACTTCTCACGGAAGGCTGGATCGGTGGGATAGTCCTCGTTTTCGGGCTCCTCTTCCGCATTCAGGTGATAGAGATTACCGAAGAACTCATCGAAACCGTGATTGGTCGGCAGGTGCTCATCCTTGTCACCCAGGTGATTCTTGCCGAATTGCCCCGTCATGTAGCCGTGGTTCTTCAGCAGCCCGGCGATGGTCGGGTCCTCTTCCTGCATACCCAGTTCAGCGCCTGGCAGGCCCACCTTGGACAAGCCTGTGCGGAAAACCGACTGCCCCATAATGAAGGAGGAACGGCCAGCGGTGCAGCTCTGCTCACCGTAGTAGTCGGTAAACAACATGCCCTCGTTGGCAATGCGGTCGATGTTCGGTGTCGTGTAGCCCATCAGGCCACGGGTGTAGGCGCTGATGTTGGACTGTCCAACATCGTCGCCCCAGATCACCAGGATATTGGGTTTATCGGCGGCCAGCGCCGAGCCGGCGGACAGCGCCCCAAGAAACGCCAGGCAACGCCCGACGCGTTGGATAAGTGCATGCATACTCTTCCCTCACTGATTTTTTTCAGTTCTCCGACAAGAGTTGCACATTGTGACAAAAGTGCAAGGAAAAATGTGTGGCGTTTTCGTGACAGCGCCCCTGCAGGGGCAGCGCTAATCCGCCCTCGCAGCTTTTGAACTCAGCTCGCGGCGCAGGCGCACCGCCTCTTCCAGCATCTTGAAGCGCTCGATGTCGGCTTCGAAACTGGCACGCACTTCCTCAACTTCTTCATTGCGGTCGGCGATCTGCCGATCGGTGGCAGCGAGCTCCTTTTGCAGGCTGGCGATCGCCTTCAGCAGGGCCTCATCCACCGTCTGGCCACGGCGCTCCAGGTCGGCGGCCTGGGACTGGTAGGTTTCGATCTGCTGCTTGTAATTGCGGCGGTTGCTTTTCAGGATGCCCACCCGCAGCCTCAGGTCGGCCAGCGCCCGGTCGCGGTGCGCCTCGATATCCTCAATCGAGCTGTAGCGCAACAGCAGGGTCTGGTCCCACTTGCGCAGGCGCTGCTCCTCCAGCGCCGCGGCTTCCTCCAGCCGCAGCTGCGACGTGGCGTCGGCAAGCTCCTCGGGGGTGAGCACCCTCGGCACCACTCGGATGACGACGCCGCGTTCGTTCAGCACCTCGTAGCCGCGGGCGACATACTCGGGTGGCACGCTGTCGTCCACCACGACCACATCCTGGTCGTTGCGATAGCGATACAGCTCGTTGCCCTGGGCAATCGCCTGGGCCGCCAGGCAAGTGCACAACGCCGCGCTGATGAACTGTATGACCGCCCGTCTTTTCATGGAGTCCAATATAGAGGTTGCCAGCCGGGGCAACAAGTCACACGCCGTAGCGCTTTCGGTAATCGCGCATGGCGACGAGCACGTCCGTGTAGGCCTCTCCCGCGGCCTGCAGGTAATCGATGATGTGGCCCATATTGATGATACTGAGGACCGGAATACCCTGCTCGCGCTCCAGCTCCTGTATCGCAGAGGCGGAACCGGCGCCGCGCTCCTGGCGGTCGAGGCCGATGGCAACCCCCGCAAGCCGGGCGCCCGCTGCCTCTATCATGCCGATGACTTCGCGCACTGCCGTGCCCGCGGTGATCACGTCGTCGATGACCAGCACGCGGCCCTGCAGCGGCGCTCCCACCAGGGTTCCCCCTTCACCGTGGGTCTTCGCCTCCTTGCGGTTGTAGGCGAAGGGCACGTCACGCCCGTGATGGTCGGCGAGCGCCACCGCGGTGGCAGCGGCGAGTGGTATGCCCTTGTAGGCCGGCCCAAGCAGAACATCGAAATCGATTCCTGACTCCACGATGCTCTGCGCATAGCAGCGTCCTAGCGTGGCCAGGGCTGCCCCGCTGGAGAACGCCCCTGCATTGAAGAAATAGGGGCTGACGCGCCCGGACTTCAGCGTGAACTCACCGAACTTGAGAACATCGTGACGGCGTGCGAGTTCTATGAACTCCTGCTGGTATGCGTTCATATGTGACTCCGAAGGGGAGTAAGGGCTGCGAATTGGCCGGTTTGGGGTTATGCTTTTCCGGTGACGCCGGTATCATAGGCAGCGTGGAGCCGTAAGCGCTCCACTTCTACCGGGATTGGACATTCGACACAGTGCCGCCGCCCGGCGAACCCGAACCCGGCATGATACACGCTCTCTCAGCAAGGGGCCAAGAATGAGGATCATCAGCTTCAGTGCCGACGGCATCCAGAACGCCGCTGGTAACGGATTTTATGACTGGCTGAGCGAGCAGGATGCCGACTTTATCTGTATCCAGGATCTGCGCTGCACCGAGTACGATCTTCGCGACGATCTCTACTTCCCGCGCGAGTACAACGCCTACTTCTACGACGACGTGGACGGCAAGTCCAACGGCGTGGCCATTTACTGCCGCAAGCTGCCCAAGGCCATCATGACCGGCCTGGGGTTTACCGATTTCGATATGGAAGGCCGCTACATCCAGGCCGACTACGAGAACCTGAGTGTAGGCTGCCTGCTGGCCCCCTATGCGGCACCCGGCAACGCGGAACAGCTGGCACGAAAAAACGAGTTCTACAGCCTGCTGCAGAACCACCTGCAGAAAATTCGCAACAAACGCCGCGAGTTCATCATCTGCGGCAACTGGCACCTGGCGCACACCGCTGCCGATGTCCAGGACACGGAGCGCAACAGCACGGTCCCGGGTTTCCTCGCTGAAGAGCGCCAGTGGATGGACGAACTCATCGACGGCGGCTATGTCGACGCGTTCCGGGAAATCAACTCCGATCGCGATGAGTTCAGCTGGTGGCCGGATGGTGAGCCGGGCAGCAACGGCTGGCGCACCGACTTCCAGATCATTTCGAAGGGCCTGAAGTACGCGGTGGACTACGGCGCCATCTACAAGGCGCGGGTGTTCTCCACCCACGCCCCGGTCATCATGGATTACGACATCGAAGTCTGATCCGGCTCAACCCGCCAGCGCCAGCCTCTGGGCCTCAAAAAGCTGGCGGATGCCGGTTTCTGCCAAATCGAGCATGGCGTTCATTTCGTCGCGCTGGAAGGGCTGCCCCTCGGCGGTGCCCTGTACTTCAATAAAACCGCCGTCCTCACCCATCACGACATTCATGTCCGTATCGGCCCGGGAATCCTCACGGTAATCCAGGTCCAGCACGGGTACGCCCTGGAAGACACCGACAGACACCGACGCCACCATCTGCAACAGCGGGTCGGTGGTGATCAGCTTCTTGCGCTGCAGGTGATTCAGGGCATCCACCAGTGCCACGCAGGCACCGGTAATGGCCGCGGTCCGGGTGCCGCCATCAGCCTGAATCACGTCGCAGTCAACGGTGATGGTAAATTCACCCAGCTTTTTCAGATCCACCGCCGAGCGCAGTGAGCGGCCAATCAGCCGCTGTATTTCCAGTGTGCGACCACCCTGCTTGCCGCGACTGGCCTCGCGGTCCATGCGCGAACCGGTAGAGCGCGGCAGCATACCGTACTCGGCCGTGACCCAGCCGCTGCCCGTGCCGCGCAGAAACCGGGGTACGCCGGGCTCTACGGAGGCTGTGCAAATGACCCGCGTGGCGCCAAACTCGACCAGCACAGAACCCTCCGCGTGGCAGGTGAAATCCCGGGTGAGGATGACAGTTCTCAGGTCGTCAGGCGCGCGGCCGCTGGGTCGTTGCATGGGGAGTCTCCGGTCAATGGGTGGCGCAGTATACGCGAGCCGGGAGCTGGCTGCAGTGCGCCACCTGGCGCGCCGGAGCGGGTGTGAGCCGGCCAGCCAGCCTGCTAGACTCTGTGGGCACTTTCGGCAGAGGCAGTACGCTTGACGACACCTATCTACAGCATGACGGCTTTCGCAAGGCAGAGCAGCAGCGGCCAGGGCGGCGAGCTTACCGTGGAACTCCGTACCGTCAACCACCGCTACCTGGATTGCAGTTTCAAACTGCCCGACCTGCTGCGCAGCGCAGAAACCTCCCTGCGCGCCCGCGCCGCGGCACGCCTGTCCCGCGGCAAGCTGGATTGCCTGGTGCGCTTTCAGGCCAGCGAGACAAAGGGGTCGGCGCTGCAGGTCAACCGGGAACACCTGCAAAAGGTCATTGAGACCGCCCTGGACATCGCGCACGCACTGCCGGCCGCGCAACCGATCAACCCGCTGGAGCTGTTGCAGTTTCCAGGCGTGTGCAGCGCGGCACTGACTGACGAAACGACACTGCTGCACAGCGTCAACGCGCTGTTCGACACCGCACTGGATACCCTGATGGAAAACCGGGCTCGCGAGGGCGCCCAGCTGGCGGCGCTCATTCGCGACCGCCTGAACCAGGTCGAAGCTGCCACCGCAGCGGCCCGCGCACAGATACCGGCGCTGCGCGAGCAACAGCAGGCACGACTGCGGACGCGCCTCGCGGAATTGCGGGTGGAGGTCGACCAGGAGCGGCTGGAGCAGGAACTGGTCTACCTGGCGCAGAAGGCCGATGTGGAAGAAGAGCTGGACCGGCTGCAGGCCCATATTCGCGAAGTGCGGCACACGCTGGACACCGGTGGCCCCTGCGGGCGGCGCCTGGATTTTCTCATGCAGGAGCTGAACCGGGAGGCGAACACCCTGTCCTCCAAGTCGATCGCCAGTAGCACCACGCACAATGCGGTTGAACTGAAGGTGCTGATCGAGCAAATGCGGGAGCAGGTGCAGAATATCGAGTGAGGCAAACGGCCACCCCCCAAACCTGCAGCCCGGGAGCGCTGCTGCAACTCAGGACAGGGTTCCCGCAAGCGGGTCGAAACGCAGCTGCTTGAGGCGATCGACAAACCAGTTGAGACCCCTTCCCCCCTTACCGCGCGACCAGGCCACCGATATTTCAACGGGCGCCTTGGGGACATCCAGCTCCAGAATCCGCAAGCGCCCCTCTGCCAGCTCCCGAACAATGCGATGGCGCGGCAGGTAACCAACACCCAGACCCTTGCACTGCACCTCGATTTTATGGTCGATCGTGGGCACGATGATGCGGCTCTGGCCATCCAGCAGCCGGGCCGAGCGCACGGGCAGGCGCCGCGAGCTGTCCGCGACGATGACCGTTGGATAGTCCAGGATGGCGCTAGCGGGAAGCGGTAACGGCAGCGCCGTCAAGGGATGATCAGAGGCAACCGCGAACTCAAAAATGACCTCCCCCAGGACATGCCGCAGGAAGCCGCTGGCAGGAGGCGAGCCCGTCGCGCCGATCACCAGATCACAGCGATCATGACTCAAAGCGTCCCAGCTACCACCGAGAACCTCTTCGGTAAGACGAATCTCGGTCTTGGGCTGTATGCGCTGAAAGGCCTCGATCAACTCGTAGATGGGCTCGCAGTTCAGAACACTGTCGACGCCAATCCGCAACTCGACTTCCCAGCCGTCGGCCTCGCGGCGGGCCATCGCCGTCAGTTCTTCCGCGGCTTTGAGAATCTCCCGACCCTGCCTCAGAACCAATCGGCCAATGGCGGTCAACTCGGCCTTGCGTCGGCTCCGATCAAACAGGCTGACCCCGAGGTCCTCCTCCAACTTATTCACTGTGTAAGAAACGGCTGATGGCACGCGATGCAATTCTTCCGCCGCTGCGGCAAAGCTCTGGCGCCGCTCTATCGCATCCAGTGTCAGCAGGGCATCCAGCGTTAACAGTAAACGCATACTTCAATATTTCTGACCATATTGCTCAAATCATTCCGCTATTTTACGGAAAAGATAATTAATACTATGCACATGGGCAACAAATATTCTGAATTAATTAGGAAAAGCATCATGAACAAGACTCTTTTTATGCGCACTATCGAGACCAACGACCAGATCGCAAGCCTTGCGCTTCGCATTCCGGCAGGCATCATCTTCATCGCCCATGGCGCACAGAAACTGTTCGGCAGCTTCGGCGGATATGGGCTGGAAGGCACGGGGCAATGGATGGCCTCCATCGGTTTGGAGCCGGGCTACCTGATGGCACTGGCAGCGGGCAGCGCCGAATTTTTCGGGGGTCTGGCATTACTCCTGGGCTTGCTCACACGACCGGCCGCCTGCGTTCTGGCGGTGACCATGCTGGTCGCCATCGTCGCAGTGCATCTTCCACACGGCCTGTTCTTGAGCAACAACGGCTATGAGTTTGGCCTTGCCCTGCTGGGGATGACCATAGCCTTGACCTTTGCCGGTGGCGGAAAGTACTCGCTGGACCGTACACTGGCTGAGCGGAATGGCTGAAGATCTGCGCCACTGCGATCACGACAGCCCTGGTGACACAGGCCGAATGCCGCCGCTCCAGCCGGCCCAGCACAGACGGAGCAAGCTCATGAACCCCATCGTCGCGGATAACAAGCCGATAAAAGTTGAACTCGAAAAGGGCAAGGAGTATCACTTCTGCACCTGTGGCCGCTCTCAGTCCCAGCCGTTTTGTGACGGCTCGCACGCGGGCACAGCGTTCACACCAAAACCTTTTACGCCGGAGGAATCCGGCGCGTCCCTCCTGTGCCAGTGCAAGCAGTCGGCAGATACCCCCTTCTGCGATGGTTCTCACAACAAGCTGGATGACAGCGAGGTCGGCCAGGAAGGACCGGCCATCGACAAAGACGACACCAAGGCTCCCGCCGCCAGCGCAACGACAGAGGAGCCCACGGTAGAGTTCATCCATCAATTGGCCCGTGACGGCCTGGCCACGCTGGGAAGTCATGGGCCGATGGCCGCAATGGGCATCCCCCGACACCTGCTGCCCCAGTGGGATGACCTGCAAATCCTGACCGCGCAGCTGGCAACCAAACCGCTGCCCGAGAGCGCAGCAGTGCGCACCGAGCTCGTGATTGGCCCGGCATCCAGAAAACCCCTGCAACTCACTACGCCACTGCTGGTTTCCGACATGAGTTTCGGCGCGCTTTCCGAGGAAGCAAAAATCGCCCTGGCCACAGGCGCCGAGCTTGCAGGAACGGGTATCTGCTCCGGAGAGGGAGGCATGTTGCCGGAGGAGCAAGCTGCAAATTCTCGCTACTTCTACGAGTTGGCCAGCGCGCAGTTCGGCTACGACGAGAATGCATTACGGAATGTTCAGGCGTTCCACTTCAAGGGCGGCCAGGGGGCGAAAACGGGCACCGGCGGCCACCTGCCCGGCAGCAAAAACACCGGCAGGATTGCTGAAATTCGCGGCATCCCTGCAGGAGAGCCCGCGGTGTCGCCCCCTGCATTCGCCGAGTTGACGACCGCCAGGGACTTCAGGCGCTTCGCCGATCGCGTTCGCGAAATAACCGGTGGAATACCGATCGGCTTCAAGCTCAGCGCCAACCATATCGAGCGTGACATCCAGTTTGCCCTGGACGCCAGCGCCGACTACATCATTCTGGACGGACGCGGGGGCGGCACGGGTGCCGCACCGCAAATGTTCCGGGATCACATCAGTGTGCCTACAATACCGGCCCTGGCGAGGGCACGACGCTATCTGGACAAGCAGGGTGTCAGTGGGCAGGTAACGCTGATCATCACGGGCGGCCTGCGTACACCCATGGATTTCGTGAAGGCGCTCGCGCTGGGTGCCGACGGCGTTGCGATTGCAACCAGCGCCATGCAGGCAATAGGCTGCGTTGCCGCACGCATCTGCAACACCAACAACTGCCCGGCGGGGATAGCCACACAACGCGCGGACCTGCGACAGCGACTGAATATCGACAAATCGGCAGGACAGTTGAGAAACTTCCTGGACGCGTCTGTGGAGCTCATGCGGGTTATGGCGCGAGCCTGCGGTCACGACGCACTTCACTTGTTCAACAAGAATGACCTGGCAACCTGGCAACGCGAAATGGCCCTGTTGTCCGGCGTCGCTTTTTCCGGTGTAACGGAACCCTGAAGCCACCGGTAAACGCTCTATCTTCTACCAACAGACAGGAATACCTCATGAAACAAGCCGCCGCCATCGGCGCCACCTTATTGCTGCTGTCCGGGTGCGCAAACCCGCCGCATGACAATAAGGACGGTGCCGGAGAACAGGACGTGACACAGCACACCCAGACGGTGCATACCTACCGCTGCGCCAGCGGCGCAACCATTACGGCAATCTACCCCACTACCGAATCGGCAGAAGTGCTTTATCAGGGTAGAACCTACCTCATGCGCAGTGCCGTGTCCGCCAGTGGTGCGCGTTACGTGGGGGATGATCGGGAGTGGTGGACACGCGGCTCGGGCCCCGGCGCCGAGGGCACGCTGTTTCGTCATCTGCCGGACAAGACCTCCGGCGAACCTCTCGAGGTTTGCACAGAATCCTGAATCCGCGCTGGCGGGGGAGCGGTTCCATCATGCTGTGTTGTTGCGCGCTATCCCCTAAAATCGTGCACAGGAAGAGGGCGATCCGATACGCTGTCGAGGCATCGGGCAAACACCAGAGGACATGCAAAATGAACGGCAAGCAGGACTTGAGGCGCAGGCTTCCCTCTGTAGACCGTGTGCTGCAGACCTCTCAGGAGCTGGTTGCGCGCTGGGGCCATCAGAGGGTCAGCGACGCCATACGCCGAGAGCTGCACCGCCTGCGCAATGCCGCGGAACCCGCCACGGCGTCAGACTGCACCCCGACCGATGTGCGCGAGGCTGTCGCCGGACGGCTGCAGGCCATGGATGCGGGGGGCTTGCGCCCGGTCATCAACCTGTCCGGCATTGTACTGCATACCAATCTGGGCCGGGCCTGTCTTCCCCTTGCGGCCGCCGACGCCGCGAGGGCAGCGGCGATATTCCCCAACAACCTCGAGTACGACCTGAAGACGGGGAAAAGAGGCAACCGTGACAGTCACATCGAAGCATTGATCTGCGAGCTCACCGGCTGCGAAGCCGCCACCGTGGTCAACAACAATGCGGCCGCCGTTGTGCTTGTGCTGAGCACGCTGGCGCGCGGTATGGAGGTGCCTGTGTCGCGCGGTGAACTGGTAGAGATCGGCGGCTCCTTTCGAGTACCCGAGGTGATGGAATCCTCTGGCTGCAGGCTGGTGGAAGTCGGTGCCACCAATCGCACCCACCTGAAAGACTACCGTGCCGCCATTTCCGCGAACACGGCCCTGCTGATGAAAGTGCATACCAGCAATTATCGACTGGAAGGGTTTACCGCTTCGGTTGATGAAAAAACGCTTGCGGCGCTCGCTCATGAACATGGTCTGCCCTGCATGGTGGACCTGGGCAGTGGCTGTCTTGTCGACTTTAACACCCTGGGCCTGCCCGGTGAGCCGAAGGCTTCTGACTATATTGACAGCGGCGTCGACCTGATCACCTTCAGTGGCGACAAGCTACTCGGCGGGCCCCAGTCCGGCATCATAGCCGGCAAGAAAGCGCTGCTGCAGCGAATTTGTGAAAACCCGCTGAAGCGGGCATTGCGCGTCGACAGCATGACCCTGGCAGCGCTGGCCGAAGTGCTCAAGCTTTACCGCCATCCGGAGACGCTCACGGAAACGCTGCCTACGCTGCGCCAGCTCACCCGGCCCGTGGCAGACATCGAAGCACAGGCAAACCGTCTGTGTGCGGAACTGGCCCGCCACCTGCCAGCGCCCTTCACGGCGGCGGTAACCCCCTGTCACGGACGCTGGCGTCGTCCTTGATGAGGATATCGTCTCTCACCTCGATCCCGCGGTCGCGCAGCACGGCCTGGGCGTACTTCATGACGAGCCTGGAGTTGGGTTTGTGATGATCCACGAATGTCACTCTGGCAACCCGTGGCTTGAGCGTGATCGTGATCGGATCTGGTGTCGGACGGGGTATGGGGTCGACCATCAACTCACAACTGACATCGCCGCAGCTGACAAGCTGCTTGGCAGGTGGGTTGCCGCTCGGCCCATGACTGGACGCCTGCGTCATTGCACTCTCCTGTATTGCTGGTTAAACAATCTGTTTGCAGACCGCGTGCGTGCTGCCGACCCAGCGCGGGATAACCGCTGAAAAGCGCCCGCCGGTGCCGCCACATTCCACGAAGGTCAGTTGCTGTGGATTTTTCAGGGGCGACCGCAGTTCGCCCGGTACTACCTCTGCAAACGCAATCGGCGCCTTCGCGATACGCCCTACCTTCTCAAGATCGTCGGTCTGGCGTCGCGCCTGCGCGTAGATATACTCCACCGCCTGCGCCCGGCTGAAATCTCTGGCCACCAGCGCCATGTGATCGGGTGGAATAACCACCACAAAGCCACCCGACCGGTAATACCAGGCAGTCTGCCCGAAGTGGCAGAGGCAGTCCGCAATGGTATCCAGAACCTGGGCGCCCGTATCGCCATAGTGGTTATTACAGGAGTTGGGCCCCTCGGTAGACATCACCGTGACCGCCGACACCCCCTCCGGCAATCCATGCTGGGTGTGGTAGGCGCCCCACTCGGTGTGCGGATGCTCGGCGACACAGAAGCTGATCCGGCCTGGGTGGCCGATGGTGCCGCGGGATTGCAGGACGCCGCCACCGCGCCCGCAGAAATAGCGCATCATTTGCGCGAAACGACCCACGGTGGCATTGGCCCGACAATTGGCGCCCAGGGCGTTGGGGCCGTGCTCAAAGCCAAGGTCTTCAACCACAGGGCCGCTGACAATCACCAGCACGGCGGCTCCGCCGGTGGTCACTTCGACGCCGCTCAGGTTGAAAGCGGGGTCGAGCACGGCTTCGGTCAGGGCGCGGAGCAAGGCACCGTATTCCACCTTGCAGCCCGCCATCACCGCCGTTGCCGCTGCCTTCTCGGCGCGGATGACGATGTTCTGGCTCGGAATCTCACCCACGACATCGTGCGCCTGCCAGCCCATCGCCTCCAGCATTGCATCAACCAGACTGCCGTAGGGCGGAATAACCGGAAGCCCATCAGTCCAGCCGTTGTTCATGCAGTTTTCGATATCTTCCAGTGTTGCGTACGTTGTCATAGTGTCCACATGCTCCCTTGGCCCAGCCTAGCAGCCGAGTTATCCGACTGGCACCGTACACCTGTACTAAGGTGTTCGCTCAATCCCAGTGCGCGGCGACCGCACCCGAAACAAGCCTGACCAGCTGGTTTTGACGGTTGACGCCGGTTTTGGTGAAGACCGAGGCCAATTGACCGCGCGCGGTGTTGCGGGAAATGCCCAGCGCTTTGGCCGCTGCGGTCAGCGTCTGACCGTCGACCAGATGCGCGACCAGTTTGGCTTCCGCGGGCGTGACACCAAACAGGTCCATAAGGCGTGCCTGACTGGGGACGCAGTCTCGAACCGGACCCCGTAACAGCAACACCAGCTCGGGTCCGCCCTCGCCGAACGTCACGTTTTTCTTTTCCACGCTGCGAACCTGCACATTCCATTTCGCATCAAGCCCCGTGCGCTGCACGGTCAGCGTGCGCGCGGCGGGCGGGCCCTGCTCGCCCTGAACCGCGTCGAGCACATTGCGACACTGCTCCTCGAGCTTTTGTTGATCGGCACTCTCGGCACAGGCGAGGACGTTATGGCGCAGCAATACGCCATCTCGAGCCGCGAGAATCTCGCTGGCCTGCCGGTTGGCGGAGAGCACCTCCAGCCTGGCGTTCATGATGATGCAGGCGATATCCATTGAGCCGAGAAGCTCCTCGTAGAGCTGCTCGATAAAACGATTGTGGGTATACGCGCTGTAGAGTGTCAGCGCGTTGTCCATAAGCGGAATCAGGCCCTCGAGGCGTTGCCGGTCGCTCGCCGAAAAGGGCGGCGCGTCACCGATCCGTACCAGCCGCAACCTGAGGCGGATGAGGCTCTGGCGTTCATAAACATCGAAGCCCATCAGGTCGGTAACGGCGTGATCCTGCAGATAGGCACCGAAATCCAGCGACTCCAGCTCCGCTCGCGGAACCCGTTCGTGGAGTGTAAACACCTTTTTTCGGGCAGCTCGGCAAACGGCGAATCCTGGTAGCCTCGCGACTGGAAGGCCCGCAACGCGCCGGTGTCCGACTCCGGGTACAAGTACAGTGTCAGTCCCGGGTCCTGGGTTTGAGGGCGGCGCAGAACCAGCGTGGCACTCGGCACCTGCATGAAATCCTCAAGGCACTTCAACAGCGTTTTCCAAGGCGGCATTTCCAGGACGCCTTCGTAAATGATCTGGCTGAGCGGGTGCGCTGCGGGAATCTTGGCCACGTTTTAGCTCCTTCAAGAGCGTACACCAAGGCTTGCGCAGGCAGTATATTCGATAGCCGTGTCTGCCATACAACCGGGCGCCGGCATCCGATCGGACAAATGGCGGCCGTTATGCGCCCTCGCGCGGTACCGCGGAATATGCCTCTGCCCCGGCTGCGTGCCTGGCCGCGATGTAAGCGAAGGTCATCGCCGGCCCGAGCGTGCCTCCGCCGCCGCCATAGAGTGCTCCCGGGCCACCAACGCCGGCGGTATTGCCAGAGGCGTAGAGTCCCGGTATCGGCTGATCAAACACATCCACCACCTGGGCCTTGCCGTTGACCCGCAAACCACCGCTGGTGCCGAGGTCAGCGGGGCTGATCTCGGCAAGGTAGTAGGGGCCTTCTGTCAGTGGCCTCAGCGTGTCCGCGGCGTCACCGGACCCCAGCGTATCCATCAGACTTTCACCGCGGTGATAATCCGGGTCGCGGCCTTGCGCGGCGTGACGGTTGAAACGCTCCACCGTACGCTGCAGTGCAGCAGCGTTGATGCCTGCCTGCACCGCCAGACCCTCCAGGGTGTCCGCCTGCAGAACCCATTCGGGCAGCGGTTCGCCAGCACGGCAGCCGGCCACGAACCCGGCCTCACGCAGCGCGTGGTCCGACAGTGTATAAGCCGGCAAATTCCGGTAGCGAAAGTCCCCCCAGTTTTCCTAGGTATGGAAACTCTGCCAGGATGCATCATAAGAACCGGCTTCATTGAAAAAACGTTCGCCATGACGGTTGACGACAATCGCACCCGGCTGGGTCTTGTCGACCTGGCCAAACAGGCCCGCACCCCCGGCCAGATGGCCCTGGGCCTCGGCGAGCGCCTTGTATACCACCAGATGCCAGCACTCGTTCATGTTGCGCAGGTCGGCGCCGACGGCCATGCCCATGTGGATGCCATCGCCCCGGTTTCCGGGTGCCCCCAGGGTGTAGGGCGAGGGGCCGCGGAGAAAATGGGTCTTCATTTCCGCATTGCGCTCGAAACCGCCTGTAGCAAGAATTACACCGCGGTGGGCGCGCACGTTTTGCGTGACCGTCCCCCGGCGCACCTGAATACCGGACACCCGGCGACTGCCCGATAATTCAGTGGTGATGAGGCGCTGCGCCGGCGCCTCGGTCCAGAACTCGACACCTGCCGCCAGGCATCCTTCATAAAGCAGGGATATCAGGTGCCCGCCCAGGGCGCCGGCGGCCTCCACCGCCGTTTCCACCGACCGCCCATGAGTCATCGCTCCCGGCCACTCGGCATGATAGTCCGGCATGCGCCCCATGAATCGTGAAACCCGCCATCGGATCGGACTGTGGCGCTCTACAGCCTCCAGCATGTCGGCGCCATTGTCGATAAACGCATCGATAATCTCTGCACTGGCCTGCCCGCGGGAGAGCCGGGTGAGATAGCGTTTTGCATCGTCGCGGTTATCGTCCAGGCCCTCGCGCTGCATGACGCGATTCACCGGTACCCAGAGCACACCACCCGACACCAGTGTGGTACCGCCGATGACGCCGGCCTTCTCCAGCACCAGCACGCTCAGGCCCTCACTCGCCGCGATCAGTGCAGCCGCCAGACCGGTACCGGAACCCACGACGACAAGGTCGAATTCGCGGTCGAAGCCCGGCCCGACTGCGTCGGGAGCTGCCGCTGCGACACCAAGGCCGGAACCGGCCAGCAACGCACTGCCGCCGGTGATAAAGCTGCGTCGTTTCATGGCCGTTCCTCGTCGAGTCATGCCTTTTTCGGGCGCGCCAGCGCACTTGCCACATCAGTAATCGTACGACAACTCCAGACCCCAGGTCCGCGGTGCGCCGTACTGTTCAGTAATCAAACCCAGGGCACCAAAGTTGATGGCATAGACCGGATAATCATCGTCCGTCAGATTATCGCCAAACAGCGTGACACGCATCATCGCGTCACCCACCTGTATGTTTTCAAGACTGACCCGGGCGCCAACCACGGTTCGTTCATCCATGACTGCGGAGGGGTACGCTACGGGCTGTCCATCCACGACACCATTCCACAGCGCGTTTTCATACCATTCATCCTGCCAGTTCACTCGCAGGAAACCCGTGACATCGCCGAGCGCGGTTTCGGCAAAGGTGTAGTCTGCCGTAAGGCTTAACTGGTTACTGGGTGAATAAGGTCGCACTGCGGAGCTCACGCCATCGATGCAGGTTTGCGGGACGGCGGTGCCGCAGACGTCCGGAAACTTGTCAAAGTCGCCATGAATATAGGCATAGCTGACACCGAGCACAAGCCTGTCCAGTGGTGCCACCAGCATTTCAAGCTCCGCCCCCCAGCGGTCGGCTTCACCCGCGTTGATGATACGGGTGGTGGCGGATCCATCGCTGGAGTCGGTGTTCGCCAGTTGAATGTCCTCCCAGACGTAGGTGTACAGCGAGCCGTTGAGGCGCAGACGTCCGTCCCACCAGTCGCTTTTCACGCCGATTTCCCACTGCTCCACGGTTTCCTCGTTGAACGCCGGTGTGGCAATCTGCTCACCGTTGAAGCCGCCGCTCCGATAGCCCGTGGCATAACGCAGGAAGGTGTTGATGTCCGGCGTTGCCTGGAAAGCCGCGGTGAAATTGCCACTGACATTGTCGAAGCGCTCGGCATTCGCAAGGGTCTGCCGCGGCAGCTCACCGGCGAATGGCGTGGAGTAGGCGAGGTAGTCCCAAACAATGTCCTTGTCCTCTTCCGTATAGCGCAGACCCAGGGTCAGGGACACGCGGTTATCCAGCCAGCCGGGCTGCCAGGTCACTTGCCCGTAAACGGCGGTGGCCTCGGTGCTCAATGCATAATTCTGGGTTGGCGCGCCCGAGAGCGGCGCGACAAAAATGGCCCGTCGACTGTATTTCGCGTCATCTTCGAAATAGTAGAGACCCAGAACATAATCAAGAGACTCTGACGACCCCACCAGCTGGAATTCCTGGGAAAACTGGTCGTAAAAGTTGTCTGTATCCTGTTTGGTGTGGAAGGCGCCAATATCATCGACGCCCGCCCAGATGGCGTCAAAGGGGAGCTGCGGTATGCCGGGGTCGAAACCTCCCGTCGCACCGTACAGCCCCCCCAGGGTGAGGTGCAGCAGATCGTTGTAGGCGCCTGCGCCATTGCCGTCGAGGCGGCTATCGATATTCTCGATGTCGCCAAACACGTAGGACTCCATCTCGCGGTAGGCGGTGATGGACTTCAGCGACAGATCACCGATATTCCAGGTCAAGGTCAATGCATGCCCGTCAGTCTCGGTATCGGTAAACGGAGAGAAGTCGGCAAAGCCGCGATTCTGACGCCCGGGCCCCTGGGCAAGCGCGCCTTGATAAGAGGCTATGGTCTGTTCCAGGGAAGGGATCCAGCGCTCGCTGATGCGCGGATCCGTGCCGGGTGTCGCCGCCCAGGCGCGCGCCCCGAGCAGAATGCCCTGCAGTGCCGAAACACGGTCAACGAGCCCCGCCGCATCGACGGGGTTGAACCCAACAACCTGTTCCAGCGCGTTGGACTCATCCAGTGCGCTGTGGTCGTAAATATAGTCGGCAGAAAAATGCTCTGTCAGATCCCACTTCGCGGCCAACCGCCAGGCCTGGCGATCCAGGTCGTTGAAGTCGGCACCTCCCGGGCTGTCATTCTCCTGAAAACCGTCGCGCAGGCGCGTTTGATAGCCCACACTGAAGGCGATCTGGCCCAGTCCACTCCCCACCTCACCGATTGCCGGCAAATCAACATTCAGTTTCAGGCTGCGGTAGTCATAATTACCCACCGCGCCGGTAGCGCGCAGGCCAAATTCCCCGGTGGGCTTTCGGGATATGAAGTTCACCGCGCCACCAGTCGAGTTGCGACCGTACAGGGTGCCCTGGGGCCCGCGCAGTACCTCGATACGCTCAAGCTCCGCGACGTCCAGGGCCGAGCCGACATTCTTGCCGATGAAAACACCATCCAGGTAAATGCCTATCGCGGGGTCCAGTGAAAGGTTGTTGGGGCCACCGCTGGCCATGCCGCGGATAGTGAGGCCCGTGGTACCACGTGAGCCCGGTGCCTCGAAGCCGGCGACGCCCGGTATCTCCCCCATCAAATCGCCGGAATTCGTGATCCCCCTTTTTTCAATCGCACTGCCGCTCAACGCGGTAATTGAAATGGGTGTTTCCTGAATGTTTTCTGCACGCTTTTGCGCCGTGACAACGATTTCCTCCAGCGCAGCATCCGACTGTGCGCTGGACAATCCTGCGTACCCGGAGCTGACTATGAGCGCCACTGCAAGCGAAATTGATTTACGTTCATATAGTGACTTGCGCATAACATTTCCCTTGTTTATTGGTATTTGCTTTTTCGAATCTCGCGATGAAAGTACCGGAATATATCCACACGTTTCACCTTTCGCCCCGATCGACTGGCGGAGTCTCCCCGAGGAGAAAACCGGCTATTGGATACGGGGTGATTATCGCGGCCTTGAAAGATTATTATAGGACAGTTGGCTTATGGTCAAGCTTTGTTGCGTCTGGATTACGGCTTATTTTTCGAGGCAGAATTATTTTTGAAATCCCGGAATATCAAGCATGAAAATAATACGTTCGTATGAAGAAAGCCTCGTGATACATGCAGTATTCTTTATGCTTTTCTGCCTCATATTTTTAATTTACGCAGACAACGAGCACGCTCTCGGTGCTATATTGCGTGCGCAAACTGCTGCGTAAAACTTCCGTCGCAAAACCATGCAATAACACCGAGAGAATCGAGCACAGGGGAATCCATATGAATCGTTCAGAGAGTCGCGTTTGCGTTATCACCGGCGCCGGCAGTGGCATTGGCGCCGGGCTCGCGCGGCAAGCCTTGCGGCAAGGCATGCGGGTGGTCGGCGCTGACGTTGACACAAAGGGCCTGCAGGAACTGACAGACAGCGCCGGCGAAAACAGCGGGCAACTGACGACGCGTGCGCTGGATGTCACGGATCCCGATGCCGTGGCGAATTTTGCCGAATGGGTGTATTCAAAATACGGGAAAGTGAACCTGTTATTCAATAACGCAGGGGTGTTGGTCGACGGCAAGTGTTGGGAGCGTCCACTGCGGGACTGGCGCTGGATAATCGACGTCAACCTGATGGGCGTTGTGCACGGCCTGCATCATTTTGTGCCCAGAATGCTGCAACAGGGGGAGGCGGCCAGAATCATCAACACGGCATCGATTGGTGGACTGCTGGGCGGCGGCACTTTCATGAGTCCGTACCAGACCACCAAGCATGCCGTCGCAGTGTTGACCGAGAGTCTCTACAAGGAACTGGCCCAGGAGCCCGGTGACGTCACCGCCTCCGTGCTGTGTCCTGCCGAGGTTGCCACCAGGATATGGCACTCCGATCGCCTGCGGCCCGCTGATCAGCAGGTGAAACTTGGCGCAGCAGAGCAGGCATTCCACGATGTTGTGGCCAACAACGTCGCCATGGGGCCGAGCCCCGATGAATTTGCAGCGCAGGTTTTTCGGGGCATTGAGGACGGCCTGTTCTGGCTCATACCCGATACGGCATTCATGCCCATGCTGGAGGCCCGAACAGCGGAGATTGCGCAACAACGCAATCCGGACATCAATACCAGGGTTGATTTCGACCGCTGAAGCCGTCTGGCGCACCGGCCATTCAGGGCCGGTGCGTCGCGCCCTCTCGTTCGGGCAGACTGAAGGCAACGACATAATCGCCCAGCGTGGTCTGCAAGTAGGCATGCCCACCGGCGGCTATCACGACATACTGCCTGCCGGTTTGCCTTGACACAAAACTCATCGGCGTAGCCTGCCCACCCGCCGGAAGGCGATGTCGCCAGAGCTCCTCACCGGTGTCCACATCGAAAGCACGCAGGTAATCATCCTGCGCCGCGGCGATAAAAATCAGTCCTCCCGCCGTTATGATGGAACCACCCTGCGCAAACGCCCCGGGCAACGGAATACCCAGGGGCGCGTGGTCACGGGTCGTGCCCAGCGGGCGCTGCCAGAGCAGCTTGCGGTCTTGCAGGTCGATCACGGCGAGCCTGCCCCAGGGCGGTGCGTTACAGGGCAGCCCCAGGGGCGACAGGAAAGGCCGTTCCGTGCGCACGGCAAAAGGTGTACCCAGTTGGGGAGAAACAGGCACGCCGTTTGCGTCGAAACTGATGTGCTCACCCGCCGGCGCATCCTCCCGGCTCACGAGTTGCAACAACAGGGGCATATATGAAGAACTGACCGCCATCAGGTGCCGTGACTCATCGACAGACACGCTGCCCCAGTTCATGACCCCATTGTTGCCGGGCCAGGAGAGGCTGCGATCCAGGCCCGGGGGTGTGAACTTGCCCTCGTAGCGCAACTGGCGAAAGGCGATGCGGCACCAGAGCTGGTCCAGCATCGAAACGCCCCACATGTCTTTTTCCGTCATCGGTGGCGGCGTCAGGCTGGGCATGCCCAGCGACGCTGGTTGCGTAGGGGAATAGCGCTCACCGGGCACCTTGCCCTGTGGAACCGGCTGCTCCTGCACCGCTGCCAGCGGCGTTCCGTCACGGCGGTCGAGCAGAAATATATCGCCCTGCTTGGTCGGCTGGATCAGGGCGGGAACGCGCTCGCCGGCGATCGGCAGGTCGACGAGCACCGGCTGGGAGGCGACGTCGTAGTCCCACAGGTCATGGTGCACGGTTTGAAAAGCCCAGCGCAGTGTTCCTGTCGTGGCCTCCAGCGCGACGACCGAACTCGAGTAACGCTCCTGTGCCGCACTGCGTAGGCCGCCAAAATAATCGGGGGTGGCATTGCCCGTTGGAACATACACCAGCCCCAGGGCCTCGTCGGCACTGAACAGGCTCCAGGCGTTGGGGGAGCCGCGTGTGTAGTCGTCACCTGGCCGCCAGGGCCCGACTTCTGCAGGGCGACCGGCATCCCACGTCCACAGCTGGCGACCACTGGTCGCGGCGTAGCCGCGCACCACCCCGGGCGGCTCGTCCACAGACATGTTGTCCAGCACAAATCCGCCAACCACTGCCACGCCGTTTACCACAGCGGGCGGCGAGGTCACCAGATAATAGCCGGGCTTTACCTCTCCCAGTCCCTCGAGGAGTGAGATTTCACCGCCCTCACCGAAGTCTGTGCAGGGTGCACCGGTATCGGCGTTCAGCGCTATCAGGCGGGCGTCCAGCGTGGCCATGAGAATACGCCGTGGGCACACGTCGCCTTCGCTCTCGTAGTAGGCGACGCCGCGACAGGCAAGCATGTAAATGCCGCTGGTATCAATGCCGGGATCGTACCGCCAACGCTCTGCCCCGGTTTCCGCCTCGAGCGCGATCACGATATTACGCGGCGAGCAGAAATACAGGCTGTCATGCACTTTCAACGGCGTTGCCTGAAAACTGTAGGCATTTTGCGCCTCGGGATACGCCGCGGGAAGATCACCGCTGCGATAGCTCCAGGCGACCTCCAGCTGCGCCACGTTGGCGCGTGTGATACCCGCAGCGGGCACATAGCGCGTACCGGCCTTGTTGCGACCATAATCGCGCCACTCGCCGGCATCATCCACAGCGTCTCCGATTTCCTCCGGAGCCGACGCGCTTGTCGTGGAGGGTCCCGGGGCGTCACTGGTCAGGAAGGCGGCACCCAGCACCGCGATCAGGAATGCAAACGGCAGGATCCCCGCCCTGACGCCGAGACGGAAGCCCGCGTGCGCATCCCGGTGGGCTATGCCCCAGAATGCCAGCAGCAGGAGTCCGGCCATAGCGAGGGGGAAGCTCATGCGTGGCAGCAACAACCAGAAAGCAAGCCCGGTTTCCGCAAGAGCCCAAACCAGCGTTGCCAGGGTGGCGGCCATGTACAGCCAGAATCCCAGTGGGTTACCGCGCCAGACCAGCAGCGCCACCGCAAGATTTACTGCGCCCCAGAGCATGTAAAACCACGACCCACCAAGACTGCCCAGGCGTATGCCCCCAACGACAAGCCAGCAGCCCGCTGCGAATAACAGCAGGCTCAGAGTCCTTAGAATGGCTTTGCGCATCACATCATGATCCTTCGGGTACGTTCCTCGGCAGCAGTCAGCACAGTAGCGAATTAGCCGTTTTGTCCACCTCATGCATTTGCAGGAGTGCCGGCATGAGTACCGTGTGCGGATTGAACCTGCGGGCGTATTTTCTGCTAGCATCCCGAACATCAATTGCCGCGTGCGACGCCGCTGCGGCAGGCGACCATTTCAACGCTGTTGACTGCAGGCTACCCCTGATGCCGCATGTACCCGATCACACACAAGCGCCTGCTGGCGAACGGGCACTGTCCTTGGGGCAATACGCGTCGCTGGTCGCGGCGCTCTATCGCGGCCGCTTTCAGGCCGAGCCGTGGCAGGACTTCCTGAGCGAGCTGCGCGCACTGTGTCAGCCCTGCCTGACAGTGATCGGACTCCGGCTGCCAACGCCGGGGGATGCCGGGATTGCGTACGTGGGTGGAGCGAACTATTCACCGCAGGATCTCATGAACTTCGCCAACAACTATTCCGCGCTGGCGCCACTGGTCGACCTGCCGGACGGAGACACCGTCGCACTGGATGACCTGATCCCCCGGTCGCAGCTGCGCCGGACCGTGTACTACAACGCCTTCATGAAACCCTTTGACCAGGAGCAGATCGTCGGCTTCGATATCCAGCGCAGCGGCCAGGTGGCACTGTTCGTTCGCCTGATTCGTGGACACGGCGCACCGGACTTCGGGGCGCGGGAGCGCGACATTCTGGAGCTTCTCAAACCACAGTTCCGTGAACTTGCGGTCTGGCTGGAGAACGGCCGCAGCCTCGCCCGCGAACACACGCTGCATGAACAGGCTTTTACCAGCCTGGCACTGGGAACCGTCATGCTTGATGCCGGGCTCCGTATCGTTCACATGAACAGCGTTGCCGAGCAACTACTGAAGGACAACACCAGCATTGCGCGGGTGGCCGGCAAGCTGCGCGTCATGCACCACCGGGAGCACCAGCAACTGCAACAGGCCGTAGCGCAGCTGCTCACCGACAGCACGCAGGCCGTGCCGCACGTAATACCGGTGGAGCGGGAAACGGGTCGGTCGCCGCTGTTCCTCACCCTGCGCCGGCTGGCGCAAGAGGACAGCCTGGATGATATTCAGCACGCGGCGCTGTACATGACAGACCCCGAGCTGCGCCAGATCGATCAAACGCCACTGGTGATGGACGCATTCGGGCTCACACCGCAGGAAGCACGACTGGTCATCGCGCTGGCCAACGGCGGTACGCTGGAGGGCTTTGCCAGTGATACAGGCATCAGCAAAAACACCGCGAGAACGCATCTGTATGCGAGCTTCCGCAAGGTCGGTGTGACGCAACAGTCATCCCTGGTGAGTCATGTGATCCGCGCGATCTATGGCTTGTAAAGGGCGGGTCCGGGGTGGATGCCCGATGCGGGGCCGCATCCAGCCATGCCGCTCATGAATATGCATGATGTCTTTTCCCCGCCCAGGGCACACCCTTGTCGGCTGCCGTTCTACAACAAACAGGAGACAACCCATGTATCAGGATCTACAGGGCAAGGTGGCCGTGATCACCGGCGCGGGCAGCGGCATCGGTCGCGCCACCGCGCAGCGGCTCAGCCGTGAGGGCTGCTGGCTGGTACTCAATGATGTGAGTGAAGAACAGGCGGCAGCGACACGCGCCACGCTGAACACGCCCGACCGGTCAGTCATTCTGACGGGTGACATCGGCGATTCAGCCACCGCGGAGCGTCTCGCCACACTTGCGGTCGAAGCGGGTGGAGGGCTGCATATCTGGGTCAACAATGCCGCCCGGTCGCTGTTTGGCCCGGTTGTGGACTGCAGCAACGAGGATTGGGAGAGCGTCTTCCGCGTCACGCTGGATGGCGCCTTCTACGGTGTTCGCAGCGCCGTATCCGTTATGCGCCACAACCCGGGCCCGCAGCGCGGGGCGATTATCAACATCGCCTCCGGCGCCGCGCTGGCCGGCGAGGAGGGTCTGGGAGCTTACGGTGCGGCGAAGGCCGCGCTGGTAAATCTCACCCGCACCACGGCAGTGGAGAACGCGCGCGCCGGCATCCGTTGTAACGTGATTCTGCCGGGCCCCATCGCGACGCCGCCGATGGTTGCCGCAGCGGAGCAGTCCCCGGGCGGGGTCGAGGCATGGGCCGCGCAAACGGTTCCCGGGCGCCTCGGCGAACCGGAAGAGATCGCCAACGCAATCTGCTTCCTCGCCTCGAGGCAGGCCGACTACATCAACGGCGCTCTGCTCTGTGTCGACGGCGGCGTCTCGGCGCGCACGAATTCGCCGCGATTCAACTGACGCTGGCGCGGGGCGCAGCTAGCGCTTGCCGCTCACCAGGGAACGCATGCGTTGAGCTGTTTCCTCAATCGTGAGCCCATAGTGTGCGTACAGCTGTTCCGGCATGCCCACCGTAAGCGTCTCATCCGGCAGGCCGTGAATGGCGAACGCCACCGCCAGTCCGTTGCGGGCCAGCACCTCGCCCACCGCACTGCCCAAGCCGCCGGTGACCAGGTGTTCTTCCACGGTCAGAATCGCACCGGTCGCACGCGCGGCCTCCACAATCGCCGCCTCATCGAGGGGTTTCAAACTGTAGGCGTCCAGTACGCGAATCGACAGGCCCTCCTGGGCGAGGAGCGCCGCGGCACCGGCAGCCAGCTGCGCGCCCAGACCGGTGCCTACGATTGTTCCGTCAACACCGTCGCGCAAGCGCCCAAAGCGTCCCACCGTAATCTCCGGGGGGGCGTCATACACCGGATGTATATTGGCGTCGGTCAGCCTGATGAACACCGGGCCCGGTACCTGCTCGGACGCCGACAGCATTGCTGTCGCGGCGTTGTCGTCGGCTGGCGCGAGCACCGTGAGGCCGGGAATGGCCCGGGTAATCGCGATGTCCTCCACTGCGTGATGTGTGGTGCCGAAAAAGCCCATGGCAAGGCCACTCCAGGCCGACAGAATGCGCACCGGAACTTGAGAGAACGCAAGGTCGGTACGGATTTGCTCGGCGCACTTCAGCGCGCCAAAGGCACCCATTTGCAGGACAAACACCTTATAACCATAGGTCGCCATACCCGCCGCCATGGACATGGCATTGCATTCCGCAATGCCGGCGTCGATAAAGCGCTCCGGAAACTGCTGAACAAAGGCGCCGGTAACCGGGCCGGCACCAAGATCTGGCGAAATCAGCAGCACGTCCTCGTTCTGCTCCCCGTAGCGACGAAACGCCTCACCCAGATTGCCGACGTAGCTGCTTTCCACCGCACCGGCATTGAAGCTGAAAGGATCACTCATGGTGCTCATTGTCTTGCCTCCCTGATTTCGCGCCGAGCCTGCTCCAGATCCGCGCCGTTCAGGGCCCCGAGGTGCCATTCGCGCGGAGACGCCTCCATAAACGAAATTCCCTTGCCTTTCAGCGTGCGGGCCACAACACATACCGGTTGGTCAGTAACGCGCATCGCTCCCTCGAAGGCCTGCATCAAGGGCCCGGAATCGTGTCCGTCCACTTCAATGCTGTGCCAGCCAAAGCTGGAAAAGCGCTCCGCCAGGGGCTCGATGCCCATAACAGACTCGGTGGGGCCGTCGGCACAGGAGCCATTGGCATCCACGATTGCCACCAGGTTCCCGACCTTGTAGTGTGCCGCGGCCATGGCCGCTTCCCACACCTGGCCTTCGTGAATCTCGCCATCACCCAACAGCACGTAGATACGGTGGTCCTTCCCGCGGCGCCGCGCGGCCAGTGCCATGCCCAGACCCACGGAGAGGTTGTGGCCCAGCGACCCCGAACTGAAGTCGACGCCGGGTGCACGGTGCATATCGGGATGATCCGTGAGCTTGCTGTCCAATTGACCGAAGGTTCGCAACCATGTCTGCGGAAAGAACTCCAGTTCGGCAAACAGCGGCCACAGCGCGACGGCCACATGGCCTTTGCCAAGCAGAAAACGATCGCGGTCGTCCCAACCCGGCTCTCCCCTGCGCAAGCGCAGCACATGGTGATAGAGAGTGACCAGTATCTCCGCACAGGACAGGCTGCTGGAATAATGGCCCATCGGGGCGTGACTGATGACGTCCAGTATGTCGAGGCGCAGCTGCCTGGCCCTTTCCTGGAGCGCATCCGCCGTCACCGGCCTCAAGCGAGGCAATACATCGCGCGCGCCGCGGGTCTCCGCGGAGGACATATCTTTACTCTGTGTCACAACAGTCTCCCTGAGTAAATCGCAAGCTGGCCTGTCCGTGCTGGAATGCAGCACGTCAAAAATTGCTATTATCGCCGAGCGTATAGAAAAAAAACGTGCAGTAACTCCTGCGTATGTATTAGTACCCTGCGCCGAATCGAGATTATTTTTATGGGCCAGCTGGCTTGCATAAAGCGGCGAAGTGGCGCAAACTCCACAGCACTGAGGAAAAACAACGTCCATGCCCAAGAAAGTCGACCATGAACAACGCAGAGCCATGATTGCCTCAGCCGCCGCGCGCTGTATCGCAGAGCAGGGCCTGCAAGGCACCACAATGCGCGCCATTGCACAGTCCTCGGGGGTGTCCAAAGGCATTGTTGAACACTACTTTGCCGACAAGGACGCCGTCATCGCGGCAGCGCTGGAACAGATGAACGCCCGTTACATGCGCCGCGAACAGCGGCTTACCACAGGGCGCACCGGCCTGGATGCCCTGCGCGCACGTCTCAACGCCGTTTTGCCACTGAACACGGAGTCCCGCGAGGAGTGGAAAATCCGTCTGTGTTTCTGGAGTGTTGCAGCGATCGAACCGCAGCACCGGCGCGAGCAACAGAAGCGTCTGGCGCTGACCCGCAAACGCTATCATGGCGACCTGGAAACAGCGCTGGAGAGCGGTGAAATTCATGCCGGGGCGGATCTGGCGCGGATCGCCGGAGATCTCACGGTGTTTATGGCCGGGGCCTGCTGCGGTGCCTTGCTGGACTCCCGTTATTACTCGGCGCGTCACCTCCGCGAACTCATAGAACGCACCTTGCACAACCTGACCCGGGAGGACATCGCATGAGCAACGAGAATCGACGCAGCGAAGATCAGAGACTCACCCGTGCCTGGGATCAATTTTGCGACCAGCTGAAATCCGCTGGGCGGCTACCGTTCAGCGAGGGTGTGCCCAGCGGCGATTTGAGTCGCGCCGCAGGCTTTCGCTGTCTGGCGCAGAATATTGGCCTGGGCATGCAGTTCTTCCTGGAGAATGACGACCCACTGCATCCGGAGCTCCTGCATTACTTCGATCCCATTCGCAAGCAGGGTGGTGACAACCCCGACGCCGTGTATGTCGGTGGCCCGATAAACGGCACCGACACCTACCGGATTCACGGCAACCGCGGCAGCGCGCGCTATTTTGCGGTCACCGCGGTAGAGCACGGCAATACCCCCTGGGGCGGAGCCGCTGTACACACGCTGTTCGGCCAGGATCTGGAGGTTGCCGAGGACGGCAGCTTCGAACTGATCTGCAGCCCCGACCCACACCCGGGCAACTGGCTGCAAACCTCCCCCAACACGTTCCGCGTTACCTTCCGTCAATTCTTCGCGGACTGGGAGAACGAGCGGCCAATGCACGCCAGCATCGACCGTATCAGCGGAGCGCCCGCACCCGCGCCGGTGATGGATACCGCGCGGCTGGAACGGGGCCTGGCCGCGGTGTCGCAGTGGGTAGGCGATTCCCTGGCCTACTGGGCCGACATGATCGAGCGCTGGAAAGCGCGCCCCAACACCTTTTTGTCCTATCGCCAGCTCGACGATAACGCAATCGACGCAACCCCCGGCGGCGAACCCTTGATCGCCTACTGGCAACTGCCGGCAGACGAGGCGCTGGTTGTCCGCGTGAAGCCGCCCAGGGCGCACTACTGGGCGGTGGAGTTCGGCAACTACTGGTGGTGCTCCATGGATTATCGCAGCGTGCTCAGCAACACCAACTGCCACTACGCGCAATTACAGGATGACGGCGAGCTGATTCTCGTCATCGCTCACGTCGATACCGGTCACGCCAACTGGCTGGACCCCGCCGGCTTCAACGAGGGTTACCTCACAGTGCGCTGGATGCAGGCCGACCACTACCCAACGCCGCAGGCCCAGCAGGTGAAGCTGAGTGAGCTCGACGCCCTGCTGCCGGCCGACGTCCGGCGCGTGGATGCCGCGGGCCGGGCTGCCCAGATCGCCGCACGTCGCCGCGGTGTGATCCAGCGTTTCGGGGTTTGAGTCACAGACCACAATCATGATTAACGAGAGGACAAGATCATGGATCTGGAGTTGCAAGGCAAGACCGCCATCATCACCGGCGGCAGCGGTGGCATCGGGCGCGGCCTGGTGCTGGAATTTGCCCGCGAGGGTCTGAATGTCGTCAGCGCATCGCGTGATGTCGCCACCGGCGAAAAACTCGCCGCAGAGGCGGCGAAGCTTGGCCTGCCGGGCAAGGTACTGGCAGTTGCCACCGACGTCACCGACCGCGCCAGCGTCGACGCAATGGTGGCGCGTGCCAATGAGGTTTTCGGGCCGGTCGATGTGCTGGTCAACAATGCGGGCGGAGTCGCTCATCCCGCCAATCTCGAGGAGCTCGATGCCGACGCGCGCCGCTGGGAAATTGCGCTGAATATCGACGGCGTGGTGAACTGCTGCCAGGCGGTCGCGCAGGATATGCTGTCACGCAAGACCGGCAGCATCATCAACATTTCTTCCAATTCCTCCCTCCTGGGTGAAGCTGCGGCCAATGTTGTGCACTACGGCGGTGTGAAAGGCTTCGTCAACAGCTTCTCCAAGGGCCTTGCCTGGGAATGGGCCGGCAAGGGGATACGCGTCAACAATATCTGTCCGGGCTGGATCGTACCGTACGAAGCCGATGACGTGGGTGAGGGCAGTTTCTGGAACCGCTTTGGTTTCGAGACCATGGGCAAGCCCGATGCGATGGAAAAGGCATTGCAGGAGGGCACCCTCTATAACATGAGCGGCCTGCCCATCCCCAAACTGGGGCGCCCCGAGGATATCGCCTGGATGGCGCTGTTCCTCGCATCGGATCGTTCGGGCTATGTCACAGGGCAGTTGATTTCGGTCAGTGGCGGCGCCTACATGCCCTGACACCGTCAGGCAGCATCGCCGGGAGAAAACAGATGAGTGAATGGACACCGCCGGCCCGCCCTGAATGGGTGCAGCGCGTCATTGACGAAGGGCAGCACATGGACATCCGCAGCCTGGTGCCTCTGCGCGCCGAGGAGCTGATGGACACCGCTCGACGCAATACCGGCTTCGCTGATTTTGGCAGTGATGACTGGCTGGAGGGTTTTCACGTCTTCCTGCAGGCACTGGAGGAGGAAGCGGACCTGCACCTGCTCGGCAGGCTGATGACCCGCTCCGATATCCTCCGCTGGCTGGAGGCGCGACTGGGCATCGAAGCGGCTTACGCACAACACCCGGAAATCGAGGATGAAGTGATTGACCAGCCGGTCGTCATCACCGGCCTGCCGCGCTCGGGCACGTCCATACTCTTTGAGCTGCTGGCGCAGGACATGCGGTTTGGCTCCCCGCGCAACTGGGAAATGATGTTTCCCTACCCCCCGCCGGAGGCCGCGCATTACCACAATGACCCGCGGATAGCGCGCTGCGAACACCTGGTGACGCAGTGGAAACGCGTAGTCCCCAGCTACGCCACCATGCACGAAATGGGCGCGGAGATACCCAACGAATGCATCGTCGCCATGAGCTGCACATTCCGCAGCGAGAATCTGCCGGGGCAGTACCAGATACCACGCTACAACGACTGGTATTACCAGCAGGATCTGGCACCGGCCTACCGCTACTACAAGCGCATGCTGAAAGTGTTGCAGTGGAAAAACCCGCGCCAGCACTGGCTGCTCAAGGCACCCTCGCACCTCGGCAACCTGTCCGTGCTGTTTCAGGTGTTCCCGGATGCACGGGTGGTCATTACCCACCGCGATCCGATTGTAGCGCAGGCTTCCGTCACCAACCTGCTGGGCACCCTGTACTGGATGCGCAGCAGCAAGGCCTTTGACGCCCGCGCCTTCGAGAGCCTGATGACGCCCGAGGCAGGCGCCGCGCGGCTCAACGCCGTAATTGACCTGCTGCAGAGCGGCCTGCTGCCCAACGGCCAGCTGCACAGTTTCCTGTATCACGACCTGATACAGGAGCCACTGCCCGCGCTGGCGAACCTTTTCCAGGCGCTGGGCATGCCACTCGACGCGGCCGGGCGCAACGCCATGCAGGCTTATCTGTCACGCAAGCCCCAGGGCAAGTTCGGGCGGCATGAGTACAGCGTGACCGATGCTCAGCGGCAGCTGTACCAGCGCTACCAGACGTTCTTCAGCGTGCCGGACGAAGCCTGACCCTGCGACGGACCTGTTCCCTGAGAGTCCGCTGCGGGAAACGCCCCCACTTGCACTTCGCAATGTGTAAAATGCTGCTGAGACTGCACGACGCCACAAGGACAGCTGCCGCCCATGAACGCCACCGGAACCCTGTATACCGTCTCCGCGCCCAGCGGCGCCGGCAAGACCAGTCTGGTCAATGCCCTGCTGGAGCGCCGCCCGTCGCTGCAAGTCTCGGTATCCCATACCACCCGACCGCAGCGCCCGGGTGAGCAGGATGGGGTGAACTATCATTTTGTCGATGAAGCCACCTTCATTGGCATGCTGGAGCAAGCGGCCTTTCTTGAACACGCCCGGGTTTTCGGCAACCTCTATGGCACCTCCCAGGCCTGGGTTGAGGCGCAGCTGGCCGCCGGTACCGACGTTATTCTCGAAATCGACTGGCAGGGCGCCGCCCAGGTGAAACGGCTGCTGCCCGACACCTGCGGCATCTTCATCCTGCCGCCCTCGCGCGAGGCTCTGGAGCAGCGTCTCACGGGCCGCGGCCAGGACGATCCCGCGGTGATTGCCAGCCGCCTCGCAGAGGCTGTGGAGGAGATGTCGCACTACGTGCAGTCAGACTACCTCGTGGTCAACAACGACTTCGAGGTGGCACTGATGGAGCTGGAGGCGATCGTGATTGGTCAACGCCTGCAGACCGCGCGCCAGCAACAGGTACTCAGTGGTCTGCTGCAGGATCTGTTGAAGCCCTGAAGCGCGCGCCGGGCGTATTATTCACACAGCGGACGCGCTATACACTAAGGGGCCGGATCCGGGTATAATTGAGGGTTCGTTAACCCTGACAGGAATCACCCGCACATGGCACGCGTAACCGTAGAAGACTGCCTTGAAAACGTCGACAACCGCTTTGAACTGGTCATGGTCGCCAGCAAACGCGCCCGCCAGATCGCCACCGGCGGCAAGGATCCCCTGGTCGAGGAAGAATCGGACAAGCCCACGGTGATCGCGCTGCGCGAAATCGCTGAAGGCCTGATCAACTCCTCCATCCTCACCCGCGAAGAAGAGCGCGATGCGGAAGAGGAGCTGGCCGAGGTCATGGGGGCCCACGAGCCGCTCTAACGGCTCAGGGCTGCCGTGGTAAGCAGGTAACAGAACATGCAGACCATAGACGCCCTCGACTCCACCCTGCGCAGCTACCTGAATCCTGCGCAGGCGCAACAGGTGCGCCGCGCCTACTACTTTGCAGAACAGGCGCACTTCGGCCAGGTCCGCCGCACCGGCGAGCCCTACGTCACGCACCCACTGGCCGTGGCCGGTATCCTCGCCGACATGCACATGGACCACCAGAGCCTGATGGCCGCCATGCTGCACGATGTCATCGAAGACACCGGCATCGAAAAGGATTCCATCGGCAGCCAGTTCGGCCCCGCCGTCGCCGAACTGGTCGATGGCGTGAGCAAGCTCACCCAGATGGAATTCGGTTCGCTGGCTGAAAAGCAGGCAGAAAACTTCCAGAAAATGGCGCTGGCCATGGCGCGGGACATTCGCGTCATTCTGGTGAAACTGGCCGACCGACTGCACAACATGCGCACGCTGGGCGTGCTGCCCCAAGACAAGGCGCGGCGCATCGCCCGCGAGACCCTGGAAATCTACGCGCCCATCGCCATGCGCCTGGGCATGAATGCCGTGCGTATGGAATTCGAGGATCTCGGCTTCAGCGCCCTCTACCCGATGCGCGCATCGCGCATCAAGGCCGCCATCCGCGCCAGCAGCGGCTACCGCAAGGAACTGGTGGACAAGATCCGCCACCAGATTGAATCCACACTGGAGCAGGAAGGCCACGATGTCGAGGTGATCGGCCGCGAGAAGCACCTCTACAGCATTTACAGCAAGATGAAATCCAAGAAGAAGTCCTTCTCGGAGATCATGGACATCTACGCGTTTCGCATCATCGTCGACTCGGTGGATACCTGCTACCGGGTACTGGGCTCGGTACACAGTCTGTACAAGCCGGTCCCCGGCGAGTTCAGCGACTACATTGCCATTCCCAAGGCCAACGGTTACCAGTCACTGCACACCGTGTTGATGGGCATGCACGGCGTGCCCATCGAGATCCAGATTCGCACGCGCGAAATGGAAGAAATGGCCAATAACGGCATCGCGGCACACTGGCTGTACAAAAGCGACAGCCACTCCGCGAACGGCAGCCACGCCCGCGCCAGGGAGTGGGTACAGGGCCTCCTTGAAATGCAGCAGCGCGCCGGTAACTCGCTGGAGTTTATCGAGAGCGTCAAGATCGACCTGTTCCCCGACGAGATTTACGTGTTCACGCCAAAGGGACGCATTCTCGAGCTGCCCCGCGGCGCCACAGCGGTGGACTTCGCTTTCGCGGTGCACACCGATGTCGGCAACAGCTGCGTCGCCTGCCGCATCAACCGGCGTCTGGCGCCATTGTCGGAGCCGCTGCAGAGCGGCCAGACGGTGGAAATCCTCACCGCTCCGGGCGCCCGTCCAAACCCGTCATGGTTCAACTACGCGGTGACCGCCAAGGCACGCACCAACATCCGTCACTTCCTCAAGCACCAGACGCGGGAAGACTCGGTGGCCCTGGGCAAGCGTCTCCTCGACAAGGCCCTGCAAGCCTTCGACAGCACTCTCGAACAGCTGCCTGAAGATCGCCTGCAGGATTACCTCGCCAACAATGACTACAGTGCGCTGGACGACCTGCTGGAGGACATCGCCCGCGGCAACCGCCTGCCGCCGATCACCGCGCAGCAGATCCTCGGGGAATTTGTGGAACCCTCCGAGTCTGCGGAACGCAAGCTGCAACCGGTGGCGATTCGGGGTACCGAAGGCTTCATGGTGACCTATGCACGCTGCTGCCACCCCATCCCGGGCGACCCCATCGAAGGCTACCTGAGCTCTGAAAAGGGCGTAGTCGTGCACCGTGAGCGCTGCAAGAACCTGATGGAGATGCGGGAGAACCGCGAGCGTCTGGTGGCCCTGCGCTGGGATGACCAGGTGCAGGGTGAATACCTGACAGAGCTGCGCATCGAGGTAGAAAACCGCCGCGGCATGATCGCGGTGCTCGCCACCCGCATCAACAGCATGGGGGTGAATATCGAGAAAATCTCCACCGAGGACAAGGACTACCAGTTCACCTTCGTGGATCTGGCGATGCAGGTGACCAACCGCGTGCATCTCGCCAACATCATGAAACGGCTGCGCACGGTAAACTCTGTGCGCCGCGTGTCCCGACTGAAAAACGAAGCGCCAGCACGGCGCGTGAAACCCGGAGCAAACCGTTGACCAATCGAGCCATTATCTCCACCCCAGACGCCCCCGAAGCCATCGGGCCCTATTCGCAGGCTGTGAAAGTGGGCAACACCGTGTGGCTGTCGGGTCAGATTCCGCTGGTGCCGGGCACCATGGAGCTGGTCACGGGTGATATTCAGGCCCAGGCCCGGCAGGTGTTCAGCAACCTCGCCGCGGTGGCCGAGGCTGCGGGCGGCAGTCTCGCCAGTGTGGTGAAGATCAACATCTCGCTGACGGATATGGCGGACTTTGCGGCGGTCAACGAGGTCATGGCGGAGTTTCTGCAGCCGCCGTTTCCGGCGCGCGCCTGTGTCCAGGTCGCCGGTCTGCCCAAGGGTGTCGCCATTGAAGTTGAGGCGATTCTGGTCGTCTAGACCCGCGCCCGCAGCACCGCGCTGTAGCCGCTGCGGTAGTCGGGATAGCGCAGCCGGTAGCCGCTCGCGGTCAGCGCCCTGTTGCGGCAGCGCTTGTGTGCCACACTGCGCGGCGTTGAGGCGCCGGTTTGCCAGGTATCCAGGCCCAGCGCGCGGGCCAGCCAGGTTTCCACTTCGTACTGCGGCGCAGGATTGTTGTCCACGGCAATGATGCGCGGGGCAGGCGCAATACCCTGTGCCCAGCGCTGCAACAGCCAGGCCAGCAGGCCAGCCACGTCCTCCCGGTGAATGCGGTTGCTGTAGCGAACCGGTGATGCTGCACACAGCTCACCGCGCGCGACACGTCGCAGCAGGAATCCCTCCGGGTCGCCATAAATACCGGCACTGCGCACTGTGCAGGCTGGGTGGAGTGAATCAAACAGCTGCTGTTCGGCGTCGATAATCGCCCCGGCGGCAGGATCGGTCGTCACGAGAGGGCTGTCATCCTCCACCCAGCCGCCATCCGCTTCCGCGTAGACCCGCGTGCTGGAGACCATGAGTATGCCCGCCGGGCGGTGGCTGCCCAGCCCCCGCAACACAGCGCCCACGGCGTCGCTGAAGCCCGCCCTGTAGCCTGCTTCGCCACTGCCGGCAGGTTTCAGGGTGAGCAGCACAAAATCCGGCGCCAGTGTCTGCAGCATCGACAGGTCGGCGTTTGCGGCAGCGTAGTTCGCGGCGAGGCCTGTGAACGCCACAGGCAACTGCCCAATGTCCCGGCGCAGGCCGGTCACCGCCCAGCCGGCGCTCGCCAGGGACAGCCCCGCCCGGGTACCCAGGTCACCACAGCCGACAATCAGCACACTTTTGTTCTTCATTTCGCCTTCCCTGACTGGTTACACTACCGGGCTTTCACCTGAATGGGCGCCGCGCAGTGATTACAGGCCACTCCCGTCTGCATTGTACCCCTGAATACACGTCACACGGCGCCCGCCATTCTCAATCCGGCGCGGGAGCAGACCGTGACGGTACTTGAACCGGTGCCGGTAACCGCGCTGCGCGGGGTAGGTCCGCGACTGGCGGCACAGCTGGCGGATTACGGCATCACCCAGGTCGAGGACCTGCTGTTTCACCTGCCGCTACGTTACCAGGACCGCACACGGATCACGCCCATCGCGGGCCTGCAGGACGGTAGCGAAGTCACCGTGGAAGGGGAAGTGCGTCTCGCGGATATCGTTTTCGGCCGCCGTCGCAGCCTCGTGGCCCGCATCCAGGACGGCACCGGCACGCTCACCCTGCGCTTTTTCCACTTCAGCGCGGCGCAGAAGAACAGCCTGCAACCGGGAACGCGCCTGCGCTGCTTTGGCCAGGTGCGTCGAGGCGCCAACGGCTTCGAGATATTCCACCCGGAGTACCGGGCCCTGGAAACGGGTGAGGCCCGTGGCGCGTCACGCAGTACCGGGGAAGAGACGCTCACCCCCGTATATCCCACCACGACGGGCATAGGACAGGCCCAGTGGCGCAAGCTGTGCGGCCAGGCGCTGGGCTTTCTGCAACGGGCACAGCCCCGGGACCTGCTGCCCGCAGACAGTGGCCAGGCTTTCACCCTTGTACAGGCCCTGCAATACCTGCATGCGCCCCCACCGGATGCGCCCCTGGACGCGCTGCTGGAGGGCCGCCATCCCGCCCAGCTGCGCCTGGCGCTGGAAGAGCTGGTCGCCCATCACCTGTCGCTGCTGCGCTTGCGGGCGCGGCAGCAAGCCACACCGGCACCCGCTTTGCACGTCGACAGAGGCCAGCCGCTGCAGCAGGCGCTACTGCAAAGCCTGCCGTTTACACCCACCGGCGCCCAGCAGCGGGTGATGACGGAGATTGCCGCTGATCTGGCGAGGCCGGTGCCCATGCTGCGCCTGGTGCAGGGTGATGTGGGTTCGGGCAAAACCCTGGTGGCCGCCCATGCGGCACTGCAGGCCATCGCCAATGGCTATCAGGTGGCGCTGATGGCGCCCACGGAGATCCTCGCCGAGCAACACCGGCTGAATTTCGAACACTGGTTCGCACCGCTCGGCATCACGGTCGAATGGCTGAGTGGACGGGTCAAGGGTAAGGCTCGACAAGTGGCGACCGAGCGCCTCGCCACGGGCGAGGCGGCCCTGGCGATTGGCACGCATGCCCTGTTTCAGGAGGCGGTGGCGTTTCACCGGCTGGGGCTGGTGATGGTCGACGAGCAACACAAGTTCGGCGTGCACCAGCGCCTCGCCCTGAGCCAGAAAGCCGGTAGCGAGGGCCGGCCGCACCAGCTGGTACTGACCGCGACACCGATCCCCCGCACACTCTCCATGGTCGCCTACGCCGACCTCGATTTCTCGGTGATCGATGAGTTGCCCCCGGGCCGGGAGCCGGTTACCACGGTGCTCATCGACAGCCAGCGGCGTGACCAGGTGATCGCCCGGGTTGCCCACGCCTGCGCCAGCGGACGGCAGGCCTACTGGGTGTGCACGCTGATCGAGGAGAGTGATTCCCTGCAGGCGCAGGCGGCGGAGGCAACCGCCGAACTGCTGCGGGAGGCACTGCCCGGGCTGCAGATCGGCCTGGTGCACGGGCGCATGAAAGCGGCAGAAAAAGCCTCGGTGATGGACGCCTTCAAGGGCGGCGAGATCGCCCTGCTGGTAGCGACCACGGTGATCGAAGTGGGCGTGGATGTGCCCAACGCCAGTCTGATGGTGATCGAAAACCCCGAACGCCTCGGGCTGGCACAGCTGCACCAACTGCGCGGCCGCGTCGGCCGTGGCGGCGGTGCCAGCCACTGTGTGCTGCTGTACCAATCCCCATTGTCCCGCAGCGGACAGCAGCGCCTGCTGGCGCTACGGGAAAGCAACGACGGCTTTTACATCGCGGAGAAGGACCTGGAACTGCGCGGCCCGGGCGAAGTGCTGGGCACCCGGCAAACCGGGCTGCTTGCCTTCCGTATTGCCGAGCTGCCCGCGCACAATCACCTGCTGGACGCGGTTCACGCCATCGCCCACACTCTGCAGCAGGGGGACCCCGCGGTCATCGAAGCGCTGATTCAGCGCTGGACCGCGCAGCGGGAGAAGTTCGCCGAGGTCTGACTGCAGCAGCTACAGTGCCTGCCACTCCGCCAGCTGCGCCGCCAGCGCGGCGCGCCCGATACTGTTCAAACGGGCAATGTTCGTCTCGGGAATACGCTCGGGATTGGGCCAGCGAGCCAGCGCCTCTTCCAGCAGGTCTTCGCGCAGCAGGTGAATGACCGGCAGCGGCGCCCGGTTACTGTAGTGGCTGGCTGCCTGGGCCGGCTCACCCGCGAACTGGTACTCCGGGTGAAAACTCGCCAGCTGCACGATGCCCTCGAGACCGGCAGCCTGCAGCAGCGTGTTCGCGTGATCGAGGTAATCCAGGTACGCATCGAAGGAAGCCAGCGCCCCGGTGAAGGCCAGCAGCGTGGTGGCCACCTCGTCCCGTGTGCTGTTCAGCAGGAGGTCAAACTCCGCGAGCAGGCAGCCGTCCATCTCACGCTGGCCTGCAGCACTGTCGCTGGCCTCGCACACCACAACGCGCAGTGCTGGCGAACCCAGCAGCGGGCGCGCAAAGGGGCACAGGTTGAGGCCGACAACCGCACCTTCCAGCCAGGCCTCCAGCTGCCGCCGGGCACGCTGGGCATCCAGCGGGCCGCGGCTCAGGGCAGTATGGCCGGCAGCGCTTTCTGCAGCTCGATTTTCGCCTTGGTCGCGTCACCGGTCAGGGCAAAGCCGAGCAGCTCGCCCGCAGCGTTGCGGAACTCTGCACGTACATCGCTGCCATCGGCATCGATCTGCCACTCCCCTTCGACGCCGGCTGGCGGCGGGGCCACGACGACCGGACAGGCCGGTGTCTTGATGGTCACCGGCATGGGTGGGTAGACCACCTCGGTGGGCTCACCGGCGAGGGTCTTGCCCAGCGCGCGGGAGCAGGCCACCAGCGGTGCCACATAGACCAGCACGTGACCTGCCACTTCGGCGCAATCGCCCAGGGCATAGACATTGGGCGCACTGGTTTCCAGCAGGCGGTTGGTGACGATCCCGCGGTTCACTTCCAGACCAGCGGCCTTGGCGAGATCTACCCGGGGCCGCACGCCCACCGCGGACACCACGATGTCTGCGTTGATACGTTCGCCATTGTTCAGGCTCACCACCACGCCCTGCTCCGCGCGGTTGACCGCGGTGACCAGCGGACCGAAGTGGAAACGGGCACCCTTGGCCTCCAGCGCCGCCTGCACCGCCTTGCCTGCCGTTTCCGGCAGCAGCGTAGGCAGGCAGTAGCCGAGGGGGTCCACTGCCTCTACCTCGTAGCCACCGTTGAGCAGGTCATTGGTGAACTCACAGCCGATAAGGCCACCACCAATGATGCACACCTTACGCACGGCATTCTTCTCCATCGCCGTGCGGAAGTCGTCGTAGTCGAGCAGGTCGTTCACCGAATAAACCAGTTCCAGCGCATCGCCCTCTATCGGCGGCTGTATGGTCTGCGCGCCCAGCGCCAGCACCAGCTTGCCGTAGTGAATCGCGGTTTCCGCATCGCCGACCTTGATCACCTGATTGGCAGTATCAATGCCCGCAACGCGGGTCATGGTCCACACGCTGGCTTTCAACTGCTTGCCCATGGACCCGGCGTCCAGCTGCGCGAGGTCGTCGGCGCTGGTGTCCTTGGTGTAGCCCGTGGAGAGCATCGGCTTCGAGTAGGCGCGACCATCGTCGGAGGTGATGAGGATCAAGGGCGTTTCGCTGTCATGCTTGCGGAATTCCTTGGCCACACCGTAACCGGCCAGGCCCGTGCCGATGATGACCACCGGGGGGTGTATCTTGTCGGCCACCGGCTCTTCATGGTGCGGCGTTTCGTCGACCGGCGTCTCCTCGATCAGCTCGAAGTCTTCCTTGCCCACGCCACAATCCGGGCACAGCCAGTCCTCGGGTACGTCTTCCCATTTTGTGCCAGGTGCAATGCCGTCGTCAGGCCAGCCTTCCTTTTCGTCGTAGATCAGGCCGCAGACTATGCATTCCCACTTGCTCATAATGCCACTCGCTCTCAGTCGGTTACGCGGGTCGCCCGCAACGCTGCCGCGCGATGCAACCGGCGACGGGGGACGACCTGATTTGAAGCGAAACACTATAGAGTTACAGGAAAATTGTGCAAGCGCTTTGCAGGCGCGGCATGGACAGAACTTCGCCGCGGTTTAACACCCTTGCATGCCCGCAGCAGCTGGCGCATGCTCGCGCCTTTGCACTTCCGGAGACCCTGTTATCGTGCCTGCTTCCCTGCCGGCAGACTCGGGCCGCGACCCCCGATGGCGCCCCGAGCAACGGTTCACCAGCGCAGAGCTCGCTGCGCCCTGCCGCCGCTGGCTGCTCGATGACGGCTCGCTCACCGCGCGCCTGATCGCTCTCGAGGCCGGTAGCTTCAGCGTGCGCAGGCTCTACCAGGGCTGGCAAGTGCCCCTGCCCTCAGAGCAGCATCTGCTGCAGGTTCCGGCGCGACAGCGCGCACTGGTGCGCGAGGTGCTGCTGCAGCTGGACTCGCAGGCCGTGGTGTTTGCGCGCAGCGTGTTCCCCATCAGCAGCCTGAGCGGAGAACTGGCTCACCTGCGCAAGCTGCAGAACCGCTCGCTGGGGGCGATTCTGTTTCGTTATCCCGGCATGCAGCGCAGCCCCTTTGAGCTCGCACGACTGGGCGGTGACAGCGCCTATATCGCACCCTGGGTGAAACAGACCGTGCCGGCCTGGGCACGCCGCTCCTGCTTCAGTATCGGCGGCAAGCGCCTGCTGGTCAGTGAGGTATTTCTGCAGGGTTTCACCCCCTGGGAGGGGTCACTGGCGGTGCACCGCAGCCAGCGAGGGACAGTGAACGCTGCAATCCACGGCGTAAAGCAGTAAGCTTGCCGCTGGTTTCGTCACAGCCCCCGAAGCATGCCCGTACTGACTTCCGCGTCCGCTCTGCTCAAGCTCGTGCGTTTCGACCGGCCCATTGGCACCCTGCTGCTGCTCTGGCCGACCCTCGGGGCGCTCTGGATCGCCGCAGAGGGCAAGCCCGAGCCGCGCCTGGTGGTGATCTTCTGCCTTGGCACCCTGCTGATGCGCTCCGCGGGCTGTATCGTCAACGACCTGGCGGACCGGCACTGGGACGGCAGCGTGGCGCGCACCCGGGAGCGCCCGCTGGTCACCGGCGAAGTCTCGGTCACCCAGGCGCGCGTTCTCTTCCTGCTGCTCTGCCTGGCCGCTTTCGGCCTGGTCTTGCTGACCAACACGCTGACCACGCTGCTCTCGGTCGTCGGCCTGCTGCTGGCCTCCACCTATCCCTTCATGAAGCGCTATACCTATTGGCCGCAGGTCGTGCTGGGGGCGGCGTTCTCCTGGGCCATCCCCATGGCGTTTGCCGCGCAGCAGAACGCGCTGCCCTCAGCGCTCTGGCTGCTGTACATCGCCAATCTGTTGTGGACGATGGTCTATGACACCCAGTACGCCATGGTCGATCGCGATGATGATATCAAGGTGGGCATCAAATCGACCGCCGTGCTCTTCGGCGATGCCGACCGCCTGGTCGTGGGGGCCCTGCAGGTCCTCTGCCTGCTGGCCTGGCTGCTGGCTGGGCAGCGCTTCGAGCTCGGCGGCGCCTATTACCTGGGTCTACTTGTTGCAGGACTGCTATTCGGTTATCACCAGTACCTGATACGGGAGCGCGATCGGGTCGCCTGCTTCAGGGCCTTTCGTCACAACAACTGGGTGGGACTGGCAGTATTCATGGGCATTGCACTGCATTATCTGCTCGACAACGCCGCGTGAGCGACAGCACAGTACAGGGCGGGACGGCCACCGTGCCGACCGCCGAGTTCATCGACAGTCTTGCGCAGGTCAGCGCCGCCGACTGGGACGCGGTGGCGGGCGTGGACTACCCGTTCCTGCAGCACCGCTTCCTGCACGGCCTGGAGATCACCGGCTGCACAACCGCTGACACCGGCTGGCAGCCCTGCCATCTGCTGCTGCGCCGGGGAAATCTCCTGGTCGGGCTGCTGCCGCTCTACCTGAAAGCACACTCCTATGGTGAGTACGTTTTCGACTGGTCATGGGCAGACGCCTGGCAGCGGTCAGGGCTGGCCTACTACCCCAAGCTGGTGTCCGCTGTACCGTTTACGCCCGCCACGGGGCCGCGCCTCTGCGTGGCGGAGGGGGAGGACAGCGCCAGCCTGTGGCCCTGTGTGCTGGCCGCGATAGAGCAGTTCGCCCATACGCGCGGGCTGTCTTCCTGGCACCTGCTGTTTCCCGAGAAAGCGGTATCCGGGCAGCTGCTGGCCGCGGGGCTGCCACAGCGCATGACCACACAGTTCCACTGGTTCAACGACGGCTACACCAGCTTCGAGGACTTCCTCGGCGCGTTCTCCAGCCGCAAGCGCAAGAACCTGCGTCGCGAGCGTGAGCGCGTGACGCAGCAGGGCCTGAGCCTGCAGCTGTTGCGCGGCGCGGAGATTACCGCAGCCGACTGGCAACAGTTTCACCGCTTCTACCAGACCACCTACGCGCGGCGCAGCGGCCACGGTGGCTACCTGACGCGGGACTTCTTCCTGCAGACCGCGCCCTCACTGGGTGACCAGACGATCATGGTGGTCGCCCGGCACAGTGGCCAGGCGGTCGCTGCGGCGCTCTATTTTCGCTCATCGACCACGCTGTACGGTCGCTACTGGGGCTGCAGCGCGGATTTCGACTGCCTGCACTTTGAAGCCTGTTATTACCAGGGCATTGAGTACTGCATTGCCGAGGGGCTACAACGCTTTGACCCCGGTGCGCAGGGCGAACACAAGATCCAGCGCGGCTTCCGCCCGATACTCACCTACTCCAACCACTGGATTGCGGACCCGCGACTGGCCGAAGCCGTTGCCGACTTCACCCGCAGGGAGCGCCCGCACATTGAAGCCTACCGGGACGAGGCGGCGAGCCTCCTGCCGTTCCGCCGCGAAGGCTGAGCCCCCGCTCAGCGCATGTCGAAGTCGGCGAAGTCCGGCGAGCGCATATGCCACCAGTAATAGAGCGTTGAGTTCGGCCAGTTGTTCACGACCTTGCCCGCTGCGTTCTTGTACCAGCTGTCGCAGTTGGCCACCCACACCGTACCCGCCAGCTCCCCCTGCATGTGATCGTTGTAGGCCCGCATGGCCGCGGGATTGACAGCGAGTGCGCGCAGGTCGTGGGTCAACAGCTTTTCGATACAGGCGGCCACGTAGTGCACCTGGCGTTCCACCATGAAGATGATGGAGTTGCTGCCGAGGTTGGTATTGGGGCCGTACAACATGAACAGGTTCGGGAAGCCCGCCACACAGACACCGCGATAGGCTTTGGCGCCCTGCTGCCAGGCCTCGGCGAGGCTGCGCCCGTCGCTGCCGACAAAGTTAACGCCGGAGAGCATGGCCGAGGTATTGAAGCCGGTGCCATAGATAATCACGTCAACCGGCCTGGCGACGCCGTCCGCCGACAGCACCCCGGCTTCATCCACACCGGTGATGGCCGCAGTCACCAGCTCGACGTTGTCGCGCGCGAAGGCCTGGTAGTAATCGTCCGCGACCAGAATGCGTTTGCAGCCGACCGGATAGTCGGGTGTCAGCTGACGACGCAGCACTGGGTCGTCAATGTGTTCTTCAAGGTGCTCACGCGCCCATTTCTCCCAGAGGGGGCGCAGCAGGCTGCTGTTGCGCAGCACCGGGTAGAACAACAGCTCACCGCGCAGGTACACGGCCGCACGGTGCAGTTTCTGCAGCCAGGGCCAGCGCGCAAAGCGCCGCTTTTCGCCTGCCGTGTACTCGCGGTCATTGCGCTTGACGACGTAGTTGGCGCTGCGCTGGTAAACATGCAATTGCGCCGCCTCACGCGCAATCTGCGGAATAAACTGCAGCGCACTGGCCGCGTTGCCGATGACCGCCACGCGCTTGCCCTTGAGATCGATATCGTGCCGCCAGCGGGCGGAGTGGAACTGCTCCCCGGCAAACGTATCTGCCCCGGCAAAGGCGGGTGTGTGGGGAATGTTCAGCTGGCCCAGGCCACTGACTACCGCCCTGGCACGCAGCTGTTCACCGTTCTCCAGCGTCACCAACCACGCACCGCTGGCTTCGTCAAACTCGGCGCTGCTGACCGCGGTGGACAGGCGCAGTCGCTCACGCAACCCGTACTTGTCGGCACAGTGCTCGAAATAGGCGCGGATTTCAGCCTGTGGTGAATACTTGCGCGACCAGTTGGGGTTGGGCTCGAACGAGTAGCTGTAGAGGACCGAGGGCACATCGCAGCAGGCACCGGGGTAGGTGTTGTCGTGCCACGTGCCGCCCACGCCCGCCGATTTTTCCAGGATCAGGAAATCCTCGATACCCAGGGCTTTCAGGCGCACGCCCATGCAGAGGCCAGACATGCCGGCGCCGATAATGATGACCTGGTGGGTCGTGGAGTGATTCATAGGCTGTTCCTGTTAGTGTTATTTCCCAGCGGCTGACGGCAGTCAGCCCGGTGGCGCCTTGCGGGTGAATACCGGCTCCCGCGGCCCCGACTCGGCAGGGTTGTAGCGGTAGCCGTCAACGCTGAACGCCTTCAGCGCCTCGGGATCATTCAGGCTGTGCTCGATGATGAAGCGCGCCATCTGGCCGCGCGCCTTCTTGGCGTAAAAACTGATGACCTTGTATTTGCCGTTTCTGAGGTCCTTGAACTGGGGGGTAATAATGTCCCCATCCAGGGCCCGGGGCTGCACTGCCTTGAAGTACTCGTTGGAGGCCAGATTGACCAGCACGCGGCTGCCGCTCTTGCCCAGCTGACTGTTCAGGCTGCGCGTCAGGCCATCACCCCAGAACTGGTACAGATTGGCGCCGCGGCGGTTGGCGAAGCGCAGGCCCATTTCCAGCCGGTAGGGCTGCATCAGGTCCAGCGGGCGCAACAGGCCATACAAGCCTGACAGGATGCGCAGGTGTTTCTGGGCGAACGCCAGTTGCGCACTGCTCAGGGTGTCGGCATCAAGGCCGGTATAGACATCACCGCGAAACGCCAACAGCGCCTGCTTGGCGTTGTCCAGCGTGAAGGGCGGCGCCCAGTTGTGAAACCGGGCGTGGTTGAGTTGGGCAATATTGTTGCTGACGCCCATCAGCTCGCGGATGTCATCCGGCGCCAGCCGGCGCGCATCTTCTACCAGGGCCTCCGCCTCCTGCAGAAACTGCGGCTGGGTGCTCTTGCGGGTGCTTGGGGGCGTCTCGAAGTCCAGCGTTTTCGCCGGGGATATGAGTGTCAGCATGGATTTCTGTCCGTAGGTGGCGTGCGCCGGATACACAGCTTTCGCCTGAATCTGCAGCCTATGATACCCTGCACCGGTTTGTTCAAAAAGACCAATAACAGATGCGTCTGCTCGCCCTTGTGGCCCAATTCATCGATCGGTTTACTGAAGCCTCGGGGCGCCTGCTTGCCTGGCTGGTGCTGGCCATGGCGCTGGTCACCACCGCCGTGGTGGTGCTGCGCTACGGCTTCAATTCCGGCTCGATCATGGCGCAGGAGGCGATCATGTACCTGCACGGCTGCCTGTTCATGCTGGGCGCCGCGTACACGCTGAAGCACGATGCCCACGTGCGTGTGGATATTTTCTACCGCCGTTTTTCCCCCCGCGGCAAAGCGTGGATCAACAGCGTTGGCTGCATCACCTGCCTGATGCCGCTGTGCGGGTTCATTCTGTTCTCCAGCTGGGACTACGTGGTGGCCTCCTGGGTAATCCGCGAGACATCCCCCGAACCCGGGGGTATTCCTGCGGTGTTCCTGCTGAAAACCCTGCTGCCGCTGCTCGCGCTCAACCTGTTTCTGCAGGCGCTCGCAGAAACCCTGCGCAACGCCCGGCTGCTGATCGGAGAGCCCGGCTAATGGACGGCACTATCGCGCTGTACCTGTTTGCCTGCATCTGCCTGTTGCTCATGCTCGGGTTTCCCGTGGCTTTCACCCTGGCCGGCACTTCGCTGGCTTTCGCCGCGGTCGGCGTGATTGCCGGTCACTTCGACCCGGCGTTTCTGGCCGCACTGCCGGCACGCATCTTCGGCACCATCAACAACGACACCCTGATCGCCGTGCCGCTGTTTATTCTGATGGGCGTTATCCTGGAAAAGTCACGCATTGCCGAGCAATTGCTGGGCACCATGTCGCGCAGTTTCGGGGCATTTCCCGGTGGCCTGGGCATCGCGGTGGTGCTGGTGGGCATGCTCCTCGCCGCCAGCACCGGCATCGTGGGCGCCACCGTGGTCACGATGGGGTTGCTCTCGTTGCCGAGCATGCTCAAGGGGGGCTATGTCCCCGCCCTGGCGGCCGGCACCATCTGCGCAACGGGCACACTGGGACAGATCATCCCGCCTTCCATCGCCCTCGTACTGCTCGGCGATGTGCTGTCCAATGCCTATCAGCAGGCGCAGCTGAACGTGGGTATTTTCAACCCGAAAACCGTTTCGGTCGGCGACCTGTTCGTCGGCGCATTGCTGCCGGGGCTGTTGCTGGTGGCGCTGTACCTCGCCTATATCATTGCGGTCGCTCACCTGAACCCACGCCGCGCGCCCAACGTCGAGACCGAGCCGGTATCGGCGGCGGAAATACTGGGTAGCCTGGCGCCACCGCTGCTGTTGATCAGCCTGGTGCTGGGGTCGATCCTGGCTGGCGCCGCCACCCCCACAGAGGCCGCCGGCGTCGGTGCGACCGGCGCACTGCTGCTTGCCTGGTACAAGCGCGAGATGCCCCTGCCACGGCTGCGGGAAGCCGTTATCGACAGTATGAAAGTGACCTGCATGGTGTTCATGATTCTGATCGGCGCCGCGGTGTTTTCACTGGTGTTTCGCGGTTTTGGCGGCGAAGATCTCATACACCACTGGTTTGACCGCATGCCCGGGGGCGTCTTCGGCGCCACGATGATCGTGATGCTGGTGATTTTCCTGCTGGGTTTCATCCTCGACTTTATCGAGATCACCTTCGTCGTCGTACCCATAGTCGGCCCGGTGCTGCTGATGATGGGGCTGGACCCGATCTGGCTGGGTATCATGATAGCCATCAACCTGCAGACGTCCTTCCTCACGCCCCCCTTCGGCTTCGCCCTGTTCTACCTGCGCGGCGTGGCCCCGGCCGCGCTGCACACCAGCGCTATCTACCGCGGGGTCATTCCTTTTATACTCATCCAGCTGCTGGTGCTGGCAGCCCTGTGGGTCTGGCCACCGCTGGCAACCTGGTTGCCGGCTGCGCTGAAATAGCATCGGCTGCGTATACCCTTCTTTCGCAAACGGATTCGGGCGACACATGAACGACATCGACGACACACCGGTACCCCAAGGCGAGCTGTCCATCCAGACCGTGGCCATGCCCAGGGACACCAACGCCAATGGCGACATTTTTGGCGGCTGGCTGCTGTCGCAGATGGACATGGCGGGTGCCATCACCGCCGGTGATGTTGCCGGCGGGCGGGTGGCCACCGTTGCCATCGAGGGCATGGCGTTCCTCACCCCGGTGCATGTGGGGGCGGTGGTGAGCTGCTATTGCGACGTCCTGGAAGTCGGGCGCAGCTCGGTGCGCATCGTGGTCGAAGTGTGGATCAATTCGAAGCACGACGGTGAACCGATCAAGGTGACCGAGGGAGAGTTCGTGTTCGTTGCAATTGACGAGAAGGGCCGCACACGCGCCATCAAGCGCTGATTATTCGCCCTCCAGCACGGCGTCCCGCGCATTGATGTAGGCCTGCTCCGATATGTGGTGGTAGGCTCTGACCCCCTCATAGAACGCCCTGAATGACGCATGGATCCGCGCGGCCAGGGGGTCACTCGCCACCAGCTCCTGCATGGTCTGCTCACTGGCCCGATACAGGGCCTGCATCACGTCGTCCGGCAGCTGCCGCAGCTGCACGCCGTGTTTCTCCACCAGTTCCCGAAGCGCCGCATTATTGCGCGCCGTGAACTCGTCCAGCATCATCTGGTTCGCGGCGCGGGCCGCAGCGGTCACGATAGCCTGCAGGTCTGGGGGCAGCGCCTCGTAGGCGTCCTTGTTGATAATCAGCTCCAGCATGGCGCCGGGCTCGTGCCAACCCGGATAGTAGTAGTACTTGGCCACCTCGTGCAGCCCCAGGGCCAGGTCGTTGTAGGGGCCGACCCACTCGGCTGCATCAATCACCCCGGTCTGCAACGACGTGTAGAGCTCGCCACCGGAAATACGGACTGACGTTCCACCGGCCGCGGTAAACACGTCACCGGCAAGGCCGGGGATGCGCATCTTCAGACCCTGCAGGTCTGCCAGGGAGTTGATCTCCTTGCGAAACCAGCCCGCCATCTGCACACCGGAATTGCCGCCGGCGAAGGGAATGATGTTGGCAGGGGCGTAGGCCTCCCGCCACAGTTCCAGGCCGCCGCCGAAGTGCAACCAGGCATTGATCTCCTGCGCCGTCATGCCGAAGGGAATGGCCGTGAAGAACACCGAAGACGGTATCTTGCCCTTCCAGTAATAGGCAGCGCCGTGACCGGCATCGGCCACGCCCTGGCTGACGGCATCGAACACTTCGAATGCCGGCACCATTTCGCCGGCGCCGTAGACGCGCGCGGTGAGGCGCCCGTTACTCATTTCACCCACCATGCGGGCGAAGTTCTCGGCGCCGGCGCCCAGGCCGGGAAAATTCTTCGGCCAGGTCGTGACGATTTTCCAGCTGTAGTGCGCCTGCTCGCCGCCGCTGCCGGCCTGGGTGCCGTCCCGCCCCGCGAGTGCGCTGACACCACCGGCGCGCTCCGCCGCCCACAGCCCCAATACCAGCACCAGCGCCGCCAGTAGCAACAGTATGATAGCGGGCGTAAAGCGTCGTTCGAGGCTGGGCTGTGGCATAGTGTTCTGCTTATCGTTGGAAAATCAGGTGCTTAGGGCACCGGAGCATAGCACTGCCGGGCGCGCGAACAAACCGGCAGTCACAGCGGCTGCAGCTTGGCGTACTGCACCACCAGCCACTTGCTGCCCTCGTCATCAAAATTGACCTGTACCCGCGCATTGCCGCCGCTCCCCTCGAAATTCAGTACCGTGCCCTCACCGAACACCGGGTGATGGACACGCTGACCCAGGCTCAAACCGGTGTCCGGCACGCTGGCCTGGGTGAGGCTGCTCACCGGCCGACTGATGCTGGTATGCAGGCGAACTTCCTGCAGCAACTCAACCGGAATCTCTCGAATGAAGCGCGACGGCGTGTTGTAGCTTTCGCTGCCGTGGATGCGCCGGGACTCGGCGTAGGTAATGACCAGCCGCTGCATGGCCCGGGTGATGCCCACGTAGGCCAGGCGGCGCTCCTCCTCCAGCCGACCCGGCTCCTCCAGAGACATGCGGTGGGGAAACAGGTTTTCCTCCATACCGGCCAGGAACACCAGCGGGAACTCGAGGCCCTTGGCGGAGTGCAGGGTCATCAACTGCACGCTGTCTTCAAAATCATCCGCCTGGGCATCACCGGCATCCAGTGCAGCACTGTCCAGAAACTGCTGCAGGGGTGAGAGCTCGTCGCCCTCGGGGGCAAACTGCTTCGCCGCGCTCACCAGCTCTTCCAGGTTTTCCACCCTGGCCTGTCCCTTCTCGCCTTTCTCGTTGCGGTGGAAGTCCGCCAGGCCCGAGCCCTCGATCACCTGTTCCGCCAGTTCATCCAGGGTGAGCTCATCCGTGCCGGAGTCCAGCTCGTTGATCAGCACCTGGAAGCCCTCCAGGGCGCTGAGGGCGCGCGGCGGCAGACGCTTCTCCGCACGCGCCACATCGATCGCCCGCCACATCGGTATGGCCTGTTCACGGGCGATTTCACGCACCGTTTCCAGCGTTTTACTGCCGATGCCGCGGGGGGGTGTATTGATTACACGCTCAAGCGCGGCGTCGTCTCCCCGGTTAGTAAGTAATCGCATATAGGCCAGGGCGTTGCGGATTTCCAGGCGCTCATAGAAGCGCTGGCCACCGTAAATACGGTACGGGATACCGCTGCGAATCAGGGCTTCTTCCAGCACCCTGGACTGCGCATTGGAGCGATACAGAATCGCTACCGAGGCCCGCTCACGGCCTTCGCTGATCCACGCCTCTGCCTGCTCGACGATGAAACGCGCCTCGTCCTGCTCATTGAAACCCGCGTACAGGGAAATGGGGTCGCCGGGCTCGCCATCCGTCCACAGCTCCTTTCCCAGCCGGCCCGCGTTGTGGGCAATGACGCCATTGGCGGCACGCAGGATGGTCTGTGTCGAACGGTAATTCTGCTCCAGTCGCACGGTATGCGTGTGGGCGAAATCGTCTCCGAAGCGCTGGATGTTCTCGATCTTCGCACCGCGCCAGCCGTAGATGGACTGGTCGTCGTCGCCCACCGCCACCACCGGGATGCGATCGCCTGCCAACACCCGCAGCCAGGCGTACTGGATAGTATTGGTGTCCTGGAACTCATCCACCAGAATCTGGCGGAAGCGCTCGCGATAATGGTTGAGCACCCCGGGATTGTGCAGCCACAGTTCATGCGCCCGCAGCAGCAGCTCGGGAAAGTCCACCAGACCGGCGCGCTCGCAGGCGGTCTCGTAGGCGCGATAGACCTGCAACATGGTCTGCCCGAACAGATCCCCGGCCGGAACATCCACATGCGCGGCGCGCAGCCCCTCGTCCTTCTGGGCATTGATGTACCACTGTGCCTGGCGCGGTGGCCAGCGAGACTCGTCCAGGTTGAGCTCCCGACAGACCCGCTTTACCAGTCGCAGCTGGTCGTCGCTGTCGAGTATCTGGAAGTTCTGTGGCAGGCGCGCCTCCTTCCAGTGCGCCTTGAGCAATCGGTGGGCCAGCCCATGGAAGGTGCCCACCCACATCCCGTGGGCGGGAATCCTGAAAATCTCCTCGATGCGCGAACGCATCTCGCGCGCGGCCTTGTTGGTGAAGGTCACCGCGAGTATCGACCAGGGTGACACGTCCTGCGCCCGGATCAACCAGGCGATGCGGTGCACCAGCACGCGGGTCTTGCCACTACCGGCCCCCGCCAGCACCAGCAGGTTGGGGCTTTCATCGGCGACGGCTTCCCGCTGGGCGGCGTTGAGGGGGGAGAGAATGTCAGATACGTCCATCGACCCATTCTACCCAAATTCGCCCGCGGGCGAACGATCGGATCGGGCGGATTGCGTTGCGAGTGGCGCGGCGAAGCGCAATGCGGACGGCGCTCTGGTACTATTCGCCGAGGCCACAGGGCACACCGGAGTGAACAGATGAACGACAACAGGCGCGATGATCCCAACCAGGAGGACTCCGCAGACCAGGACTGGACCCCCTGGATGGATGATGACGCCAGCGACGACGACCTGCCCAGCTTTTCTCACGACAGCGAGGAAGACGCCCCGCGCGCAGGACGCGACGAGGATGCAGGAGACGACTCACTGGACGCAGGGGTCGACTTCGACGATGAGGAACGCGGTGTGCCGCCGGTACCCCCGGTCCTGCCGGTCACCGGGCGGGCCCCAGCTCAGCAACCCCCGGCCAGCCGGCGCCCCGGCAGCGAGGCGCGGGACGACGCCAGCATCGACAGCGGTGATTATGACGACGGCTGGGAAGACGATGAGTTTGAGGAAGACGTGCGCTATGCCACGGAGCCCGCGCGCTTCACCGACACCTGGCCCATTGGCCTTATCGCGGTGGCGGCACTGGCCCTGGTGTTGCTGGCGGCCGGCGGCTACGGTGTGATGAAACAGCGCGCTGCAATGGAACAGCAGATTCGCGAACTGCAGGCACAGTTGGCGGTGGCTGCGAAACCCGATGACGTCAGCGATGCCCGCGCCAGCCTGGAGACACTGCAGAGCGAAAACCGCCAGCTGTCCGAGAGTCTGGCGAGCCTGCGCGATGAAAACCGCCAGCTCAGTGACACCCTGGCGGGCCTGGAGCAGCAGCTAACCGTCCAGCGCGCCGCCACGGCACGCGCCACACCGCCTGCGGCGAGCAAGCCAGCCAGCGCACCCGCGCCGGCGAAGCCGGCAGCTCCCGCCGCAAGCGGCGAATGGTTCGTCAACTTCGGCAGCTACAGTGAGCGCAGTGTGGCAGAACGCTGGTCCACCCGTCTCAAGCCGGGCGCGGGGAAAGTCACCGTGAGTAGCGCGCAACGCAATGGCGAAACCCTGTACCGGGTGCGGGTGGTGGGGTTGGCTTCCGACAGCAGCGCCCAGGCGGTCGCCCGACAGCTGGAACGGGAATACGACCTGCCGAAACTCTGGGTCGGCAAGGAATGAACCGGGTGCCATCTTGGCAGTCACACGCGGGACTGCTAAGGTTTGCCTACCATCCAATAAGGAGTACAAGCATGAACACTGCAAAATCCCTGCTGGCCCTGCTGGCACTGGGCAGTTCCATGGCCATGGCGGAATGTGTGCAACCGGAATCCCCCACACTGCCCGATGGCAGCTCTGCAACCATGGACGACATGATTGCCGGGCAGCAGGCGGTGAAAGCGTTCCAGGCCGCCAACCTCGAGTACATGGGCTGCCTGGAAACGCAGTTCACTGCAGCCAAGAAAACCATTGAGGAGGGCAAGGCGAGCGATGCCGAGGCACTCAAGGCCGCCTACGAAAAAGACGTGGAAGCCTACAATGAGGCGGTGTCCGCCGAAGAAGCCCTGGCGGGGCAGTTCAACACCGAAATTCGCGAGTTCCGCGCCGCCAATCCAGACTGATCCGCACCCGGGTGCTGCCCGCCGTCACACGGCAGCGCCCTCTTCCCCGCAAGCCTTACCCGGGCATTGACGCTGCATGCGCCATGAGTGCCTTCCGGAACAGAACCCGCAGCGACATGATGTTACTCACGCCACCGAAATTGGGCCGCGCGAGAAACGCAATGCTGCGATGAGGACCGGGCTCCTCCAGCGGAATCGCCGTGAGTTCCGAGCTGTCGGACAACAGCTGATCCAGCGCCATTTCCGGCACCAGTGTGGAGCCCATGTGGCCCGCCACCATTTGAATCAGCGTGTACAGGCTGGCGCCCTCCAGCGTTTCGTCCAGGCTTGAGGCCTGCAGATGACAGGCCGCCAGCGCGTGATCCCGCAGGCAGTGCCCGTCTTTCAACAGCATCAAACGTGCCTCCCGCAGGTCCGCGGCGCGCACCGGTGAGGGCAGTTGCTGGGGGTTGTCGCGGTGGGTGACGACCACCAGATTTTCATCCCAGAATGGAAACTCCAGCAAGCCTTCGTGCGCATAGGGCAGGGCGAGCACGGCCGTATCCAGTTCACCGCTGCGCACCTTGTCGACCAGCACATGGGACTGCTCCTCCGCAATGGTCAGACGAAAGTCCGGATATTCACGGCGCACCGCAGGCAGGACTTTCGGCAGCAGGTAGGGCCCGATGGTGGGAATGACCCCCATGGTCATGGGAAAACTCAGCGGCTCCCTGGCAACGGTGGCCAGCCGGTAGATATCGTCGATCTCCAGGGAAATCGCGGTGGCGCGCGCAAGAATCTGTTCACCCACCGGGGTCAGCAGTACCTTCTTGTTATCGCGCTCAAACAGCTGCACACCGAGCTGTGATTCCAGTTCGGCAATCGCCGTGCTCAGGGCGGACTGCGAGATGGCGCACTGCTCCGCCGCCTTTTTGAAATGCAGCGTGCGGGCAACGGCGAGCGCATAGCGAAGCTGCTTGAAGGAAATCATCGGCGCTGCATGTTCCTCGCGACTAGAACCACTCGGCCGGCATACTCAGCGCTTCATCATACTGCTGCAACAGGATCTGTGTCTCATGCTGATACTTTGGCAGTTCCCAGCGCGCAAAGAATCGCGCGGCCTGCAGCTTGCCGCGGTAAAAGTGCTCCTCTTCTGTTGCCAGGGCGCCTGAGCGCAAGCTGTCGGCGGCCGCCAGTGCCTGCTTCAGCCACATCCAGGCAGCGAATACCCGCCCGAAGAAATCAAGGTACACAGCGGCGTTAGCCAATGCGGCGGTCCGATCCCGGGCAATCTCGGGCAGCAGCGCCTCGGTGACACGGGTCAATGCGGCCACCGCATCCTGCAGCGTCGCCGTGACTTCGCCAACCACCGGATCCGCGTCCTGCGCACCAACCTCCAGGTCGGCCCTGATCGCCACCATCAGGCGATTGAACACGGCGCCACCCTCAGCGCCAACCTTGCGTCCCAGCAGGTCAATGGCCTGTATGCCCTCCGTGCCTTCATGTATCGGGTTCAGCCGGTTATCCCTGTAGTACTGCTCGACCAGATGGTCCCGGGTATAACCCGCCCCGCCGAGCACCTGTATGGCGAGGTCGTTGGCGGCCAGGCAATATTTCGAGGGCCAGGACTTGATCACCGGCGTGACCAGGTCCAGTAGCGACTCAGCGGCCTCGCGGTCAGCGGCAGTGCGTGCGGAGCGACTGTCTTCAAACAGCACGCTGGCGTAGAACGTCATCGCCAGAGAAGCCTCCGCATAGGCCTTCTGGGCCAGCAGCATGCGACGCACATCCGCGTGCTCGATAATCTCGACCTGGGCGCCGCGCGGCTGCGCCTTCGCGGGCCGCGCCGTCCGACCCTGTTTGCGCTGTTTCGCGTAGAGTAGCGAGTAGTTGTAGCCCTGGTAGCCCAGCGCCGTGGCAAACAGGCCCACCGCGATCCGCGCATCGTTCATCATCTGGAACATGTGTGCCAGGCCACGGTTCAGGTCACCCAGCAAGTAGGCGACTGCGCCGTCCTTTTCACCGAAATTCAGCACCGTTGAGGTCGCGTTGCGGAAGCCCATCTTGTGCAGCAGGCCGGCCAGCGCCACGTCGTTGCGCTCGCCCAGCGAGCCATCGGCATTCACCAGCACTTTGGGGCAGATAAACAGGGAGATACCTTCCCTGCCTGTTTCCGGGCACACGGTCTTCGCCAACACCATGTGGATAATATTTTCCGTCAGGTCGTGGTCACCGCCGGAGATATACATCTTCTGCCCGAACAGGCGATAGCTGCCATCCCCCGCCGGTTTCGCCCGCGTGGTAATATCCTGCAGTGAGGACCCCTGCGCCGGTTCGGTGAGGGCCATGGTGCCCGTGAACCGTCCGCAGCGCATATGCGCGAGATAAGCCGCTTTCTGGGCATCACTGCCGAAGGTTTCCAGCAGATCGGCGGCCGCGATACACAGCAGGCAGTAGCCGGCGGTGCCCGGATTGGCGGCGTAGAAATAGGCATTGGCCGCGCGCATCACGATATAGGGCAGCTGCATGCCGCCCTCCTCAAAGTCACAGGTGGCGGCAAAGAACCCCGCGTCGGCGAAAGCAGACCATGCCTGCCGGGTTTCCGCCACCGTGGTTACCGTCTTGCCATCGAACACCGGTTCCTGCGCGTCGCCCTTGGCGTAGTGGTTGAAAAAATATTTCTCCGCTACATTCCTCGCGGTTTGCAGGGTCATGTTGATGGTTTCCCGCGTGTGCTCGCGATAGCGCTCACGCGTCAGGACCTCTGCGGTATCGAATACCTGGAATAACAGGAACTCGATGTCGCGCTCATTCAGTAGAGGGACTTGCATAGTACATCCTTGAATTGAAGCTACAGACTGCTGTTACGTGCCGCGCAGCTCCCGCCGCAGAATCTTGCCCGTGGGCGTCATCGGCAGGCTGTCGGCATACTCGATAATGTGGGGCACCTCGTGCTTCGCCAGTTTCTTTCTCACCAGGTCCTGCAGTGAGGCGGTGAGTTCCTCCGAGGGCTGCACGCCTTCGGCGAGCACCACCACCGCCTTGATGAGTTCGGTGCGGCGCTCATCCGGCACACCGACCACCGCCACAATCTTTACCGCCGGCGAGGACAGCAGTACATCCTCGATTTCAGTGGGGCCGATGCGGTAACCCGAGCTGGTGATGACATCGTCGGAACGGCCGTGGAACCAGAAATAGCCGTCCGCATCGCGGCTGCCGATATCGCCGGTGACCATCCAGTCTCCGCGAAACTTGTTCGCGGTTGCAGCCGGGTCATCGAGATAGTGCAGGAACATGGCCGGGTGAGGCCGCTGAATCGCAATCTCACCGCGCTCCCCGTCGGGCACTTCGTTGCCCTGTTCATCCACAATGGCGCACACCGCTCCGGGTGTCGGCTTGCCGAGAGAGCCGTGGCGCACCGGCATCAGTTTCGGATTGCTGCCTATCATGCCGTTGCACTCGGACTGCCCGAAGCCCTCATTGATCGTCAGGTTGAAGTGTTCATCAGCCCAGTGCGCAAGCTCGGCGCCAACCGCTTCACCTCCGGACAGCACAACGCGCAACTGCACCTGGTCGGTTTCGACACGGGCACTGGCTTCACGCATCAGCTTGAGCATGGTGGGCGTGAGCAGCGACACGGTGACCTTGTGTTCCGAGAGAATGCGGAAGGCCTCCACCGGATCGAACCCCTTCATGCTGGTGGATACGATCCTGCAGCCGTGGAAGGTGCCCACCAGGAAGATATCGGCGAAGCCGGCGACCCAGGCCCAGTCTGCCTGGGACCACAACACATCCCCGGGCTGGGGGTAATAGTCGAACAGGTACTCGAATATGGACACGTTGCCGAGCACCGCGCGGTGTGGCATCACCACCCCTTTGGGCAGGCCTGTGGTGCCCGAGGTGTAGTTGATCCAGGCCGGCTCCTCCGCGCGCGTAGCCACATTCACCCACTGGTCCGACAGCTCGCGTGTGGCAGCGTAGAATTCCAGCGGCGCGGCGGCCTCCACCTCACCCACCACCAGAATGTGTTCCAGGGTCGGGCAGTCGTCAAAAATACCCTCGATTTTGGCGTAGTTTTCCGCATCCACAATGCACAAGCGCGAGCGACTGCCATTGATACGGTGTTTCAGGGCCTCCTCACCAAACAGCACCGACGCCAGGCAGGACACAATACCCGACTTGAAGCAGGCGATGTGCGATATCGCGCATTCAGGGCGCTGCGGCAGACAGACCGTGATCCGGTCCCCGCGCACGATCCCCAGGGACGCAAACAGGTTCGCCAATCGGTTGGCGTGCTGTTGCAGGCTGCGGTAGGTCACCTGTCGCACCTGCCGGTCGGCATCCTCGAATGTGATGGCGACGCGCTGCTCGTCCGCGGCCCAGCGGTCGCAGATCGCATCCGCGATATTGAACATGTCCGGTATCGACCAGGAGAACTGTTCGCAGAGCTCGTCGTAGGTGCTGCATACCGGCAGACTGCCGTTCTTTGCGTGGCTCATAATACCCCCTCAGCTGTACAGGCGCGCGCGTTTGGCAAACGCTTCCCGCACACCCTCTTCTTCCAGGGTTTTGAAGAAGTCGGTGTAGCTGCGGTTCTGGTGATAAATGGCGTCGATGTCGGCACCGGTGCGTATGGATTGCTGCATACCCATATTTTCGAACCAGGTGTTGGAGATGCTCTTCAGGAGAATCGAATTGTCCGAGGGTGCCTTGGCAATCTTCGCGGCAACCGCCTGCACACGCGCTTCCAGCTCGTCGTGGGGCACCACTTCATTGACCAGCCCGATGCTCAGCGCTTCCTGCGCGTCGATCAGCTTGGAGGTCAGCAGCAGCTCCTTGGTCTTGCGCAGGCCAATGAGGATGGGCCAGAACATGATCGAAGGCGGAATGCCCAGGTCACAGGCGGCCGGGTGACCAAACCGCGCCCGTTCGCTGACGATGGCAAGGTCACAGACCGCGAGCAGTTCGCCGGCCCCCGACAGGCAGTCGCCCTGCACCTGCGCCACAATGGGCTTCGGGTAGCGCCAGATCCGCATCCAGTAATCCACCAGATCGTGAATATCGCGGCGATCGGCCTGGATATCGATGTTCTCGGTGTGCCCCGGGTACTGGGATGTGACCCAGTGTTCACTGCCTAGCTCGTAACCCGAGGAAAAGGCCCGGCCCTTTGAGCGGATCACAATCACCGAGACGGCCGGGTCGGAGCGCACGGAATTGAGCGCGTACTCCAGTTCCTCCAGCACCTGTGAGGACAGGGCGTTCAGGTTCTTTTCCCGGTTCAGCGTGATCGTGAATATCTTGTCCGAGGTCTCGGTCAGCAGGGTTTCCAGGGTCTTCATTACGCAGCTCCCGTTCAGGCTAATTAACAGTTGTTAGTTGGCCCGATACATTACCTGCGAGACGCCCGGAAGACCAGCCTTGCCGGCTCTGGAATGGCGCCGGAACGTTCCCCGCTACGGGATGTGACGGTCTCTCAGGCAAATGATCCACAGCTGCGCAATGAGGATGAACATCGCCGCCGCCGACAGCAGAAACGCATCCAGATAGAACGGCTCGTACCAGCTGAACTCGCCCTTGTGGATTCTCACCCAGCCACGGAAATGCTGCATCATTGCCACACCGGCACCAAAAAACCCGATGACCGAGGCAACATACTTGACGATGAAATGGCTGGAAGCCAACAGCATAAGAACGCCGAGCAGGCCAATCACGGTACGCTGCACCTGGCAGAACGGGCAGGCGTAAACCACATCCAGCCAGTCCATGGCCCAGGCACCCAGGCTGACGAGAATGGCGATAACGCCGAGTATGCGAATATTCTTCTGATAAAAGTCGTAGTGAAACATGCCAAGCCCTCCTGCAGAGGGCGCAGTGTAGCCCGCCGCGGGCGCAGGAGTACAACCCGGGCTGCGGGAACCGCGTGTTCCCCGGGCGATTGCATGTGTTAGAAAAGCAGGATCACACTCCACAGCAGGCCCACCGCGATACCGCAGATCAACACAGCCGCGGATCCCATATCCTTCGCTGCCCCACTCAAGGGGTGATACTCCAGACCAATGCGATCAACTACCGCTTCGATCGCGGAATTCAGAAGCTCCACAACGATCCACAACAACAGGCTGGCAAGCAACAGACCGGCCTCCAGCACGGAGACCTGCGACAAAAAAACAATGACCGCACCTACACAGAGCACCACACACTCCTGACGTATCGCAACCTCATGCCGAAAGGCATGGCGCAGCCCTCGAAAGGAATGCTCAAATGCCTTCAGCACTCTTGCGATGCCCGTTCGCGGTAGCGTTTCGGGATTATAGTCCGACATTTCGCAACTCCGGCAGCCAGGGCGCTAGCGCGACCGCTCGACGGTGGGTGGGTAGAGTCCGCGTCGGTACGCGAGGCTGCCCCAGAGGGCGTGCGCCAGGGCTTCACGCTCCAGTGCGGTGTTGGCAATTGGCTGCCCAAAGGTGAACCCCTCTCGCTGGAAGCGAAAGGTTTGCGGTGCCTTATCGGGTTGCAGGACCACCACCTGATCGCCGCGCCAATAAGCCTGGTTGTCACCGTACTGCATGATTGCGCGTCCTTCATAAGCGGGCGGCAACTGTGTGATATCCCGGCCCACCATCGGGTGCTCCGCCGCAATGCCCAGCAGGGAGAGCAGCGTGGGCGGCAGGTCAAGCTGGCTCAGCACTCTTGCATCACGCTGCACTGGAATGTCCTTCCCAATCAGCAAACCGGGAATTCTGAAGTGCTCCACCGGCACCAGCTGTCTGCCGAAAACCCGGTCGTCGTGGTCAGCCACCACCAGGAACAGGGTGTCATCCCAGTAGTCGCTCGCACGTGCGAGGGCAAAGAATTCGCCGAGGGCGTGATCGGCATAGCGGATCGCATTGCGCTTGGTGTTTGGCGGTTGCTCCACAGGAGTTATGGCGTTCAGCGGATAATCATAGGGCGTGTGATTGGACGAGCTGAACACCAGGCTGAAAAAGGGCTCACCGGTTGCGTGCAGACGGCTGAATTCCTCGTGCGCCTTGCGCAGCAGGTCGCCATCAGACACTCCCCAGGAACCCATGAATTCCGGGTTAGCGTAGTGCCGCCGGTCCACCACGCGCTCAAAGCCGTTGCCGAGAAAGAAACTCGCCATATTATCGAAATGGCCCTCACCACCGTAGATGAATGAGGTGTCGTAACCGCGCTCGCGCAACAGCGACGCCAGCGTGAGGAAACCCTGCTGTGACCGTGGCAATTTCACCACGCTGCGCGCCGGGGTTGGCACAAACCCGGTCACCACAGCCTCAATGCCACGGACGGAGCGTGTACCCGTGGCGTACAATTCCTCCAGCAACCAGCCCTGCGCTGCCAGCGCGTCGAACGCCGGCGTCAGGTTGTCGCCGCCCAGGGTGCCGACGTACTGCGCACCCAGACTCTCCTCCAGCACAATGACCAGATTGTGCAGGCGCGGTGCGGTCGCCGACGGTGTTTGCAGATGCCAGGTGGGGTATTCGGAAGAGAGAAATTGCGCATCAGGCAGGCCCATGGCCCGGCGCACCTCGGCAAACACCACCGCATCCGGCAGCGGCGGGTACAGCCTGGACGCATCCACCTCATTGCGCATGGCGCGTACGGCATAGGCCACGGAATACAGCGAATTCAGGGTGAGGTCGTTCAGCAGAGCATCACTGCTGAACGCGGTGAATCCGGGATTGATCGGCCGGTGCCGCAGCGTGCCACGCGCACCGAGTACCAGCAGCGGCAACAACAGTACCAACACCAGCACCCTGAGCCACCAGGTCGAAGCCACGGCGGAGGCCGGCGCAGCGCGGGTTAGTGCGCGCAGGGACAGCCACGGTGCCAGCACCAGCACGGCCAGTCCACAGAGCGTTTCCAGCAAGAACCCACCGAGCAACATCCCGAACACCTCCTGCGGGTACTGGAGGTACTCAACAAACAACCGGTTCGGGCGCAGATCGTACTGGGCTATGAACCCGGGCGTGACCGCTTCCATGAAGGCCAGCAGCGTAAAACCGAGGGCGAGCCAGACAGCAGCGCACATCGCCCGAACGCGCAGGGGCAGGATCAGCAGCATCAGCAGCGCGGGTATCATCCAGTAGCAGAGCATCACGAGATCTATACGCAGGCCGAACCCGAAGACCTTCAGTACACCGGCAGTGCCGTCGAAACGGTCGATCTGCCACAGCACAAGGCCTGCGCGACTGATGGTGGTGAGCAGCAGGCCAGCGAAAAGAAACAGCCACAAAGGCCGTAACAGGCGCTCAACCAGTGTGGGAAGGGCAATGGACATGGCAACAATACTCGGGTGTTGAACGCGACGACGTGGACGCTCAGCCCTTGTGGGCTGCAGCGCCTTCGTGGGGCGCCACGTCGAGAGAGTCATGCGCCAGCAGCCCTGGCACCCGACAGGGACGAAGCATGTCCTGCTGTGGGCGGTAGAGGCTGGTTTCTACCTGCATGAGGCCAAGGACGGCATCAAACACGTTGTCATGGGATAGCGTGTCCTGCTCAGCGCTGCGCGCCACGCAGCGCGCGTCGTAGCCCGGCGATGCCGCAAATTCGGGCGACATCCACAGCAGCATGGGAATATGGGTCTGTTCCTGCGGTGCCAGGGCATAGGGCATGCCGTGCAGGTAGAGGCCGTTTTCGCCCAGGGATTCACCGTGATCCGACACGTACAGCAAGCCTGTCTGCCACTGGGTCTGCTCGCCCAGCAATGCAATGACACGGCTCATGACATAGTCGTCGTAGTACAGGGTGTTGTCGTAGCTGTTGACGATCTGCAGGTCTGAACAGTTCTGTATGTCACTGCGCGGACAGTCGGGCGTGAAGCGCCGGAACGCGTCCGGGTAACGCTGGTTGTAGGTTGGCCCATGGCTGCCAGCCAGGTGCAGCACCACCAGTGCATCCTCGTCGCCCAGTGCCGCCAGTTGCGCCTTGAGGCCGTCGAGCAATACTTCGTCGCGGCAGTATTCCCCCTCACAGAACGGCACGCCGGGGCTGGGCTCAAAGGCCCGGGTTGGCACCCGGGCACAGACGCCCTTGCAACCACCGTCGTTTTCCAGCCAGCGTACGGCGACCCCGGCGTGCTGAATCACGTCGAGCAGATTGTCCTGGGTCTTCGCCACTCCGGGGTCGTAATCCGTGCGGTCGAGTCGTGAAAACAGGCAGGGCACGGACACCGCGGTGGCCGTACCACAGGACGACACGTGCCTGAAGGAGACCAGGCCCAGATCACGGGTGAACTGATTGGTGGGCCGCGGATAACCATTCAGCTCAAAGTTGCGTGCGCGCGCCGTTTCTCCCAGCACGAGCACCAACAGGCGTTTTTCTCGCGCCGGGTGCGCGTCTTCGATGGTGGCATCCTCACCCATCGCCTGATGTGGTCGGGGTGGAGCGAGGTAAGTGCGACTGACAAACTTGCCAGCACTGTACAGGTAGTGTGTGGGGATGATCAGCTTGTTCAGTTCGTGGTTGTTGCGTCCCAGCGAGGCGTAATCCTTGTAGTACAGCGCAGCAATACCGACGATCACCAATAGCGCCATCGACATGGTCACCAGCTTTTGCACCACCTCGCGCACCGGGCTGCGGCTGCGCAGCGGCATGGCGATGAGCAAGCCCGCGGGCACTACTCCGGTGAGCAGCCACCACAGGGCAAGGTTGCGATTGAGATAGGCGTGTACTTCACCCGGATTGGTTTCCACCAGATTGCGGATCATGTCCATATCGAACACGGTGCCGTAGTAGTACATCGCGTAGCTGACCAGCGAGGACGCGAGCAAGATGAAGACGGCAAACGGCTTTGCGAGATAGCGAAAGGTCCACACGCTGAACAGCAGGTAGAACACCGAACCGAAGAACAGCGGCAGCGAGAGCACCATACCCAGGCTCAAACCCTCCGTATGCTGCAGAATCGTGGCCAGACGCGCCGTCAGCGGGATGTTGATAACCAGCACGAAGTAGGTGGCAAGCAGCAGCGTAAACCGGCTCATTCCCAGAGGTTTCAATGTCATGCGTAGGCTCCTTGACCTGCGATCTGCTGCTGGACAGACGCAGCGAGCATCACGGTAATGGCAGGAGACTAGGGGGTGGGAGGTGACAAAAAAGTCACAGCAGCAAAACTGCGCTGCGGGTAAACGTTAAGACACCGTCACGGTGAACGTAGTGCCCCGTGGCTGGTTGGGTTGCACACTGATCTGCCAGCCCTGGTGGTCGCAGATGCGTTTGGAAATGGACAGCCCCAGGCCATAGCGTGACCCCGGACCCTGCGGAGAGCGTACACCGCGTTCAAAAATGTGCGCCGCAACGGCGGGGTCGATACCGCTGCCGGTGTCGCGCACGGCAACCGAGTGCCCGCCCACTTCGAGGGTGATGGCGCCCTGCGCGGTGTGATTGAGGGCGTTATGCAGCAGGTTATTGAGCACGGCGCCGATAAGAAACTGCGGCACGCGGACGGTTGCCCGCTCACATTGCTGATCACAGACTAGCGCAATACCTTTTTCCTCCGCGCGCCCACGCCAGAGCACCAGTGCCTCCTGGGCAGCTTCGGCCAGCGTGCAACTCGCCTCACGCAGGCATTCCTCTGGATCGCGCGCAAGCTGCAGATACAGCGCAATCTGCTGCTGCATATCATTGATCGCCCGCTGGATACGCGCCGCCACTTTCTGCTGTGCGGGGTCTTTCCCGGTGATCTCCTGCAGCAGGTCGCTGGCGGCTTGAATCGACATCATCGGCGTGCGCAGCTCATGGCTGACGTCCCCCGTAAACTGCCGCTCCCGCTCCAGCAGATCCGCCACACGGTCGGCATAGCCCTGCACAGCGCGGGCCAGGGCGCCTACTTCGTCGTTCGGATAGGCCTCCGGCCGGAAAGCCGCCAGACCGCCCTCGGGTGTGGGGTCGTCTTTCACTGCGGCGGCCAGCGTCATTACGGGGAGCAAGACCTGCGTGGCAATATAGCGAGACAGCAGGTAGCCAAGCCCGGATATCAGCAGGAAACCGACAACAATACCCGCAATGGCCAGTACTTCGTAGCGCTCGAACTCGCTCTGGTCCTGCGCCAGCACATACACCCAGGGTGCCTCATGACGCACTATCAGGCTGTAGGCGTGCGAGCCACCGAGCACCTCGAAATTCCCCTCCGGATAGTTGTGGAATGCCTCGGGCAATAATGGGTGATCAGTGCCCGGCAGCTTGTAGAACGTGCTGTCACCGTGCGGCACACTGATCGGGGTTTGCACGGCCTGGTGCTGGACGATATCGCTGTTCAGGTCACCCACCAGATGGTTGTAGAACAGCGTGCGTTCGAACCAGAACACCAGCAGGACCATGCATACCCCGCAGAGCGCGGTGAGCGAGACGATGAGCGCCATGACACTCCACTGCAGGCGCGCGCGAATGGAATAGCGAAATCTACTGGGCATCGGTGACCAGTGTGTAACCGGTGCCCGCCACATTGCGGATCATGGGGCTGTCAAAAGGCCCGTCTACGGCCTGGCGCAGGCGGTAGATATGCGACTTCAACGCGGCACTGTCCGGTGGCTCATCGCCCCACAAGGCATGATTCAGGTCTTCGTGTGACACGACATCGGGCCATTGCTTCATCAGCAGCTCGAGCAAGGCGAAACCCTTGCGATCCAGCTTGATCGGTTGCGCGCTGCGGTGAACCTGCCGCGATGCAGTGTCCAGTGACAGCTCGCCCACCCGCAACACCCGTTCGAAATTGCGCTGGGAACGTTTCAGCACGGCCTTGATGCGCTGGTGCAGCTCGGGGAGGGCAAAGGGTTTTACCAGGTAGTCATCGGCACCGGCCTCAAAACCCAGAAGCCGGTCTTCCACGGCGTCGCGCGCGGTCAACATAATCACAGGCAGCGGGTTGCGGTCACGCTCACGCAGCTCTTTGCACAAGGTAAAACCGTCCATTCCCGGCAGGCCAATATCCAACACCACCAGGTCATACGGGTGCGCCTGGATGAGCGCGCGAGCGGCCTGGCCATTTTCAATGGCATCAACCTCAAAACCCTTGATTTCCAGGTAGTCAACGACGCTGGCGAGGATGTCGCGGTTGTCTTCGACAATCAGGAGCCGGTCGGCCATGCATGCCTCTCAGTGGAGCAAACGTGTCTGCAGCGTTGCTGAAACACGGGACAAGGTCAAGCCGCCGCTCGCGCCCGGTCTGGCGTGCGCGGTCTACTCCACCGTCACCGACTTCGCCAGATTCCGCGGTTTGTCCACATCGGTGCCCTTCTGCACGGCCACATGGTAGGCCAGCAGCTGCAGGGCGACGGTGTACACGATGGGCTTCAGCACCTCCGGGCAACTCGGCAGCGCGATCACATGCACCCGGGGCTCCTCGGCAAAGTGTGCTGCATTGTCGGCGAAGACATACAGCTCTGCGCCCCGAGAGCGCACTTCTTCCAGGTTGGACTTGAGCTTTTCCATCAGGGCATCGCCCGGCGCCACGGCAATCACCGGCATGTCGGCGTCCACCAGCGCCAGGGGGCCGTGCTTGAGCTCTCCAGCCGGGTAGGCTTCCGCGTGTATGTAGGAGATTTCCTTGAGCTTCAGCGCGCCCTCCAGGGCAATCGGGTACTGGATGCCGCGGCCCAGGAACAGCGCGTGGTGCTTCATGATCAGGGCCGTTGCCATGTGCTTGATGACCGGGTCCAGGCGCAGGGTTTGCTCCACATAATCGGGCAGCTTGTGCAGCGCGGACACCAGCTCGCTGGCCGCTTCCGCGGGCAGGCCATGGCGCTTGCCCAGCACCAGCGTCAACATCAGGAAGGCCGCCAGCTGTGTGGTGAAGGCCTTGGTGGACGCCACGCCGATTTCTGCGCCGGCGCGGGTGAGAAACACCAGGTCGGATTCACGCACCAAGGAACTGTGGTCCACATTGGCGATGACCAGGCTCCCGAGATAGGCATCTTCCGTGGCGTCGCGCAGGGCGGCGAGGGTATCCGCCGTTTCGCCGGACTGCGACACGGTCACCAGCAGGGTGCCCGGCAGGGGAACCCGCTTGCGGTAGCGGAACTCGGAGGCCACCTCCACGGTACAGGGAAGCCCGGCGAGCTCTTCCAGCCAGTAGCGGGCAACCATCCCCGCATGGTAGCTGGTACCACAGGCAACAATCTGCACGGCACGCACCTGGTCGAACAGTGCCGCTGCATCCGCCCCGAAAACGCTGTCGTCGATGTCGCGGGTACCCGCCACGGGAATGGTGTTGGCCAGTGCACGCGGTTGCTCATGGATTTCCTTGAGCATGTAGTGCTCGTAGTCACCCAGCCCGGTGCTTTCTTCCAGCGCGGAGATCTGCGTCATGCGGCGCTCGACCGGTTCCCCCGCTGAAGTAAAGATCTGTAGCGAGGTTGGCGTGATGCGCACCACGTCGCCTTCCTCGAGGTAGACGAAGCGGTCGGTCACCTGGCGCAGGGCCAGCTGGTCGGACGCCAGGAAGTACTCACCGATCCCCACGCCCACCACCAGCGGGCTGCCCTCCCGTGTACCCACCACTTCATCCGGGTGTTGCGTGTCCACAGCGGCGAGCGCATAGGCACCCTGCAGCCGCGGTACCACCGCGTGAAAGGCCTCCAGCAAGGTGCTGCCCTGGCTGAGCTGCTGGTGCAGGAGATGGACTATCACTTCGGTGTCGGTACCCGACTGGAAACTGTAGCCCTGCGCCTGCAGTTCCTTGCGCAGGGCTTCGTGGTTCTCGATGATGCCGTTGTGCACCACCGCCACACGCTCCCCGGAAATATGCGGGTGCGCGTTGGCCGCCGAGGGAACCCCGTGCGTTGCCCAGCGCGTGTGGGCGATGCCGACGCAGCCGTACTTCGGGTCCATGGCCTGGGCCTGCTCGAGCTCGGCCACCTTGCCCTGGCGCTTGTGCAGCAACAGATTGTGCTCGTTGTCCACCAACGCCATGCCGGCTGAATCGTAGCCGCGGTACTCCAGCCGCCGCAGCCCCTCGAGCAAGATCTCCGACACTTCACGCCGCGCCGCCGCCGCTACTATTCCACACATGATTCAGTCCTTGTTCACTTTGCCGGGCCGTTTCCAGCCGGAAATATTCCGCTGTTTGCCGCGTGCCACCGCCAGCTCAGCCTCGGGCACCGCGCGGGTAATGGTCGAGCCCGCGGCCACAAAGCCACCGGACCCAATCTCCACAGGTGCTACCAGTGTCGCGTTGGAACCGACAAAGGCGCCATCCCCGATCCGGGTAATATGCTTGTTGACGCCATCGTAATTGCAGGTGATGGTGCCCGCACCGATGTTGGCGCCCTCACCCATCTCACAATCGCCAATATAGGAGAGGTGGTTCACCTTGCTGCCGGCGCCGATGCGCGCTTTCTTGGTTTCCACGAAGTTGCCGACGCGTGCACCCTGCGCCAGCGCGGTGCCCGGGCGCAACCTTGCGTAGGGGCCGACAGTGCAGTCGTCTGCAACCGTGGCTTTTTCCAGATGGCTCATGGCGCGTACTTCGGTGCCGGCCCCGATGCGGCTTGCGGTAATCACGCAGTTGGGGCCGATGTGTACACCGTCCTCCAGAATCACCTCACCGGCAAACACACAGTTCACATCAATAAAGACGTCTCGCCCACAGCGCAGGTTACCGCGGATGTCGATGCGCGCGGGGTCTGCGAGACGCACACCCGCTGTCATCAACGCTTCGGCACGTTGTCGCTGCAGCTCGCGCTCCAGGCGGCTCAGCTGCAGCTGATCGTTGACGCCGAGCACCGCCAGCGGATCGGCGACGGTCGCCGTGCGCACTGCGATGCCCTCTGCAACCGACAGTGACAGCACATCGGGCAGGTAGTATTCCCGTTGCTGGTTGCTGTTACCGACCTGCGGCAGAAAACGCCTGAAGAGGCTCGCCGGTGCGGCCAGGATGCCCGTGTTGACTTCCTGCACTGCGAGCTCGTCGGTGGCGGCATCCTTGTGCTCGACCACGGCACGGAACACACTGTGGCCATCGCGCAGGACACGGCCGTAGCCTGTCGGGTCATCCAGCACCGCGGTCAGCAGCGCGGGAGCGTCCTGCGCGGCCTCCACCAGCGTCTGCAAGACGTCGGGCGCCACCAGCGGCACATCGCCGTACAACACCAGCACCGTGCTCTCATCGCGCACCCCCGGCAAGGCCTGGAGCACCGCGTGCCCGGTACCGAGCTGCTCGGCCTGCTCCACCCAGCGCAAGCCACTGCCGTCCATCGCCGCGCGGACTGCGTCCGCGCCGTGCCCGACTACCACGTGGATTGCGCTGGGCTCGAGGCTGCGCGCGGCGTCCACCACGTGCTGCAACAGCGGCTTGCCCCCCAACGGGTGCAGGACTTTCGGCGTACTGGAGCGCATGCGCGACCCCTGGCCGGCAGCCAGAATGATTACTTCCAGAGTCATAGCGAAATCCCTTTGTTATTGCCGGCGCAAGCAACGTCGGGCGCGGCTGCGCTGTACTGTCAGACAGCTAGCATGTTAACGCGGGGGAAAATGGAAACAACCGGATTGTTCAGGCAGTGGTAAAAAGTGTGACGTGGAACAAAAAGGCCCTGGTGAACAGGGCCCTGGAAGGTGGTTCAGCCGCGCCCGGCGCGGTTACGCATCTTGCGCAGTACGGCCAGCTGGGCGGCGGCTTCCGCAAGCTGCGCGGATGCGCGGCCGTAGTCGAAATCGCCCGACTGGTTGGTGAGGGTGTGCAGGGCTTCGCGACGCGCTTCCTCGGCGGCAGCCTCGTCGACATCGCCGGCACGCAGGGCCGTATCTGCGAGGATGGACACCACGCCCGGCTGCACTTCAATGAAGCCGCCGGAAACGTAATACACTTCCTCGTCACCGCCCTGCTTGACGATGCGGATCGGCCCGGGGATCAGCGAGGACAGCAGCGGCGCGTGGCCGTAGGTCACGCCCATCTCACCCAGCTCGGCGGTCGCCACCAGCATTTCCACCAGCCCGGAGAAAATTTCTTCCTCCGCGCTGACGATGTCGCAGTGAATTGTCATTGCCATCTCCAGCCCCTCGTTCGCAAACCTTACAGCTTGTTCGCTTTCTCAATCGCTTCGTCGATGCTGCCGACCATGTAGAAGGCCTGCTCGGGCAGGTGGTCGTACTCACCCGCCAGAATCCCCTTGAAGCCCGCAATGGTGTCCTTCAGGGAAACGTATTTGCCGGGTGCACCGGTAAACACTTCCGCGACGTGGAAGGGCTGGGACAGGAAGCGCTCGATTTTCCGCGCGCGGGCAACCGTCTGCTTGTCTTCTTCAGACAGCTCGTCCATACCGAGGATGGCGATGATGTCTTTCAGCTCCTTGTAGCGCTGCAGCACCGTCTGCACGCCCCGAGCCACGTCGTAGTGCTCCTGACCGATCACCAGCGGGTCGAGCTGGCGGCTGGTGGAGTCCAGCGGGTCAACCGCCGGGTAAATACCCTTGGCGGCGATATCCCGTGACAATACCACGGTGGAGTCAAGGTGGGCGAAGGTGGTCGCCGGTGACGGGTCGGTCAGGTCGTCCGCAGGCACGTAAACCGCCTGGATTGAGGTAATAGAGCCGGTCTTGGTGGAGGTGATGCGCTCCTGCAACACGCCCATTTCCTCGGCCAGCGTGGGCTGGTAACCCACCGCAGAGGGCATACGGCCAAGCAGTGCCGACACCTCGGTTCCCGCCAGTGTGTAGCGGTAGATGTTGTCGACGAACAGCAGTACGTCACGCCCTTCGTCACGGAATTTTTCCGCCATGGTCAGGCCGGTCAGGGCCACACGCAGACGGTTGCCGGGCGGCTCATTCATCTGGCCGTAGACCATCGCCACCTTGGACTTGGGGAAGTCCTTGACGTTGACCACGCCCGCTTCCTGCATTTCGTGGTAGAAGTCGTTACCTTCCCGGGTACGTTCACCCACACCGGCAAACACGGACAGGCCGGAGTGTTCGGTAGCGATGTTGTTAATCAGCTCCATCATGTTCACGGTCTTGCCCACGCCGGCGCCGCCGAACAGGCCAACCTTGCCGCCTTTCGCGAAGGGGCAGACCAGGTCGATTACCTTGATCCCGGTTTCGAGGAGTTCCTCTGAGGCCGCCAGCTCATCGTAGGCAGGCGCTTTGCGGTGGATGGAGGCGCGCTCCTGTTCACCGATGGGGCCGCATTCGTCGATCGGGTTGCCGAGCACGTCCATGATCCGGCCGAGCGTTTCTACGCCAACCGGCACGGCGATGGGGCCACCGGTGTTTTCCACCGCCAGATCGCGGCTCACACCTTCGGAGGAGCCCATGGCAATGGTGCGCACAACGCCATCGCCCAGCTGCTGCTGGACTTCCAGGGTCAGGCCTTTTTCGGTAACCAACAGTGCATCGTAGACCTTGGGTACGTCTTCACGTGGAAACTCCACGTCGATGACGGCACCGATAATTTGTACGATTCGTCCGCTGCTCATGTCCGGATCCTCTGCATCAAAGTTCAATTCTGGGTGGCAGCGCAGGAACAGCCCGGCGCTACCGAATAGGTTAGGTCCTAGCCGATTGCCGCCGCACCGCTGACGATTTCCGACAGCTCCTGCGTAATCGCCGCCTGTCGTGCCTTGTTGTAGATCAACTGCAGGTCATCGATCAGTTCACCGGCGTTGTCAGTCGCGTTCTTCATGGCCAGCATCCGCGCGGCCTGCTCGCAGGCACCGTTTTCCACCACCGCCTGGTACACCTGCGATTCGATATAGCGCGTCAACAGGCTTTCCAGCAGCTGCATCGCATCGGGCTCGTAGATATAGTCCCAGTGGTGCTTCATTTCTGCGCTGTCTTCCGCCAGCAGGGGCAGCAACTGCTCAACACTGGGGCTCTGGGTCATGGTGTTGACGAACTCGTTGCTGACCAGGAACAGGCGATCGATCTGCCCTTCCTCGTAGGCGTCCAGCATGGTCTTCACACTGCCGATGAGGTCGCCCAGAGTAGGTTCCTCACCGATATCACGCACAGCCGCCTTGACGTTACCGCCGTAGCTTTTGAAGAACGCCGCCGCCTTGGCACCGATCAGGCACAGGTCGATGCCCACGCCCTGGTCCGCCCAGCCTTTCATGGCCTTGACGGTGGCTTTGAACAGGTTGATGTTCAAACCGCCACACAGGCCGCGATCGGTTGACACCACCACAAAACCCACGCGCTTGACCTCGCGCTCGATCATGTAGGCGTGCCGGTACTCCGGCGCGGAGTTGGCAATATGCCCGACCACCGCGCGCATACGACGCGCATAGGGCTTGCCCAGGGCCATACGCTCCTGGGCTTTGCGCATTTTGCTCGCCGCGACCATTTCCATGGCGCTGGTGATCTTCTGCGTACTCCGGATACTGTGGATCTTTGTCCGGATTTCTTTTCCGACTGCCATCTGCTGTCCTCGGGGTTACCAGGTTTGCGTGGCCTTGAACTTTTCGATCGCCGCCTTGAAGGCAGACTCGATCTCGTCGTTGTAATCGCCGGTTTCGACAATCTTCTTCATCAGGTCGCCGTACTCGCTGTGCATGAAGGACAGCAGAGACGCTTCGAAGTCGCGAATCTTGTTCACTTCAACACTGCGCAGGTGACCCTCGTTGGCAGCGTAAAGCACGATACCCATGTCGGCGATGGAGCGCGGCGCGTATTGTCCCTGCTTCATCAGCTCGGTGACCCGCTCACCCTGGTCCAGCTGGGCCTTGGTGGCCTCGTCGAGGTCCGATGCAAACTGGGAGAAGGCCGCGAGTTCGCGGTACTGGGCCAGTGCGGTACGGATACCCCCGGACAGCTTCTTGATGATCTTGGTTTGCGCCGCACCGCCCACACGGGAGACCGAGATACCCGCGTTCATCGCCGGACGTACGCCCGCGTTGAACATGTCGGCCTCAAGGAAGATCTGCCCGTCGGTGATCGAGATCACGTTGGTCGGTACGAACGCAGACACGTCACCCGCCTGGGTTTCAATAACGGGCAGTGCGGTGAGTGAGCCTGTCTTGCCCTTCACTGCACCCTTGGTCATCTGCTCCACGTAGTCGGCATTCACCCGTGCAGCGCGCTCGAGGAGGCGGGAGTGCAGGTAGAACACGTCACCGGGGTACGCTTCACGACCGGGGGGACGGCGCAGCAGCAGTGAAATCTGGCGGTAGGCCCAGGCCTGCTTGGTCAGGTCGTCGTAAATGATCAGTGCGTCTTCACCGCGATCGCGGTAGTACTCGCCCATGGTGCAGCCGGCGAAAGGTGCCAGGAACTGCATCGCCGCCGGGTCGGAGGCTGTCGCGGCGACCACGATGGTGTGCTCCATGGCACCGTGCTCTTCCAGCTTGCGTACCACCGAGGCCACCGAAGAGGCCTTCTGGCCGATCGCCACGTAGATACACTTGATGCCGGTACCCTTCTGGTTGATGATCGCGTCGACGGCGATGGCGGTTTTACCCACCTGGCGGTCGCCGATGATCAGCTCGCGCTGGCCACGGCCGATGGGCACCATGGCATCGATGGCCTTGAGGCCGATCTGCACGGGCTGGTCCACCGACTGGCGGGCGATAACGCCGGGCGCCACCTTTTCCAGGGCGTCGGTCAGCTTGGCGTTGATCGGGCCTTTACCGTCGATCGGGTTACCCAGTGCATCGACCACGCGGCCCTGCAGTTCCGGGCCCACAGGCACTTCGAGAATACGGCCGGTGCAGCGGCAGGACTGGCCCTCGGCCAGATTCTTGTAATCGCCGAGGATCACCGCGCCCACGGAGTCGCGCTCCAGGTTCAGCGCCATCCCGAAGATGCCGCCTTCGAACTCGATCATTTCACCGTACATCACATCGGTGAGACCGTAGATACGAATAATACCGTCGGTCACCGATACCACGGTGCCTTCGTTGCGCGCCTCGGATGACACATCAAGCTGGTCGATGCGCTGCTTGATCATCTCGCTAATTTCTGACGGATTCAGTTGCTGCATGCTCTGTTCCTCAATCCTACAAATTCATTGCCGCGGCGAGCTTGTTCAGCCGACCGCGTACGGAACCATCGATCACCAGATCGCCGGCCCTGATCAACACACCGCCCAACAGCTTGGGATCTGTCGAGGTGTGCACGTTTATTTTCCGCTCCAGGCGCTTGCTCAGGGCGGAGGCCAGCTTTTCAGTCATATCGTCCGCCAGATCAAACGCAGACACGACCTCGACATCCACTGACTTTTCGTGGTTCGCCTTGTAGCCGGCAAACAACACGGTGATCTGCGGCAACAGGAGCAGACGCTTGTTCTGCGCCAGAATGTTCAGGAAGTTGCGCAGGGCAGGACCGAGATCCTCGCCACACACATCAGCCAGCAGAGTTGCCAGCTGCGCACCGTCCTTCTCCGGATCGCGCAACAGCGCCTGCATGCGACTGTCGCGGCTGACGGCAGCGGCAAGCTGCAACTGCGGCAACCACTCGGCCAGGCTCTGGCTGTCGCGGGCGTACTCGAATGCCGCCTTCGCGTAGGGGCGGGCCAGCGTGGTCAGTTCGGCCATAACGTCCTCACCATCAAAGCTCTGCAGCCAGTTTATTCACCAGGTCCGCGTGGGCGTCCTGGTCAATCGTTGCCCCGAGCACTTTCTCTGCACCCGCCAGCGACAGCGCGGCGACCTGCGCGCGCAAAGCTTCGCGGGCGCGGTTGGTTTCCTGCTCGATTTCGGAGCGCGCAGCAGTTTTCACCCGCTCCGCTTCCGTCAGCGCCGCTGTTTTCGCTTCTTCCACAATCTGGCTGGCACGCTTGTTGGCGGAGTCGACTATGCCCGCCGCTTCGTGCTTGGCTTCTTTCAACCGCTCAAGCGCTTTTTCCTGCGCCAGTTCCAGATCGTGACTGGCACGATCAGCGGCTGCCAGGCCATCCGCAATCTTCTTTTCGCGCTCCTGCATGGCCGCAATGATGGGCGGCCAGACAAACTTCATGCAGAACCAGACGAAGCCGAAAAAGGCTATGACCTGTCCGATAAGCGTAAGGTTGATATTCACGCCATACTCCTCACAGATATGGTGGGGCAGCCGGTACGGCCGCCCCGCTCACGGTTGCGTTGTTGGTCGTGCTCAGGCCATACCAGGGGCGACAACGAAGATCAGGTACATCGCCAGACCCACGCCGATAATCGGAATAGCATCCACCAGGCCGGCGCCCAGGAAGAAGGTCACCTGCAGTTTGGGAGCCAGTTCAGGCTGACGCGCAGAACCTTCGATGAGTTTGCCGCCGAGCATGCCAATACCGATAGCCGCACCCAGACCACCGAGGCTGATCATAATTGCAGCAGCAATAAGAACTAATTCCATGATTTTCTCCTAGCGTTAATAACCAAAGTTAAAGGTGAATCAGTGGTCTTCGTGGGCCATGCTGAGATAAACGATCGTCAGCACCATGAAGATGAAAGCCTGCAGGGTGATCACCAGAATGTGGAAGATCGCCCAGCCGATCTGCAGCAGGCCTGCCGGCACCATCCAGGCCAGACCGGCACTGAACAGGGCTGCAATCAGGATAAATATCATTTCACCGGCATACATGTTGCCGAACAGTCGCAGTGCGAGCGAAAACGGCTTGGCCAGCAGACCGACAATCTCCATGAACAGGTTCACGGGGATGAACAGCGGATGATTGAACGGGTTCATGGCCAGTTCCCGGGCAAACCCGAAGCCCTTGACCTTGATGGAGTAATACAGAATCAGGATCAGCACACCGATGGCCATGCCGAACGTGATATTGGGATCGGTAGAAGGCACGATCTTGTGGTATTCAACGCCCAGCGCCATCATCAGTTCGGGTACTACGTCCACGGGCACCAGGTCCATCAGGTTCATCAGGAATATCCAGACGAAGATGGTGAGGGACAGCGGGGCGATGAGCGGGTTACGACCGTGGAAGGTGTCGCGCACGGTGTTGTCAACAAACTGGACGATCATTTCCACCGCACTGGTGAGACCGCTGGGCACATCGGAGGAGGCTTTCTTGGCAACGCGATAAAACAGCCAGCTGAACAGGATACCGAGTCCGATAGACCAGGCCATTGAATCCACGTGGATTGCGGTGAAACCCATGGCAGCGGCCTCGGCACCGCCGTGCGCCATGACCCATGCGCCGCCATCACCCACGATGGAACCGTCGTAGCGCTCATAACCGGCAGGCAGCTTGCCATAGGTCAGGTTGGTCAGGTGGTGGACAATGTACTCTGAAACCGTCTGGTTCTCGCCTGCCATCGATCACAACTCTTGTTTCGGTGTTTCGGTTTGTTTCTGCTGGCGGCGCATCAAAAACCACCAGCTTCCTATCGTTTGTACTATCAGCATCGCCACATATCCGGCGAACACCGCGGCAGCTTCCAGCGGCCGCAACACAACGAACACGGCGGCAAACCCCACCGCGCTCAGGAGGAACTTTCCGATCTCGCCGCTCAGTGCCGACCGCGCTATCTCGGAGGCTGAGCGGGCGCCGCGCGCGCGAAACAGCTTTGCAGCGAACCAGGCCTGTGGCACCACCGCCACCGCACCGCCACATAATGCTGACACCGCCGCCGTTTCATCCAGTGCCAGCCAGACCAGCAGACACGAAGGAACGAGCGTGGCCAACTGCAGCAGCGCTACGCGGTGGATCGGGGGGGAGGGAATGCTGTTCGCGCTCACGCGAAACTCCTGCCGAGCCCCTTGCCAACTGCCACACGATTGTTCCTCGTTTTGGGCGCCCGCATTATAGGGGCATTGGCTGGCGGGTTCAACCAAATCCGGCGCTTCCGGGTACGAAACATCCCTGACGTTGGCAGCATGTTGGCGCCTGTTTGCCCCGTTTTGCCGCGAATACGGGGAGACCTACTTTATCTGGTAGCGTGCGTGTCGGCAGCCACTAGATGCTGTGGTGAAGCCCGCCCCCGCGCCTAGTGGATGTGGCTCAGAATACCGTCCAGTTCGTCCAGGCTGTTATAGGTCAGCACCAGCTTGCCCTTGCCCTTGGCACCGTGCTGGATTTGCACGCGCGCGCCGATTTTCTGCGACAGGTCATCCTGCAGCTGGCGGATGTTCGGGTCCAAACGCGGTGCCTCTTCCCGCGGCGCATCCTTGCGCGCCAACAGCCCGCGCACCAGCGCTTCGGTCTGGCGCACGGAAAGGCCTTTGCCGACCACGGTTCTCGCGGCCTGCGATTGCGCGGCACCCTCGATACCCAGCAGTGCCCGGGCGTGCCCCATTTCCAGGTCGCCACGCTCCAGCAGCAGACGCACATCGCTTTGCAGCGACATGAGACGCAACAGGTTGGTGACGGTTGAACGGGACTTGCCCACCGCATCGGCGACTTCCTGCTGGGTGAGCTGAAATTCCTGCTGCAGGCGCTGCAGCGCGATGGCTTCCTCAATCGGATTGAGGTCCTCGCGCTGGATGTTCTCTATCAACGCCATGGCAATGGCGGCTTCATCGCTGACGTCACGGATAACCGCGGGAACCTGGTCCAGGCCCGCCAGCTGCGCCGCGCGCCAGCGACGCTCGCCGGCGATGATTTCGTATTTGCGGTCGCCTATCGGGCGCACCACAATGGGCTGCATGATGCCCTGGGCACGAATACTGTCCGCCAGTTCCTGCAGGGATTCCGGGTCGATGTCACGACGCGGCTGGTATTTGCCACGCTGTATCAGGTCTACGGGCAAGTCCTTGAGCACCTGCTGCTGGCCCTTGTCATCGCCGGCGGCCGGGGCATCACCGTCTCCCGCGTCACGGGACTGTGTGCCAGCGCCCAGCAGCGCATCCAGGCCGCGCCCCAAACCCCGTTTTCTGGATGACATTGTGCTCTCCTATTCCTTGACCACGGTGCCTGCAGCGGCGGCGCGGCGCTTTTCATCGCGGCGAATGACTTCTCCCGCAAGGGCCATATAGGCCCGGGACCCGCGGGAGTGCCGGTCGTAATACATCACCGGCAGACCGTGGCTGGGCGCCTCGGCGAGGCGCACGTTGCGCGGGATAACCGTACGATAGACTGCCTCGCCGAAGTGTTCGTGCAACTGGTTGGAAACCTGGTTGGTCAGGCTGTTGCGGGGGTCATACAGCGTGCGCAGGATGCCCTCAATGCGCAGCAGCGGATTCACGGACTCCGTAACACGCTGGATGGTATTCACCAGCGCCGATAGCCCCTCCAGGGCGAAGTATTCACACTGCATTGCAATCAGCACACCGTCGGCAGCGACCAGACCGTTGAGCGTGAGCATATTCAGTGACGGGGGACAGTCGATGAGAATGTAGTCGTACACGGAAGAGACTTCGCGCAGCGCCGTGTTCAGTCGGCGTTCACGCTGCTCAACCCCGATCAGCTCCACCTCGGCGGCTGTGAGGTCGTCGTTGGCGGGGAGCACATCGTAGCCACCCTCCGGTACCCGCTGGGTGATGAGGTTCACCGGCGCCCGGTGCACCAGCACGTCATAGATGCTGCGCTCGACGCTGTGCTTGTCCACCCCGCTGCCCATCGTTGCGTTGCCCTGGGGATCCAGATCGACCAGCAACAGGCGCTGTTTCATCGCTGCAAGGGACGCCGCCAGGTTGACGGAGGTGGTGGTTTTGCCCACACCGCCTTTCTGGTTTGCAATTGCAAGAACTCGTGCCAAGGCGCACTCCCGTAATGTTGGCTAGGGCCGATGCTGGTTATCGATGGTCGGCAACAGGGCAAGTTCTACCAAGTGACGCTGCTCGTCAAGCCCCGGTACCTGCAGGGGCCTGATGTGGCGCACAGCGCAGTGTTGCGTAATCGCCTGCAGTTCATCATCGGGGCGTGCGCCCTTCATGGCAAGCAAAACACCACCCGGCGCCAGTAAATGCCGGGTGACGGCCAGCATATCCTGGAGTGAGGCAAACGCCCGGGAGAGCACCACATCGAAGCCCTGTTCTGGTGTGAAGTTTTCAGCCCGGCTGTGATGCACCGTCACGTTGTCCAGCCCCAGCGCGGTTCTGGCCTGGAACAGGAAGCGGGTCTTCTTGCCATTGCTGTCCAGCAGATGAAACTCGCGCCCGGGAAACAGGATCGCCAGGGGAATACCGGGCAATCCGGCGCCGGTGCCCACATCAATGCAGCGGCTGCCGGTGAGCCACGGCGCTACCGCCAGGCTGTCCAGCAGGTGCCGGGTCACCATGGCGGCGGGTTCGCGAATGGCTGTCAGGTTATAGGCGCGGTTCCACTTCACCAACAACGCGAGGTAATCGAGCAACAGTTGTTGTTGCACAGCGCTGCTGGCAACGCCCAGGGCGTTGAGCCCGGCGCTCAGCTGCCGCGCAAGTGCCGCGTCCAACTCAGGCGCTTATGCGTTCGCTGCCACGCTCGAGAGCGCCGCGCTTTTTGAGATAAATCAGCAGCAGGGACACCGCCGCGGGTGTTACCCCGGGAATTCGGCCCGCACGCGCCAGGGTCGACGGGCGCGCCTCACTGAGTTTCTGGCGCACCTCGTGCGACAGGCCATCGACGGTGCTGTAATCCAGTGAGTCGGGTAGCGGGGTCTGCTCGTAGCGGCGCAGGCGGGCAATCTCTTCCTGCTGTCGGTCAATATAGCCGGCATACTTGGCCTGGATTTCCACCTGCTCGGCGGCCTGCTCGTCTGCCAGCGGTTCCCCTTTCAACGCAGCCACGTCGGCATAACCAATGCCGGGCCGCTTCAGCAGGTCGGCGAGGCTGTACTCCCGGGTCAGGGGTCCTTTCAGCCTGGGCTCCAGCGTTGCCGCTGCGGCCGTTCCCGGGTGTATCCAGGTGGTCGCGAGGCGTTGCGTTTCCCTGGCGATGGCATCGCGTTTACGCGCGAACCGGGCCCAGCGCACGTCGTCGATCAACCCCAGGCGGTGAGCGGTTTCCGTGAGACGCAGGTCGGCGTTGTCCTCGCGCAGCAGCAGGCGATACTCCGCGCGGGAGGTAAACATGCGGTAGGGCTCCAGGGTACCCAGGGTTATCAGGTCATCCACCAGCACGCCGATATAGGCTTCGTCGCGCCGCGGACACCAGGGTTCCTTGCCCTGCACCGCCAGCGCTGCGTTGAGACCGGCCAACAGGCCCTGTGCCGCTGCCTCTTCGTAACCCGTGGTGCCGTTGATCTGCCCTGCAAAGTACAGGCCGGGCAGGGCACGGGTCTCCAGCGAATACTGCAGGTCGCGGGGGTCGAAGTAATCATACTCGATGGCGTACCCGGGCCGTGTGATGTGCGCGTTTTCAAACCCTTTGATGGAGCGGACCAGGGCAAGCTGCACATCGAAGGGCAGGCTGGTGGAAATACCATTGGGGTACAGTTCGCTGGTGGTCAGGCCCTCGGGCTCAATGAACACCTGGTGCGATGCCTTGTCGGCAAAGCGGTGAATTTTGTCTTCAATGCTGGGGCAGTAGCGAGGCCCCACGCCCTCGATCACCCCCGAGTACATCGGTGAGCGGTCGAGGCCGCCACGGATAATGTCGTGGGTGCGTTCGTTGGTGTGCGTTATCCAGCAGCAGCGCTGCTGCGGACGCTCGGCAACGCTGCCCAGAAACGACATGGCGGGCGCGTCTGCATCGCCCCACTGCTCTTCGAGAGCGCTGAAGTCCACACTGCGCGCATCAATACGCGGCGGTGTGCCGGTTTTCAGCCGGTCAACACGGAAGGGCATTTCGCGCAGGCGCTGGGCCAGGGCGATGGAGGGCGGGTCGCCGGCGCGCCCTCCGGCACTGTTTTGCAGACCGATGTGAATCTTGCCGCCGAGGAAGGTGCCGGTTGTCAGCACGACGGTGGGGGCACGGAAAATCAGCCCCATCTGCGTGACCGCGCCTGCGACGCGACCCTGTTCCACCAGAAGGTCATCTACGGGCTGCTGAAAAATCGATAACCCGGGCTGCGCCTCGATGATTTCACGAATGGCATTGCGGTAGAGCACACGGTCCGCCTGCGCACGCGTCGCGCGCACCGCTGGACCCTTGCGCGCATTCAACACGCGAAACTGGATACCCGCACGGTCTGTGGCCCGAGCCATGGCGCCGCCAAGGGCATCCACTTCTCGCACCAGATGGCTTTTGCCGATGCCGCCGATAGCCGGGTTGCATGACATCTGGCCCAGGGTGTCGACACTGTGGGTCAGGAGCAGGGTGCGACAGCCCATACGCGCAGCCGCGAGGCAGGCTTCGGTGCCAGCGTGGCCGCCGCCGATCACAATCACATCAAAGCTCTGTTGGTATTCCACGCTGCTGCGCCTCCTGGGCCGGCGGGTCATTGCCGGGCCGGCGATTATACGTCCGGGAGGTCAGTTGTTCAAAAGATGTTCTGTGTTTTCTCGGGCCTCGGTGCATGTTTTGCTGCGACATATCTGTGTGTGTAATGCATTAAATAAATACACATTGAAAGATGAAAGAATAGAACTGATATTGTTATTGAATAGCGGGCCGTTATCGGTGAACAAGCGGATTTTATTTATAAATTTCAATGACTTGCTGCAATGATAAGCAGGCGATGAAGCGCTGTTCCTGGCGTGGTTTGCCTGTGTGTGCACTGGGGATCGAAACCGGGGGTGGCTTCAGCGCGACAGGCGGGTAGGTGTTTGCCCCCAGTTCACTACCGCGTTGCACGTCCGATTGTCCACAGGGTTATCCGTTGCCGGACACTGGCGACAAAACAGCGGCAAAAGCTGTGTACAAACTGTGGCCAGGGTCGCGATTTATTTACCGATGCAGAAACTGGAGAATATCTCGCCCAGCAGTGCGTCACTGGACATTTTTCCAGTGATTTCGCCCAGGGTGTCGTGGCAGAGACGCAGGTCCTCTGCCAGCAGCTCTCCTGCGCCCGCCTCCTCCAACTGTCGACGCCCGTTCTCCAGGTGTTCTGCCGCGATCGAGAGCGCCTGCAAGTGCCGGCGCCGTGCACTGAAGGTATCACCGGCAGCGCCCGCGTAACCGATACACTGTTTGAGGTGTTCGCGCAGCAGTGGTACCCCGGCCCCCGAACGGGCGCAAAGACGCACGATGACGGTGTCGGCCTCCTGAATCACTGCCGGTGCCGCGCCGGCCAGGTCACATTTGTTGTGGATAAGCGTCACCGGCACAGCGCTTGCGGGATAACCGGGCCAGAGGTCGTCGGGTAGTGGGCTGTCGTCATTCATGTCGACCACCAGGAGTATGCGATCTGCGCTGGCGATTTCGCGTTGTGCGCGGCGGATGCCTTCCCGCTCCACGGCGTCGTCACTGGCGCGCAGCCCCGCTGTATCCACAATGTGCAGGGGCATTCCATCAATCTGGATATGTTCTCGCAGGATGTCCCGTGTGGTTCCCGCAATGTCCGTGACGATGGCACTTTCCTGTCCTGCCAGGGCGTTCAACAGGCTGGATTTGCCGGCGTTGGGGCGCCCGGCAATGACGACCTTCATGCCCTCGCGCAACAGGCTTCCCTGCTGTGCCGCCGTCATCACCGCGTCCAGTTGTGCGGCCAGGGCCTGCAACGAATCTGCCACGTGTCCATCGGCCAGAAAGTCGATCTCCTCCTCCGGGAAGTCGATGGCGGCCTCCACGTACACACGCAAGCGGGTGACCTCCGCGACCAGCCGGTCGATTTCCTGCGAGAAGGCGCCCTGCAGGGAGCGGTGTGCATTGCGTGCCGCCTGCTCGGTGGTGCTGTTGATCAGGTCGGCGATGGCTTCTGCCTGCGCCAGGTCGAGCTTGTCGTTCAGGTAGGCGCGCTCCGAGAATTCCCCTGCCCGTGCCTGTCGCGCGCCCAGCGCAAGGCAGGCGGCGACCAGCAGGTCCAGTACGACCGGCCCGCCGTGCCCCTGTAGCTCGACAACGTCTTCCCCCGTGAACGAATGGGGTGCGGGAAAATAGAGGGCGATACCGCTGTCCAGCGACGCTCCCCGCTCATCCGCAAAGCCGCAGAAATGCGCGTGTCTCGGGGTGAGCCGTTTGCCCGTAATACGTTCGGCGATGGAGGCAGCGGAAGGACCGGACAGGCGTACAATGCCGATGCCACCGCGTCCGGGCGCAGTGGCTATGGCGGCAATCGTGTCTGCGTTGTAGGGAGTAGTTGTCACAGCGGCAGTATACGCCAGCCGCGCAGCGCCCCGCCGGGGGCGATACTAGGCTTTCGCTTTGGCGTCCGACTTTTCGATCTGTCGGGTAATGACGTACTGCTGGGCCATGGAGAGCAGGTTGTTGACCACCCAGTAGAGTACGAGACCCGCCGGAAACCAGAGAAAGAAGAAGGTGAAGATCACGGGCAACCACTGCATGATCTTGGCCTGCATCGGGTCCGGTGGCGGCGGGTTCAGCTTCTGCATGAACCACATGCTGGCACCCATCAACAGCGGCAGCACAAAGTAGGGGTCCATGACCGACAGGTCTTCGATCCACAGGAAGAAGGGCGAATGGCGCAGTTCAACGCTCTCCATCAGCACCCAGTAGAGCGAGATGAACACCGGCATCTGTACCAGCACCGGCAGGCAGCCGCCCATCGGGTTGATCTTTTCCTTGCGGTACAGCTCCATCATCGCCTGGCTTTGCTTGGCCTTGTCCTCGGCGTATTGCTCCCGGATGTCCTGCATTTTCGGCGCTACACGGCGCATATTGGCCATTGAGCGATAACTTGTGGCGGATAGCTTGAAGAAGACGGCCTTGATCAAAACGGTCAGCAGGATGATGGCCACACCCCAGTTGCCCACGAAGGCGTGGATTTTGATCAGCAGCCAGAACAGCGGTTGCGCAATCCACCACAGCCAGCCGTAATCCACGCTGAGGTCGAGGTAGGGGGAAATTTCCGCGAGTCGATACTGGTCCTTGGGTCCCGCGTAGAAGCCGGCGCTGACACTGCCCTGCTGGCCGGGATCCACTACCAGGGCGGGGCTGGTAAAGCCCGCAATGTTGAAGCCGGATGAGGTTACCCGTGTGCTGTAGGTATGGCTCTGGTCTGCTGCCGGGATCCACGCGCTGAGGAAGTAGTGCTGGATCATGGCGATCCAGCCGCCCGGAAGCTGCGCGCGGAAAGGCTCTTCCCGCATGTCCTTGAAGCTGAACTTGGTGAAACGTTCGTCGGGCTGGGTGATGGCGGCGCCCAGGAAGGGCTGCAGGCCCATGCCGCTGGAGTCGACCGTCGAGGGCTTGCTGCTGTCGCGCTTGATCTGGCCGAACAGGTTGCCCTGCCAGCGTTCACTGGTTTTGTTGTCGACGATATAGCTCACGGTCATCAGGTAGTCACCGCGGCGCAGGGTAAAGCGCTTGGTCACGCTCAGGCCCTCCGCATTCTGCCACAGGAGGTCGACGGTCAGTTCATCCGCGTTGGGTGCCAGCTCATAGCGTGATTGTGCCGCGCTGAATTGGGCACGGGATTCACTGTCGATACCATCCGGGCCAATCAGGCCACTCTGCGCGACGTAGATGCGGCGCTCGTTCTGCTCCAGCAGCACGAAGGGCTGGTTGGGCTTGTCGATATCCTCGAGATGTTCCGGCAGAGCCAGCTCTACGATGTCGCCACCGCGCAGGTCAATGGCAACCTGGAGCACATCGGTGTGCACGGTGATGATGTCGCCACTGTTGCTGATCACCTCAGGCGTCGATGCGGCCTGTGTGTCGGCAATGGATTCGGGTGCCTGTGGCAGGTCCTCGTTGCCCGCGTCTGCTGCGGTGGTAGTAGGCGATGCCGCGGCCGGTTCCGGCAGGCTGTCCGGCTCGGCAGCGATCAGACGGCTGGCGACGGGTTGCTCCGCCGTGGTTTTGGCGTCCTTGAAGGCGACCCACTCAGTCAGCAGCATGAATGAGAGAAGGGCGATGGCGCCGATCAGCAGAGTACGTTGGAAATCCATAGCAGGTATCAGCTTCGTCAGTGAATGTGCTTGCAGGGGGGCACCGGATCGAGGCCTCCCTCATGCCAGGGGTGGCATTTGCCAAGCCGGCGCAGGGTGAGGTACGAGCCCCGGACAACGCCGTGCAAATCGATGGCTTCCTGAGCGTAGTGTGAGCAGCTCGGGTAAAATCGGCAGTGATTGCCCAGAAATGGGCTGATGGCGTAGCGGTACACAGCAATCAGGGCGATAAAGAGACGGCGCATCAGCGGTCTCGCGCGCCCGTGTGTGTCGCCTTGTGTCGTGACAGCTTTTGCCATTGTTCTCCCAGCGTGGCGAACAGTGAAGCGTTGTCCATATCGTCCAGGCCGCGGCGCGCCAGGAACACGATATCCAGCGGTACGCCAGTATCGGGCAGTTGCCTGAACGATTCCCTGACGATGCGTTTGATGCGATTGCGCTGCACCGCCTTGCGTACGTTCTTCTTGGCGATAACCAGCCCCAGCCGGCTGTGGCGACCATCCGCAGGCCGCGCCAGCATCAGCAGGTGACGGTGGGAAGCCTTAATGGAGGCGCCATCGAAAACGGCCCGATATTGGGCCGCATTCAACAGGCGCCTGCATTTGCCGAAAGCGCCGGCACCCGGTTCGCACTCAGCAGCTGCGCCCACGAAGGCTCTCCCGCATCAGGCTGTCAGGCGCTTGCGACCCTTCGCGCGACGGCGGCTGAGAACCAGGCGGCCGTTCTTGGTGGCCATACGAGAGCGGAAGCCGTGGGTGCGCTTGCGCTTCAGGACGCTGGGCTGAAATGTTCTTTTCATGACGCTGTTCCAAATAGGAGGTAATAAATAGAAGGCTGATGCTTCACCCGCCCTGTGCTGGGTACAGCGCAGGGCGCACGGTGGAGTACCGGGCCGCAAAAAGGTTGGGTATTCTAGTGAAAGCCTGCGTCGAATTCAATGACGGGCCCCGCCTTTATTTTTGCTCTTTTGCCCGCAATGCCAGAGCATCCTCGCCTCGTATCTTGCGCGCCGGCAATGTCAGGCGTGGCGCGCCTTTCGGTAAACAGCGCACACCTTGCCCCTAATATATGCACAGGTTATGCACAGATCAGGTGTTCACAGGAAGAATGGCACAGGGCCGCTCAAAAAACACCCAGTAAAAGCATAAGTGTATGAAAAACATATAAAAACAACTTTTAAAAAAAACCCGCTGAGGTGTGGATAACTCGCCGCTTCACGGGTATTATCAGCGCACCGGGATCGAAAAGCCCGGAGGTTGTTAAAGCGCGAACTCACCATGCGTGACGGGCGTAATCGTTGTTGTGAAGGTGGGATCAAGGCCTTCAAAGGGGAGAATTTTGCCAGACGTCATATGGCAGCAGTGTATCAGTCGTCTTCAGGACGAGTTGCCAAGCCAGCAGTTCAACACCTGGATTCGTCCGCTGCAGAGTCGCCAGAACGGGGGGCAGTTAACGCTGTTTGCACCCAACCGGTTTATCAAGGACTTCGTCAGCGACAAGTTTGCGCCGCGCATACGCGAGCTGTTGCAGCAGATCGCGCCTGCCGAGGCACCGCAACTCGCTCTGGAAATCGGCCAGGCGCGAGAGCTTGAAACCCTTCAGCCGGTTCGGGAGCCCCTGGGCGTGGTGCACAACGCCGAGGAGTTCAGCCCACCGGCCGTTTCGGGCTATGCGGTTAACGGGGGTGGCGCCGCGCTGCGCAGTGTCGCGGCTCCCAGAATCCAGGCGGTCGCAGCGCCGCCACAGGAGTTCGGCCTGGCGACATCAGCTCTTCGAAGCCGGTCCCCCGGCGAGGATGCACAGCAACCCAATCTTGTTGATTCCTATACCTTCGATAACTTCGTGGAGGGCAAATCGAACCAGTTGGCCCTCGCGGCCGCCCGCCAGGTCGCCGAAAATCCGGGTGAAGCGTACAACCCGCTGTTTCTCTATGGCGGCGTCGGGCTGGGTAAAACCCACCTGATGCATGCTGTCGGTAACGCCCTGAAGCAGCAGAACCCGGAAGCCAAGGTGGTCTACCTGCACTCAGAGCGGTTTGTGGCCGATATGGTAAAGGCGCTGCAGCTCAACGCGATCAGCGATTTCAAGCGCTATTACCGCTCGGTGGATGCACTGCTGATTGACGACATCCAGTTCTTTGCCAAGAAAGATCGCTCGCAGGAGGAATTTTTCCACACCTTCAACGCCCTGCTCGAAGGGGGGCAGCAGATGATCCTCACCTGCGATCGCTATCCGAAGGAAATTGATGGTCTGGAAGAGCGCCTGAAATCCCGCTTCGGCTGGGGGCTGACGGTAGCGGTTGAGCCTCCGGAACTGGAAACCCGGGTGGCGATCCTCATGAACAAGGCGGCGCAATCGCGCATCACGCTGCCGCCGGATGCCGCGTTTTTTATCGCCCAGCGCATTCGCTCCAATGTGAGAGAGTTAGAGGGCGCGCTGAAAAGGGTGATAGCGAGCGCCAACTTCACGGGTAAACCGGTCGATGTGGATCTGGTCAAGGAGAGTCTCAAGGATCTGCTCGCGCTGCAGGACAAGCAGGTCAGCCTGGACAATATCCAGCGCACGGTCGCCGAGTACTACAAGATCAAGATTGCCGACCTGATGTCTCGTCGCCGCAGTCGCTCGGTTGCGAGGCCGCGCCAGGTAGCGATGGCCCTTGCCAAGGAGTTGACGAACCACAGCCTTCCGGAAATTGGCGACAGCTTTGGCGGCAGAGACCACACGACAGTGTTGCACGCATGCCGTAAAATAAAAGAACTTCGCGAAACCAACTCTGACATTCGGGAAGACTACAAAAACTTGCTGCGCTCACTCACAACGTAGGCGCGTTCGGAAGGAACCTGGATTTATGAAGTTCTCGATTTCACGGGATGCGTTGCTCAAGCCCCTCAATCTGGTTGCAGGCGTCGTAGAGCGCAGGCAGACGCTGCCCATTCTGTCCAACGTATTACTCGTGTTGGAAGGCGATCAACTCTCATTAACCGGCACTGACCTGGAGGTTGAGTTGGTCGGGCGCGTGGCGCTACCCGCACCGGTGTCTGCGCCCGGCGAGGTGACAGTGCCGGCGCGCAAACTGGTCGATATCTGCAAGTCGCTGCCGGAAGGCAGTGATATCCAGTTCACCGTGGAGGACGGTAAGGTCACGGTGCGCTCCGGGCGCAGCCGCTTCACGCTTTCGACGCTGCCCGCTCGCGAGTTTCCCGCGGTTGAAGAGGGGGTGGGTACGCATCGCTTTACGGTCAAGCAGGGCCAGTTACGCCGGCTGATTGATCGCACCGCGTTTGCCATGGCTCAGCAGGATGTCCGTTACTATCTGAACGGCATGTTGCTGGAACTCAAGGCGGGTCGCCTGCGGGTGGTCGCGACCGATGGCCACCGTCTGGCCATGTGTACCCTGCCCTCACCGTTGCCTGTCGATGAGGACACCCAGGTGATTCTGCCGCGCAAAGGTGTGCTTGAACTGTCCCGATTGCTGCTGGAAGAAGACGAGGACATTGTGGTTGTTCTGGGTAGCAACCACCTTCGCGCCACGACGGAGGGTTTTACCTTCACCTCCAAGCTGGTGGATGGCAAGTTCCCCGACTACGAGCGTGTGCTGCCCCGTGCAGCCGACAAAATTGTGCTGGGCTCCCGCCTGGAGCTGCGTCAGGCCTTCACCCGCACGGCGATTCTCTCCAATGAAAAGTACCGGGGCGTGCGCCTGAAGGTAGCGACCGACGTTATCGAAATCGTGGCAAACAACCCCGAACAGGAACAGGCTGAAGAGCAGGTACCTGTTGATTACCAGGGCGACCCGGTCGAGATCGGCTTCAATGTCAGCTATCTGCTGGATGTTCTTGGTGTGCTGAGCGGCGAGCAGGTCAAACTCTCCCTGTCTGACCCCAACAGCAGTGCCTTGCTGGAAGAATCGGAAGATGGCGATTCCCTTTACGTTGTCATGCCGATGCGGTTGTAACAGCCGTTTTTGCTAACTCAATTACAGATCCACCACCTCCGTAATCTGTCCCAGGTCGCGCTGCGCGAGCTGGGACAGGTGAATATTTTCTACGGTCCCAATGGCAGCGGCAAAACCAGCATCCTCGAGTCGGTACACATGCTGGGCATGTCGCGCAGTTTTCGTGCGGGGACTCCTCGAACCCTGGTTACCCACGGTGAACAGCGTTGTACCGTATACGGTGTAACTGAGTTTGCGACCGCGGGGCAGCGGGCCTCGGTGGCCGTTCAGCGTGAGCTCAGCGGTGAGCTGCAGATCAAACTCGCGGGCGAGAAGCTGCGCTCGGTGGCCGAACTGGTAGCCCATCTCCCCCTCCAGGTCCTGAATGCGGCATCTTTTGATTTATTGACTGGCAGCCCGGCGGCGCGGCGCCAGTTCCTCAACTGGGGTGTGTTCCACGTGGAACAACGTTTCTTCAGTGAGTGGCAGCGATTCCAGAGGTGCGTAAAACAGCGCAATAAGCTCCTGCGGCGTGGTAAACTGGAGTATTCCGAGTTGTCAGTATGGACGCGGGAGTTGGCGGCTTCAGGAGAACAGATCCACCGGTACCGTCAGGCCTATTTTGAAGTGCTGGCCCCTCGGTTTCGCGCCATTATGGCGGAGCTCTCGCCAGGGCTTAACGGGCTTGAGCTGCGCTACAGAAAGGGCTGGGACAAGTCCCTGGCCTATGGGGATGCGTTGGCGTCCAGTGAGGTCGCTGACAGTGAGCAGGGTTATACCCACGTCGGTCCCCAGCGTGCGGATCTTCGCGTGACGGTGTCCGGATACTCTGCGGCGGAGACGCTCTCGCGAGGACAGCAAAAACTGGTGGTGTGCGGCCTGAAGTTGGCGCAGGGGCAGATAATGGCTGAGTCTCAGCCCCGGGGTTGCGTCTATCTGGTGGATGACCTGCCGTCGGAGCTTGACGTTCAGCACTGCCGACAAGTCTGTGAGGCGTTGACGGCGCTGCAGGCACAGGTGTTTATCACCTGTGTAGACGCCAAGGATCTCGAGGGAATGTGGCCAGAGGGCGTGAACCCCATGATGTTCCACGTGGAACACGGTCGTGTGGTAGAGAGGTCGGCTACGGATCCGACCCAGGAGCAGCCCCCATCGGGCTGTACGTGAGCGATGTCTGGCTGAGCCCGATATCGAGACGCTATAAGCTGGCACCGCAACGGCGGGCCGGTAGTAGAGAGAAAAAGAGAGTTATCCATGAGTGACAACGAGCAAAGCTACGATTCCTCGAGCATCAAGGTCCTGAAGGGCCTTGATGCGGTCCGTAAACGCCCCGGCATGTACATTGGTGACACTGACGACGGCACGGGCTTGCACCATATGGTGTTTGAGCTCGTGGATAACTCCATTGATGAGGCGCTAGCGGGGCACTGTAGCCGGGTCGATATCGTGATACACCCCGATGAATCGGTCACAGTCAGTGATGACGGGCGCGGAATTCCCACGGAAATGCACGAGGAAGGGGTATCTGCGGCGGAAGTCATCATGACCGTGCTGCACGCTGGCGGCAAATTCGATGACAACACCTACAAGGTGTCCGGCGGCTTGCACGGTGTTGGGGTCTCCGTAGTCAACGCCCTGTCGCGGGAGCTGGTGCTGACCATCCGGCGAGAAGGAAAGCGCTACGAACAGGTCTATCATCATGGGGTGCCACAGGCACCCCTGGCGGTGATCGGTGAAACCGAAGGCACCGGCACATCGGTGCGATTCCACCCCTCCCCGGATACGTTCACCAATATCCAGTTCCATTTTGACCAGCTGGCCAAGCGTCTGCGCGAACTCGCGTTCCTGAACTCCGGTGTGAACATTCGATTAAAGGACGAGCGCTCGGGCCGTGAGGAAAATTACTGCTACGACGGTGGCCTCCGCGCTTTTGTCGACTACCTGAACAACAATAAAACCCCGGTAAACAAGCCCTTCCACTTCCAGGTGGATCTGGAGGACGGTATCGGTGTTGAAGTGGCACTGCAGTGGAATGACTCCTTTTCGGAAAACATCTTCTGTTACACCAACAACATTCCCCAGAGAGACGGCGGGACCCACCTCGCGGGCTTCCGTGCGGCGCTGACCCGCAGCCTGAACACCTATATCGAACGCGAGGGTATGGCGAAGAAGGCCAAGGTGTCCACCACCGGCGACGACGCGCGGGAAGGCTTGACGGCCATTATCTCGGTCAAAGTGCCGGATCCGAAGTTTTCTTCGCAGACCAAAGACAAGCTGGTTTCTTCCGAAGTGAAGACCGCAGTTGAACAGGCGATGAATGCCCACTTCAACGACTATCTACTGGAAAACCCCGGTGAAGCGAAGGCCGTTGTCGGCAAGATGCTGGATGCCGCCCGGGCCCGCGAAGCAGCTCGCAAGGCCCGCGAAATGACCCGGCGCAAGGGGGCTCTGGACATCGCCGGCCTGCCGGGCAAACTGGCCGACTGCCAGGAGAAAGATCCTGCGCTGTCGGAAATCTACCTGGTTGAGGGAGACTCTGCTGGCGGCTCTGCCAAGCAGGGCAGAAACCGCAAGTTCCAGGCGATCCTGCCCCTGAAGGGCAAGATTCTCAATGTGGAGAAAGCCCGCTTTGACAAGATGCTGGGTTCGGCCGAGGTGGGCACCATCGTCACCGCGCTGGGTTGCGGCATTGGCAAGGACGAGTTTAATCCGGAAAAGTTGCGTTACCACAGCATCATCATCATGACCGACGCGGATGTCGATGGCTCGCACATTCGCACGCTGTTGCTGACTTTCTTTTTCCGCCAGATGCGCGAGCTGATCGAGCGCGGACACATCTTTATTGCGCAACCGCCGCTGTACAAGATATCCCGCGGCAAACAGGGGCAGTACCTGAAGGATGATGAAGCGCTGAACCGCTATCTGACCCAGGCCGCACTGGAAGGTGCCGCGATTATCGTCAATCCCGAGGCACCGCCGATCTCCGGTGCGGGTCTCGAGGAGCTGGTGGAGAGCTTCCGCAAGGTGGCGGCAACCATAGAACGCCTCGGCAGGCTGTACGCGCCACCGGTGCTCTGGCAGATGGTGTACGGCAGCAGCCTGTTGCCTGAGGACATGCGTGACGAAGCCGCTGTGATCGCCTTCGCGGAGCAGCTTAGTGAGCGCTTACAAACCGTGGCACCCAAGGGTGCCGTGTATACCGTGAGCGTGCGCCGCGATCAGGAACGGCAGACCCACTACCCGGTGGTCAAGCTGCTGGCGCACGGCGTTGAAACAGAAACCGAGTACCGCCACGAATTCTTTTCATCGGGCGAGTACCGCAGCCTGATTGCCCTGGGTGAGACCCTGAACACGCTCATCGACGAAGACGGCTATTTCAAGCGCGGAGATAAGACCTTCCCCACCCGCAGCTTCGAGGAGGGCCTCAGCTGGCTGATGGCGGAGGCGCGCAAGGGCTACAACATCCAGCGCTACAAAGGCCTGGGCGAAATGAACCCGGAGCAGCTCTGGGAAACCACCATGGATCCGGAGGCCCGGCGTATGCTGCAGGTGACGATTGAGGACGCCATCGCCGCAGACCAGATCTTTACCACGCTGATGGGTGATCACGTGGAACCCCGTCGCGAGTTCATCGAGCAGAACGCGCTGTCGGTGGCTAACCTGGACGTGTAGCCTGGCCATGTCCTCCCCTGCGGCTGCGACCCCCATCGAACTCTGCGGCATCGCCATCCGCGAGCGCTCCGCTGCGCCCATGCAGAAGCTGTCCGCCGCGAGGGTGACACGTGGGGCCGGTGTCGAAGGTGATGCGCGCGGTCGTCCCGGCAAACGCCAGGTGACGGTACTCAGCCTTGAAAGCTGGAACACCGCCTGCGCGGAGCTCGGGGTGAACTTGTGCTGGACCCAGCGTCGCGCCAATCTGCTGGTGAGCGGCGTCGAATTCGGGCCGGACTCGGTAGGGCAACAGCTGCAGTTTGGCAGCCTGACTCTGGAGGTCACCCGCGAAACGGATCCCTGCCGGCGCATGGATGCCGCTTATCAGGGCCTGCAGGCGGCATTGGCACCGGACTGGCGCGGCGGCGTCTGTTGCCGGGTGCTCAGCGATGGCGAGCTCACAGTGGGCCTGCGCGGACTGCTTGTGCCCGGGCCCCTGCAGGGCGCACTGCAGCTGACGTGATCATACCGCCAGGGCTGGACCTAGCGACGACCCTCGGCCTGTTGGCCTGCTCCGCACTCACTTCACTGCTCACCGCAAGCCTGGGCGCCGGCGGCGGCGTGCTGCTGCTGTTGCTGCTCGCGCTCTTTTTGCCGCCAGCGGTGATTATTCCCGCCCACGGCCTGATCCAACTGGGCTCGAACGGCGGGCGCGCGGCCCTGACCTGGCGTCATATCGACTGGCGGCTGATGCGAGCCTTTGCCCCTGGTGTCGTTCTTGGCGTTGCGGCGGGCGCCCTGTTGCTGGTCACGTTACCCGCCGCAGTCTGGCAGCTGGCCATTGGTTTCTTCGTGCTTTACCTTTGCTGGGGGCCGCCGCAGCCCCGAGCGGCGCTGGGGGGTGCAGGCCTGTTTATTGCGGCAACACTCAGCAGTTTCGCCAGCCTGTTTGTCGGTGCGACCGGACCGCTGGTGGCTGCCTTTATCAAGCAGACCCAGACAGACCGGTTTCGCACCGTGGCCACCTTCGCCTTCGCCATGGTGCTGCAACACGCTCCCAAGCTGCTGGTGTTCGGGGTCGCCGGGTTCGTCTTTCGCGACTGGCTCGGCTTCGCCATCGCCATGATTGGCGCAGGATTTGTGGGTACCTGGTGTGGTGTGCGTCTGCTGGGCACCGTCAGTGACCAACGCTTCACCCGCTTGCTCAATATTGTGCTGACGGTACTGGCCCTGCGCCTGCTGTGGCTGGCGGCGGTCAGCCTGCTTGGAGACGGCGTCACCCGCTAGCTGCGATCGCGCCAGCACTGTGATTAACTAAACCCACCGTCGACCTGATAATAAAGGCACACACCGTGAAGAATAACGAGCTCCCCGTTTTTACTAACGCCGCTCGAGCAGAGGACATTGCGGCTACACTTCTTGAATCCGGCGCCGTCATCGTGGCTGACTTTCTCGCCAGGGACACGCTCGACGCCTTCAACCGGGAGATGGATGGCCCCCTCAGTCGCGAACGCCCGGACCGCCAATTCATGACGCCCGACTACGATTACTTTTTCGGCACCCGCACCCGTCATCTGACCGGGCTCAGCGGGCGCTCGGAGATCTTTCGGGAGCAGATCATGCGTCATGCGCTGTACTCGGCGCTGTGCGAGACAATCCTGTTGCCACATTGCGCGACGTATCAGTTCAACTACGGGCATGTTTTCGAGATCGCGCCGGGTGCCCGACGCCAGCCCCTGCATCGCGACGGGGACTGCTGGTCCTACTTGCCGGTCGCGTTCGATGTCGAAGTCGCGTCGATTGTGGCGCTGAGCGACTTTACCGCGGACAACGGCGCTACACTGGTGATCCCCGGCAGTCACCGATGGCCCCGGGAAAAAGCGCTGGATTACTCTGAAGCCCTACCCGCGGTGATGCCAGCCGGTGCGGCACTGCTATACCTTGGCGGCACTGCTCACGCGGCAGGTGACAACCGGACGACGCAGGACTTGCGGCGCGGCATGCACGTGAGTTTCTGTTTGGGCTGGTTGCGAACCGAGGAAAACAATTATCTCGTCTCCCCGATCGAGGAAGTGCGCAAGTTTCCCCGCCGCACCCAGGAACTACTGGGCTATCAGGCACATGACGCCTCGCCTGCCGGAGGCTGTCTGGGCGTCTACAACATGCTGGATCCCGTGGAGCTGATGAGCGACGATCAGTTCAGATTTCGAGACCAGTCGTAAACCCCCCGGGCGCCTCAGCCCGCACTAAACAACAGGCGCGTATGCCCCGCTGGGTCGAGCACGTCGAAGACGGGCCGCAGGGGCATGCCAATGCGCATGGCATCCGGCGCGACACCCGTGAGCGCGGTGTTCATGTTGAACCCCTCGCCGAAGGTGACAACAGCGAGGTTCTGCGGTTCGGCGCCCGCAAACCCGGGCAGCGTGGGCACTCGGGCGATGGTGAAGGTGCAGAGGGTTGCTCTGCCGGAGACCTCGGTCCATGCCAGATCCTGCGCGGCGCAGTGGGTGCAGTGCCGCCGGGGATAGAACACCCAGCCGCCGCAGGCCCGGCAGCGGGGGATCAGGATGCGACGCTCGCGCAGACCTTCCCAGAAGGGCCGGGTGATGTCGGTGGGGCGTGGAATCAATGCGTTCATGCTCAGGCTCCCGTCAGGATCAGCGCGCCCTGCTCACTCATCACGCCGCCGGTGCCGGAGACAAACGCGGTATCGTGCCGGTGCAGCTGCCGTTCGCCAGCGCTGCCGCGTATCTGGGTCACCGCCTCGATAAGCTGTGACATGCCGCCGGCTGTGCCTGCCTGGCCAAAGGACAGTTGTCCGCCGTGGGTGTTCAGTGGGAAGTCGCCGCGCCAGGTCAGGTCGTGGTCGCGCACAAAGGCCATGCCCTCGCCCTTGGCACAGAACCCGGCATCCTCCAGGCTGAGCAGGACGGTGATGGTGTAGCAGTCGTAGATTTGCGCCATGTCCATATCGGCGGGCTTCATCCCCGCCATCAGGAAGGCGCGCTGTGCTGCCCGCGCAATGGGGGTAACGGTCATGTCGCGGGCGTAGCTGGGGGACTTGAAGTCCAGCTGTTCACCGCAGCCGCGTATCAGGACCGGTCGATGGCGGCATTCGCGCGCCAGGTCGTCGGCGGCGACGATAAACGCGGCACCACCCGCCACCGGCATCACAATCTCGAGGATGTGCAGGGGGTCCGCTACCATCTTGCTGTTCAGCACGTCCTCCACGCTGATCGGCTGCCCATAGAACAGCGCTTCGGGGTTGGCTTGTGCGTTGCTCCGCTGGGCCACGGCAATGCCCGCCATGGCAGCGGCGTCGTAGCCGTAGCGGTGCGCGTACTGCTGGGCGATCATGGCGTAGCCGGTATTCTGGCCGACATGACCGTAGGGCAGGTCGAACTCGGCTTCCGGGGCGCCAAAGCAGCCGCTGTGTGCGCCGAGCTGCATGGCCGCTGCGACAGCCGCCGGGTCTGCGTCCGGATCTGGCGGGGCGAGGCGGCCGGGTAGCACGCAGAGCACGGCGCGGCACAATCCCAGCTGTATTGCCGCGGCTGCTCGCCACGCCATGGCCACCGCGCTGGTACCACCGAGGTCCACAGTTTCGGCGAAGCCCACCTGCAGTCCCAGGTACTCTGCCACCACCGCCGGTACAAAGGCGGTCGCCTCGTTGAAATGGGCCCCGTTCACGGCCAGCCCGTCGATGTCGCGCAGGGTAAGACCGGCGTCAATCAGCGCCAGCCGCGCCAGGTCGGCAATCTGCTCAAGGTGGAACATCTGTGGTGCGGTTGCGTATTTTTCTGGCCGGTACTGGGCGCAGCCCACAATCGCTGCCTTGCCTGTCAAGCTCACGGGTATACCCCTCATCATGCCGTTTCGTGTGCGTCAGGGATGATGGGACAGAACCGCTCCGCGCCCAAGTGTTGTGGCCAGAATCCGGCGCCGAAACCGCAGCCCGGATTGGCGCAGTAAACCGCGTGCGAGGAAAACCGCACCGAGGGGCACGGTGGCCATTTTATTGACTTCACGCATGGCGTCGCGGGGCGATCTTGTGGACTCTTCCGCGCCAACCATCGCCTTGCAGCCCGCGCGTCGAGGGATTGCAACACTATATCTGGTGCCCGCCCTAAAAAAGTGCCCTGTATATGGGGCTATTGGCTTGCCCTCACCCGCCGCCTTCGCGCACACTAGAGCGGCTGTCAGTCGATACGGGGAAGGGGTCATGGGAGAAGTGGTCAAGGCATTGCACACGGTCGTGGATATCGGGCTTCAGGACGCCTCACTGGATATCTGGGACAAGAAATACCGTCTGCAGGATCGCAATGGCAAACCGGTCGACAAGGACATCGCCGACACCCTGAAACGCATAGCCCGGGCACTCGCCGACGTCGAGGAGACAGACGCGGCGCGCAAGCACTGGTACCAGCGCTTCCTGTGGGCCTTGCAGAACGGTGCACTGCCCGCCGGGCGGATTATTTCCAATGCGGGTGCCGGGGCCTACAAGCCTGCCACCTCGACCATCAACTGCACCGTGTCCGGCAGCATCACCGACTCCATGGACGACATCCTGCAGAAGAACCATGAAGCCGGCATGACGCTGAAGGCCGGCTGTGGCATCGGCTACGAGTTTTCCACCCTGCGTCCCCGCGGGGCCTACGTCAGCGGGGCGGGTGCCTACACCTCCGGCCCGCTGTCCTTTATGGATATCTACGATCGCATGTGCTTCACCGTGTCCTCGGCCGGTGGTCGGCGCGGGGCGCAGATGGGCACGTTCGATATCCACCACCCCGATGTGATGGACTTTATCCGCGCCAAGCGCGAGGACGGCCGCCTGCGCCAGTTCAACCTGAGCCTGCTGATTACCGACGAGTTTATCGAGGCGGTCAAGGCCGAGGCGGACTGGGCGCTGAGTTTCCCGATGACGGTCAAGGAAGTGGAGGAAGCAGGCCTGGACCTGAACAACGACAGCAGCATCGTCTGGCGTCATTTCCCGGTGACCGGGGGCTACGTCAGCAATGACCGGGGCGAGGTCGCCTGCCGCATCTACAAGACGGTGCCCGCGCGCCGTCTGTGGGACATGATCATGGCCTCCACCTACGATTTTGCCGAACCCGGGTTCATTCTGATTGATCGCGTGAACCAGATGAACAACAACTGGTGGCTGGAAGATATCCGCGCGACGAATCCTTGCGGTGAACAACCACTCCCCCCCTACGGCAGCTGCCTGCTGGGCTCTATCAACCTGACCCGCCTGGTGCTGGATCCCTTCACCGATAAAGCGCGTTTCGATTGGGAACGGTATCGCGATGTGGTTGCCGTGTTCACGCGCATGCTGGACAACGTGGTGGAGATCAACGGCCTGCCGCTGGCTCAGCAGCGGCATGAGATTGCCTACAAGCGGCGTCACGGCATGGGCTTCCTCGGCCTGGGGTCGACCATCACCATGCTCGGTATGTCTTACGGCGACGAGGATTCCCTCGCCTTCACCGAAGAGGTTGCCCGCGAGATGGCGCTGGTCGGCTGGGAGCAGGCGGTACAGCTGGCGGAAGAAAAGGGCCCGGCCCCGATCATGGATGACCTGTTCGAGGTCACGCCGGAAATGCTGGCGGCCCGCCCGGAGATGCGCCGCGATGGCATCGCCGTCGGTGAGCGTCTGCCGGGGCGGGTATTGCACGCGCGCTACAGCCGCTACATGCAGCGGGTTGCCGAGGCGGCGCCAGAGCTGGTGGAGCGCATCGCAGAGCGCGGCGCGCGCTTTACCCATCACTCGTCCATTGCGCCAACGGGCACTATCTCCCTCTCGCTGGCGAACAACGCCAGCAACGGCATCGAGCCCAGCTTCGCCCACCACTACGCGCGCAACGTGATCCGCACGGGTCGCAAGAGCAAGGAAAAGGTGGATGTGTTTTCCTTCGAGCTGCTGGCCTATCGCAGCCTGGTCAATCCCCGGGCCATGCCCTACAGCGAGCGTGAGGAGGAAAAACTGCCCGATTACTTTGTCGTTGCCGACAGCGTGACGCCCAAACAGCACGTGGACATCCAGGCCGCAGCGCAAAAGTGGGTGGATTCCTCCATTTCCAAAACCGCCAACGTGCCTACGGACTACCCCTTCGAGGACTTCAAGGACATTTACCTCTACGCCCACGCCCAGGGCCTCAAGGGGTGCACCACGTTCCGCTTCAACCCCGAGGCGTTCCAGGGCGTTCTGGTGAAAGAGCAGGACCTGGAGAACACCCTCTACCAGTTCACCCTGGAGGATGGTTCTACTATAGAACTAAAAGGCAACGAGCAGGTGGAATACGACGGCGAAATGCACACTGCCGCGAATCTCTTCGACGCCCTGAAAGAAGGTTACTACGGCAAGTTCTGAGCCGGGAGACAGCAATGACGGTCAAGATTGGCAGCAAAATAGTCAGTTACAAAGTGGTACCGAAGGGCGCAACGCCGGAGCCGGTAGCGGGCGAGCGCGATGCCGTGCCGGCCAGCAACGTGGTGCACATGCACGAGTCGTTCCAGCGTCCGGAGCGCCTGGTGGGGTCAACCTACAAGGTGAAAACCCCGATGTCGGAACACGCGCTGTACATCACGGTGAACGATGTCATCCTCAATGAGGGCACCGAGCACGAACTGCGGCGCCCTTTCGAGGTGTTCATCAACTCCAAGAACATGGAGCACTTCCAGTGGGTGGTCGCCCTCACCCGGCTGATTTCGGCGGTGTTTCGCAAGGGCGGTGATGCCACGTTCCTGGTCGAGGAGCTGAAGGCGGTGTTCGATCCGCGCGGGGGCTACTTCAAGAAAGGTGGCGTGTTCATGCCGTCGATCGTCGCGGAGATCGGCTACGCTATCGAAGACCACATGAAGCACATCGGGCTGATCGACAGCAAACTGGATGAGCACCAGCAGAAGTTTATCGAAGAGAAGCGCCGGGAGCTGATGGGCGAAAGTGCCAACACGGCAACGGATGAATCGGCGTCACCGGAAGCCACCGGCTTTCCTCCCGGCGCAAGCCTCTGCTACAAGTGCAATACCAAGGCGGTTGTGCTCATGGATGGCTGTATGACCTGCCTGAACTGTGCCGATTCCAAGTGCGGGTAGCGGCGTTTGCCGGCGCGGGGCGACAACCTTGATGGCTATGTCCTCGACAATATGGAGGGCGCGGTCGATCAGGCGGCCTTCCTCGCGCGAACCGATACGCCTGTAGCCATCGTCGGTGCCCGTGGTACGGGCAAAATGTATATCGCCCGCATTTTCCACAGCCGTGCCGGCTGTGGCCCCGATACGCTGGTGGCTATCGACTGCCGCGAGTTCCGCAATCGCGACGATGCCAACCGCCGCATTCGCCACGCCCTGGAGATGGGTGCCGGCAAAACCCTGGTGTTCAAATCGCCCCAGCTGATGAGCGCCGAGGCCCAGCTGCGGCTTGCCCGACAGATCGCCACGCGCCAGTTTGTCGATGTGGAACCCCCGACCTACCTGCCACCGATGCGCTTCGTTGCGTTGTTCCCCGATACGCTGGCGAGGCTGGTGGCCGCTGGCGAACTTCAGCCTCGTCTGGCCAGCGTATTCGCCGCGTATCCGATTCGGGTGCCGCCGATGCGCCATCGGCAACAGGCGATTCTGCGTTGGGCCCACAAGATCCTCGATCAGGAGTGCGCCTTGCGCAACGTGGTGGTAAAGGGGTTCACCCCCGAAGCCGAACAGGCACTGCGCGAACACCCCTGGCACGGCAATATCAGCGAGATTCGCCAGCGTGTGGTGCACGCCCTGGAGCGTCGCCCCGCCGGCGCCTGGCTGACGCCGGTGGAGTTGCAACTGGCTCTCGGCAGTCGTGCGCGCAGTGCCGGCCTGTTGTCACCGCTGCGTCGCGGCGACAGCGAGGCCCCCGGTTATGCGCCAAGTGCGCTGGAGGAGCTGCGGCAGGCACTTGCCGATAGCCTGCAGCACTGCATTGACGGCCGACAGCTGCTGCCGCTCGGCGGCTGGCTGCAGGACGAGGTGGTGCTGGCGGCGCTCGCGCGCTATGCGGGTGATGCGCGCCCTGCCGCACGTTTCCTGCAGGTGCCGCGCCGCAATCTGGCGCGCTGGCTGCCGGGCATCGAGCAGCGTCGTGCCGCACGCGGTGCCTGCTCCGAGTGGGTTGAGCCTGCGCGCCTGGTTACGGACTGGGTGCGCGGGCTTGGCCAGAGTGGCGGCGGGCCGCTGGCGCAGGCCGAAACGCTGCTGCTCGAACTGCTTGAGGCGCGCCGTGAACAGACCACCGTGGCCCAGCGCGCACAGCTGCTGGGTGTATCGCGCCCCACCTACGCCCGTCGGTTGCTGGCGCTGGGTGCGCTGCCGGAGGCGGCTGCCAGTGGCTAGGAAACGGCGCGGTGCAGCGCCACCCGCCGACGGCGGGCTGGTGCCTGCGGCAAATGACCGTCCGACACCGGCGGCGCTGGCCGCAGACTATGCGGCGCTTGCGGAAACGCCGGTACCGCCGCCCCTGGGCTTCTCGGCGCGACTCAATCTGTTACTGGACCTGACGGCGGTGGTGCCGACACGTATTGAAGGCCGGGTGTTGGGGGTGCTGGCCATCAACCCGGGTTGGAAGGAGCTAGACGTGCGCCGCTGGTTACAGCAGGACCAGCTGCCGCCCCGTGACGTGTTGCGCCACCTGGTGACCTTGCTGGTGGCGCAGCTGGGGTCGGAACACGATGTGTTGCGGTGGGAGGCGTTCCTGATCTACGGCGCGCCCACCATCACATCGCCGGTCGAACACCTGCTCTACCGCGAGGATCGCGGACGCCGTGACATCGCCTCCCGCATCTTCGCGCTGCTCACCGAGCAGTACGCCATCCCGCCGTCCAGTTATGATGCAGACCTGGTTTTCCAGCGCTGCCTGAAGCTGATGCAGCAGTTCAACATCTACGAGTGGGAAGACTTCCAGGCCGGGCATATGGAGCCGTTCCGCAGCGTTCTTTTCCCGGAAACCTCCTGAAACGTCCGCTAGCAGCCTGTCGGATCTAGGGCATCGTCGCGAGGCGTGTGGGAATCGAGGACAGAATGTCGATCGTTTGAGGCGAATAGTGGTGACTATTTAACGAGAGCGAGCGGGATTCTGGACCGATTCCCATCAGCCGCAGCAGATGAGCCTAGGTCCGACAGGCTGCTAGCTGCGCCATTTACCGAAAAAAGGCAAATTAGTGCTTGCAGTCCCGGAGTCACTACTAAAATACTGTTACGCAGAGTCACAAGCGAGAAACCTTATGCCTGATCACAACGAGGCCCAGGACGTCAGTGGGGTCCGCGTGGCCATCATCGATGATGCCAAGACCATCCGCATGATGATGTCGCACACCTTGAAGCAGATGGGGTGTGAAGTAGAGACGGCGGAAGACGGTTATCAGGGGCTTGCCCTGCTGCGGCGCTTCAAGCCCGACATCGTCTTTCTGGATATTACCATGCCGGAGCTGGATGGCTACCAGACCTGCAGCCTGATCCGGCACGCTGAGGATACCCGCGATCTGCCGGTGGTGCTGCTGTCGTCCTCCGACGGGATATTCGACATTGCCCGCGGCCAGGCGCGGGGCGCCAACGCGCACGTCAGCAAGATTCCCCCTGACCCGGTTCTGCGCCAGTTGATCCACGAACACACCCGGGCCCACGAGGCAGCCTGACATGGGAGGGGCCTTTTCCGCCCTGCGCGCGCTGCACGAGCGGCATGCCCGCGGCAGCCCGGCACTGCCGTCGCCGCCGGCAGGGGAGCCCACATGGTCGGGCGCGGCGATCGGCATCGCCGGTGTGCCGCTGGTCATCGCGCATCGCGATGTCGAAACCATCACCGCCCTGCCCCCGCTGACCCGCATTCCGGGTACAGGCAACCGGGTGCTGGGGGTGGCCGCCTACCAGGGTGACCTGCTGCCGGTGTTCTGCGGGGATACGCTGTTTGGCCAGCGGCTGTCGCCTGGCCGCAGGCGGGAGTACTGCCTGGTGATCTCCCAGCCCGGGCTGCATGTGGGCCTGACCCTGAGCCAGGTGCGGGGGAACGTGACGCTGCCCCTGTCCCAGCGCAGCGCCGACATACCACTGCAGGGCCTGTTGGCAGAGTGCTGCGACGGTGGATTCCGGCGTGGCGATGAATTCCTGGGCCTGCTGGACAGCGGGCTGTTGATGGCCAGTGGCGTGCTGGGTGATACCAGTGCGCAGCCCGCTGACCCTGTAGAGGACGCCGTACCATGAGCCAGACTGTTCTACTTGTTATCGTTCTCGCCCTGCTTGTCGCCCAGGGTGTGACCGGCTTCCTGTTGTGGAAAGCCCGCCGTGATGGCGGCGCAGCGACGGGTTCCGACAGCGGCGTGCTTCGGGCCCTGCGACGCATGGCCGATGGCGATCTCACCGCCAGTGCAGAGAGCACCGGGCCCGCAACCGCCGCGATCGCCGAGCAACTGAATGCCGCTCTGGCGCGGCAGAGAGAGCTGGTGTCCGACCTGCGGGCGCCGTTTGAAGGCCTGGCGGCGGAGCTGCAGCGGCTCGCCAGGAATAGCCACGGGCACAGTGAAACCAGTGCCGGCATGGGCCGCCAGCTGGAAGAGGTCAAATCAGCACTGGTGCGTGAGCTCCAGGCTGCGGAGGACATGGGCAGTATCAGCAAGCAGGCGCGCGAGGCCATGGGCCGCCATCGGCAGCTGGTAAGCCGTGGCCAGACCCTCGCCGCCGACATGGCGCGCGCCTCTTCGGATGTGCGGGAGTCCATGCAGGAAACCTCGAAATCCGCCAAGCGCCAGGGCGAACTGATACAGTCGGTGACCACGGCCGCGGAATACATCCAGTCGCTGAACACGCGCATCTCGGTGGTGGCGATCAATACGCGTATCGAGGCGGAGCGCGCTGGCGAGCACGGCCGCCCCTTCCTCGGTATCGCCGAGGCTATTGGCGATCTGTTGCGTGAAGCCGAGGAGGAAGGCCGCAAGATCACCTCAGAGGTACGCATGTTGCAGAACCTGTCCGCGGAAAACCTGAACAGCCTCGAGCACACGGTGGGCGCCGTGGTCACCATCCTGGATTTTGTCGAGCGCATCGACGCGGCCCTGGAAGATATCAATCATGGCGCAGCGCACCTCCTTGACCAGGTGGATTCACTGGGCAATACCACGCAGCAGTCGGCTGAAACCGTGCGCCGCCTGAACGGACTGCTGGGCGAAGTGCGCGAGCAGAATCGCGCACTGCGGGAAGGTGCGGAAGCGACCCAGCAGGGCATTAACGCCCTGCAACAAACCCTCTCCAACCTGGGCCGCAACCTCGCCCGGCTGCGGGTCGACCAGTCAGGCAGTGCGCTGAATGTCTGAGTTGCAGCCAAACGCCAGCCCGCGGCAGGGTATCGACCTGATAGACCTGCGACGCCTGCGGCCACGGTTGCAAGGGTCCCTGGACGCCGCCGAGGCGGCACTGATCGACTACAGCCGCGACATACAGCGCCGCGAGCCCCTGCTTCACTGTCTCTGGTCGGTGCACCACATTACCGCTGCGCTGGGTAGCCTGCGGCTGCACAAGGCGGAAATGCTGGCCCTGGAAATGGAGCGCGGTTTCCTGCGCCTGCTGCGCGGTGACGTGGTGGCAGAGCGACGCAACCTTGTTATGGGTGGCCTGATGCGGGCGATCAAGACGCTGCCTGCCTATCTGGATCATGTCGAGCAGCTGCGTCTGGACAGCGGCCGCGGCCTTGAGCCCTGTGTCAATGACCTGCGCCGCTGGGCCGGTGAAGTGCCGCGCCCGGCGGCGCTGTTTTTCCACTACCCTGTGGCAGCCGAGTGTGGTGTGACCCACGCAGCTCAGACCCCCGCGGAGGAGGCTATCCGACGCGGCGCCGATGTGTTGCTGGCGCCTTACCTGCAGGGCGCCAAGGGTGTGTTGGGTTCGCGGCCCGGGGCGGAGAGCGCGCGCACCCTGGCGCGCATCGCGCAGAAGATGCATGGCTTTCTCGCCGGGACGGTGCAGGAGCCATTCTGGTTGTTGCTCATGGCGCTCTGTGAAGCACTCGCGGCGGAGCTGGCGGAGCCGGATGAGTGCATTGCGCAGATCTTCAAAGCCGGTGCTTTCATGGTCAAATACGCGCGAGAGCACGGCAGCGCTGTCGACCCCGACATGGACTATCCGGCGTATGTGCAGCGGCTGTTGTACTACATGGCGGCCTGTCCAGTGCAGCCGCTGTACGTGGCCCACGTGTGGACGGTGTTCGGCATCACCGAAAACACCCTGCGTGATGCGCAGCGCGGCCTGATACACAACGATGCCCTGCTGGCCGCCCTGCGCGGTGCGTCCAGCCGCCTTTCCAGCCTGATCGAGGCCCTGGAGCAGGCTGACCTGGAAGCGGTTGCCACCGGACGCGCGCCGCAGCCCGAAGACAGCATTGCCGAGTTGCAGGCCATTCGCTTGCGCTTGATTGCCGCCGGGGAGGAACTCCTTGCAGAAGATCTGCGGGGTGCAGACGCCATGCTGGAACAGCTGTATGCCGGACGTTTCGCCGAGCAACCCGAGCGCTGCCGCCAGGCGGTATTGTCACTCGCGCAAACCCTGGTGGATACGCAACTTGCCATCGCCAACCGCGTGTTGCTGCGCGGTGAGCAGCCTGCGTCAGCGTCGTCATTCGCTGTGCTGGCGCCCCTGCTGCTGGCCACCGGTGAACGCCTGAACCAGTTACAGGAACAGCTGCAGCAAGGTGCCGATGACGAGCAGCGCAGCGCGGTAGCGGCCGAACTGCTGACCATGGAGGGTGCGTTGTTCCTGCAGGGCCTGCTGCGCGAGGCGGCGGTCGCCGGCCAGCTCGGGCGCTGGCTGGGGGAGGCCCGCGCAGGGTGGACATCGGATGAACCCGCTGCCATGCACTTTGCCCAGGCGCTGGCCTGGCTGTCACTGCACATTGAGCGAGCCAGCCTCGACCCCGCTTCTGCCGGGGATCATGTGCTCTGCACAGCGGAACAGGCCGCGACGTTTCTGCAGCCGGCGCCTGCGAGTGAGACCGAGGGCGCGCGGGCCGCAGACGCTGCAGAGCAGGCGCAGGACGCGTTGCCGAGCGAGCAAACTGAAACCATCCCCGCGGCGTTCCGGGAGGTGTTCCTGGAGGAATCGGAGGAGATCATCGCCCGCCTGCAGAGCGAGCTGCCGGCCTGGGTTGCAGCGCCGGCACGCGACGAGCGCCTGCGGGAAATACGCCGGCACTTCCATACCTTCAAGGGCAACGGCAACGCGGTGGGCCTGTTCTCGCTGGGCGACCTGGGTCGCGATGTGCAGGACCTTCTGGACCGGGTTCTGGAGAGCCAGCAGCCGTTGGATGCGACCCTGCCCCTGTTGCTGCAGGAGGTGCTGGAGGCACTGCCGGATCTGGTCGCCACCTGCGGCGGTGCCGGAGAATTCGATGCAGCCCGCGTGCGGGAACTGCGCAATCGCTGTATGAGCCTTGGCCGGGGGATCGCCGATGGACGGTAATCAGAAGGAGCCCACCGTCGAGGAGTTGCTCCGCGAGCCCTGGGCGCAGCCACTGCTGGAGGAGTGGGGAGAGCACGCGCTGCGCTGGCTGTTGAGTCGTCGCCTCGATGAGCCTGAGGAAAAGCTGTTTGCGGTGGCGGGCGATCGCCTGCGCCGCCCCGCGGCGGACCTCAGCGACCAGGAAGCGCGACTGGGGGCGCGCCATATGATGGGTGGCGCGGTCGCCGATGACCTGTCTGACTTTATCGAGGAAGAGATCGTGCTGACCTCGGTCAGCGATTCCAGCGGCATATACGGCGGGCGCGCGGGGGAGGCCGGATCCGGACGCATGGACGCGCCACGGCACGAGTTTATCGCCGTGCGTCACGCGCGCGGCGCGGCGGACAGCAGCACCCGTGAAGCACTCGCGCACCTCGCTGGCGCCGATGTACTCAATCTCGGTCCGCCACCGGCCCTGCCCAGCACCCTGGAGCGCGACGAGGCCGACTTGTCCGCTGCGCTGGAGGCTTCCGCAGCGCCCGTGGAGCGGGTGGACGATGCCGCGCCTGGGGGAACCGGTGCCGCGCTTCCAGAAGTCCCCGAGACGGCAGTAGATGAAGCGCCGCAGGCGCCCGTGGTGTCCGTTGCACCTGAGGTGTCTCCAGCCGAGACCCCGGTCACCCCGGTCACTACGGAAACTATGGAAACTGCGGACACGCCTGCGCCAGCGCCGACACCCAGCCTGGCGCCGACCCCGGCGGAGCCGCCATCGGCCCCAGCCGTCGCCGCAGCTGCCACCGCCGCATCGCCTACCGCCGCATCGCCCGCCGCCACCGAGCCGGTTGAGCCGGGTGCAGACGAGCTGTCCTGGTGCGTGCCGCGGGATATCACCTTTAACTTCAGTACCCGGGGCGGCAGCGAGCTGTTCCAGGATTTTCTCGACGCCTTTATCGAGGAGGCCGGGACGGAGCTGGAGAAGCTCGAGGACAACCTCGGTGCCTGGGAGCGAGAGGCTGCGGGCGCCGTTGCGTCGGGCGCCGTTGCGTCGGGCGCCGTTGCGTCGGGCGCCGCTGCGTCGGGCGGCGAAGCCTCGAAGCAGGTCTCACGGGTGCTGCATACCCTGAAGGGCATTGCCAAGGGCGTTGGCCTGCAGCGCTACGGCACCCTCATTCACAATTTCGAAACCCTGCTCGACCGGCTGCCCTGCGAGGCAGGCGGCGAAGCGCACTATTTCCGCATCATCAATGCCTGGCTGGACGCAACGGTGCGCGGCTATGAGCATATCCAGCAGACGCGGAACGATGTGGCCAGTGAGCTTCCGCTGCAACAGGACGCGCCTCCCCCCGCCGCCGGTGACGACAGCGCGACGACGGGTGGCACGCCGCAGCTGCAACCGCTGGCACCGGGCCAACGCCAGGAAGATCGCAAGATTGCCGATGCCGGTGCCCAGGCGCTGGGTGCCCAGCAGACCATCCGCATCAGTCCCGATGCCCTGGACTACCTGCTCAACCTGGGCAACGAGGTGCAGAAGCTCGGCGTTCGCGCGTCCCAGAGCACCCTGCAGAGCAAGCGCGCAACGGGCGAACTGCTGAGCAGGATCGGCTCTCTGCGCACCCACATCGGGCGCATTTCCGACCGAGCATTGCTCAGTGCGACGACCCGACGCAGCGGTCCGGATACGGAGCTGGATGCCCTGGAAATGGACCAGTACTCGGATATTCACGAGGCGGCGAGCATCCTGCGTGAGGCGGTGGACGACCTCGACGAGCTGGCGCGGCTGGCGGGACGCCACACGTCCGCAGCGGAAGCGCTGCTGAAGCAGCAGGCTGGTATGGTCGCCTCCCTCGGATCGTCGATCCGCGCGGCGCGTGTGGTACCGGTTTCACGGTTGATGCCCGGGCTGCGCCGCATCGTGCGCACGGTCAGCGCGGAACTGGGCAAGGCGGTGATGTTCCGGGTGATCAGCGAGGCCGGCAAGCTCGACCGCGACAGCCATGCCTGCTGCCAGATCATTCTCGAGCACATGGTGCGCAACGCGCTGGATCACGGCATCGAAGCCCCGGCAGAGCGCATTGCGGCCGGCAAGTCGGACACCGGTGTGATCAGCATCGACGTGCGCAAACAGGGCACGGATTACGTGGTGTCGCTCAGTGACGATGGCCGCGGTATCGATCCCCAGCGCATGCGGGAACAGGCACGCAAAAAGGGGCTGGACGTCGATGTGGATAACCTCACCGACCGCGAGGCCCAGCGCCTGGTGTTCCACCGCGGGTTCTCCACAGCCGAGCGGATCAGCGAAATTTCCGGCCGCGGGGTCGGCATGGACATCGTGATGGGCGAGTTGCAACGCATCGGGGGCGATATCGAGATCGAGTCCAACCTCGGTCGCGGCACCACCTTCCGTATTCGCATCCCCTCCAACATCAGCGTCAACGGTGCCCTGCTGGTGACCGTCGCGGATACCGCTTACGCGATACCCTTCGACGGGCTGATCGGGGTTGAGCATGTGCCCGCGGATGAATTTCTGCAGGCGGTACAGGCGCAGACGGATCTGCCCTTGCTGGGCCGCCGCTGCCAGCCCTCCTACCTGGCGGCCCTGTGTTCCGGGGTGCCGCTGCCCGACCGCGACAACTGGGGCGCTACCGTACCCGTTATCGTGGCCGGATCCGGACAGCACCATATGGCGATTGCCGTGGATCGCGTGGAGGAGGCCCTCGAGCTGGTAATCCGCTCGCTGGGCAGCCAGTTTGCCGGCCTGCCCTGGGTCGTCGGGGGGACCACCAGTTCAGACGGGCGGGCCATTGTCGCCCTCAACCTGAACCTTCTGGTCAGTCGACAGGCACTGGAGCCTGTCCCCGACCTCTCGCTGGAACCCGTGGCGGACGTCAACCTGCTGGTCATGGTGGTCGACGATTCGCGGACCCAGCGCATGGTGGCGACCAGCCAGCTGCAAAGCCTGGGGGTTGAGACGGTCACCGCGGAAAACGGGCTTGCTGCCATGGAGCTCCTGGCAGGCATACATCGCCTTCCGGATGTGATTCTGCTGGACATTGAAATGCCCCTGAAAGACGGGATCCAGACCCTCCGCGAAATTCGCCGATCCCCGCGCCTGCAGTCCATCCCGGTCATCATGGTGACCTCGCGGACGGGCCCCAAGCACCGCGCGCTCGCCGAACAGGCCGGTTGCAGCGGCTACATGGGCAAACCGTTCAACTTCCCGCTGCTGGTTGAGCAGATTGCAGAGTTGACCGGCTACCCACTGCGCCTGTCCTGATATGGAGACGCAGGTGGCAAATGCCGTCCCCGCTGTACTGCTTCCCTGCGCCGATGGCGCCACCTGGCTGGTGCCGCTGAACGGTCTTGCGGAAATCGTCGTGGTGCGTGAGGCGGTAGGCGCTGCGCTGCCCTGGCGAGCCGCCCGGATTCCCGTGCTGCACCCCACACCGGCGGCCCGCACGTTTGCGGTGCTGCTGGGTATCAACGTCCCTTTCTGGGCACTGCCGCTGGCCTCGGAGCCGGTGGTCTACCGCCCGCTGGTGGCAGACGATATTGCGGAGGATGCGGCGCCAGCTGCGGGCGGCACCCCGGCGCGGATAGCGGGCAGGCAATGCCTGATACCTGACCTGCTCGCCGCTGAGTCCGGCCTCTCCCTGACACCCTGATCGGGCCCTGCAGCCGCAGGTGGGCATCGACGGGCGCACAGTCGCCTGTAAAAATATGGCACATAATAGCCAAATTGCAGCCCTAAAAATCGCTTTAAGCGTAAAAATATGGGCGTAAAAAGACACTTTTTTCCAATTGATACCCAATAATGCTTTTCCCGGCATTGTCAGACAGCGGCTGCCTGCCTATAACTGAGCGCGCTGCCATTGTGCAGCGGCGCTGACGGACAGGCTTGGCCAGTCAGGCTCGGGGAGACGGGTGGTTGAACCCGCAGCGTCGGAAAGGATTTCTGTGAATACCAGGGGGCTGCCATGTTCACCATTACACCCACGGCCACGCTGGGGTCCAGCCAGCGGGATGACCTTGAAGTTTTTGCCGTCATCGACGGCCGCAAAGTGTTTCTGCCTGAGGAAGCACGCTACGTCATGCAGGACCGACGCGGGCTCTGGTTCTACAGCAAACGCAAGCCACGCCTGTCGGAAGGTGACTGGACACCCAACAAAACCAGTATTGCCTGTGTCACCGAACGGGGCTGTGTCCGGGTTTTGAAAACGGAACCCGCAACAACCTGGCTGGAAACCTGCCAGCGGACCATCCGCATGGTAGCGCGGGATGGTGAACGTCGCCCGGCCGACGACGCTGCCTGATTACGGCGCGCGCTCGTCGTCGCCGGAGTCTGGTGCGGGTGTCCCGGCTCGCTCGGGGCTGCGGTCCACCGCGCTGAGCCGGTCGACGTCGATATCCAGATGCAGGGGTTCCAGGCTGGGCATCTGCTTGCTGGTTGCCGTGGACAGGTGCTGGAAGCGATCGACCTTGCCCGCCAGACCCTGTCGCCCGCTGAGGCCAAGCACCGTACTGTTGTACTGGTTGGCCGCTGTCTGCAGGGTGTTGCCGAGCCGCTGCAGGCGTTCCGCCACGGTGCACACCTGATTGTAGACATCGCCGGCACTGCGGCTGATTTCCTGTGCTTCGCGATTGCTGCGCTCCACGATCCAGAGGTTGGCGACGGTGCGCAGCACGGGCATCAGCGTCGTGTGTGAGACCAGCACCACGCCGCGCTGGTAACCGTAGGCAAACAGCTCGCGGTCCTGGCGCATCGCTTCGATCCAGGCCGGCTCGATGGGCATGAACATCAGGACGAAGTCGGGGCTGCCCAGCCCCGGCAGATTGGCGTACTCCTTGCCTGCGAGGTCGTCGATATGCTGTCGAATGGCCCGCCCGTGGGCCTCGAGCCGGGCGTCGCGCTGGTCTTCGTTTTCTGCGGCCAGCGCAGCCTCGTAATCCACCAGGGATACCTTGCTGTCGATCACCAGGTGGCGCTTGTCGGGCAGCAGGATCAGCGCGTCGGGCAGGCGTCGGCGGCCCTGTTCGTCCCGCAGCGCCGCCTGCGTCACATAGTGCTCCCCGGGCAGCAGTCCCGCCTGTTCCAGCGTGCGCTCCAGTTGCGCCTCGCCCCAGTTCCCGGTGGTTTTCTTGTCGCCCTTGAGTGCGGCGGCGAGATTGCTCGCCTGTTCACTCATGGCGAGGCCGATCTCCAGCACCTTGCGCAGCTCTGCCCCCAGTGCTGCCTGGCCTTGCAGGGATTCCGAGTGGACGCGGTCGATGCGCTGCTGGAAGCTGCTGATCTGTTCGCGAAACGGCTGCAGCAGTTGACCGAGGGCCTCCTTGCTGCTGTCCGTGAACTGGCGCCCGCGGGCCTCGAAAATGCGCTGTGCGAGGTGCTCGAACTCAAGCTTCAGCTGCGCACGGTTCTCATTCAGCAGTTGCAGCTGGTCGGCGTGCTGGCGCGCCTGCTCGCGCTGCCGGGCAAGCAGGCGATCGTATTCACTGCGCAGGTTCTGGTAGCGGTCGGTGAGCTGTTGCAGCGCCTGCGCCTGGGCTGCCGCCTGTTGCTGGTGCAGGCGCAAGCGCCAGATCAGTGCCGCTATCAACCCGGCGGTAAGCCCGCCCAGAATCCCCAGTGCGGGCAGGAACCAGGGACTTTGCAGGAAGCTGATGGGCACGCGCCGCTAGCTGTTGCGGGGCACGGCCAGCTGCGAGATATCCGCCACCCGCAGGAACCGCTCGCGCAGGCTGTGCAGGAGGCTCAACCGGTTGCCGCGCAGCACGGGATCCTCGGTGTTGACCATGACCTCGTCAAAGAAGGCATCGACCGGTGCCTGCAGGGCCGCCAGGCAGGACAGCGCTTCGCTGTAGGCACCGTCGGCGAGGTGCCCCTCGCTTTCACCGCCAAGCACGGCAAGGCGTTCCGCCAGCGTGTGCTCAGCAGGGTCCTGCAGCAGGTCGCTGCGCACGTCGCCAAAGCGGAAGCCGTCCTCCAGCTTGTCCAGGATATTGCTCACGCGCTTGTTGGCCGCGGCCAGCGCGGCCGCTTCCGGCAGCTGGCTGAACGCATGCACTGCGAGCACCCTGCGCTGCACATCCAGGGGCTTTCCGGGTTTGTTGGCGCTTACTGCCTTGAACACTTCCGCCGGGATATCCAGTTCCTCATACCAGGCGCGGAAGCGTTCCAGCATGTAGTCGAGTACCTGCTCCGCGGTGCCTTCCGCCACGGCATCGGCGCTGTAACCCTGCACTGCCAGCGCGAGGCACTCGCGCAGATCGAGATCCAGTTCCTTCTCGACGAGGATACGCAGTACCGCCAGCGACGCCCGGCGCAGGGCGAAGGGATCCCGTGAGCCAGTCGGGGGCTGGCCGATACCGAAGATGCCCACCAGCGTGTCCAGTCGGTCCGCCACACCCACGGCCGCCGCGGTCAGGCCCTGCGGCAGGCGGTCGCCTGCGTAGCGAGGCCAGTAATGTTCCTCAACCGCCGCCGCCACCTCGGGTGACTCACCGTCGTGCCGTGCGTAATAGGCCCCGGCAATACCCTGCATGTCGGCAAATTCCAGCACCATCTGCGTGCCCAGGTCCGCCTTGCAAAGCAGGCCGGCGCGCTCTGCGTCAGCCACGCTGCCACCGAGCTGTGCCGCCAGTTCCCCGGCCAGCCTCGACACCCGCTGTGACTTGTCGTAGAGCGAGCCCAGCTTTTGTTGGAAGACAATGCTGCGCAAGCCCTCGAGCCGCGAAAACAGGCTGTGCTGTTTGTCGGTTTCGAAAAAGAAGGCGGCGTCGCTGAGCCGCGGGCGGATAACCCGTTCGTTGCCGGCAATCACCTGCGCCGGGTCCTTGCTCTCGATATTGCACAGGGTGATGAAGTGGGGCAGCAGAGCGCCATCGGCATCCACCAGGTGGAAGTACTTCTGGTGCTCCTTCATGGAAGATACCAGTGCCTCAGCAGGTACGCTGAGGAAGCGCGGTTCGAAGTTGCCCGTCAGCGCGACCGGCCATTCGACCAGCCCGGTTACCTCATCCAGCAGATCCGGGTCGATCACCGCCTGCGCCTTCAGTGCGCTGGCCTCGACCTCAACCTGCTCGCGGATCATGGCGCGACGCTCCTCGAAGTCAGCGATGACTTTCGCGCCGGCGAGGGTTTCTGCGTAGTCTTCCGGTCGTTCCAGGCGAATTTCGCCGCTGCTGTGGAAGCGGTGGCCGCGCGTGGTGTTGCCCGTAGGCAGACCGAGCACGGTGCCGAAATCGCTCTCGCCGCCGAGCATGGCCACCACCCAGTGCACCGGGCGCACAAACTCGACACGGCTCGCGCCCCAGCGCATGCGCTTGGGAATCGGCAGCTCGCGGATGCTTTCGTGAATGATGTCGTTGAAGCTGCTGCGCAGCTGTGCGCCGGCCAGCGTGGTGCGCAGGCACAGGCGCGGCCCCTTGGGCGTGTCCACCACAGTCAGCGCTTCAGGTTCCAGCCCCTGCTTGCGCGCAAAGCCCACCGCCGCAGGCGTCCAGTTGCCCTGGTCGTCGCGCGCCCGGTCGGCGGGCGGCCCCTGTATTTCCTGCTCCCGGTCCGGCGCCTGCAGGGCGACGTCCTGAATCAGCACCGCCAGCCGGCGTGGCGCAGCGAACCAGCGCACGGCGCCATGCGTGAGTCCGCGCTGCGCCAGTCCGCCCACGATGCCATCGCGGAATGCGGTACCCAGCGTCTTCAGTGCCTTGGGCGGCAGCTCTTCGGTGCCCAGTTCAACCAGCAGTGTTTCGGTCTGGCTCATGCCTGTGCCTCCTGGCGCATCGTACCCAGAACGTCCTCGCGCAGCGCCTGTTCGGCGAGCGGGAAGCCCAGTGCGGCACGCGCGTCAAAGTAGGCCTGTGCCACGCCCCGCGCCAGCGTGCGTACGCGCAGGATGTAGCGCTGGCGTTCGGTGACCGAAATGGCGTGACGGGCGTCGAGCAGGTTGAAGGTGTGTGAGGCCTTCATCACCATTTCATAGGCCGGCAGGGGCAGGTTGCGCTCGATCAGGCGCTGGGCTTCGCCTTCACAGTGGTCGAACTGGCCAAACAGCCAGTCGGTGTCGGCTTCCTCGAAGTTGTAGCGCGACATTTCCACTTCATTCTGGTGGAACACGTCGCCGTAGGTCACTGTGCCGGAGGGGCCCCGGGTCCACACCAGATCATAGAGGCTGTCCACGCCCTGCAGGTACATGGCAATACGTTCCAGGCCGTAGGTGATCTCACCGCTCACCGGGTAGCACTCCAGGCCGCCGGCCTGCTGGAAATAGGTGAACTGGGTAACCTCCATGCCGTTCAACCAGACCTCCCAGCCCAGCCCCCAGGCGCCCAGCGTGGGCGACTCCCAGTTGTCCTCGACGAAACGAATGTCGTGCACCGCGCTGTCGATTCCCAGTGCCTGCAATGACTGCAGATAGAGCTCCTGGAATTCCGCTGGCGAAGGCTTCATGATCACCTGGAACTGGTAGTAGTGTTGCAGGCGGTTGGGGTTTTCGCCATAGCGCCCGTCGGTGGGCCGGCGACTGGGCTGGACGTAGGCGGCATTCCAGCTCTCCGGGCCGATTGCACGCAGGAAGGTGGCCGGGTGGAAGGTCCCCGCACCCACCTCCATATCCAGCGGCTGCAGGATCACACAACCCTGCTCAGCCCAGAATTGCTGGAGGGTAAGAATCAGGTCCTGAAAGGACAACGGAGCTGGGGACACGGCAACACCTGTTCGCGGTTCGCAAAAAAGCTGGGTAGTATACAGCCACTTCAGCCCGCATTGTATGCGGGGTTCCTTCTTCTCATCACGCCGGCCGGCCGCAGGAGCTGGCAGCAGGAGCAGTATGTTTTACGGCAAAGTGGTCGCGGGCCTGCTGGGCCTCGTGCTCGGTGGCCCTATCGGCCTGGTGATTGGCCTGTTTCTCGGCCACCAGTTTGACCGCGGACTGCGGCGCACGATGGAGGCGCATTCGCCGGAGAACATCGCCCGTATCAAGGAGCGCTTCTTCGAGACGATCTTCCTGCTGCTGGGGCACCTGGCCAAGGCAGATGGCCGTATTTCCCAGGGCGAGGTCGACCATACCGAGATGATCATCCGCCAAATGGGGCTGACCAGCGCCCAGCGGCAGCGCGCCATCGAGTTGTTCAAGCGCGGCGCGGCGCCCGGGTTTGATGTCGCCAGCTGCGTCGCCGACTTTCAGGCGGTGTGCGGCCGGCAGATAGCCCTGCGCCAGACGCTGCTCATGTTCCTCGTGTCCCTGGCCGTGGTGGACCACGGTATCGAGGCCGCTGAGCGCCGCGTGCTCGACAACCTGGCGGGTCTGCTGGGCTTCAACCCGTCACACGTGGAACAGCTGCTGCGTATGGCCCAGGCCCAGGGTCAGTTCCATCACGGTGGTGCCCAGCAGTCCGGCCCGGATCGCCTGCAGGCAGCCTACGCCGCGCTGGGTGTGAGCCCCGAGGTGAACGACCGCGAGCTGAAACGGGCCTACCGCAAGCTGATGAGTGAGCATCACCCGGACAAGTTGATTGCCCAGGGCGTGCCGGAGGACATGCTGAAAGTCGCTACCGAGAAGTCGCAGGAAATCACCGCGGCTTACGAGCTGATCACCCGCGCCCGCAAGTAGCAGTCCGCGCCTGCCGCGGCGCTGCGCTGGCCCTTGTGCTACGCTGGGCGACCCGAGACCGCCACCCTGCCCATGATGATTGTCGTTGCCACCCTGCTGCTGCTCCTGGTTACGCTGCTCCCCCTGTGGCGTCACCCCCATTGGCTGGTGCGCGGTCTGGAGTTTCCGCGCCTGCTGCTGGCAACCGCGGCGCTGTTGCTGCTTGTGGCACAGAGCCTCCTGCTGCAGCCGGACCGTGCGCTGAGCTGGACGCTGCTCTCGGTGACGGGCGCCTGCCTGCTGTGGCAGCTGTGGTGGATTCTGCCCTACACACCGCTCTGGCCGCGGGAGGTGAAGTCGGCACTCAGCGATGCGCCGGAGGAACGTCGGCTGTCCATCCTCACCGCCAACGTGCTCACCACCAACCGCGACGCCCGCACCCTCCTGCAGCTGGTGCAGGACTGTGCACCGGATGTACTGGTCACACTGGAGTCGGACCAGTGGTGGCAGGATCAGCTGGACGCGCTGCAGCCCGCCATGCCCCATGCCCTGAAGTGCCCGCTGGACAACTTCTACGGCATGCACGTGTATTCCCGCCTGCCGCTGGATGAGGCGAGTATCGATTTCCTGGTCGAGGACGATGTGCCCTCGATGCACGCGGTGCTTACGCTGCCCTCGGGTGACCGGGTGCGGGTGCATTTCCTGCACCCCGCGCCGCCCAGTCCCACGGAAAACCCGCAGTCGGCCGAACGCGATGCCGAGCTGGTGATCGTCGCGCGCAGCGTTGCCGGCAGCCAGCTGCCGGTAGTGGTCACCGGAGACCTCAACGATGTGGCCTGGTCGCCGACCACCCGCCTGTTCCGCGCTATCAGCGGCCTGCTGGACCCGCGCGTGGGACGCGGCATGTTCAACACCTTCCACGCACACTATCCGTTCCTGCGCTGGCCCCTGGACCACCTGTTCCACAGTGATGATTTCACCCTGCGCAGCTTGCGTCGCCTGCCGCCCTTCGGCTCGGATCACTTCGCGCTGTTTACCGAACTGGTGTTGGCGCCGGTTCGGGGTGCAGACCAGGACGGTCTGGAGCCCACAGGCGAGGATCACGCACGTGCGCGCTCGATCGCCGCGGCACAACAGGTCAGCGCCGCCTCGGTACCGACACCCGGGGAGCCCGCAGCATGACGCGATCGCAGTGGCTGTTGGTGCTCGCGGTACCGGTGCTCTGTGCAGTGGGCTGGAGCGGTGTTCTCGATCGTCTCTCTACCGAGTATCTGGACGCCGCACTGCTCGGCTCTGGCGCAGTCTACGCCACGGCCCGGGGCATCAATGCGCTGGTATCGGTATTGCAGGGGACGGAGGTCAATGCGTTTCTGCTCACCTTCACCGTCGGTGAACTGCTGGACCCGGTGAATGATCTTGTCGAGCGTTTCTCGGCGGTGATGATGGTTGCGCTGGGTGCTCTCGCCCTGCAGAAAATCCTGCTGGTTGTGGTGTCCCATGTCAGCTTCAACATACTTCTCACGGCGCTGGGCGTCCTGGGCATGCTGGCGGCCGTGTGGGGTACGCGGCGTCAGGCGGCGATTGCCACGCGGCTGTTTCTGGTGATGGTGGTACTGCGTTTCGCCCTGGCGCTGGTGGTGCTGGCCAACAGCTGGGTGGACGCGGTGTTTCTCAAGGACAACGAGGCTGTGCAGTATCAGGCGGTGCAGGGTTTCCACGGCGAGCTGAACGCGGCCAGTGACCTGGCGGATGGCTCTGCCCGCGGCCTGTCTGCGCTGGATATCCGGCAACGCATAGCGGCGCTGGGAGACCAGGTCAGTGACTTCGCCGCGAGCCTCATCAACCTGCTGATGTCCCTGGTGCTGAAGTCGATTCTGCTGCCACTGGGCTTCTTCTACCTGGCCCTGGCGCTGTTGCGGCGCCTGCTCAATTTCCTCGGTTGAGCCGGGCAGCCCGGGCGCCGTATCCGCGCACTATCACAGGCGCCAGAACATGGGCGTAAACAGCACCAGCAGGGTAAAGATTTCCAGGCGGCCGAGCAGCATGGCGAGGCAGAGCAGCCCCTTCGCAAAGGGGCTGATGCTCGCGTAATTGGCGGAGACCTCACCCAGGCCAGGCCCGAGGTTGTTGATCGATGCCGCTACGGCAGAAAACGCGGTCAGGAAGTCCATGCCGGTGCCCAGCAGGGCGAGCATGATGGTGACAAAGACAAACATGTACACCGCGAAGAAGCTCCACACCGCGCTGACCACGGAGGCCTCGACCCGGTGCTTGCCGATTTTCAGCGGGATGATCGCTTTCGGGTGGACCAGCTGCTTCAGTTCACGCACACCCTGTTTCGCGATCAGCATCAGGCGTACGGCCTTGATACCGCCGGCCGTGGAGCCCACGCAGCCACCCATGAAGGAGAACATGATGAGCATGACCGGCAGGAATGTGGGCCAGCCAGCGAAGTCCTGGGTGGCAAAGCCTGTGGTGGTGGTGATGGAGATGGTCTGGAACAGGCCGTGCACCAGGCTCTCGCTGAGCGGCAGGGTATCGGTCAGGATAAGGTAGCTGCAGGTGACCGCGATGCCGATCAGCAACACGCCGAGGAAGAAGCGGGACTCGGAGTCCTGCCGGTAGCCGGCGAGGCTGCGGCGACGCCAGGAGAGGAAGTGCAGGCCGAAATTCATCGCGGAAATCACCATGAACAGGCTGCAGATCAGCAGGATCGTGTTGCTCTCGAAATAGCCCATACTGGCGTCGTGCGTGGAAAAACCGCCAATGGCCACGGTTGAAAAGGCGTGTGCAACGGCGTCAAAACCGGTCATTCCCGCCGCCCAGAACGCCAGCGCGCAGACAGCGGTCAGGCCCAGGTAGACAAAAAACAGCGCCTTGGCGGTTTCCGCGATGCGCGGTGTCAGCTTGCGGTCTTTGGTCGGCCCCGGAATCTCGGCGCGGTACAGCTGCATGCCGCCGATGCCGAGCATGGGCAGTACCGCCACGGCGATCACGATGATCCCGATGCCGCCCAGCCACTGCAGCAGCTGGCGGTAGATGAGAATGGAGCGTGGCAGCACATCCAGGCCGGTAATCACCGTCGCACCGGTCGTGGTCAGCCCGGAGATCGATTCGAAAATCGCATCCATGGCGCTCAGCTCCAGCCCCGCAGTCAACATGAAGGGCAGCGAGCCGGCCAGGCCCAGCACGGTCCAGAACAGCGACGTGACGAGAAAACCGTCGCGGATGCGCAGCTCATGGCGCACATGCTGTACCGGCAGCCAGCTCAGCAGGCCTGCGGTGAAGGTCAGCGCCAGCGCGCTGGCAAAGCTGGTGACAGTGTGGTCGTCATCCAGCAGGGCCACGCCCATGGGGACCAGCAGGGTGCTGCTGAACAGCATCAGCAACAGGCCCAGAATGCGCAGCGTTACGCTCAGGTGCACGCGACAGGCCTAGGAAAAGAAGCCGAAACCGACCGCGAACAGCTTCTCCACGGCGGAGATGCGGCTGCGATCGGTGAGGAACAGCACGACGTGGTCATCCGCTTCCACAAGCACGTGCCTGTGGGCAATCAACACTTCGTCGCCGCGCACAATGGCGCCAATGGTCACGCCCTCCGGCAGATTGATCTCTTCCAGGCGGCGCCCGACGACCCGGGAGGAATAGGCGTCGCCACGTGCCGTGACTTCAATCGCCTCCGCCGCGCCGCGACGCAGGGAATGCACATTGGAAATGTCGCCGCGGCGCACATGGGTCAGCAGGCTGCCAATGGTGATCTGCTGCGGTGAAATGGCGATATCGATCTCGTCCCCGACGAGGTCGGCATAGGCGGGATTGGTGATCAGCGTAATGACTTTCTTCGCCCCCATGCGCTTGGCGAGCATGGACATCATGATGTTTGATTCATCGTTGTTGGTCAGCGCGCAGAACACATCAGTGGACTCGATGTTTTCGCTGGTCAACAACCCGGGCTCGGAAGCGCTGCCGTGCAGCACGATCGCGTGCTTCAAAGACTCCGAGAGCACCCGGCAGCGCGGGTACGACTGTTCGATGACCTTCACCTGGTAGTCGCGCTCGATACTCTGCGCCAGCGTTGCCCCGATGTTGCCGCCGCCCGCGATCATCACCCGCTGGTAGGGCTTGTCGATCTTGCGCAGCTCGGACATGACCTTGCGGATGTCCTTGCGGGCAGCGATGAAAAACACTTCATCGTCCACCTCAACCACCGTATCGCCCTCCGGGATAATGGCCCGGTCGCGGCGGAAGATGGCGGCCACACGGGTATCCACCTTGGGCATGTGCGTGCGAATGTCCTGCAGCTCATGGCCGACGATGGGGCCGCCGTGAAAGGCGCGCACGGCCACCAGCTGGATGCGGCCATCGGCGAAATCGAGTACCTGCAGGGCGCCCGGGTTGGCGATCAGTTCGACAATGTTCTTGGTGACCAGCTGCTCCGGCCCGATGATGACGTCCACCGGGATATTGTCCGGTGTAAACAGTTTTTCCTGGTGTGCGAGGTAGTTGGGTGCGCGCACCCGGGATATCTTGGTGGGCGTGTTGAACAGGGAGTGGGCAATCTGGCAGGCCATCATGTTGATTTCGTCGCTGTTGGTCACGGCGATCAGCATGTCGGCGTCATCGGCGCCCGCCTGGTACAGGGTGTCGGGGTGTGAAGCGCTGCCGCTGACCGTGCCGATGTCCAGCCGGTCCTGCAGTTCGCGCAGGCGGTCGGCATCGGTGTCGACGACGGTGATGTCGTTCTGTTCGTTTGCCAGGTGCTCGGCGAGTGTTCCGCCTACCTGACCCGCACCCAGTATGATGATCTTCATGGTTGGGGCGACCCCCCTGAAATTCCCGCCACCTTAATGAAAAGGCCCGCAAAATGTAAGGGTGCAGGGGTTGTAATACTGCACTCTAGGCCGGGCTTTTCGCGCGCCGCCGCAGCAGGCTGAAAAACAGGCCGTCCGGGCCGCCGGGGCGAGGCAGGATCTGGTTGCCTGCCGCCCTGGGCGTGCCGACGTTCAGTGGCAGCGATTCGGCGTCTTCCCTGCGCGCGAGGAAGGCGGCGATGACACCACTGTTCTCCGCCTCCAGCACCGAGCAGGTGACGTACAGCAGCGTGCCGCCGGGTGCCAGCAGGGGCCACAGACCATCGAGGATCGCACCCTGCTGCGCGGCCAGTGCAGGAATGTCCTCGGGGCGGCGCAGCAGCTTGACATCGGGATGGCGACGGATCACGCCGCTGGCAGAACAGGGCGCATCGACCAGGATGTGGTGAAACTGCTCAGCGGGCAGCAGGGCCGGGGGGCGGGCCGCATCGCCGCAGAGCACCGTGGCGTGCAGCTGCAGCCGCTGCAGGTTATCGCGCACGCGCTGCAAGCGCGCTTCATCGACATCCATGGCGGTGAGCGCGATGTCCGGGTGTCGCTCCAGCAGATGGCAGGCCTTGCCGCCGGGTGCTGCGCAGGCATCCAGCACCCGCGCGCCGGGACCCGGCGCAAGCAGCAGCGCCGCCACCTGTGCGGCCTCATCCTGCACGCTGGCCAGGCCCTCGGCAAAGCCCGGCAGCAGAGCGACGTCCGCGGGGGCCTCGAGGTAGATGGCCTCCGGCGCCAGGGCCCCGGCCTGCGCCGGCATGCCCGCATCGGCCAGACGTTGCAGGTACTGTTCGCGGGAGGCGCGCTGTGCGTTCACCCGCAGCACCATCGGCGGCTGTGCGTTATTGGCCTGCAGCAGGGCCTCGGCGTCTTCCGGCCAGTCGGTCTGCAAGGCGTCGTACAACCATTGAGGGTGCGCGCAGCGCGCTGCCGGACCAAGCGTCTCGGCCAGCGCGGTGCGTTCCCGCAGGAAGCGTCGCAGTACAGCGTTGCAGAGGCCGCGCGCCCAGTCCTTTTTCAGCGCCCGCGTGGCGCCGACACTGGCGGCAACGGCAGCGTGGTCGGGGATTCGCGTGTCTTCCAGTTGGTACAGCCCGAGCAGCAGCAGTGCCTCGATGTCGCTGTCCTTGCTGCGCAGGGGCTTGTCCAGCAGCGCCTGCAGCTGCGGGTAGAGCCGCGGGTACAGTCTCAGGGTGCCGTAGCAGAGCTGTTGCAGCAGGCCCCGGTCGCGGCTGCTGACCGTCTCCAGTGCGGCGGGGAGCAGCGCATTCAGCGACCCGCCCTGCAGTACGCCGGCGATAGCCTGCGCCGCCGCGGCCCGGGTATCTGTGGTCATCAGGACGTCGCCGCTTCCGCTGCCGGCTGGAAACAGGCCCCGGGTGCAAACTGCGCGCTCTGTGCGTTCAGCAGGTCAGCCGCAGGCAGCGCGCGGCCGCCGGGCAGTTGCAGGGTAAGGAGCCGCAGGCTGCCGTTGCCGCAGGCCACCTGTACCCCTTCACGATCGGCGCTGAGTATCGTGCCGGGGGCGGCGTGGGTGGCCTCGGAGACGGCACTGGCCGTCCAGATGCGCACACGCTCGCCGTTGAGCACAGCAAAGCAGACGGGAAAGGGGTTGAAGGCTGCGACCTGGCGCGCCAGCTCGGCTGCGGATTGCCGCCAATCGAGTGCGCCCTCGGCCTTTTCAATTTTACGCGCGTAGGTGGCGAGGCTGTCGTCCTGGGCGACACCCGCCTGCAGATAACCCGGCAGATCGTTGAGCACCTGCAGCAGCAGAGGAGGGCCGAGCTCGGCAAGCCGGTCATGCAGAACGGCAGCGCTGGTGGCACTGTCGATGGGGCAGCGCGCGGTCGCCAGCATGGCACCGGTATCCAGCCCGGCATCCATCTGCATGATGGTGACGCCGCTCTCGGTGTCGCCGGCCTGGATGGCCCGCTGGATGGGCGCCGCGCCGCGCCAGCGCGGCAGCAGTGACGCGTGCACATTGAGGCAGCCCCAGCGGGGCGCATCGAGTATCACCTGCGGCAGGATCAGGCCGTAGGCCACCACCACCATGACGTCGGCGGCAAAAGCGGCCAGCTCGGCCTGCGTTTCAGGTGTGCGCAGGCTGACCGGCTGGCGCAGCGGCAGCCCGGCCTGCAGTGCCAGCTGCTTCACCGGACTGGCCTGCAGCTTCTTGCCGCGGCCCGCCGGCCGATCGGGTTGTGTGTACACGCCGACCACCTGGTGGGGGCTGTCCAGCAGCGCCTGCAGGTGGTGGGCGGCGAAATCCGGTGTGCCGGCGAAGAGGACCCGCAAGGGTGCGTTGGCCATGTCAGGCCTGGCGCCGCTGTTCTTTCTGCAGTTTCTTGCGAATGCGCTGGCGTTTCACCGGCGAGATGTAATCCACGAACAGTTTGCCATCAAGGTGGTCGATCTCGTGCTGCAGGCACACGGCAAGCAGCCCGTCCAGCTCCCGTGAAAAGGCGTCGCCGTTGCGATCCAGGGCCGTCACCGAAATGCGCCGGGGGCGCTGCACCGTCTCATAGAACCCCGGCACCGACAGGCAGCCCTCATCGTATTCGCCCAGTTCGGGATTCAGCACGGTCACTTCCGGATTGATGAACACCAGGGGCTCACTGCGATCCTGGCTGACATCAATGACCAGCACGCGCTGGTGGACATTCACCTGCGTCGCCGCCAGACCGATGCCCGGTGCGGCGTACATGGTCTCAAAAAGGTCATCAACCAGTGCGCGCGTGGCGTCGGTAACCGCCGCGACGGGCTCCGCCCGGGTGCGCAGCCGCGGGTCCGGAAATTCGAGAATGTCGAGTACTGCCATGGAGTTAGCTGCCTTCGGAGCTCAACCGAGCAATGGTGAATTAGTCACATTTGGGCTTGCCACGGACCCATGCCCGCCGCAAACTGTGCCTAGTATATCGCTGCTGGCAAGGCGGTGCCCAGTGTCGTGTAGGGGCGCTTCGCACGCTGGCGGGGGGACATGGGGAAAACCTGCCTGAGGCTGCGGCAGGCAGATGATAACAGGGACGGGCTGGACAAATCATGAGAGCGAAGTCTTTTACAGTGTGCCTCGTATTGCTCGGGAGCCTGTTCTTTGGCGCCCTGGCAGGCGCTGCGGTCGAGCTGAATGAGGATGTGCCCGATGTTTATGTGGTCAAGCGCGGCGACACGCTGTGGGGCATCTCGGGGATGTACCTGCGCCAGCCCTGGCGCTGGCCGGAGCTGTGGGACGTCAATCCGCAGATCGATAACCCGCACCTGATCTACCCCGGTGACGAGCTCTACCTGACCTGGGTGAATGGTGAGCCGCGTCTGCAGTTGCGCCGTGGCCGCGATGTGAAGCTGGATCCGGGCATGCGCGTCAGTCCCCTGGATCTGGCGATTCCTGTGATTCCCCTGGATGAAATCGGTGCGTTCCTGAAGCGCCACCTGATTCTCGATGCGGATGCCCTGAACAACTCGGCCTATGTTGTGGCCGGCGACCAGGGTCGTCTGATTGCGGCGCCCGGTGACCGCGTCTACGGCCGCGGCCCCTTCCCCGACGGTGAGCGCACCTACGGCATATTCCGCGCCGGTGACACCTACAGCGATCCGGTGACGGGTGAGTTGCTGGGTTACCAGGCGGTGGATATCGGCAACGCCCGCCTGGTCAGCAGCAACCTCGACGAGGTGACCGAGCTCACGGTCACCCGCGTTACAGAAGAAGTGCGTATCGCCGACCGGCTGCTGCCGCAACGCGAGCGGGTGCTGGATGCCACCTTCCAGCCGCGCGCTCCGGGTGTGCAGGTCGATGACGGCTTCATGATTGCGGTGGATGGTGGCGTCAGCCAGATTGGCCAGGGCGATATCGTGGTGCTGAACCGCGGTGAGCGCGAGGGCCTCGAGGTCGGCCACGTGCTGGCGATCTACCAGGCCGGTGGCCTGGTGTTCGACGAGGTGGCACGGCAGAACGTTGCCCTGCCCGACACCCGCGCCGGGTTGTTGATGGTCTTCGAAGTGTTCGAGAAAGCGAGCTACGCGTTGGTGCTGCGCGCCAACCGGCCGCTGAAGGTCCTCGACAAGGTGAAAAACCCCTGAAGTAAGCACGGCGGCCACGGATTGGCCGCCGCCAGGCAGTACCCCGTTTAACGGCGATTACGTCAAGGATGATGTATGGATACCGATCACACTCGGCTGTGCCTGTTGCTGCACAGTCTTCCGCGGCTCAAGAGTCGCCAGCTCAGGCACCTCCTCGCGCATTTCAATTCGCCTCAGGCGCTGCTGCAGGCCGGGCCAGAGGATCTGCTGGCGGCCGGCGCCACAGCGGCAGCGGCGCAGGATCTTGCGCTTGCCCGACGCCTTGGTCGTCACCCGCAGGCTGCCGTCGACATAACGGCCCAGCTCGATCGGCTGCGCGCCGCTGGCGCACAGGTTCTGGTGCTGGGTCAGCCGGGTTATCCGCCACTGCTGGCGACGACCAGCGATCCACCCCCCTTCCTTTACGCCCGCGGCCACCCGGCGGCGCTGTGCGCGCCCCAGCTCGCGGTGGTTGGCAGCCGCAGGGCCAGCGCCATCGGCTTGCGTGCCGCGACCGGGTTGGCCGCCGAGGCCGTCGACGCCGGTCTCGTGGTGACCAGCGGTCTTGCGCTGGGTATCGACGCCGCGGCCCACCGCGGCGCCCTGCAGGCCGGGGGCGCATCGGTTGCCGTGATGGCCACAGGTATCGACTCGGTTTATCCGCGGCGCCACGCCGCGCTGGCCTCCGAGCTGCTCGATGCGGGTTGCCTGGTAACCGAGTTCCCGCCCATGACCCCGCCGCTCCCGGGGCACTTCCCGGCCCGCAACCGCATCATCAGCGGCCTGTCCCTCGGCGTGCTGGTGGTAGAGGCAGCCCTGCCCAGTGGCTCCCTGATCACGGCCGGCACCGCTCTGGAGCAGGGGCGGGAAGTGTTCGCCCTGCCCTGGTTCCCCGGTCACGTTGGCGGCCGTGGCTGCCTGCAGCTCTTGCGGGACGGTGCGGTGCTGGTGGAAGCCATTGACGATGTTCTCGACAACCTGGGGCCTCTGTACACCCGCCAGCGGCCGCCGCGCACCGCAGCGCTGGCGGCAGAGACGGCGCCGGCGCACTGGCTGCTGGCCTTGATGGGCGCTACGGCCGTGGATGTCGATACCCTGGTCGCGGCCGCGGGCCGCCCGCTGCCCGAGGTGCTGTCGGCCTTGTCGCTGCTGGAAGCCCGAGGCCTTGTACTGCGCGAAGCGGGCCGCTACCTGTGCACGGAGGCCGGGCTTGCCACGCCCCGGGAGAGTGGTTAAATTCCCCGCTCCGCTGTGTGCTCGGCCGCAGCCGCGACCCGCCAGCCGCGGTGTCGTGGCCGGCTCTGCCCGCGCCCAGCCTCACGAGGAGTGCCCTGCATGCCATCTGCCCTGCAACTGAAAGCCGCCGTGCGTGCCCTGGCCGACGGCGGGGTGATTGCCTGTCCCACGGAGGCGGTCTGGGGCCTCAGTTGTGATCCCGGCGACCCGCAGGCGGTCGCCCGGCTGTTGCAGATCAAGGAGCGCCCGGTGGAAAAGGGGCTGATTCTGGTTGCCGCGAACACCGGGCAGATAGCCGCGCTGCTGGCGGAATTGAGTGAGGCGCAGCGGCAGAAGCTGGCACTGTCCTGGCCGGGCCCCACCACCTGGCTGATTCCGCATCACGGACGGGTGCCAGCCTGGGTGCACGGGGGCCGGGACACGGTGGCGGTGAGGGTTACCGCCCATCCCGGCATGGTTGCCCTGTGTTCCGCCTGGGGAGGGCCGCTGGTGTCGACCTCGGCCAACCCGGGCGGCAGTCGGCCGGCGCAGTCGCTGTTTCAGGTGCACCGCTATTTCCGCGGCATGCTGGACGGGATTCTGCCCGGTCCGCTCGGAGGCGCATTGCGGCCCTCGGTGATTCGCGACCTGCAAACCGACAGGGTGCTGCGCTCCTGATTCGGGTCCCCGCCGGTGCAAGCCTGCCGGCGGCATGCGTATAATGGCCGGCGCTGAATGTGAGGACTCCACTGCCATGCACGCCGAAGACGTCAAAACCTACCTGCTGGCATTACAGCAGCGCATTTGTGAAGCGCTGGCGCTGGAGGACGGAGGCGGAGACTTCATAGTCGATGAGTGGCAGCGCGCCGAAGGGGGTGGTGGCCGCAGCCGCGTACTGGCGGATGGCGCCGTGTTCGAGAAAGCCGGCGTCAACTTTTCCCACGTGATGGGTGAACATCTGCCGCCCTCGGCGACAGCGGCCCGGCCGGAGCTCGCCGGACGCAGCTACCAGGCGATGGGCGTTTCCCTGGTGATCCACCCCCGAAACCCCTACGTGCCGACATCCCACGCCAACGTCCGCATGTTCGTGGCAGAAAAGGACGGCGCGGAGCCGGTCTGGTGGTTCGGCGGCGGCTATGACCTGACACCCTATTACGGCAATCGCGAAGACTGCCGGCACTGGCACCAGGTCGCTGCAGAGGCCTGCGCCCCCTTTGGCGAGGAGGTCTATCCCCGTTACAAGCGCTGGTGTGATGAGTACTTTTACCTGAAACACCGACGTGAGCCCCGAGGCGTGGGGGGGCTGTTCTACGACGACCTCAATGAGGGCGGGTTCGAGCGCTGTTTTGGCTTCATGCGCGCCGTGGGAGATTCCTACCTGCCCGCCTACCTGCCGATCGTGCAGCGCCGCAAGAACCAGCCCTGGGGCGAACGTGAGCGCCAGTTCCAGCTTTATCGGCGCGGCCGCTACGTGGAATTCAACCTGGTGTTCGACCGCGGCACGCTGTTTGGCCTGCAGTCGGACGGGCGCACCGAGGCGATTCTGATGTCGCTGCCCCCGCTGGTGCGCTGGGAGTACAACTACCAGCCCGAGCCCGGTTCTGCGGAAGCGGAGCTGACGGATTATTACCTGCAGCACCGGGACTGGCTGGGTGAATAAGGCCCGGCCGGCTCACCCGCCCCCCTGTTGGACAGACCGCTCATGACTGCGCAGCCAGACAAATACGCCGTTTTTGGCAACCCCATCAAGCACAGCAAGTCGCCGGCAATCCATGCGGCGTTCGCGGAGCAGTGCGGGCAACACCTGCAGTACCGAGCCGTGCGCGTGGAGCTGGACGACTTTGCCCGATCGGCCCGCTGTTTCTTCGCCAGCGGCGGCAAGGGGCTGAATGTCACGGTGCCGTTCAAGCAGGAAGCCTGCGCCTTTGCCGATACCCTCACCGCACGGGCGCGGCGAGCCGGTGCGGTGAACACACTGAGCGCTGGCGCGGATGGCACCATTGCCGGCGACACCACCGATGGCATTGGCCTGGTGCGTGACATGGTGGCGAATCTCGGCTGGCAACTGCAGGGGCGCCGCGTGGCCATCATCGGTGCCGGCGGCGCGGTGCGCGGTGTACTGGAGCCGCTGCTGAGTGAGCGTCCCGCCGCCCTGCTGATCGCCAACCGCACCGCGGCGCGGGCGGAGGAGCTGGCGGAGGCCTTTGCGACCCTTGGCCCGGTGCGTGGTGGCGGCCTTGAGCTGCTGGAGGGGCTGGAGGTGGATGTGCTGATCAATGCGACCAGCGCCGGTCTGTCCGGGGAGATGCCCGCCCTGCCGGAGATTCAGCTCACGGTGCGCAGCTGCTGCTACGACATGCTGTACGGCGCCGAACCCACACCCTTCATGCGCTGGGCGGCACAAAACACGGCCTGGGCCGTCGCGGACGGGCTGGGCATGCTGGTGGAGCAGGCGGCAGAATCGTTTTATCGCTGGCGCCAGGTGCGCCCGGCGACGCAGCCGGTGATTGCGCGGATGAGGCATCTGCTGGCAGCGGCCTGACCTCGCAGCGCGGTCATTACCGCTCCAGCTCGGCCAGATGCTGGTCCTTGAGGCGCACGTAGTTGGCGGCGCTGTAGCTGAAGTAGTCGAGCTCCTTCTCGCTCAGGGGTCGCATCTCGCGCGCCGGGCTGCCCGCATACAGGTAGCCGCTGCGCAGGGTCTTGCCCGGCGTAACCAGCGCGCAGGCGCCGATGACGACCGCGTCCTCAACCACGGCGCCATCCATGATAGTGGCACCCATGCCCACCAGCACCCGGTTGCCCACGGTGCAGCCGTGCAATGTGGCGTTGTGCCCTATGGTCACGTCGCTGCCGATCAGTAGCGGCCAGCCGTCGGGGTTGTAGGGCCCGGCATGGGTGATATGCAGCACGCTGCCATCCTGCACGCTGGTGCGCGCGCCGATGCGAATGCGGTGCATGTCGCCGCGGATTACCGCCTGCGGCCAGACGGAGACGTCGTCACCCAGCTCGACGTCCCCCAGAACCACGGCACTGGGGTCGATCAGCACACGCTGTCCCAGGGAAGGGGTGTGGCCGCCAAAGCTGCGCAGGCTGGTCGCGGTGTAGTGGCGCATAACAGACTCCTTGTTTGATCCTGCTACAATAGCGGCTGTTTCAGCAGCCTGCCAGCCGATGCTGGCCCGGAAGTGTGTATGTCGACACCAGCCCAGAACAGGCGCTTTATTGCCGGAGCCGTGTGCCCGCGGTGCAGCGCAATGGATACCATCGTGGTGGACCGCGAGAGCGATCTGCGGGAATGTGTTGCCTGTGGATTCAGCGACCCGCGGCCCAAAGACGGGCTGGTTGCCGAGCCGCCCACCCGGGTCAGCCGCCCCGCGGCGCGGCGGGTGGAAACACCGGCAGCGGTGGTGCGGATCCTGGAGCCCTCCGGCGGAGGCAAGGGGCAGGAGTGACCCTGCCCCGCGGCGCTTACAGGAAGCGGTAGGAGACCTCAACACCAACGGTGCGCGGGTCGCCCGGGAAGCGGCCTACCGTACCCAGGAAATCGGAGGTCCAGGTTTCCTCATACCCTTCGTCCAGCATATTGCGGCTCCACAGGAACACCGACCAGGTCTCCGCCTCGATACCGATGCGGCCGTTCAGCAGTGAGTAACTGTCGATTTCTCCCCACACCAGGCTGCTGCCCGGGCGTGCGAACGACACGTTGTCCTCGGTAGCATAGAAACTGTCGGTGTAGGTCCAGTCAACGCGGGTCACGAACTCGGCGCCCAGATCAGGCAGGGGCAGGTTGTGCTGAATGGCGAAGGCCGCAGTCAGCTCCGGCGCGTCCGGCAGCTTGTTGCCCGCGAGGTCCGTGCCCAGGCCCGCGGGGTTGCGTACGCTGGCACCGCCCGGGAAGGACTCGAACTCGGCGTCGTTGTAGCCGAGGGCGCCCTGCAACATGAGGCTGTTGCCGGGGAAGTAGGTGAGTTCCGCTTCCACACCCCGTGAGCGCACTTCGGCGGCGTTGCGAATGGTGATCGCCGAGGTATTGTTGTCGAGCTGCACGAACTGGTTCAGCTGGTAGTCCTCGAAATCCATCTGGAAGGCCACCAGGTTGTAGCGCAGGCGGTTTTCCAGCGCGGTGCCCTTCAGGCCGATCTCCCAGGCTTCGACGGTTTCCTGGTCAAAATCGATGCCGTCGGTGAGGGCGCTGGTGGTGACAAAGTCGACGTTGTAGCCGCCGCTCTTGAACGCCTCGGAGTATTTCACATAGAGGTTGGAATCCTCACCGAGCGCATAGCTCAGGCTGATCATCGGCGACAGGTCGTCGTAGTCGTTTTCATCGGTGAAGTTGGCGACGGTCTGGTTGCCGACCACCGGGCCCACCGCGACGCCGAAGATGGCGGCGCCCGGAACCTGCAGGAAGCCGAGGTCCACGATGTCGCCGATCAGGTCGAAGTCTACTTCCCGGGTCTCTTCCGTGTAGCGCAGACCGAAGCCCAGGGTCAGGCGCTCAGTGAGATCGTAGGTGCCGTTCAGGTAGGCCGCATAGCTGCGCGTGTCGACATCGGCGAAGGTGCCCACTCCGGCGCCGTCAAACTGCGCGCCGAACGGCGCCAGCGGCGGCGCCAGGCCCTGGAAAACGATACCGATTTCATCGCCGATAATGGCCCGGCGTGAGGAGCTGGCCTGTTCGTCATACAGGTACAGGCCGGCAACATACTTCAGGCGTCCGCTGTCGGGGGAGAAGATCTGGAACTCCTGCGTGGTTTGCTCATAGGCGTCGGGGTATTCCACCCGCAGCAGGTTGAGGAAGGAGTGGTCGGTGTCCTGCCCGCGATCGACCCAGGTGTCCCGGTAGGCGGTAATGGAGGTCAGGCGATAGTCGCTGCCGAGATCGACGTTGACGGTGGCGGAGACCCCCCAGATTTCCCGCTCCTCATGATTGTCGACATTGTTGTCGATATTGAACGCTCCCGGCGATGCCGTGTTGGGAACGCTGCCGGACCAGTCGGAGATGGCCGTACCCCAGAACGAAACGCGCTCAGACTCCAGGTAGTCGCCGGCAATATTCACGTCGTAGTGCTCGCCGCCGAAGGCGAACTGGCCGCGTACGGCAGTGCCGTCGCGCTCGTTGTGGCGGGTGCCCGTGGTCACGTTGCTGATGAAGCCATCGCGGTTGTGGTCAACCACCGAGAACCGCGCCGCCGCATTCTCGCCCAGCGGCAGGTTGGCGATCGCGGACACGCGGTAGGAGTCGTAGTTGCCCATCTCCCCGGTCACCAGCAGTTCCTGTTCCTGGGTCGGCTTCTTGGTGATCATGCTGATGGCGCCTGCCACCGTGTTTTTGCCGAACAGTGTGCCCTGCGGTCCACGCGCCACCTCCACCCGTTCCAGGTCGAGGATATCGATGTTCTGGGCGGGAGACTGGCCCATGTACACGCCGTCGACATAGACCCCGGCGCGCGTGTCGAAGCCGATGTTGCGGGTGTTTGCACCGACGCCGCGGATGCGCACAGCGGTAGAGCTGTCGTTGCCGCCGGAGATGCTCATGTTGGGGATGAATTCGGCCAGCTCGCGCACCTGTCGAACCCCGGTTTTCTGCAGTGCCTCGCTGCCCATTACGGCAATCGAGATGGGCACATCGGTGAGGCTCTCGGTGCGCTTTTGCGCGGTCACCACGACCTCCTCGAGCATGCCCGCGTTGCCCTGGGCGGCGGCGTTGACCGACAGCACGAGCAGCGCGGCAAGTGTCAGGTGTGATTGCAATATGGGCTGAGACATGCGGGAATCCTGTTATCCGGAAGTGAGAGTCTGTCGAAGTTCTGTTCGCGTTCAAGCGTAGCAGAATGCCGCGGATTGTCACCGCGTGTGCGCCAGAGAAATGGTCATTGGTACAGATAATTCTGCGGCATGGCGGGCGCGCGACAGGCTGGTTATGATCTCCCCCCGTTTCACACAAGGATACCGTCCCCATGCACCTGTCCCGCTTTCCGCGCCTGCATTTCGCGCACCTCCCCACCCCCCTGGAGCCGCTGGAGCGCCTGAGTGCTCACCTGGGAGGGCCGCGCCTGTGGATCAAACGCGATGATTGCACAGGGCTCGCCGGCGGTGGCAACAAGACGCGCAAGCTGGAATTCCTGCTGGCGGACGCCCGTGCCCGGGGCGCGGACACAGTCATTACACAGGGCGCCACCCAGTCCAACCATGCGCGCCAGACGGCGGCGGTCGCTGCCCGGCTGGGCATGGCCTGCCACCTGCTGCTCGAGGATCGCACGGCCAGTGAGGACCCCGATTACAACTACAACGGCAACGTGCTGTTGAACGAGTTGTTTGCCGCGAGGCTTTCCCTGCACCCGGGAGGCACCGACATGAATGCCGCCATGGCCGCCGAGGCGCAGCGCCTGCAGGCGCAGGGAGCACGCCCTTACGTGATACCGGGCGGTGGCTCCAACGCGGTGGGTGCCCTGGGCTACGCCAATGCCGCTCTGGAATTGCTGGTACAGGCCAACGACCGCGGTTTACGGGTGCGTGAGCTGGTGCACGCCACGGGCAGCGCGGGCACCCAGGCGGGACTGGTAGCGGGCATGGTCGCCACCCGCAGCGGCATTCCGGTACTGGGCATTGGCGTGCGGGCGCCGGATGCGGTGCAGCACCGCAACGTGCTGGCTCTCGCCAACGAGACAAGCGCACTGATGGGGTTGGGGGCAATCGCCACGGCGCAGGATGTACAGGTGAATTGCAGCTACGTGGGCGAGGGCTACGGTATTCCCACCCGGGGTACGCTGGAGGCCATCGCGCTGCTCGCCGAGCTGGAGGGCATCCTGCTGGACCCGGTGTACACCGGCAAGGGGATGGCCGGGCTGATCGACCAGGTGCGCCAGGGGCGCTACCACCCGGACGACAACGTGGTATTCCTGCACACCGGCGGCAGCCAGGCGCTGTTCGGTTACCGAGCGGCGTTCGGTTTCGCCAGTTATCGGTGATGCGCCATCAGCCCAGCCTGCTGAAACCGAGGGGCATGCGCTTGAAACCGTCCATGAAGTTGGAGCGAAAATGCGTCGGTGCCTCCAGCAAGCGCAGGTCGCCCATGCGTGACAGTATCTCCCGGGTCATCATCTCCAGGTTCAGCCGCGCCTGATGCTGTCCGGGGCACACGTGGACGCCGAAGCCGAAGGTGCGCATGGCGCGACGCGTCTGCGCCGGGTCGCGGGTGATGTCGAAGCGGTCGGGGTGGTCAAAGAGGGCCGGGTCCCGGTTGACTGAGGCCAGCAGGCAGACCACTTTGCTCCCCCGGGCAATCCGCTGCCCGGCAAGCTCGACATCGCGCATGGCCGTGCGCCGGGTGTATACCACTGTGTTGCGATAGCGCAGGATTTCCTCAACCGCCGACGGTATCAGCACCGGATCCGCCCGCAACAGCGCCAGCTGCTGAGGGTGGCGGATGAGTTCGTGGATCAGCCAGGACAGCGTGTTGCGCGTGGTTTCCGTGCCACCGATCATGAGGCCCTGGAAGATGACGCCGTACTCCTGATCGCTCAGCTTGCGGCCATCGATCTCCGCAGCCAGCAGCTCGCTGGTCATGTCGTTTCCCGGTTGTTCGCGGCGTTTGCCCGCGAAGGCCGCTGCCCAGGCGACCATCTGTGCCGAGGCCGCCCAGCCTTCCTCGCGGCTGCCGGCATAATCCGGGTCATTGGCCAGGGTTACCGCGTTGATGGCCGGCACCAGGTAGGCGTAGTCGTCGTCCGGCACCCCGAGCAGGGTAAACATCACGTGCACGGGCAGGTGCATGGCGACATCGCTGACGAACTCGCAGCTGCCGCGATCGATGATGTTGTCGATGATGGCGCTCACCTTCGCCTGCATCATGTCGCGGCGCGTCTCCAGCGCTGCCGGCCGAAAGGCCTGGTCAACCAGCGCCCGGCGCGACCGGTGTTCAGGCGGGTCGAGGAAAGTCATCGCCTGCCGCTGCAGTGCCAGCAGCTCCTCGGGAAAATCCTCCAGCAGGGGCCCGAAGCTGCTGGAGAACGTGGCCGGGTCGCGCAGTACCGCGTCGATGTCGGTCTTGTGCAGCACCAGCCAGTGCCCTCCTGCCGCACAGTCGTCTTCCTGCCAGACCACGCGGTGTTCGCGCCGCAGGGCCTCGATCGCCTCTCGTGGCGTGCCCTGGGCGAAGTTGTCGAGGTGCAGCAGGCTGCTGGTGAAGGGGCAGGCGGTCATGGCGGCTCACGGGGGCTGGATGAGATCCGGCCGAGACTAGCACAGGGTTGACGCCGGGGCAGCCCTCGCCCTAGCGGGTGACCTTTTCCGGCGGACGAAACCAGCCGTCGCGCGCAGACAGTTGCCGATAGCAGTGGTAGAGGGTCAGGCCCCGGGCCGCGTTGAACAGGGTGAAGGCCAGCCACAGCCCGTGGTTGCCCCAGGGCTGGCTGAGGTACCAGACCGGGAGGTAGACCAGAAAGGCGCTGGCGAGCATGGTCAGCATCATGTCCCGGGTTTCCCCGGTGCCGATGAACACTCCATCGAGCAGGTAGGTCGGCGCGGCGACAAGCGGCAGCAGGACCAGCCAGAAACGGTGCCCATCCAGCACCTCCAGCACCTCCGGCAGGCTGGTCAGTATCCTGAACAGCGGCAGCTGCAGGAGCAGGAAGGCAACGCTGAGCAGCATCGCAGAGCCCGCACACCACAGGCCACAGCGCCGCACCACCCGGTAGAAGCCGGGGGCGTCCCCGGCGCCGGCCCGGTTCCCGGCGAGGCTTTCGACGGCGTAGGCAAAGCCATCCAGCGCGTAGGCCGTCAGCAGCAGCAATTGCATCAACAGGGCGTTGGCCGCGAGGGTTGCCGCACCCAGTTTTTCGCCCATGCTGGTGAAAAAGGCGAAGGCTGCGAGCAGCGTAATCGTACGCACGAACAGGTGGCTGTTGCTGCGCACCAGCGCAAGGTAGGCCCGCGCTTGCAGCAGCTCGGCCAGGTCGGCGGGGAGTGGCGCCGCGCGCCGAACCACGCCGAACACGGCCAGTCCCAGGCCGAGGTATTCAGCGATCACGGTCGCCGTTGCGGCGCCGTCGCTGGCCAGGCCGAGTCCCACCACCAGCACGACGTCCAGTACGATATTGGCCAGATTGGTGACGATCAGTATCCACATCGGCCAGCGCGTGTCGCCGTGCCCGATAAACCACCCGATGATGGCGTAGGTCAGCAGCACCGCCGGTGCGCTGATGATGCGGATGCGCGCGTAGCTGTCCGCCAGCGTCAGCAATGCGGCGTCGGGCGCCATCAGCGCCAGTCCGGCCTGTAGCCACAGGGGATGCAGGAGCCAGACCAGGCTCGCCAGCACCAGTGCCAGTACACCGGCCCGGTACAGTTCAAGGCTGGCCCGAGACGCGCTGCCGGCCCCGAGTGCGCGCGCGACGCGCCCGGTTGTACCCATGCGCAGAAAACTGAAACCCCAGTAGAGGAACGACAACAGGGCGCTGCCGATGGCGACGGCGCCCAGATACCGCGTATCCTCCAGGTGACCCAGTATGCCTGCATCAACCAGGCCGAGAAGTGGAATGGAAATGTTGGACAAAATCGCGGGCCAGGCGATTCGCCATATTTTGTGGTCCAGTGATCCTGCAGTAACCATATCTAGCGCTCTGACGCCCGGTCGTGCGGCCTGAACCGACGGCGGCCAAACCCTCACAAAATCAGCATCTTAGTATTTTTTGCCCAAGAGTTTCGCTATAATCGCCGCGGCCTGCGATGCGACACTTGGTCGCAGGGGCTTGAAAATTGGCTGGAACAAGCATCTATCTCATTCCTCCCTTCCCCTGATGAAGGGCTGCGGCCCCCCGGTGCGAGATGCCCGTGGTCGCAGGAAAGGCGCGCTTTCGAGAGTGCTCTCAGGAACAGTGTAGTGCTCCACCGGCTGGGGGAGAGTTTGTGAAAATGAGGGAGACACGGGAAATGTTGTTGAAGGCGAACAGACTGCGTGAGCTGGCGCTTGGTCCTGTGCTCATGCTGCTTAGCCTGGCCAGTGCCGGTGCTGCAGCGGCGGGTGACAAGGTAAACCAGGTGAATATGGCACCCGGCGCCACCGAAATCGGCCAGAGCATTTACGACCTGCACATGCTGATCTTCTGGATCTGCGTCATTATCGGCGCGCTGGTCTTTGGGGTAATGTTCTACTCCATCTACTACCACCGCAAGTCGCGCGGCGTGACGCCATCCACCTTCCACGAAAGCACCAAGGTGGAAATTGCCTGGACCGTCGTCCCGTTCCTCATCCTTATCGGCATGGCGGTGCCCGCCACGTCGACCCTGCTGGACATCTACGATTTTGACGATGCCGAGATGGACGTCCTGATCACCGGGTACCAGTGGAAGTGGAAGTACGAGTACCTCGACGAAAACGGCGAGAATGTCTCCTTCTTCAGCAACCTGCGCACGCCGCAGGGCGAAATCTACAACACGGCGGAAAAGGGCGAGCACTACCTCCTCGAGGTGGATGAGCCGCTGGTTATCCCCGTGGACACCAAGGTGCGTTTCCTGGTCACTGCCAACGACGTTATCCACTCCTGGTGGGTGCCGGAGCTGGCTGTGAAGAAAGACGCCATTCCCGGTTTCATCAACGAAACCTGGACCAAGGCCAGCGTGGAAGGCATCTACCGTGGCCAGTGCGCCGAGCTCTGTGGCAAGGACCACGGCTTCATGCCGGTGGTGGTGAATGTGGTCAGCAAGGACGAGTACGCCGGCTGGCTGGAGACGAAGAAGGCCGAGGCCGCTGAAATCCGCGAGCTGATGGCGCAAACCTTCACCCTGGACGAGTTGATGACGCGCGGCAAGGCGGTCTACGAGCGCAATTGCCTCGCCTGCCACGGCGCCAATGGTGAGGGCGGTGTGGGCACCGCCATCGCGGGCAGCGCGATCGCCATGGGCGATGTCAGTGGGCACCTGGAAATTGGTATCAACGGTGTGCCGGGTTCTGCCATGCAGGCCTTCGGCGGCCAGATCAACGATGTGGAAATGGCGGCGGTGATCACGTATCAGCGCAATGCTTTTGGCAACAATATGGGTGACCTGGTTCAGCCTATTGATGTGTACAACCACAAAAAAGGCTAATTGGAGGAGTTAACGATGGGCGATCATCATCACGGTCCTGCCAAGGGCCTTAGCCGGTGGCTGTTCACCACCAACCACAAAGATATTGGAACCATGTACCTGTGGTTCTCGTTTTCCATGTTCATTCTGGGTGGCGCGTTCGCCATGATCATTCGCGCCGAGCTGTTCCAGCCCGGCATGCAACTGGTCAATCCCGCATTCTTCAACCAGATGACCACGCTGCACGGCCTGGTGATGGTGTTTGGCGCCATCATGCCGTCCTTCGTGGGTCTCGCCAACTGGATGATACCGATGATGATCGGTGCGCCGGACATGGCGCTGCCGCGGATGAACAACTGGAGCTTCTGGATCCTGCCTCCGGCGTTCCTGATCCTTGCGTCCACGCTGTTCATGGAAGGCGGAGCACCCAACTTCGGCTGGACATTCTATGCGCCGCTGTCGACCACCTACGCGCCGCCGTCAGTCACCTACTTCATCTTCTCCATCCACGTGCTTGGGCTGTCGTCCATCATGGGTTCGATCAACATTATCGCTACCGTGATGAACATGCGTGCCCCCGGCATGACCTACATGAAGATGCCGCTGTTCGTCTGGACCTGGCTGATCACCGCATTCCTGCTGGTAGCGGTTATGCCGGTACTCGCAGGCGCCGTCACCATGATGCTGATGGACATCCACTTCGGCACCAGCTTCTTCTCTGCCGCGGGTGGCGGTGACCCGGTGCTGTTCCAGCATATTTTCTGGTTCTTCGGGCACCCTGAGGTGTACATCATCATTCTGCCGGCGTTCGGTGTGGTCTCCCAGATCATCCCCACCTTCGCGCGCAAGCCCCTGTTTGGCTACGACTCCATGGTCTACGCCACGGCCGCCATTGCCTTCCTGTCCTTTATCGTGTGGGCACACCACATGTACACAGTAGGCATGCCGGTCGCCGGTGAGCTGTTCTTCATGTATGCCACCATGCTGATCGCCGTACCCACCGGGGTGAAGGTCTTCAACTGGGTGACGACCATGTGGCGCGGCGCCATGACCTTCGAGACCCCGATGCTGTTCTGCATGGGTTTCCTGGTGCTCTTTACCATCGGCGGTTTTACCGGCCTGATGCTGTCCATTGCGCCGGCTGACTTCCAGTACCACGACAGCTACTTTGTGGTCGCCCACTTCCACTACGTGATGGTGGCCGGTGCCGTGTTCTCCATGAGCGCCGCGGTGTACTACTGGCTGCCCAAGTGGTGCGGCCGCATGTACAACGAAACCATGGGCAAGACCCACTTCTGGATTTCGTTCGTGGGCTTCAACATCACGTTCTTCCCCCAGCATTTCGTCGGCCTGGCGGGCATGCCGCGGCGGATTCCGGACTATGCGCTGCAGTTTGCTGACTTCAACATGATGTCCAGCATCGGTGCCTTCATTTACGGCGCCTCGCAGATCCTGTTCCTGTACAACGTGATTGCGACGATTGTGGCCGGCAAGCCCACCAGCGAAGCGAAGACCTGGGAAGGTGCCGAAGGCCTGGAGTGGACGGTTGCCACACCGGCGCCCTACCACACCTTTGAAACGCCGCCGCAGGTACGCTAAACGCCTGTCTGGATTGAGGAGCGGAGCATGTTGAGAGTGAGTAGTAACCCGGTTGTCGACACCGTCGTCAAGTTGGCGTCGACCGCTGTAATCATGTTTGCTTTTGTATTCGTGGTCATGGTGCCGCTGTACAACGTGCTCTGCGATGCCCTGGGCATCAATGGCAAGACCAGCGGCGAAGCCTACACATCCGTGCAGGCCGGCGTGGACGAGTCCCGCACGGTGACCATCCAGTTTGTGGCCACCAACAACGAGGGTATGCCCTGGGACTTCGGTCCCTCAGTCACGATGATGAAAGTGCATCCGGGCGCCAGCAACGATACGGTGTTCCACGCTCGGAATCCGCTACCCAGGGCCATGGTGGCCCAGGCCATTCCCAGCGTGTCGCCCTCCCGGGCCGCGGCGTATTTCCACAAAACCGAGTGCTTCTGCTTTAACCAGCAACCGCTGGATGGCGACAGCTCGGCGGAAATGCCGCTGCAGTTCATTATCGACCGCGACCTGCCCAGCGACATCCACACGATCACGCTGTCCTACACAATTTTTGACGTCACAGATATGGTGGGCGGCTCTATTGCTGCACGCTGACACGCGGTCCGGGGGGGCCGCGTGATTACAACGGAGAAAGACAATGACAACCCAGAGTTCTACAGAGTACGAGAAGTATTACGTACCGGAAAAAAGCAAATTGGCGGTGTGCGCAACGATCGGCCTGATCCTCAGCACCTTCGGGGCCGCCAGTGTGATGAACGATATGACCTTTGGCGACGGTGCGACTACCGGCTCCTGGGGCATATTCTGGTTTGGCCTGTTCTTCTTCTCTGCAACGCTGTTCGGCTGGTTCCGCATGGCGATCAAGGAAAACCTGGCGGGTCTGAACAGCGCGCAGCTGAAGAAGTCCTATGTACTGGGCATGTTCTGGTTCATCTTTTCCGAGGTGATGTTCTTCCTCGCCTTTTTCGGTGCGCTGTTCTACGTGCGCACCCTGGTCGGCCCCTGGCTGGCCGGTGAGGGCGAAGGCGGTCGCATGAATCACCTGCTCTGGGAGGGCTTTGAGTACCAGTGGCCCATGCCGCTGACGCCCCAGGAAGCGGTGGGCGGTGTCGCCAACCAACCGATCGCCAACATGGGAACCTTCCAAAGCTACGAGAAGAGCATGGCGTTCAGCGAGGCGGCGGCATGGTATCTCTGGCTGCCGCTGTGGAACACCATCGTCCTGTTGTCTTCCAGCTTCACAGTGCACATTGCGCACATGGGTCTGCTTGACGGCAACAAGCGCAAGTTCAACATCTGGCTGGGTGTCACGGTTGCCCTGGGCATGCTGTTCGTCGCCCTGCAGGCGCTGGAGTACTATGAGGCCTATGCACACTTCGGTCTGACCCTGAACTCCGGGATTTACGGCTCCACGTTCTTCATGCTGACCGGCTTCCACGGCTTCCACGTCATCATGGGCATGACCATGCTGCTGATCCAGTGGCTGCGTTCAGTGCGGGGCGGCCACTTCACCGCTGATGATCACTTTGGTTTCGAGGCATCCAGTTGGTACTGGCACTTTGTGGACGTGGTCTGGGTATTCCTGTTCCTGTTCATCTACATTCTGTAGGGCTTCTACTCCCCGCTCTCCTCCGCCTGGGCGGCCGGACGAGGTCCGGCATCCCAGGGGTTGCGGTGTCCCAGCTTGCCGGTGGCAACGCCAAAGATCACGAGGCCTGCAAGTGCCAGGGCAAGCGTCAGGCGCACACCCAGGGAATGGAAGGTCCGGCGGCTGTTTTTATCGCCCTGATCGACCATCAGGAAGTAGAACCCGCTGCCCAGACTGGCCAGCAGCGCCAGCATCAATCCGATGATCATCAACTTCAACAATGTCCTGCTCCTTTCCGGAAACGCAGCAGTATAAACCAGCGGCCGGTACAGCTGGTGAATACAGCGCTACATTAACTGAACGGGGTTGAGGCATGGCAGCATTGAAACTGGACCTCGAGTGGCGCATCACGCTGTTTACGGCGCTGCTGTTTCCGGCTCTGGTGATACTGGGCTTCTGGCAGCTGGAACGCGCTGAAGAGAAGCGCGCGCTGGAGTCCCGCTGGGCGCAGCGCCAGAGCGAAGCACCGGTCGCGCTCCAGCAACTCGCCGCAGCGCCTGCGGAAACAATGGCCTACCGGCGCGTGTTGCTGCGCGGCGAGTTTCTACCCGACCACTATCTGCTGCTGGACAACCGCATGCATCGGGGTCGCTTCGGCAATGAGGTCCTGGGCCTGTTTCGCCTCGCCGACACCCGGCAGCTGGTACTGGTCAACCGTGGCTGGGTGCCCAGTGACCCGGCCCGCCTGAGCCTGCCTGAGGTACCCGAGCCGCGCGGTGTCACCCGCGTGACCGGGCACCTCTACGTGTCACCCGGTACGCCCTACCTGTTGGCGGAGCAGCAGTTGGCACCGCCCTGGCCGGTGCGCATACAGGCGGTCGATATGCAGGCGCTGCAACCCCTGGTGGCCGAGCTCGGCGACGCCGGGTTGTACCCCTGGATGGTGCGCATTGACCCCAATACTCCGGCGGCTCTTGTCGCCGACTGGCCGGTGGTGAATGCCAGCCCGGAAAAGCATCAGGGCTACGCCCTGCAATGGTTTACCATGGCCGCCGTTTTGTTGGTCTTTTTCCTGCTGCGCAGCTCCAACCTGTGGCGGCTTATCACGCGAAGAGAGGATTGAGTCATGCAGGAGCCCGCGCCGGGAGTGAATAACAGCCGTCTGGTTATCCTGCTCATCGCCGGTATTCCAGTCATCATGGTGCTCGCCGCCACCTGGCTCTGGTGGTTTGTTATCCGTGGCGACCTCGACCTGGTAGAAATCCTCGGTACAGCCAATCGAGGTGACTTGCTGGACCCGCCGCGCCCACTCGCGGAAGCAGGGCTGCTCTCACCCACCGGTGCTGCCCTGCCCTGGAGCAACGTCGACCACCAGTGGACGCTGCTGGTCACCCACCAGGGGGCACGCTGCGGCGCGCCCTGTGAGCAGAAGCTCTACCTGACACGGCAGATTCACCTGGCCTTGGGCAAGGAGTTTCCCCGGGTGCGACGCATGCTGATCAGCGACCGTGCGCCGTCGGATACCGGCATGTCGGTGGCCGAGCTGTCCGACGGCAAGCCGGCCCCCGCGGACTTTTCCGCGCTGTTGGCGTCGGAGCACGGCAGTGTCGCGGTGGCACGTATGGACGTCGCGGCCTGGCCAGCGCTGTTTCCGGAAACCCTGACGACGGAAGACGTCTGGTACCTGGTGGACCCTGCTGGCTGGGTCATGATGACGTATGATAGCGCCGACAGTTACAAAGACGTGATCTCTGATCTGAAATTCCTGCTGAAGAACTCCGGGGACTGAACGAGCCCAATGACTGATATGGCCGCTACAGCCAAAGCCACCTGGCGCGACTACAAGGAGCTGACCAAGCCCAATGTCGTGCTGCTGATGATTCTGACGTCGGTGATCGGCATGTTCATGGCCGTGCCCGGCATGGTGCCACTGGATGCCCTGATTCTCGGCAACCTCGGTATTGCGCTGTGTGCGGGCGCTGCGGCAGCGGTGAATCATCTGGTTGACCAGCGTGTAGACCAGCGCATGGCCCGCACCAGCAAGCGGCCGATTGCCCAGGGTCGCGTCGGCACGCTGCAGGCGGCGGCTTTCGCCACGGTGCTGGGTGGTGCGGGCATGGCCATTCTGCTCATCTGGGTCAACGCGCTCACCGCCTGGCTCACCTTCGCCTCCCTGGTGGGCTACGCGTTCATCTATACCCTGTTTCTCAAGCGCGCCACGCCGCAGAATATTGTCATCGGTGGCCTTGCCGGTGCTGCACCGCCGCTGCTGGGCTGGACCGCGGTGACCGGCGAGATTCACGGCCACGCACTGCTGCTGGTGCTGATCATTTTTGCCTGGACGCCGCCGCACTTCTGGGCGCTGGCGATTCACCGCAAGGAAGAGTACGCGGCGGTGGATATTCCCATGCTCCCCGTGACCCACGGCGACGCCTTCACGCGCCTGCATATCCTGCTCTACACCGTGCTCATGTTCCTGATCACGCTGCTGCCCTTCGTCACCCGTATGAGCGGCCCGCTGTACCTGCTGGGTGCCGTCGTGCTGGGCGGTGGCTTTCTCTACTGGGCCATCGAGCTCATGCGCAACCGCAATCCCGCGGCGCCGATGGAGACGTTCAAGTATTCGATCATCTACCTGATGGCCTTGTTCGTGATCATGTTAATCGATCACTATGTTTTCCCGATGACTGCAGCCTGAGGACCAAGCCACCATGAGCGACAGCAAGACACCCAGCCAGAGCCGCGGCATTCGCTGGACCGTTATCGGGGTTCTGGTGTTTATTCTGGTGATCGTTGCCGGTTTCGTGAACCGTATCAACCAGCCGCGCGTGATGACGGCTGCCGACATGCAGGCGAACGGGGCATTCCTGCTGCAAACCCCCCGCGACATGGGTGACTTTGAGCTGATAGACCACCGCGGCCAGCCCTTTGTACCGGCCAGCCTCGAAGGCCAGTGGACGCTGATCTTCTTCGGTTTCACCTACTGCCCCGACATCTGCCCCACCACCATGGCCTTCCTCGACCAGTTTGTGCAGGCCCTGGAGGGCACCGAAGTCGAAGACACCCGTGTGGTGATGGTTTCCGTCGACCCGGCGCGCGATTCCGTGGAGCAACTGGCCAGCTACGTGCCCTTCTTCAACCCCGAGTTTCTCGGCGTGACCGGCGAATTTCTCGACATTCACCGGTTTGCCACCGCCCTGAACACGCCCTTCCGCAAGGTGCCGGGACAGGACGAGAATTACCTCGTCGACCACAGCGCCAACGTGGTACTGATCAACCCCCGCGGCGACTACCACGCGTTCTTCAAGGCGCCGCTGGATCTGGCAAAAATGAAGCTGACCTACCGGTCAATCCGGGTTCTCTGGGACCATTGATCCGCATCACGGGAGGCCCTCATGGCTGATAGCGTCGCGCCTGTTGTCCTGGTGGACGGTTCCTCGTACTTGTACAGGGCTTTCCACGCACTGCCGCCGCTGAACACCTCGAAAGGCGAACCCACCGGTGCCGTGAAGGGCGTGATCAGCATGCTGCGTCGCCTGCTCAAGGACTATCCGGAAAGTCCGGTGGCGGTGGTCTTTGATGCCAAGGGCAAGACCTTCCGCGATGACCTGTTTGCCGAGTACAAGGCCCAGCGTCCCGCCATGCCGGACGAACTGCGCGCCCAGGTGGAACCGATACACGCCATTGTCCGCGCCATGGGTCTGCCGCTGATCTGCGAGCCCGGGGTCGAGGCGGACGACGTGATAGGCACCCTGGCGCGCCAGGCCACCGAACGCGGCCGCCCGGTGGTTATCTCCACCGGCGACAAGGATATGGCGCAGTTGGTGAACGAGCACACCACACTGGTCAACACGATGACCGATACACGGCTGGACGAGGCCGGTGTCGAAGACAAGTTCGGTATCCCGCCGTCCCGCATCATCGATTTCCTCGCACTGATGGGTGACAAGGTCGACAATATCCCCGGGGTGCCCGGCGTGGGGGAGAAAACCGCACTGGCGCTGCTGCAGGGGCTGGGTGGCCTGGATGATATCTACGCCGGGCTGGATCGGGTGGCCAGCCTGGACTTTCGCGGTGCGAAGAGCATGGCGGCAAAGCTTGAAGCCGAGCGCGAGCGCGCCTACCTGTCCTACCAGCTGGCCACGATCAAACTCGACGTGCCGCTGCAGGAGTCGGTAGAAGACCTGCACAACGGAGAGCCCGACACCGAAGCGCTGCGCGAATGGTATACGCGGTTGGAATTCCGCAGCTGGCTGGACGAACTGCTGCAGGGCGCTGAGCCCGGTGCCGTGGAGGGCGACAGCCCCGCGAGCACTATCGAAACCCACTGGGAGGTGCTGACGGAGGCGCCCGCGCTGGAGCGCTGGCTGGCACGTCTGGAGGCGGCTGAGCTGTTCGCCTTCGACACGGAGACGACCAGCCTCAATTATATGGAGGCACAGGTTGTGGGGGTCTCGTTCGCGGTGCGCCCCGGTGAGGCCGCCTACGTGCCGCTGGCGCACGACTACCTGGGCGCGCCGGCACAGCTGGATCGCGACGCCGTGCTCGCTCGCCTGCGGCCGCTGCTGGAGGATCCGGCGCGGGCAAAGGTGGGGCAGAACCTGAAGTACGATGCCAGCGTCCTGGCCAACCACGGCATCACCCTGCGCGGCATCCGCCATGACACCATGCTGGAATCCTACCTGCTGGATTCCACAGCCACCCGGCACGACATGAACAGCCTCGCGCTGAAGTACCTCGGCTACAAGACCATCCACTTCGAGGATATCGCCGGCAAGGGCGCGAGGCAGCTGACCTTCAACCAGGTCAAGGTGGAGGATGCGGGCCCCTACGCGGCTGAGGATGCCGATATCACCCTGCGCCTGCACGAGGCATTGTGGCCGCGCCTGTCGGCGCTGCCCGGGCCGGCGTCGGTGTACACCGACATCGAGTTGCCGCTGGTGCCCGTGCTGTCCCGAATCGAGCGCACAGGAGCGCTGGTCTCGCGGGAACTGTTGCAGCAGCAGAGTCGAGAGCTGGGTGAACGCCTGCAGCAGCTGGAGGCCGAAGCCCACGACCTTGCCGGCGAAGCCTTCAACCTGGGCTCCCCCAAGCAGCTGGGTGATATCCTGTTCCAACGGTTGGAACTGCCCGTACTGCGCAAGACCCCGACCGGCGCGCCCTCCACCGCCGAGGAGGTGCTGGCCGAGCTCGCCCTGGATTATCCGCTGCCGCGCGTACTGCTGGAGTACCGCGGTCTGAGCAAACTGAAATCCACCTATACCGACAAACTGCCCGACCTGCTGAATCCACAGACGGGGCGTATCCACACCTCCTACCACCAGGCGGTGACGGCGACCGGACGCCTCTCGTCGTCCGACCCCAACCTGCAGAATATTCCCATCCGCACCGAGGAAGGGCGGCGCATCCGCCAGGCGTTCATTGCGCCGCCGGGGTACCGCATTGTGGCGGCGGACTATTCGCAGATCGAGTTGCGGATCATGGCGCACCTGTCCTCCGACGCCGGTCTCCTGCACGCCTTTCGCGAGGGCCTGGATGTACACCGGGCCACGGCTGCCGAGGTCTTCGGGGTGTCCCTGGACGCGGTATCCGCCGAGCAGCGGCGCAAGGCCAAGGCCATCAACTTCGGCCTGATCTACGGCATGTCGGCGTTCGGGCTGGCGCGCCAGCTGCACCTCGGTCGCAACGAGGCTCAGGACTACATCGACCGCTATTTCGAGCGCTACCCGGGCGTGCAGGATTATATGGATCGCACCCGGGCCAGTGCGCGCGAGCAGGGTTACGTGGAAACCCTGTTTGGGCGCCGGCTTTACCTGCCGGAAATCAACGCGCGCAACAAAATGCGCGCCCAGGCCGCCGAGCGCACCGCCATCAATGCGCCCATGCAGGGCACGGCAGCCGACATCATCAAGCGTGCCATGCTGCAGGTGGACCACTGGCTGCAGGCGTCGGATGTGGACGCCCGTACCATCATGCAGGTACACGACGAACTGGTGCTGGAAGTCGCGGAAGATGCGGTCGAACAGGTGTGTGACACGCTTTGCAGCCTGATGAGTGAAGCCGCGGAACTGGCGGTGCCGCTGCTGGTGGAAGCGGGTTCTGGAAAAAATTGGGATGAGGCGCACTGAGGCGCGGAACTTTCGGGAATCTGCCCAGTCATAGAGTTCGTAGCATGCTGCTACTGTTCCGCCGGCTCCCCCCCATGAGCCGCTCGCGGAACAAGTCTCTTCCCCAGAGACCCAAGCTGTCCCGGCTGCCTGTCCCCCTACGGGTAGCCGGGTTTTTTATGCCTCCGTTTCCCCCGTGGTGTCGTCCTCGTACACGCTGATGTCGGTCAGCCAGGCGTTCAGCACCGCTATCAGCTCCTTGTGACCGCTGTGCTTGAGGGCGGAAAACAGCTGAACGCTGACCGTGTCACCGTGCCTCTGCAGCTGCCGCTGTACCTGCAGCAGCGTGGTCCGCGCCGGACCGTTCTTCAGCTTGTCGGCCTTGGTCAGCAGAATGTGTACCGGCATGCCGGCGGTCACCGCCCAGGTGAGCATCTGCTGGTCAAAGGGCTGTAGCGGATGGCGAATATCCATCAGCAGAATGAGGCCGCGCAGGCTCTGGCGTTTTTGCAGGTAATTTTCCAGCTGTTTGGTCCACTCCTGCTTCACCGCGAGGGGGACTTTCGCAAACCCGTAGCCCGGCAGGTCGACCAGTCGCTGGGTATCACTGAGGCTGAAAAAGTTGATCAACTGCGTCCGGCCCGGTGTGCGGGACGTCCGTGCGAGCTTTGGGTTGCCCGTCAAGCTATTGATTGCAGAGGATTTTCCCGCATTTGACCGGCCGGCGAAGGCCACCTCCCAGCCCGTGTCTTCGGGGCATTGTGAGAGCCGGCTGGCGCTGGTCTGGAAACGGGCACTGCGGTAGTCGGGCCGTTCCGGAGCGGGTGCTTGCATGAGATGCGCTTGCCTTTTTTGCAGGGGGTATCTCGTATATAATGCCACAGCTTTCCCGGGACCGAGGGAAAACTCCGTGTCCCGAATTACCCCGCAACAAGCAGCAGAGGTGTAGCATGAAAAAATTGTTGGCAGTTGGCGCCATGGTCTTTGCCGCCGGTGCGATGGCGGAGCCGCCCATGGACAAGTACAACAAGAGTTGTGCTGTGTGCCACAACGCAGGCGTTGCAGGGGCTCCCAAAACCGGTGATGCCGCCGCCTGGGCTCCGAAAATGGAGAAGGGCATGGACGCGCTGGTCGCGTCGGTCAAGAACGGCCTCAACGCCATGCCGCCCAAGGGCATGTGCTTCGATTGCACCGATGAGGACTACGCAGCCCTGATCACGTACATGTCCACGCCGGCGCAGTAAGGCGTCGTAACTCTAGGTTCCAGTCTGGAAGTGTCATGAAGAAAGCCCTTGTTCTTTGCGCAGCCCTGGTGGGTTTTGCACACACTGCAGGTGCGGCGACGCCGTTCCTGCAAGGCGATCCCGCAGCCGGTGAGTCACTCACCATGGTCTGCAGTGCCTGCCACGGTGCCGACGGCAACAGCCCGGCCCCCAACTTTCCCAAGCTGGCGGGCCAGGGGCAGCGCTATCTGCTCAAGCAGCTCATGGACATTCGCGATGGCGCACGTCCCATCCCCACCATGGCCGGCCAGGTCGATAACATGACCGACCAGCAGCTGGCGGACATTGCGGCCTTCTACGCCAGCAAGCAGGTCACCGGCAGCCAGGCAGACCCGGAGCTCGTCGCACTGGGCGAGAAGGTCTACCGCGCTGGCGTTGCGGAGCGCAAGGTTGCCGCCTGCAGCGGCTGTCACTCACCCAACGGCAGGGGCAATGCGCTGGCGGGTTACCCCGCCCTGCACGGCCAGCACCCCGAGTACATTGCGGCGCAGTTGCGTGCCTACCGCAAGGGCTATGAAGACCCGACCGGGCGCACCAACGACGGCGACACCAAGATCATGCGCGCCAACGCGTTTGGCCTCAGCGACATGGAAATCGAAGCCGTTGCCAGCTACGCCGCCGGCTTGAAATAAGCCGCTTCAGCAGTATCGGAAAAGGTGGCCATTGAGCCACCTTTTTTATCCGGGGTAGAACGGTACGCCGGAATCGTGGTCTGATAACGGTAATCTGACAATGGAGAATCTCATGTTCAAGCGTTTTTTCGCCCTTGCCCTGATGCTGCTGACTCCCCTCGCAGCCGTCGCCCAGGACGCCGACACCCCAGACTGGGAAGAGGGCACCCACTACGACCTGATCGTGCCGGCACTGCGCACAGCCGACCCGGACAAGATCGAAGTGGTGGAGTTTTTCTGGTACGGCTGTGGGCACTGCTACACCTTTGACCCCCTGATCAGCCGCTGGAAGGAAACCCTGGCCGATGACGTCGACTTCAAGGGTTCGCCTGCCGTATGGAACAAGCCCATGGAGCTGCATGCCGCCATGTTCTATACCGCCGATGTACTGGGGGTGCTGGATTCCCTGCACACGGTGATGTTTCAGGCCATGAATGTGGATGGCAAGCGGCTGGGTTCGGAAGCGGAAATTCGCCAGCTGTTTACGGCCAATGGCGTCAGCGGTGAAGACTTCGACAAGGCGTTTTCCTCGTTTGGGGTCAGCAGCCAGGTGCGTCAGGCCAACAGCCGCGCCCGCGCAGCGAAGATTACCGGCACGCCGGAAATGATGGTGAACGGCAAGTACCGCATCAGCATCCGCAAGGCGGGCAGCCAGGCGAACATGCTGAAGCTGGCGGATTTCCTTATCGAAAAAGAGCGCGCTGCCGCGCAGACCGCCGCCGCCTCCTGATATCGGAGGTCTGACCGAGCGCGCCGTGGAGGCCATTTACTACTCGCCAATGCTGCTGGGCGTTTGCCTGCTGTTGGCGGTTGCCATTTGCTCCACCGCGCTCTGGTATGTCTCGCGTCCCTACGCTGGCCCCGTGTTCTGGATGGCCGGCAGCTGGACGCTAATTGCGGGTATCGTCCTGTTTTTCGGCTTTATCGCCACCGGCAGCCCGGTGCTCAATGTATTGGGCAACGCGGGTCAGCTGACCGGTGAAGCCCTGTTCCTGATCGGCATCTTCCACTTCATGGGCCGTCCCCTGCCCTGGTGGACAGTCCCCGCCAGCGTCGGAGTCATGGTCGCCTTCAACGTCCACTACTGGGTGGACGACGGCAACTCGGATTTCCTCATGGGGGTGTACTCCACAATCGCGGGTTTACTGCCGTTGCAGGCGATCTGGCTGCTGTTCAAGAGTCGCGAGGATCCTGCCACGCGTCCCGCCCAGCTGCTGGTGGGCGTCAGCTTGCTGATCTACAGCGGCGTGGTGCTGTTGCGGGGCTTCCACGGCTACTCCGACTGGTTGCAGGACGAGCCCTACGTGTTGCCCCTGAATTCCTACAGCTACCTCCTGCCCTATAATTTCGGCATCCCGGCGCTGGTGATGGGCTTCGTCGGCGTGACGCTGATGACCATGCAGCGCATCCTCGCTGTGGGGCGCACGCACCAGCTGCGGGCCGAGCACCTCGCCACCCGCGATGACCTCACCAACCTGCTCAATCGCCGCGCGTTTCGCACGGTCGCCGAGCGCGATCTGGCCCGGGCCCTGCGCCAGGGGCACTCACTGTGCCTGGCCATGATCGACCTCGACCATTTCAAGCGGCTGAACGACAACCACGGGCACAGTTTCGGTGACCGCGCCCTGCGGCATGTCGCCGATGTCTGGCAGCGGCAGCTGCGCGAGACCGACGTGCTGGCGCGCTACGGCGGTGAGGAGTTTGTACTGTTACTGCCGGATACATCGCCGCAGGAGGCGCGGGTGTTGCTTGATCGCGCGCGACTGGCGGTAACGGGCACCGCCCTGCACGTCGATAAACAGCCTGTGAAGGTCACCTTCAGTGCCGGCATTACCGAGGCCAGGCCGGGGGATACCATCGACCTGCTGCTCAGCCGGGCCGACGAGGCGCTGTACCGGGCCAAGGACGCCGGCCGCGACCGTGTGGAAGTCTTCGCGCCAGCCAGCTGACCGGCCCGCTTCACTCACATGCCGCTGGGATACACGTCCAGAGCACCTTTACCGCTGGCTCTCACCTGGCGCAATGCCAGGGCATATTCCCTGAGCAGCTCCAGACAGTAGATCAGTCGATCGCGGTGATAGGTGTGGGGGTCCTGGTCGTTGTCGTTTTCATCCTCGTTGAACGCCCCGTTTACATTGCGCACGATCAGGTGCTCCGGTATGAAGCACAGGCGGTTGTTCTTATACCCGCTCATGCGCAATTCCGCCACCGGATAGGCGCCCCCGATGGAACCCGATACGGTAACGATCAACCCGGGTTTGTGCGCGAGCTCGCCACCGGCGGTCCACAGCAACAGGAAGTTCTTCAGGGCGGCGGGCACCATGCCGTGCCACTCCGGCGCAATCAGGATGAAGCCGTCACAGCCGTGCAGGGCAGTGCGCAGCGGATCTAGGATCGCCTGCCACCGCGCGTCCTCCGCATCCCAGACACCCTCCTCCCAGAGAGGCAGCGGATCTTTGCCGAGGTCGAGGAACCAGACATCGTCGCAGAGCTTGCGCTCCAGCAGGGTGTGCCTGATATAGCGGCCAACCTTGCCACTCTGTGAATCGGGGCGATGACTGCCGCTGATAATGCCCAGTTTCATGGGGGGTCTCCGTAGTGCCAATGAGGGGGTGGGTCAGATGTCCAGCCAGGGGGGTACCGGCAGGCCCTTGTTGTGCAGGAACGCGGGGTTGAACAGCTTGCTCTGGTAGCGATTGCCGTAGTCGCAGAGGATCGTGACGATGGTGTGCCCGGGCCCCAGGTGTTCCGCAAGCTTCACCGCACCGGCGATGTTGACCCCGGCAGAGCCGCCCAGGCAGAGGCCCTCGTACTGCAGCAGATCGAACAGCAGCGGCAGGGCCTCTGCATCCGTCACGGTAAACGCGGTGTCCACTCTGGCCTGCGCCACGTTGCCCGTCACATGGTTGATGCCGATCCCCTCCATGATCGAACTGCCCGCGCTCGGCGCGAGTTCGCCGCAGTTGAAGTAGTGGCTCAACGAGGCGCCCTGCGGATCGGCGAGGCCGATGGTGATGCTCTCGCTGTGCGCCTTGAGTGCCTGGGACACACCCGCCAGGGTGCCCCCGGTACCCACGGCACAGATGAAGCCGTCAATCTCGCCCCCGGTCTGCCGCCAGATCTCCTCGCCCGTCGTGTCGCGGTGGATGTTCATGTTCGCCAGGTTGTCAAACTGCCGCGCCCAGATGGCGCCCGCGGCCTCGGTGGCGGCATACTTCTCTGCCAGTCTCCGTGCGGTGTGCACGTAGTGGCCCGGTTCGCTGTAAGACGTGGCCGGCACCAGGTGCAGGTCGGCGCCGAGCAGTTCCAGGGTGTCGATCTTCTCCCGGCTCTGGCTGATCGGCATGACGACGGTGCTGGTGTAGCCCAGGGCATTGGCCAGCAGTGTCAGCCCGATGCCGGTGTTACCCGCCGTACCTTCCACGATTCTGCCACCCGGGCGCAGTTCACCGCTGGCCTCCGCGGCGCGGATAATGCCGAGCGCAGTGCGATCCTTCACGGAGCCGCCGGGATTCATGAATTCCGCCTTGCCCAGAATACGGCAGCCCGTGCGCTCAGACACCTGGCGCAGGTACAACAGCGGTGTATTGCCGATAAGCTGGGTAACGTCTGCAGCGCTGTCCACGGCGCGATTCTCCGGTAAAAGCGAAGCGGCAGTATGCCACAGCCCGTGCGGCCGGTCAGTGTCCTGCCGCGCACGGACCGGGTTCAGTGCGCCGGCGTGTCCTCGGGGTTGCGGCTGTGCAGTTTGCGGGCCAGCAGTGCGAGCGCAAGCCCCGCCAGGCCGAGCAGCAGAATCCCCGCCAGCATGGGTTGTGGTGAGTCGTGCAGGAACAGACCGATCAGGCCTCCCGCCACCGCCGAGACGGCCATCTGGATAAAGCCGAGCAGCGCGGATGCGGTGCCGGCCATGTGCGGATAGGGCTGGAGTGCGAGGCCCATGGCATGCGGCAGCGTGAGCCCCATACCCGCGGTATACAGCATCATTGGTACCGCCAGCGCCGCGACACTGGTGTCGAACAGGGTCCCCGCGATCGCCATGCCCAGGCTGGCGACGGCAACCACCACCGTGCCGATGAGCAACACGCGGGTGGAGTCCAGGCGTGTGGCGAGTCGTGCGCTCACTGCGCTGCCCGCGATATAGCCCGCCACGGTGGTGAGGAATATCGGGCCGAAGTACTTCACCGGCAGCTGCAGCATCTCGATGTAGACAAAGCCGGATGACGCGAGATAGACCATCATGCCGGCGTAGACCACCGAGCTGCTGACCACGACCGCCATGAAACGCCCGCTGCGCACCAGCACGCTGTAATTGCGCAGGATGGTGCCGGGGTGCAGGCTCTGGCGCACCGGCAGCGACTCGCCCAGGTAGCGGTTGAGTACAATGAGGACCAGTGCACCGTACAGCCCCAGAAACACGAAAATACTGCGCCAGGGGAAGAACAGGGTCAGCAGGCTGCCCAGACTGGGTGCCACGGCAGGTGCCAGCGCCATCAGCATGGCGATCAGGGACAGGGCGCGCGCAGCCCGGCGCGGCCCGAACAGGTCGCGGGTGATAGTGCGTGCCAGTGTCGGCCCGACACAGGCGCCGATGCCCTGCAGAAAGCGGTAGGCCAGAAGCTCGTCGATCGTGGTGGCCAGGCTGCAGCCGACGCAGGCGGCAATGAACAGCAAGGTGCCTGCGGTAATGACCGGCTTGCGGCCGTAACGGTCGGCCAGGGGCCCGCAGAACAGGTGAAACACGGCGAAGCCGGCCAGGTAGGCACTGAGGGTCAGTTGAATGCTGCCCACGTCGGTGTCCAGTGCAAGCCGCATGGCGGGCATGGCGGGCAGGTACATATCCACACTGAGCGGACCCAGCGCAACCAGCGTCGCCAGCAGGGCCAGCAGCCAGGGGGAATCAGCGGTGAGGTGTCGTGAACTCATGGGTCGCGGATGCTATCACGCGCATCGGCTACCCGGTCACTGTTTCTCGAACTTCAACACCGTTTTCCACCACAGTCGCGGCAGCAGCGCGTGCCAGAGCATGAGCAGGCGGGCCTCACCCGGGTAGATAATATCCCGGTTTCTGGCAATGCCTTTCTCGATCGCCGTGACAATTTTTTCCGGGTCGGACAGGCGGCCCGTTTTCTTTGCCTCAATCAGGCTGGCGGGCCCATCTGTCGCCAGCGTCTGGTCGATCAGTGGCGTGTTGACGGGCGGTGGGCACACCAGGTGCACCTGCACCCCGGAGTCCCGCAACTCATTCTGCAGTATCTCCACATAGGTGTTCACAGCGGACTTGGTGGCACAGTAGCCGCCCATGTGGGTGACCAATGCGTACCCGGCCACCGAGCCAAAGGCGATAATGCGGCCGCTGCGCCGGCTGAGCATCGACGGCAGTACGCTGCGGATCATGTAGGTGGTGCCGAAATAGTTGATGCGAAACAGGCGTTCCATACCGTCATGGGTATGGTCGATCAGTTTGTGGCTGGGCATCAGTGCCGCGGCGTGTACCAGCAGATCGATGGGGCCGGTTTCCTGCTCTACCCGCGCGACCTGCCGCTCCACATCGCCCAGGTCGCCGATGTCGCAGCGCTGCGCGCGAATGCGGTCGTCCTCGGCACAGGTTGCCTCGAGCCCGGCCTCGTTGACGTCGAAAATCACCACCCGGGCACCGCGCGAGGCCAGGCGCAGGGCGATGATGCGCCCCATGCCGCTGGCGCCACCGGTTACCAGGGCCACTTTGTTCTGCATATCAAGCATGGCATGACTCCCGTTCTGGCACGCCCATCATGCGTCCAATGGCGAAGTTCGGGCAAGCACTGTGTTGGCCGCGGGCCAGGTGCGCGGTGCCGGCCCGGCACCGAGACCCGTCACACCTCGGTGTCGTTGTCCACATGATCCAGGGGCAGCGCGGTGTTCTGCACTACCCGCCGCAGCTCGAAGCTGGAGTGCACACCGGTTACGCCGGGAATGCGCGTGAGCTTGCCGAGCAGGAAGCGTTCATAGTGCTGCATATCCGGTATAACGGCCTTCAGCAGGTAGTCAGCGCTCTGGCCGGTGACCACCGAGCACTCCATGACCTCGGGAAAGGCCCGTACCTGCTCCTCGAAGGCGTCGAAGCGGTCGGGTGTGTGCCGATCCATGCTGATGCCGATGTAGGCCGTGAGTTTCAGCCCCAGGCGAGACTGGTCGAGCAGGGTAACGGTGCCGAGGATCAGGCCAGAGTCCTCCAGCCTTTTCACCCGGCGCGCGCAGGGCGTGGGCGAGAGGCCAACCCGGTCAGCGAGCTCGAGATTACTGATGCCCCCTTCTTTTTGCAGGATATCCAGGATGCGGCGGTCGATGCGGTCCAGCTTCATGCGCCGGCTGCCAGTTGCAGAATGAGGTTGCGGTGCCCGGGCGCCACCGGCATGACCGACAGGCGGCTGCGCTGCAGCAGCGCAAAGCCCTCGAGTTGCGCGGCGTGCAGCCTGAGTTCGGCGAGCGGCAGCGGGCGCGGCAGGTGGCTGCGGTAGCGGATATCGCGCAGCACCCAGCGCGGGTTGTCGCGGTCGCTGCGCGGGTCGTAATAGGGTGAGTGCGGGTCGAACTGGCTCGGGTCGGGCCGCGCCGGGCCCACCACGTCGGCCAGCCCGACAATGGCCGGCACCGCGCAGCTCGAATGGTAGATAAAGACCTCATCGCCCGGCTGCATGCCGTCGCGCAGGAAGTTGCGCGCCTGGTAGTTGCGCACGCCGTCCCAGGGCTCGGTCTGCGCGGGCCGCGCCGCCAGATCGTCCAGGCTGAAGGTATCCGGCTCGGTTTTCAACAGCCAGCAGGCCATGCCACGCCCTCCTCCGGGTGCGTTTGATACGTTGGTTCAGAATGCGGGAAATAAGGCTAACATAGGCGTAATCACTATTAAAATATAAAAAATTAAGTATAAACACTAATTTTGGCCCGAGGTCGGTGGTTATTTGCAGGAATCCTCCGTCTCACAGGCGTTATACTATGCCTTCGGCTGATGCAGCATCTGTTGCCGCAATGCACCCCGCTTGACCCGGGCGGATGTGCAGCACAGCGGGCTTCACAAGAGCTGGTCAGGCAGGACACAACCCTGCGCGCCCCCAGATGTACAGCCGCATGTATTCGCCGCCCGGGCAGAACCGACAGAGGACAGGGCCATGAGCCAATTTGATCATCGCAAATACCCGCCTTTCGCGCCCGTGCGCATGACGGCGCGCCGCTGGCCGGACAGGCAGATTACCCAGGCGCCGCGCTGGTGTAGCGTCGACCTGCGCGATGGCAACCAGGCCCTGATCGAGCCGATGACGGCGCGGCAGAAATCGCGCCTGTGGGACCAGCTGGTGAAGATTGGCTTCAAGGAAATCGAGGTGGGGTTTCCCTCTGCCTCCAGCCACGACTACAACTTCTGCCGGGAGCTGATCGAGAACAACCGCATTCCTGAGGACGTCACCATCCAGGTGCTCACCCAGGCGCGCCCGGAGCTGATCGAGAAGACCTTCGAGGCCTTGCGCGGGGCTCGCCGCGCCATTGTGCACGTGTACAACTCCACCTCGACGGTGCAGCGCGAGCAGGTGTTTGGCCTCGATCGCGCGGGCATCATTGATATCGCGGTCAAGGGCGCCGAGCTGGTGCGCGATGTGGCGGCCCGCTATCCGGACACGGAATGGGTGTTTGAGTACTCGCCGGAAAGCTTTACCGGTACCGAGCTGGATTTTGCCGTGGAGGTGGTCGACGCAGTGACGGCGGTGTGGCAGCCGACGCCTGCGCATCCGGTGATTATCAACCTGCCGGCAACGGTGGAGATGAGTACGCCCAACGTCTACGCGGACCAGATCGAGTGGTTCTGCGATCACGTCAGGAACCGCGAAGCCCTGCTGATCTCGTTGCATACGCACAACGACCGGGGCTGTGCGGTAGCCGCGGCCGAGCTCGGTGTTCTGGCCGGCGCCGACCGCGTCGAGGGCACGCTGATGGGCAATGGCGAGCGCACCGGCAACATGGACATCGTCACCATGGCCATGAACCTCTACAGCCAGGGCGTCGATCCACAGCTGCAGCTCGCACACATGGACGAAATCATCCAGACGGTGAAAGAGTGCACCCAGTTACCCGTGCATCCCCGCCACCCCTACGCCGGGGAGCTGGTGTTCACGGCGTTCTCCGGCAGCCACCAGGACGCCATCAAGAAGTGTCTGTCCCGGCGCGAGGCGCAGGCGCCCTGGCAGGTCGCCTACCTGCCGATCGACCCGGCAGATATCGGCCGCTCCTACCAGGAGGTGATTCGCATCAACAGCCAGTCGGGCAAGGGCGGTATTGCCTATGTGCTGGAGCGCAATTACGGCTACGAACTGCCGCGTTGGCTGCAGATAGACTTCAGCGCTGCCGTGCAGGCGTTCGCCGAGAAGCAGGAATCTGAAGTGACGCCCGAGGCGATCCACGATCTGTTCCAGCAAACCTACCTGAGCGATGCAGGCCGCTGGCGCCTCGGCGATTACCAGGTGAGTCGCGCCGACAGCATTGATCAACTGCAGGCGGAGATTTTCGACGGCGCGGCGCGCAGCGCCTTGACCGGCACCGGCAACGGGGTTGTCGCGTCGTTTGTCGATGCCATGCAGCGCTTCACCGGTCGCCAGATTGTGTTGGTCGAGTACAGCGAGCACGCCCTTAGCCAGAGCGCCGATGCCGAAGCGGTGTGCTATATCCAGCTGAACATCGACGGCGAGCGCTACTGCGGCGTCGGTCGTAGCTCCGACATCATCCAGGCGTCGCTGGAGGGTATTCTCGGCGCCATCAATCGCGCGGCGCGCCAGGGTCAGACCGCGGCGGCGTAGTCGCCGCGGGCCAGGGCTACGGTCCTCGCCACCAGCAGGTCTGTTGAGGACAGCAGCTCCACGCCGGTGTCCGCGGCCTGCAACAGCAGCGGGATTTCGGTACACCCCGCGATCAGCAGTTCAGCACCGCCGAACGCGAGGCTGGCGGCGAGGGATTGCAGCCCGCTGCGCAGGTCGGCGCTGCGCTCCCCACTCTTGATGCGGTACAGCAGCTCCATGAAGCGCGCCTGCTCACTGTGGTTCCAGAGCAGTGGCTCGCGTCCCGCCGCGCGCAGTGCCTGTTGGTACAGGCCCGCCTGCAGGCAGCCGTCTGCAGCCATCACGCCTACACGTCGGGCCGGGTGCGCAGATACAGTGTCCATCACCACATCGATGATACTGACAAAGGGAATGCCCACTACGGCGCGAATCTCCCCCGTGTAGGCGTGGGCCGTGTTGCAGACCATGACCAGGAAGTCCGCGCCGGCACGTTCCAGCCGCTGGGCCATGGCGGCAAGGGCGGGTCCGGCATCGGGTCCGCTGCCGGCGATGGAGGCATGCCGGTTGGGGATATGCGGGTTGTGGTCCACCAGCATGTGGATATGCTCCTGATCCGTGCTGGCCGGTGTCGCCGCCAGTACCCGCGCCATAAAGTCCACGGTGGCCTCCGGCCCCATCCCACCCAGGATGCCCGCCACTTTGCCCGTCGGATGATCAGCCGCCATGTGCCGTTCCTCTCAGTAGGGATGACGCTGGAAATACTCCCGCGCCGCCATCCGTACCTTGCCCGCCAACAACAGGGTGGACACCATGGTGGGGATGGCCATCAGGCCGTAGGAGCCGGAAATCAGGTTGAACACGACATCGATGCTGACCGTGGCGCCGAAAACGACCGCCAGTACAAAAAACCAGCGGTAATAGGTCTGCAGCCGCGCGCCGAACAGAAAGCCAAAGCACTTGGCCCCGTAATACCACATGGTGAACATGGTGGTGCTGGCCAGAATAAGCGTGACAAAGAGCAGCAGGCCGCTGCCCAGGCTGCCGAGATCCTGACGGAAGGCGTTGGCGGTCAGCGTGATGCCGGACAGCTCTCCCGGGTCCTGCCAGGTGCCCGCAAGCAGAATCACCAGGGCGGTGCAGGTGCAGACAATCAGCGTGTCCGCTACCGGGCCGAGCATTGCCACAAGGCCTTCCCGCACCGGCTCGTTGGTGCGCGCGGCACCGTGCGCCATGACCTCGGTACCCACCCCGGCCTCGTTGGAGAACACGCCGCGGCTGACACCGATCAGGATCACACCGACCAGGCCGCCACCCACCGCCTGGGGATTGAAGGCATCGGTAACAATGCTGGCCAGCAAGCCCGGGACCCGCTCGCTGTGCAGCAGCAGCAGGTACAGGGTCATGGCCATGTAGGTCACCATCATCAGCGGCAAGAGGGTGACCGCAACCCTGGCCACGCGCTGTAGCCCGCCGAAGACCACGGCGGCCACCACGGCGGCCATGACGCAACCAATCAGCAGATTTGCACTGCCCGGGGCCTGCCCGGCGAACAGGTTGTCACGGATGAGTGCGGTGAGCTGGTTGGCCTGGAAAATGGGTAGGGTGCCGATCAGGCCGGCGAGGGAGAAGAGGATTGCCAGCGGGAAAAAAGCGCGCGGCAGGGCTTCGCGAATGATGTACATGGGCCCGCCCTGCAGCTGTCCTGCACTGTCCTTGCCGCGGTACATCACCCCCAGCGTGCAGGTGAAGAACTTGGTCGAAATCCCGACGAGCGCCGACATCCACATCCAGAATACGGCGCCCGGGCCACCGGCCGCGATGGCCAGCGCCACGCCGGAAATATTCCCCATGCCCATGGTGCCCGAGAGTGCTGCGGCCAGCGCCTGCGCGTGGCTCAGCTCGCCCGGTTCACCGGGGGTATCGTGTCGTCCCAGCATGATGCCGATGGCATGGCCGAAGTGGCGATAGGGCAAAAAGCGTGAGTACAGGGCAAAAAACAGTCCCCCGCCCAGCAGCAGCACCACCAGCGGTGTGCCCCAGACCGCGTTGGCAAAGCTGGCCGTGAGCTGTTGCAGTGAGTCCATCGGCGCTGCACCTCCGCTTGGCAAAAAGCGGCAGAATAGCACAGGGTGGTGCTAAACTCCGGGGCATGAATCTGCGTGTCATCGCCCTGCTGGCTGCGGTGTTGCCCTTCGCCGCGGTACATCTCACCTGGTTGCTGGCGGCCAGTTACGGCCATGTTGACTGGTGCAATCCCTACCTTGATAGCTGCACCTCAATCAGTGCCACCGGGCGGCAGCCTCCGGCCAGTTACCTGTTCCGCGCCACCATGTTGCCCGCCGCCGTGATTCTGGCTCTCTACTGGTGGATCAACTATGCCTGGCTGCGGTCTCTTCCCGGTGGCAACGCCTCCGCCCCGGCACTGCGCTGGATGCTGTGGCTGGGCCTGCTGGCCAGCCTGGGGCTGATTCTGTACGTCACGGTGCTGGGTGAGGCGGGCGACGCGTGGCGCTTGCAGCGGCGCGCTGGCACGGTACTGTTCTTTTCCTTCACGTTCCTCGCGCAGTTGCTGTTCGCCGCCCAGCTGCGCGCCCTGGCCGCCCAGTTGCCCGGCGCCCGGCGGCTTGCCGCCGCCATGCTTGTTCTCTGCGGCCTGTTGCTGGCGCTGGGGTTGCTCACGGTCGTGCTGCAGGCCTGGGATGGTGTATTGTACGACTCGGTCGAGGATGCTTTTGAATGGATGTTAAGCCTGCTGCTGCAAACCAATTTCCTGCTTGGCTACCTGCTCTGGCGACGCGCCGGCTGGCGGCTGCAGTTTGTTGCCCCGCGCTAGCTGCCGGGGGCGTGGCATGAGGGACGCCGTTCCGGATTTCTCGGCAATCACCGCGGCGCACACCCGCATTCGCGATCACGTGCATCGCACGCCCGTTATGAGCAGCGTCCTGCTGAACACGCACACCGGCGCCGACCTGCATTTCAAGTGCGAGAACCTGCAGAAAGTGGGCGCTTTCAAGGCCCGCGGTGCCAGCAATGCGGTGTTCGGCTTGACCGACACCGAGGCGGCCGGCGGGGTGGCCACGCATTCCTCGGGAAATCACGGTGCGGCCCTGGCCCAGGCGGCGGCTGCGCGTGGAATAGCCGCGCATATTGTCATGCCCGCCAATGCGCCGGCAGTCAAGAAGGCCGCCGTTGCGGCTTACGGTGGCCTGATTATCGAGTGCGAGCCCACGCTGGCGGCGCGGGAGCGCACCCTGGAGCGGGTGGTGGCGGCAACGGGCGCCCACGTGGTGCATCCCTACGCCGACCCGCGGGTCATTGCCGGCCAGGGCACGCTGGCGCTGGAAGTGCTGGAGCAGGTGCCCGACCTCGAAGTGATCGTGCTGCCGGTCGGTGGGGGTGGCCTGCTGTCCGGTGTCGCCCTGGCGATCAAGCACCTGCGACCGGATGTGGAGGTGGTTGCCGCAGAGCCGGAGGGCGCCGATGATGCGTTCCGCTCTTTCGGCCTCGGCGTCCTGCAGCCTTCCGTGGCCCCGCGCACCATCGCCGATGGACTGCTGGCGGGCCTCGGGGCCATCAACTTCGGTATTATCCAGCGCCATGTGGATACCATTCTGACGGTATCCGATGCGGAGATTGTGCAGGCCATGCGACTGCAGTGGAGCCGTCTGAAAACCGTGGTGGAGCCCTCCGGTGCCGTCAGCTTCGCCGCCCTGCTGGCGCATCCGGAACGGTTTCGCGGGCGCCGCGTGGTCGCTGTGATCAGTGGCGGCAACCTCGACCTCGACAACCTGCCCTGGTGACCGGCATGCCCTCCCCCCCCTTTCATCTCGCACTGCCGGTCGACGACCTGCAGGCTGCCGACCGGTTCTATGCCGGGCTGCTGGGCTGCCCCCGGGGGCGACGCTCGGAGCGCTGGATAGACTACGATTTCTGGGGGCACCAGCTGGTGGCCCACCTCGTACCCGCCGGGGCCATGCCGTCACTGGCCCGCAATCCGGTCGACGGTGAGGACATTCCGGCTTCGCACTTCGGTGTCGTTTTGCCCTGGGAGGAACTCGAGCAGCTGATTGCCAGGCTCACGGCATCCGGCGTCGAGTTTGCGATTGCGCCCACGGTGCGCTTCGCGGCGCGGCGCGGCGAGCAGAAAACCTGTTTCGTCTGCGACCCGGCGGGGAACTACCTCGAGTTCAAGGCTTTTCGCAATATCGACATGCTGTTCGCCAGCGACGGGCTGGATTACCCGTGAGTGCTGTGTCGCTACAACGCGCCGCCGTGCGGTCCGCAGTGGTCGGGTTCCTGCTTCTCTGCCTGGCGGGGTGCAGCAGCACGCGGTTCTTCTACAACCGGCTGGATTTCTTTGTCCCCTGGTATCTGGGTGATTATGTCAGCCTCGATCGCAGCCAGGATGCGCTGCTGCAGAGCGAACTGCAGCCGTTTCTTGCCTGGCACAGGCAGGATGAGTTGCCGCGCTACATTGAACTGCTACAGCGGGCGGAGCGCAGCCTCGACGAACCGCTGACCCGCGACCAGCTGGTCGCGCTCACGGCAGATGCTGAACAGGCTCTGGACCGTTTGCAGGAGCGGGCTCTGGACTGGATGCTGGTACTGGCCGATGCCCTGCGTCAGGATCAGCTGGATGAGTTCATGGGGGAATTGCGCGAGCAGCAGGCCGAGTACGAAGAAAAGTATCTGGAACGTGACGATGCAGATTATCGCGATGATGCCTGCGAGCGCCTGCAGGACAATGCCCGGCGCTACCTCGGCCGCCTGCAGACAGAGCAGAAAACGCGCCTGGCGGTAGGCTGTGCCAGCCTGCGCCGTTCAGACAGTGTCTGGCTGGCCGAGCGCGCGGTCTGGCTGGATCGGCTCGATGCGATACTGCAGCGTGAGCCGGATTGGCAGGCCAGCCTGCGGCAGGCGCTGGCCCAGCGCCGCGACAGCGTGTCCCCGGAATACCGGGCGATCTGGGAGGCCAACACCGAGGTCATCCAGCGTGCGGTGGTCGATGTGCTGAACAGCCGTACCGAGCGACAGGATGCGCACTTGCGCCGGGAGCTTGGCAAATTGCAGGACGACCTGGTGGCCCTGGTGGAGCAGGGTCTGCCGGAAGGCGCACGTCTCGCGACCTCTGCCGACGAAGCCTGAGAGGGGCCCTATGTTGCTGCGACGAATTCTGCTGGCGTTGTTGCTCGCCGCCCTGGTGGCGGGTACTGCGCTCTGGGTTCAGGTGAAGTCTGCCGCCGTACCCGACCAGGATACGGCCCTGACCCTGCCGGGGCTCAGTGCGCCGGTGACGGTGTTGCGCGACGACCTGGGTATTCCCTACATCTTTGCCGAGAGCACGGCTGACCTGCTGCGCGCCCAGGGGTTTGTGACGGCGCAGCACCGCCTGTTCCAGATGGAGTTTTTCCGCGCAACCTGGCAGGGCCGTCTGGCCGCCAGTATCGGCGAAGCAGGTCTCGCCAGCGATATACGCATGCGTGTGCTGGGGATAGAGCACAACAGTCGCCGACACGCGGCGCAGTTGAGTGCGGCCAGCCGGGACTGGCTGCAGCCCTACGTCGACGGGGTCAACGCCTACGTGACCGCACATGCGGGAGACCATCCGCTGGAACTGGGGTTGGTGGGCCTCGAGGCTCGCACCTGGGAGCTGGCCGACCTGGTCGCGCTGGTTCACTTCGTGCACTACACCCATGCCACCAATTACCAGGCGGAGCTGTTGGCGCAACAGCTTGTCGATCAGCTGGGCGCGCAGCGCGCGCAGCAACTGATGCCGCTGTTGCGCAACCTGGATCGCGATGCAGCGCAGCCCGCGCTTGCCGCGAGCGCGCCTGAAGCGGGCGCCGCTGCGGGCCTGGGCAAGGCGAGGCTGCTGTTTGCGCCAGACCCGCCCCGGCACGGTGGTATCGGCTCGAACAACTGGGCGATCAGTGCGGCGCGCAGTGCCTCTGGCCGGGCCATGCTGGCCAATGATCCGCACCTGGACAACCGCATTCTCCCGGGTATGTTTCATCCCGTGGGTCTGTTTGCGCCGGGTATCCAGGCCGTGGGTGCCACCCTGCCCGGCCTGCCCGGCCTGCTGGTGGGGCGCACGCAACACGTGGCCTTCGGCGTTACCAATGCCTACGGCGACGTCCAGGACGTGTATGTCGAAACTGTGGACCCTGCTAACCCGGAGCACTACCTGGAAGGCGGGCGCAGCCTGCCCTTCGAGCGCCGCGAGCAGGTGGTTCAGATCAAGGACAGCAAGGCGCCGGGGGGGATGCGCGAGCAGCCGCTGGTGGTGCATTACACCCGGCGCGGGCCGGTGATCAGCGACCATGCGGGTCCCGAGGGAGACAGGGTGCTGGTACTGCGCACCACGGCCTGGGAAAAACATGCGCCCCAGCTGGGCATCGAGGGGCTGCTCGACGCCGCGAACGCCCGGGAGTTTGACGCGCGGGTGCAGGATATCGACCTGATGATGTTCAATTTCGTCTACGCAGACGACCAGGGCAACATCGGGCACCGCGCATCCGGCGCGCTGCCCCTGCGCGCGGGTGGCGATGGCAGCCTGCCGCGAGCGGTGCCCGCCGATGGCAGCGATGACTGGACAGGCTGGATACCCAAGGCGCAGATGCCCGCAGCGTACAACCCGTCGCGGGGCTGGGTCGGCACGGCAAACCACGATACCCGCCCGGCAGGCTTTCCCTGGTATTACACCAATTACCTCTCACCGGACTACCGCTATTTGCGCATGGGCCAGGTGCTCAACCAGGCCCATGCTATGACCGTGGCGGATCACTGGGCGCTGATGGCCGACAACCGCAACCTGCAAAGCGACACGCTGTTGCCGCATATCCTCGATGCGCTGGCCACCGAGCCCGCGCAGGGGGACCTGCATGCCCTGCTGGCAACCTGGGATGGCGTCGACCGTGCAGACAGTCCTGCACCGCTGATCTACCAGGCGCTGTATCGGGAAATTGCCCTGGGCACCTTTACCGATGAGTTGGGTGAGGCGCTGGCGGCCGAGATGCTGTCCACCTGGTACTTCTGGCAGCAGCGTTTCGAGGCGCTACTGGCGACCCCCGACGCCGCGTGGTTCGACGACACCGCAACACCCCACCGCGAGACACTGGCGGATGTCATTCGGGCCGCGGCACCCCGGGCCCGGGCACTGCTTGAGGGCCTGCAGGGCAAAGACCCCTCGGCCTGGCACTGGGGCGAGGCACACAGCCTGCATTTTGTCAGCCCGCTGCGCCCCAGCGGATTGGGCAGCGGCCTCGCCGGCAGTTTTGCGGTGCCGCGCGGTGGCAGCGGCGAAACGCTGAACCGCGGCATTTACGACTTCGAGCAGCCCTTTGCGGCGGGTTTTTTCGCCTCGCTGAAGCTGGTGGTGGATTTTGCCGACCCGGACAAGGTCGAAGCGATCCTCGCTGGCGGGGTTGTCGAGCGGCATCTGCAGCGCCACCAGAACGACCAGGCGCATCTCTGGGCGGCGGGTGAGCGCAGGCCATGGTGGTTCAGCCCGGAGCAGGCCAGGGCACACGCTCGCACGGAAACACGACTTCTGCCGGAGTAATACGGGGATCCGGTTGCGTTAAGCATGGCTTCAGAAAAGGCGTGCACAATAACGTCAGGCACAATCCTCAGGAGGGATGTCCATGCGTCAATCGTCAGCTTTGCGATCACACCCGGTGTGGGATGCCACGACCCGCTGGTTCCACTGGATCAACGTGCTCTGTGTGCTGGGCCTGCTCGGTGTCGGCCTCGTTATCTTCAACGCGGGCACACTGGGCATCAGCGGCGAGGGCAAGGTGGCACTGAAAACGCTGCATGTGTGGATAGGTTACGTGTTCGCCATCAACCTGCTCTGGCGCATAGTCTGGGGATTTGTCGGGAACCGTTACGCGCGCTGGTCAGCCGCTTTACCGGGAGGACGCGGCTATGGGCAGGCCCTTGTCGGCTACCTGCGTGGGTTGCGCGCGGGCAAACCGCCGCCCTACCGTGGACACAATCCCCTCGGACGATTGATGGTGGCCCTGCTGCTGTTGTTGCTTGTGAACCAGTGCGTTACCGGCCTGGTGCTCGCCGGTACCGACCTGTATCTGCCGCCCTTCGGGCACCTGTTCCTGGACTGGGTGGCGGTGCCGGGTGCCAGTGCAGAGCAGCTGGTCGGCCTGAAGCCCGCGCAGACCCCGCTGCTGGATGCCGACGCTTACGCGGCCATGCGCACCTTTCGCAAGCCGTTTATTGAGCTGCACGAACTCGGTTTCTGGGGCCTGGTGTTGGCCATTCCCCTGCACATCGCCGCCGTGGTGATCACTGAGTTGCGCGAGCGCAACGGTCTGATTTCCGCGATGTTCTCTGGCCGGAAAGTCTTTTCCGAAGAGCCGCGTGACTGACACGTGGGCTGCGCCGTCACTCCTCGCGCACGTAAATGGAGGTATAGCCGGCGCGCGCGAACAGGTGGTAGCCGTGCGCCTGCAGGTGGGTGCATACCCTGCCGCTGGCCAGTGCGGCCAGGTTGGGGCCATACTCTTCCACGGAAATGACTTCCGGCCGAAAACGCTGCAGATCGATATCGCAGGCGATTTTTTCATCATAGCCCTCGATATCGATGTTGATATAGCGGATTTCCTCGCCCTGGTTCTCGGCGAGGATGCGGTTGACGCTGAGGGTCGGGACCGGCACCGCCCGCACCAGTTCCTTCAGTTCCGCCCTGTCGCTGCTGATCGACCCCAGCGCGCTGATGCCATCGCGTGTCTTGGTCACCTGCGGCAGCATCAGGTTCACCTCGGTCAGGCCGTCGCTGATTTCTGCCTCGCTGACGACGGCGGCGCAGATGTTGCGGTCACCGCGCCGCACGCGATCAAACAGGCGGATGCTGTTGGCATTGGCGTCCACATTCACGCCCTGCCATCCGCACATCCACAGGTAGGCAGTGTTGGAAAAACGGAAGGGATGAAACGCGCCGAGATCCAGGTAGCGGCCGGGCGCCCGGTTCGGCTTGACCAGTTTGCGCACGATCACGTCCTCGCCGTACTGGCCGAAGTGGCCCTTGAAGCTGCCTGAGCTGATGGCACTGAGTATTTTGAACGGGTTCATGCCTGCTCCGGCCCTCGCGGGGCGTGTCTGTGCATCAGTCGAGCAGCGACAGGTCGCGTACCGCACCGCGATCGGCGCTGGTCACCATGCTCGCATACACTTTCAGCGCCGCGCTGACCTTGCGTGGTCGAGTCTCTGCAGGCTTCCAGCCGTCCTTGCCCCGGGCGTCCATGGCGGCGCGCCGGGCGGCCAGCTGTTCATCGCTCAGCCGCACATTGATGCTGCGTTCGGGAATGTTGATGTCAATGGTATCACCGTGTTCGACGAGGGCGATGGCGCCACCCGAGGCCGCCTCGGGCGATACGTGGCCGATCGACAGGCCCGAGGTGCCACCGGAAAAGCGGCCGTCCGTCAGCAGTGCGCAGGCCTTGCCCAGCCCCTTCGATTTCAGATAGCTGGTGGGGTAGAGCATTTCCTGCATCCCCGGGCCGCCCCGCGGGCCCTCGTAGCGGATGATCACCACATCCCCGGCCTGCACCCTGCCCTCGAGGATGTCGGCGACGGCGCCCTCCTGGCTCTCACAGATGTAGGCGGGGCCGGAGAACACCAGAATGCTGTCATCGACGCCGGAGGTCTTTACCACACAGCCGTTTTCAGCAATGTTCCCGAACAGGACGGCAAGTCCGCCCTCAAGGGAGAAAGCGTGGTCGATATTGCGAATACAGCCGTTCTCCCGGTCGAGATCCAGGCTGGGCCAGCGGGTGTCCTGGCTGAAGGCCACCTGGGTGGGTATGCCGGCAGGGCCCGATTTGTAGAACTGGTGTACTGCCGCATCGCTGGTGCGCACGATATCCCAGGTATCCAGTGCCGCGCCCAGCGTCGGACTGTGCACGGTGGGGCAGTCCCGGTGCAGCAGTCCGGCGCGATCCAGTTCGCCGAGAATCGCCATGATGCCACCGGCGCGGTGCACGTCTTCCATGTGGTACAGGGGGGTGTTCGGCGCCACCTTGCACAGCTGGGGTACACGGCGCGACAGCCGATCGATGTCCTGCAGGGTGAAGTCGAGTTCGGCCTCTTCGGCCGCTGCGAGCAGGTGCAGAATGGTATTGGTGGAGCCGCCCATGGCGATATCCAGGCTCATCGCATTCTCGAAGGCCTTGAAGCTGGCGATATTGCGCGGCAATACGCTGGCATCCTCCCGCTGGTAGTAGCGCTGGCACAGCTCCACCACCAGGCGGCCGGCGCGGCGGAACAGCTGCTCGCGGTCGGCGTGCGTGGCCAGGGTGGAACCGTTACCGGGCAGGCTGAGCCCCAGGGCTTCGGTCAGGCAGTTCATGGAATTTGCCGTGAACATGCCGGAACAGGAGCCACAGGTAGGGCAGGCGGAGCGCTCGTATTCCGCAACCTGTTCATCGCTGGCGTCGCTGTCGGCGGCGATCACCATGGCGTCAACCAGGTCCAGCTTGTGCTCGGACAGTTTGGTCTTGCCGGCTTCCATTGGCCCGCCGGAGACGAACACTACCGGGATGTTGAGTCGCATGGCGGCATTCAGCATGCCGGGGGTGATCTTGTCGCAGTTGGAAATACACACCATGGCATCCGCACAGTGTGCGTTGACCATGTACTCTACCGAGTCGGAAATGATGTCGCGACTGGGCAGGCTGTAGAGCATGCCGTCATGGCCCATGGCGATACCGTCGTCCACGGCGATGGTATTGAACTCCTTGGCCACTCCGCCCGCGGCCTCGATTTCGCGGGCAACCAGCTGCCCCAGGTCCTTCAGGTGAACGTGACCGGGCACAAACTGGGTAAAGGAGTTCACCACGGCTATGATGGGTTTCCCGAAGTCGCCGTCCTGCATGCCGGTGGCGCGCCACAGCGCGCGCGCGCCCGCCATGTTGCGGCCGTGGGTGGAGGTTTTCGAGCGGTAATCAGGCATGTGGGCCTCGGTGGATCCAGTCAGATGACGTGCCGCCGAAGCAGCGATGGCAAGCGCGTAAGAATAGCAAAGAATCCGCTCTGATGGGCATTGCGTACCGCCTTCGCGGCGCGTTTTCTTGGCCATGCAGCGGGTCGGGCGCCGTTTCCCTGACGCATCGCAAGGACAGGGCACAGGGGACATGGTGTAATGGAGCAAAGGAGACGTAATGTATGAGGCAGGGAGGTATGCGCCAGCCGTTTTTCCGCGCACTCGTTTTCTCGGCGCTGTGCTGCACGGTGCCGGTGCAGGCGCAGCTTGCCAGCGATCTGGCGCTGCACGAGGTACTGAACGCGACGCTTGTCCATCACGGCTATACGGCGGAGGTCTCAGCGGAGTCCGACGGGGGCAACGGTCTGCTGGCTGCGCTGCCCTCGCTGTCCGCCAGCCGATTGCAGAGTGACCAGCGTGCGGGCACCGACGAGACCGAGCTGTCCCTCAACCTGCCCTTCAAGTCGCTGCAGCGTCGTGATCTCGATGAGAACCTGGCCGCCCTGCAGGACAATCTGCGAGAGACGCAGCAGCGCTATCGCGCCTGGTTTTTCTCCGGGCTGATCCGCAATGCCGTCTGGGAACACCGCCTTGCGACGCTGGAGCTTGCGCAGTCGCGGGCACGAGCGGAGCTGCTGCGGGAGCTGGAGCAGCGGGCGGTGTTGCAGGCCGATGCCGGCGCCATACCGGGCTATGCAGCGCTGCTGCTGACCCAGGAGCGGCTCGATGCCGAACTCGCCGTGGCCGATGGGCTGGCCCGGCAGCGCGCTGCCCAGGCCGGCTTTGTCGCGCTCACCGGTCTGCCGGCGGTGCCGGCGCGGATCGTGGAGGCCACGCCGCAACCCGAAGCGCCCGATTACAGTGGGCACCCGCAGCTGGCGCTGCTGGCCCTGGCTCGCGAGCAACAGCAGGCGCTGATTGCGCTGAATGACCCGGCAGCGGTGGACTGGAACCTGGCCCTGACAGCGCGCAGCCTGGATGGTCCCGGTCCCGCAGAGCACCAGTACGGCCTTGCCGTAGAAGTGCCTTTGGGGTTCTTCGAGGTGGACAACCGCGCCGGACAGGCGCAGCGCGCGGCGCTGGGCCGCGACTTTTCCCGCCAGCACGACACCTTGCGCACCAGTATCCGGCAGGAGTGGATTGCCCTCTCCACTGAAGCACAGCGCTTGCGTGAGCGGCGTGAGCTGCTGCAGGCATCGGCGCAGGTCGGCGAGCGCATCGAAGCGCAACTGCTGGCGCTGCGTTCGGGCAGTGAGGTGGAGGTGGAGCTGGTGATCCGGCGCCTGCTGGAGGTGCTGGAGCGGCGCAGCGAAGCGTCGCTGATCGACGCGCACATCGAGTATAACGCCGCGCGGTTGCGGCAGACAGCGGGACTACCCTTATGAAACACGCGGTATGGATGCTGCTGGCCCTGTGCTGGCCGGCGCTGGGGTTCGGGTCGGATGTGCCCCTTGCGGCGCTGGGTGACTTGCGGCTTGACTATACGGCGGTACAGCCCATTGCGGAGGTCCCGGGGCCCACGGTGCGGGCGCAGGTCACCCATCGCACCGGCAGCCAGTACAGCATTCAGTTGCCGCGTGATGTGCGGCGGGCGCATTACCTGGTACGCAATGGCGCCCAGGTGGTGGCCGGGCAGCCTTTCGTTGTGCTGGAAGGGCCGGAGATTCATCATTTTCTGCTTGAGTTCAGTGCCATGGAAAGGCGCTATCGCAGTGCCGAGGCTCGCTACCAGCGCAGCCGCGCCTCCTATGAGCAGCAGGCGCTCGCGGAAGATCGGTGGGTCGCCATCGTGGACAACTACCTTGCGCTGCAGCTGGAGTATGAACACATGCGGCATTTTATGGAGCTGGTAGACCCACCGCAGGACGACGTGGAATCCATCACCCTGCACGCTCCCATCGATGGCTATATCGAGTTCGAGAGCCGCCAGACGGCCCTGGTGGCGGGTGATGAGGTGGCGGCCTTCCTGGCGCCGGGTGAGCTGCGCGTGCAGCTCCTGGTCCCGGCGCAGGATGCGGACAGGCTGACCGGCGTGCAGCTGGCGGGTTGTCGGCTGGATGTGGAGGAGCTGGAGGGCGTTGCCCGTGGCTTTTCCTTGGTCGCCTGGAGTGCGCCCGTAACGGCGGCCTGCCGGGCGCCGCTCAACGGTGTTCTGGGGGCAACGCCGCTGTATCGCCACGCGGCGCATCGGGTGCCGCGCTCGGCGGTGTTTACCTGGGAAGAACAGGCGCATGTGCTGCTCCGCGGCGACGGGGTGCTGCAGCTGGTGCCGGTGGCGCTGCTGCAGCCGGTCGGCGAGGATTACGCGGTGACCTCCGCGGTCGACCTTGCGGGGCGCGACGTGTTGAGCAGTTCGGTGTCCGCTGTTCAGGGTGTCCTCATGGGCCTGGGTGGCGAGTGACATGCTGAAAGCGTTGCTGCGTTTCTCCCTGACCCAGCGCCTGTTTGTGTGCGTGGCAGCCCTCGCGCTGGCGGGCCTCGGCCTGCGAGCCTGGCTCGCGCTGCCCATTGATGCCTATCCCGACATCGCCCCGACACAGGTCAAGCTCATCCTCAAGGTGCCGGGCATGACGGCGGAGGAAATCGAACAGCGGGTCACCTACCCGCTGGAAACCGAGCTGCTGGGCATTCCCCGGCAGTCGATGCTGCGTTCCACGACCAAATATGCCATTACCGACATCACGCTGGATTTCGTCGATGGCACGGACATCTACTGGGCGCGGCAACAGGTGAATGAGCGCCTGGCGGGCATTCTTGATGGCCTGCCTTTCCCGGTGGAGGGCGGCCTGGCACCCATGAGCACGCCGCTCAGCGAGATGTTCATGTTTACCATCGAGAATCCCCGACTCTCGCTGCAGGACAAGCGCCAGCTGCTGGAGTGGGAGATCCGCCCGGCACTGCGCACGGTGGCGGGTGTGGCTGATGTGAACGTGCTCGGCGGCTACGCCAGGACCTACCAGGTCACCCCGCACCCGGTGGTGCTCTCCGAGCTGGGCCTGGGCATCGATGCGCTGGAGGCCGCCATCGTCGAGCAGAACCTGAATGCCGGTGTCGGCCGCATCCTGCTCGGCAATGATGTGCTGGTGGTGCGGGTCGAGGGTCAGGTGCACTCCCTGGAAGCGCTGCAGGACATTGTGGTGCATTCGGGGCCCGCCGGTGTGTATCGCCTGCGCGACGTCGCCGATGTCGAAATCGGTCACCTGGCGCGTTACGGCGCCGTGACGCGCAACGGCGAGGAAGCGGTGCAGGGCCTGGTGATTGCGCTGCGTGACAGCAACACCGGAGCTGTCGTGGACGGGGTCAAGGCGCGCCTGGCCGAACTGGAAAAGACCCTGCCTGCCGGCACCGAGATCAACGTGTTCTATGACCGCGCGCGCTTGATCAGCACGGCCATTGGCACCATTTCCAGCGCCCTGTTCCAGGCCATCCTGCTGGTGATTGCGGTGCTTACGGTATTTCTGGGCAATCTGCGCGCCGCGTTGGTGGTATCCATTTCACTGCCACTGGCGGCACTGGCGACCTTCCTGCTGATGTCCGGCACCGGCCTGACGGCCAACCTCATGAGCCTGGGCGGCCTGGTGATTGCCATCGGCATGCTGGTGGACTCCTCCGTGGTGGTGGTGGAGAACGCCCTGAGTCGCCTCGACAACAACCCCGGCCTGCCGCGCCTGCACGTGGTGTACCGCGCGGCGCAGGAGGTCGCGCTGCCGGTGGTCGCAGGCACGCTCATCGTGATCATTGTGTTTTCGCCGCTGCTGACCCTGAGTGGCCTCGAGGGGAAGCTGTTCACCCCGGTGGCGCTGACCATTGTGTACGCCATGCTGGCCGCGCTGGTGCTGTCGCTGACCCTGATACCGGTCGCAGCGTCGCTGATGCTCGGCAGGCACAAGGCGGGAATGCCGCGCTTTATGCTGCGCCTGCAGGCGGCCTATGTCGCGGCACTGGAACGGGTTCTGCGGCGGCCGCGTGCCCTGCTGCTCGGCATTGGCGCCCTGCTGGTGGTGAGCGTGGTGTTCCTGTTGCTGATGGGCAAGACCTTCATGCCCGTGCTCGATGAGGGCGATCTGATTGTGCAGCTGGAAAAATCCCCGAGTATTTCCCTGCAGGCGTCGGTAGAACTCGACCGCCAGGTGGGTGCGGCGCTGCTCGCCGGGGTGCCCGAAATACGCCAGATCGTGACCCGTACCGGTTCCGATGAACTGGGGCTGGATCCCATGGGCCTGAATGAAACAGACGTGTTCATGGAGCTGGCACCGACGGATGAGTGGCGCTTTGCCAGTAAAACGGCGCTGGAAGCCGCCGTGCGTGAGGTGCTCGAGGGCTTCCCCGGCATGAACGTCGGCTTTACGCAGCCCATCCAGATGCGGGTGTCGGAGATGCTGACTGGCAGCACCGGCGACGTAACCGTCAAGGTTTACGGTGAGGAACTCGAGCGCATTGCGGCCCTGATGCACGACATTGCCCGGGTGATTCCCCGCGTGCAGGGCGCGGTTGACGTGCAGGCCTCGGTCACCGAGGGCGGCAAGTTCCTGAATGTGGAAGTGAAGCCGGCGTTGGCGGCGGCCCACGGGCTTACCGTGGAGGGTCTGTCCCGGTATCTGCGCAGCCAGATCGAGGGTGCCGTGATCTCGGAAGTGCGTCAGGGCAACCGGCGCATTCCGGTCACCCTGGCGGCCGGTTCACAGTCGGTAGCGGTGCCGGCCACGGTCGCGGACCTCGCTGCGCGCAGCGTGGCCCTGCCCGATGGCAGCCTGGCCACGCTGGGCGATGTAGCCAGCCTCAGCTACGCCGAAGGCCCGCTGTTGATAGAGCGGGAGCGCGGCAGCCGCTTTGGGGCGGTGACGGTTAACGTGGAGGGCCGCGATGTGGTGGGTTTCGTGGAGGAACTGCGTGAGGTGTTGTCCCGCGAGGTCGCTCTGCCAGCCGGCTACCGCCTGGAGTACGGCGGCGAATTCGAGAACCAGCAGCGTGCCACGCACAACCTGTTGCTGGTGGTGCCGGTGGCGCTGGTACTGATTCTGTTGATCCTGTTCGCCACCTTCGGTTCCATGGCGCTGGCCGGCATCATTCTCGGCAACATCCCGTTCGCCCTGATGGGCGGGGTGATCTCCCTGTACCTCAGCGGCGAGTACCTGTCCGTGCCCGCCTCCGTGGGGCTCATTGCCCTGCTCGGTGTGGCGGTGCTGAACGGCGTGGTGATGGTCAGCCATTTCCAGCAGCAGGCGCATTTGCCGGGAGCACTGCCGGCACGCATCTGCGCGGGCGCCAGCCAGCGCCTGCGCCCGGTGCTGATGACCGCCACCACGGCGATTTTCGGCCTCCTGCCGCTGGTGTTCGCCACAGGCCCGGGCGCCGAGGTGCAGCGCCCCCTGGCCATTGTGGTGGTCGGCGGCCTGCTCACATCCACCGTGACAACGCTGTTCCTGTTGCCCGTGTTGTATCAGTACAGGGAGAAACGTGCCCATGGATGAACTGCTGGTGATCATGGTGCCGCGTGAGCTGCACGATGAGATGGTGGATGCCCTGATGTCGCTGCCGGATGTCAGTGGATTTACGGTGGCTGCAGTGAGCGGCTTCAGCCGCGAGCACAGTCGCCTGAGCCTCGCCGAGCAGGTGGAGGGGTCGCGCCGTATCAGCCGCTTTGAAGTTCTGCACGCCCCCACCCAGCGTCCGTCGTTACTGATGGCGCTGGCGTCCGTTGCAGGTCGCGACCGGCTGCGCTACTGGGTGCAGCCGGTGCTGGAGAGCGGCTACATAGGCAGCGATGCCGCAAAGCCAACGCTAGAGTGACTTGAAGAACACCTTGGAATTGCGCTGCAGGTTGTAGAGCGCCTGCTTCTGCGCCGGCAGTGCATCCCGCGAACGCTCCTCAAACCCCTGCTCCAGAAACCAGTGGGCGGTCTGCGTTGTGAGCACAAACACCCGGTCCAGACCCAGCGACCGCGCCTCGCGTTCGATCTCCTGCAGCAGGCGCTGGCCGCGTTGCCCACCCCGGTAGTCGGGATGGGAGACAATGCAGGCCACTTCCCCGCAGTTTTCCTCGGGAAACGGGTAGAGTGCGGCGCAGGCGATGATGCGCCCGTCGCGTTCAATGATGCGGAACTGGCGGATCTCGTTTTCGAGCAGCTCACGCGAGCGCTTGACCAGGATGCCTTCGCGCTCCAACGGTTCGATCAGCTCCAGGATACCGCCGACGTCATCAATGCTGGCACTGCGTGTCTGCTCGTAGTCGTCTTTGGCGACCAGCGTGCCGTTGCCGTCGTGGGTGAACAGCTCTTCCAGCAGCGCACAGTCGTCCCGGTAACTGATGATATGGCAGCGCGACACGCCGGCCATGCAGGCACGTCGCGCCGTTGCCAGCAGTTTTGCCTGCTCGGCGTCCTGCCCCTGAATGCCCGCTATGCTGGCCACCGTAAGCTGGCGCAGCAGGGCGCCATCGCTGCCGGCAATGCCGGCGGCGCTGCCGAACAGTACCAGCTTGTCGGCACCGATGCCCGCGGCGCAGTGTACGGCAATGTCCTCCAGCATGAGGTTGAAAATCTCTCCGGTCGGCGAATAGCCGAGGGGCGACAGGAGCACAATGGAGCCGGCGGCGAGTTGCTGCTGGATGCCGGCGCTGTCGATGCGCCGCACCCGCCCGGTGTGCTGGTAGTCGACCCCGTCCACCACCCCCAGCGGCCGTGCGGTGACGAAATTGCCGGAACAGACGCGCATGCGCGCACCCTGCATCGGCGAGTTGGGCAGGCCCATCGAGAGCAGCGCCTCGATCTGTGCCCGCAGTGACGCCGCGGCATCTGTCACATGGTGCATGCTGTCACTGTCGGTAATGCGCATGTCATCGTGGAAGCGGCTCTCGATTCCCGCCGCGGCCAGTCGGCTGTCGATCTGCGGGCGATTGCCGTGCACCAGCACCAGCCGCACACCGAGGCTGTGCAGCAGCGCCAGGTCGTGGAGGATGGTGGGAAAATTGGGATCTTGTGCAGCATCGCCCCCCAGCATCAGGACAAAGGTCCGGTTCCGGTGGGTGTTGATGTAGGGCGCCGTATTCCTGAACCAGCGAATATGGCTGCGGCCTGGGGTGGTCACGTGGCGGTTTCCGTTTATCAGTAATGATCCTGCGCCAAGAGTACCCAATGCGGGCGGTGGCGACTAATGCAAATTTTCACGGCGGGGCCGCCCACGCCCGCTAGCAGCCTGTCGGACTTAGGGCATCAGCCGCAGCAGATGAGCCTGGATCTGACAGGCTGCTACAGGCAGTAGTGCGCGATGCAGGACTGCAGCAGGTCCACGCAGGGCCGTATCTGGCTGAGTTCCAGGTATTCGTCGGGCTGGTGGGCCCGGTCGATGGATCCCGGCCCCATGATGATGGTCTCCATGCCCATGGCTTGCAGGAAGGGGGCCTCGGTGGCGAAACCCACGGCCATCGCGCTGTGGCCGGTAAGTTTCTCCGCCAGCCTCACGAGGTCGCTGTGTGCGGCCTGTTCGAAGGGCGGTACGGGCTGCACCAGCGAGCGCAGCGCAATGCCGGCCCCGTGCGCCTGTGCCAGGCCTTGCAGGCGCTGCTGTAGCTGTTCCCGAACCCCGGCGGCGGCCGCGGAGGGGGTCAGGCGCAGGTCGAAGTGCAGTTCACAGCGTCCGCAGATGCGATTCGGGCTATCGCCGCCGTGTATGCAGCCCAGGTTCAGGGTGGGAAAGGCCACGTCGAAGGCGCTGTTGGCGTGCTTCGCAGCCAGCTCCTGCCGGAACTGCATCAGTTCACCCACCAGTTCATGCATCACATCGATGGCGTTGACGCCCAGCGCCGGGTTGGAGGAGTGGCCCGCGAGACCGGTGATCTCGACGGCCTCCATCATGATGCCCTTGTGCAAACGTACCGGCTGCAGCGAGGTGGGCTCGCCGATGATGGCGGCGCGGGCCCGGGGGCGTCCCGCAGCGGCGAGCGCCCGGGCCCCGTCCATCGAGCTTTCCTCGTCGGCTGTGGCGAGTATGATCAGTGGCTGCTGCAGCGTCTTGCCTGCAAACGCGCTGGCAGCCGCGATGGCGATGGGGAAAAAGCCTTTCATGTCGGTACTGCCCAGGCCGTAGAGACGCTGGTCGCGTTCCGTGAGCTGCAGCGGGTCCGAGCGCCAGCGCCCCTCATCAAAGGGTACGGTGTCGGTGTGGCCGGCCAGTACCAGGCCGCCCGGGCCGCTGCCGAGTGTGGCAATCAGGTTGGCTTTACGCCCATCGGCTGACACAGCCATGATTTCTGTACGAAACCCCAGCGCCTCCAGCCAGCCGGCCAGCAACTCGATGACCGCCCGATTGCCCTGGTCCCAGGACGGATCGGTTGAGCTCACTGAGGGCGTGCCGACAAGCGCGCGCAGCTGGCTGATGATCTGTTTGTCTGGCTGTGACATGGCGCGGCTGCCTGCTGTTGCCCGGAGTGGACCGGCTGACGGTAGCGGCGGGCGCTGACGGAGTCAATCAGTGCCCGGGGAAATGCCTCAGCCGAAGATGCCCTTGAAGGTGAAGAAGAAGATGATGGACAACCCGGCACCCGCGGGCAGGGTGATGATCCAGGACATGAAGATGGTGCCGATGGTGCGCAGGTTCAGCGCTGCGATGCCGCGCGCGAAGCCTACCCCGAGGATGGCACCCACCAGGGTATGCGTCGTGGAGATCGGCAGCCCGGTGCCGGAAGCCAGCACCACGGTGGAGGCCGCGCCCAGTTCCGCGGCAAAGCCGCGGCTCGGCGTGAGTTCGGTGATTTTGCGCCCTACGGTCATGATCACTTTCCAGCCGTAGGTCGCGAGGCCCACCACGATACCCAGCGCGCCCACCAGCAGAATCCACCAGGGCAGCGGTGCCTGGGAGGCGATCATGCCGCCGGACAGCACGGTATTCGCAACCGCGGCCAGTGGCCCTACCGCGTTGGCGACATCGTTGGAACCGTGGGCGAAGGCCATCGCGCAGGCGGTGAAAATCATCAGGATGCCGAATACACGCTCCACGCTGGCGAAACGATGCTGGCTGTTGGGCACGTACTTCACCCGGCTGACCAGGAAGCCGCCCAGCGCTGCGACGAGCAGGCCGACCAGGAATGACAGGGGCACGGCGTTGGCGAACTTGGAGCCCAGTCCCAGGTCCATTTCCACGCCGATGTGCTTCAGGCCCTTGAGCAGGGTGACCATGGAGATCATGAAGCCGACCATCCACATGTAAATGGGGATGAAGCGCTTGGCGCGCTGAAAGGGGTCTTCGGTGTCGAGAATGAGGATTTTGACGCTCATGAACAGGGCAAAGGATATCGTGCCGGCGAGCAGCGGCGACACCAGCCAGCTGGCGGCAATGGTGCCGACCTTTTCCCAGTGCACGGCGTCCACGCCGATACCCACCGCGGCGAAGCCGACAATGGCGCCGACGATCGAGTGGGTCGTGGAGACCGGCCAGCCCTTGATGCTGGCGATCATCAGCCAGGTGCCGGCCGCAAGCAGTGCGGACAGCATGCCGTAGACCATCAACTCCGGCCTGCCGGACATCGACTCGGCATCGATAATGCCCTGGCGAATGGTGGCGGTGACCTCACCTCCAGCCAGATAGGCGCCTAGGAATTCGAACACCATGGCGACGAGAATGGCCTGCTTGATGGTCAGGGCCTTTGATCCCACCGAGGTGCCCATGGCGTTGGCAACATCGTTGGCGCCGACACCCCAGGCCATGAAGAACCCGAACATGCAGGCCAGTATCAGCAGCAGCGTGCCGTGTTCCGCGATGATTTCCATGCGCTTGTCCTATTTCGCCATCAGTATCTGCAGCCTGTGTCCCACCCGTTCGGCGGAGTCGGCCAGGCCTGCGAGCAGTTCGATCACCTTGTAATAGAACATCACATCCACCGCGTAGAGTTTTCGCTCCAGCTTGAACAGCTTGGCGCGCAGCGCCTTGGACTGCTTGTCGGTGCGCCCCTCAAGCTTGTCCAGCTCCTTGATCAGGCCCTCTACCCGCACGACTTCGCGACCGGTGAAGCCTACTTCCAGCAGTTCGTCCAGCTCGCGAATTGCCACCAGGGCCTGATCACAGGTTGCCGTACAGGCGCGGACAAATTCCAGCAGGTGTTTTTCCAGTTTGTCCGGAAAGCGCATTTCGCGCCCCAGCATCAGGCCGGCAACGTCTTTTGCCGTATTTGCCACGTGGTCCTGAATGGTGACCAGCTCCAGCAGATCAGTGCGCGGGACCGGCAGGAACAGGCTGTTGGGCAGGTGTCGGCGCACAGAACGTTTGAGCTTGTCGGCGGCCTCTTCGGCCTCCCCGATGCGCCTGAAAATATCCTCCGCCAGTTTCCAGTCATCGTTCTGTGCGGCTTCGACAAAGGCCGGGAGCAGTTGGGCGGCATCGTTCGCTACCTGCATATGCTCCTGGATCGGCCCGATCGGGGACCGGCCAAAGAGGCTGCTGAGCGGATTCGAGCTGGGCATCGGGTGCTCTCCTGTGGGGAAGGCGCGAAGTATAGGTGAGGCTGCCTCTTCTGTCACACCGGCCGGCGCGCAGCGCTCACCGCCTGTGCTAGCATGCGTGCAGTATGCATACCGTCAGCAGAGAGTTGCAGCACCATGACCGCCAACATTGGCCCTGAATACGCAGAGAGATCGCTCGAGCTGCATGTTCTGGCCGGAGAACTGTGCACTGCGGGCCGTATCTCGGCGGCGGATCGCGATCGGCTGCTCAAGGTCAACGTGGGCAGTATTCACCCGCTGGTTTACCTCGCCGAGCAGAAACTGGTGGACGCCGCGTCCCCCGGACAGGTTCTGGATATGGCGGCGCTGCTGGCCTGGCTCAGTCAGCGCACCGGGCAGGCCGTGTACGACATCGATCCCCTGAAAATCAATGTCGGCGCCGTGGCGGAGGTGATGTCCCGCGAGTTTGCCCGCCGGCACCGGATTCTGGCGGTGGAGGTGAACGCCGACGATGTGGTGATTGCCAGCGCAGAGCCCTGGATCCACGGCTGGGAGCGCAACCTCGAGCACGTCCTGCGCAAGCCCATCCGGCGCGTGCTGGCAGACCCGCGCGACATCACCCGGCACACCGCCGAGTTCTACAGCATGGCCCGTTCGGTGCGCGGCGCGCGGCACAGCGGGGCAACCCACGGCACCGCGCCGGGGGTGACCAATCTGGAGCAGATGCTGGAACTGGGCGCCCTGCACGAGCTCGACGCCAACGACCAGCATGTCGTCACCATTGTCGACTGGCTGCTGCAGTACGCCTTTGAACAGCGGGCGTCGGATATTCACATCGAGCCGCGGCGCGAGGTGGGCCATGTGCGCTTTCGTATCGACGGCGTGCTGCACAACGTGTACGAGTTGCCGGCACAGGTGTGCGCGGCGGTCACCAGCCGTATCAAGATTCTCGGTCGCATGGATGTGGCAGAGAAACGCCGTCCGCAGGATGGCCGTCTGAAAACCCGCTCGCCACAGACGGGCGGCGAGGTGGAGCTGCGCCTGTCGACCTTGCCCACGGCGTTTGGCGAGAAGCTGGTCATGCGGATTTTCGATCCGGAGCTGCTGCAGAAGAGCTTTGCCCAGCTGGGTCTTGAGGATGAGGATCTGCAGCGCTGGCAGCTGATGACCTCACACGGAAATGGCATTGTGCTGGTCACCGGCCCGACCGGTTCGGGCAAGACCACCACGCTGTATTCCACGCTGCGCCGCCTCGCCACCCCGGATGTCAACGTCTGCACCATCGAAGACCCCATCGAAATGGTGGAGGACAGCTTCAACCAGATGCAGGTGAACCACGGCATCAAGCTGGATTTTTCCACCGGGGTGCGTGCGCTGATGCGCCAGGACCCGGACATCATCATGGTTGGCGAGATTCGCGACCTGGAGACCGCGCATATGGCGGTGCAGGCTGCGCTCACCGGCCACCTGGTCTTGTCGACGCTGCACACCAACGACTCCCCCGGCTCGGTGGCGCGCCTGCTTGAGCTGGGTCTGCCCGCCTATCTGATCAAGGCCACGCTGCGCGGCATCATGTCGCAGCGCCTGGTCCGCGTGCTCTGCACGGAGTGCAAGGTGCTGGAACCGGTGGACAAGGACGCCTGGGAGCAGCTGGTGCACCCCTTTCCGCTGGCCCCGCCTTCGCAGGTGGCACGCCCCGTAGGGTGCCGTGCCTGCCGGGAGACGGGCTACAGCGGGCGCCAGGGTATTTACGAATTACTGGTCAACAGTCCCGCACTGGCAGCCTGCATTGTCCCCGACATGGAAGCGCGCAAGGTGCGCGAAGTGGCCATGTCCGAAGGCATGCGCACGCTGCGGCTGGCCGGTGCCGCGCGGGTGGCCTCGGGCCAGACCACGATAGAGGAAGTGATGCGCGTCGCCCCGCTGTTCGACGCCTGAACCGCCAACGGAAGCTTGTTACGGATGATCGATACCCACGCCTTGACCCCGGGACTGGCAGCAGCGGCAACAACCGCCTGGCAGCGCATACAGGACCACCCCGACACGGAGGCCGCTGGGCGCCTGCAGGCTGCGGTCACAGAGCGGCAGGCAGAGCTCGCGGCGCCCCTCGCCCGGGTGCTGGCCTGCAGCCCCTTCGTTGCGGAGACCGTGCGCCGCCGGCCGGCGGTGCTGACCGACCTCATCGAGTCCGGGCTCCTGCAGCGCGCCCTGCAGCCGGGGGAGTTGCGGGGGGAGCTGCGCCAGTGGCTGGCGGCGCCCGGGGCGGAATTGAATCCCGTACTGCGGCGCTTCCGTCAGCGGCATATGCTGCGCATCGTCTGGCGCGATTTTTGTCGCAGCGCCGACACCCTGGAAACCGTCGGTGACACCTCGTCGCTGGCGGAGTCCTGCATTGTGCTGGCGCAGGAACACCTGGCGGCGCAGCTGCAGGCGCGGTTTGGCACGCCCAGAAGCGCCCGCGATGGCGAGCCGCAGGAGCTTATTGTGATTGCGATGGGCAAACTGGGGGCCCGCGAGCTCAACGTCTCATCGGATATCGATCTCATTTTCGCCTTTCCGGAGGCGGGCGAGACCGATGGCGAACGCCGATCCATCAGCAATGCGGAGTTCTTTACCAAACTCGGCCAGGGCCTGATCAACGCGCTTGACCAGGTGACCGCAGAGGGCTTCGTGTTCCGTGTCGACATGCGCCTGCGGCCCTACGGTGAGAGCGGGTCCCTGGCAGTGAATTTTGCCGCGCTGGAAGAGTATTACCAGGATCAGGGGCGCGACTGGGAGCGCTACGCCCTGATCAAGGCGCGGCCCATCAGCGGCAACCCGCAACGGGGCGCGGAGCTGATGGATATGCTGCGGCCTTTCGTGTTCCGCCGCTACGTGGATTTCGGCGTGATCGAAAGCCTGCGCGGCATGAAGCAGATGATCAACAGCGAAGTGCGCCGCCGCGGCCTGCAGGACGACGTCAAGCTGGGCCACGGCGGCATCCGCGAGGTGGAGTTCATCGCCCAGTGTTTCCAGCTGATTCGCGGCGGCCGTGATCTGGCGTTGCAGCAGCGCGAGCTGCTGCTGATTCTGGAAGAACTGTGTACGCTGGGTTGCCTGCCGGCTGAGGCGGTGTTCGAGCTGCGCACTGCCTACCTGTTCCTGCGCGACAGCGAGCATGCCATCCAGGGATACCTGGACCAGCAGACGCAGGCCCTGCCGACCGACGCACTGCAGCAGCAGGCCATGGCAACGGTAATGGGCTGCGCGGACTGGGGGGCCTACCTCGCGGCGCTGGCGGCGCACCGCAGCCGCGTCGCAGAACACTTCCGCGACCTGATTGCCGAGCCCGAAGACGAGGCAGGTTCCGCCGCCGACGACCTGCCCGCCTGGGGCGCGGACCTGACCGCTGAGATGCTGGCGGAGCTGGGTTACCGCGCGGCGACCGACAGCCTGGCGCAGCTGCAGGCACTGCACGCCAGCAGCCGCGTCGCGACGCTGCAGGCCGAGGGGCGTGAGCGCCTGCAACAGTTCATGCCACGCCTTTTGCTGGCCTGTGCCGAGGCCGCAGACCCGGATCGCGCCCTGCAGCGAATTTTGCCGCTGGTCAATGCGGTGCTGCGCCGCAGCGCCTATCTGGCGCTGCTGCTGGAGAATCCCCCTGCGCTTGCCGACCTGGTGTTGCTCTGCGATGCCAGCCCCTGGATTGCCGAGCAGTTGCAGCGGCACCCGGTATTGCTGGATGAACTGCTGGACAGGGCCAGCCTGTATACCGCACCCGACAAGTCACGCCTTGCGGACGCCCTGCGCCAGCAGGTTGCGCGTCTGCAGCCGGATGACCTCGAAGGGCAGATGGACGCACTGCGCTATTTCAAGGCCGCACATGTGTTGCGTGTGGCGGCCAGTGAGGTGGTTGGGCGCCTGCCGCTGATGCAGGTGAGCGACAAACTGACGTGGATCGCGGAAGTGATTCTGGAGCAGGTGCTGGCGGTAGCCTGGAGCGACCTTACTGCGCGGTTTGGCGAACCGTCGCGCAACAGCACGGGCACCGGCTTTGCGGTGTTCGGCTACGGCAAGCTGGGCGGCATCGAGCTCAGTTACAGCTCCGACCTCGACCTGGTCTTCATCTTCGATGCCGACTCGCAGGGTGTCACCAACGGCGAGCGCAGTATTGATAACGTGCGTTTCTACACCCGACTCGGGCAGCGCATCATTCATATTCTGGAAACACGCATGGCCATGGGCCAGCTGTACGAAACGGATATGCGCCTGCGGCCCTCCGGTGCGTCGGGCCTGCTGGCAACGTCCCTGAAAGGCTTCCGCAGCTACCAGGAAGACAGCGCCTGGACCTGGGAACACCAGGCGCTGGTGCGCGCACGGCATGTTGCGGGCGATCCGGCGGTGGCCGCCGGGGTGGATGCCGTGCGCCGGGCAATCCTGGAGCGGGAGCGCGACACCCAGGCGCTGGCGGCGGAAGTGGTGGCGATGCGCACGCGCATGCGCCGCGAACTTTTGCCCGCGCAGCTCCCCGAGGGCGAGGATTTCGACCTGAAACAGAGCGCCGGAGGTATCGTTGATATTGAATTTATGGTGCAATATGCGGTTCTGGCGTGGTCTCACCGCGTGCCTGAACTGGTGCGCTGGTCGGACAACATTCGCATTCTGGAAACCCTGGCACGTGCCGGCCTGCTCAGCGAGGAAGAGAGCAGCACCCTGGTGCAGGCGTATCTGGCGTTCCGGTCTGCCGCCCACCAGCTGGCCCTGCAACAATTGCCCGGCCGGGTCGATGGCGCGCAGTACCGCGAACAGCGGGCCAGCGTGGAAGCCGTGTGGCAGCGCCTTTTTCCGGCGCAGTCAGGATCAACCGAGCAGCAGGACTGAACATGAGCGCAGTACCCAATTTTGCAGACCGCGACGGGGTCATCTGGATGGACGGCGAACTGGTGCCGTGGCGTGAAGCCAAGGTCCACGTGCTGACCCATACCTTTCACTACGGCCTTGGCGTGTTCGAGGGTGTGCGTGCCTACCACACCCCCGACCGCGGCACCTGCATCTTCCGGCTTGAAGAACACACCAACCGGCTGTTCCGCTCGGCGCACATCCTGGGCATGGACATGCCCTACGACAAGGCCACGCTGAACGAAGCCCAGCGCACCGTGGTGCGGGAAAACAAGCTCACCGAAGGCTACCTGCGGCCCATGTGCTTCCTGGGCTCGGAGGGCATGGGTCTGCGCGCCGACAAGCTGCGCACGCATGTCATGGTGGCCGCCTGGGAGTGGCCCTCCTACATGGATCCGGAAGCCCGTGATCGCGGCATCAAGGTGCGGACCTCCTCGTTCACACGCCATCACGTCAATATCACCATGTGCAAGGCCAAGGCCAACGGCAACTACATCAATTCGATGCTGGCGCTGCGTGAAGCACTGGACAGTGGCGCCGAAGAAGCCTTGATGCTCGACAATGAAGGCTACGTGGCGGAAGGCAGCGGCGAGAACGTATTCGTTGTCCGCGACAACCAGATCTTTACCCCGGACCTCACCTCCTGCCTCGACGGTATCACGCGCAACACCGTGTTTGCCCTTGCCGCTGAGCTCGGTTACCAGATTCGTGAGCGACGCATCACGCGCGATGAGGTGTACATCGCGGACGAGGCCTTTTTTACGGGCACGGCGGCGGAAGTTGTTCCTATCCGCATGCTCGACGGGCGCAAGATCGGCAGCGGCGTGCGTGGCCCGGTGACCGAAAAGCTGCAGGCCATGTATTTTGACTCGGTGCGCGGCAACCGCCCGCAACATCCCGAATGGTTGACGCCGGTCGCCTAGGCGACTGGCTGCGAACCCGTGCCGGAGCATACGCCACAGCCTCCCGCCGTGACCGAGGGCCAGCTGGACGATGGCATTTTCTATCGTCACTGGCCCGCCAGCGGTCCCGCAAGGGGCGTTATTCTGCTGGCCCATGGCCTCGGCGAGCACAGCGGGCGCTACGAGCACTTTGCGGCCTTCTTCACCCGCAGCGGCTATGCGGTGGTCGCCCCGGACCATGTGGGCCATGGGCGCTCTCCGGGCCGCCGGGCGCATGTGCAGCAATTCGCCGATTACCTGCAGCCGCTCCTGACCCTGCGCAGCCGCATTGATGACTGGTATACGGGTCTTCCCTGTTTCCTGCTCGGGCACAGCCTGGGTGGCCTGATCGCCTCGCGCCTGCTGCTCGACGCACAGTCGCGATTTGCCGGCGCTGCGCTCTCCGGGCCGGCACTGGCCGTGGACGAGCCCCCGCCCGCTCCGCTGTTGCTGCTGAACCGCCTGCTGGCCTGGCTCTGGCCGACTCTGGGCATGCTCAAGCTTGATGCCAGCCAGGTGAGCCGGGATCCGCAGGTGGTGGCGGCCTACGAAGCAGACCCCCTGGTGCATCACGGCAAAGTGAGTGCTCGCCTGGTGCGGGAGCTGTTTGCGACCATGGCTGTGGTCAACGCCCGCGCGGCTGAAATCACCCTGCCGCTGTTGGTCATGCACGGCGAAGCCGACGTGATGACAGCGCCCGCCGGCTCCCGCGATTTCAGCGCCCGGGTGGGGTCCAGCGATGTCACGCTGCGCCTCTATCCCGATCTTTACCATGAAATCTTCAACGAGCCGGAGCAGGAGCAGGTGTTTGCCGAGCTGGCCGCCTGGATGCAAGCCCGGGCGTGACAGCGACGGCCCTGATCACCGGCGCTGCGGGCCAGCTGGGCCGCGAACTGCGGGCCACTGCACCGCCGGGGCTGCGTATCGTGGCGCTGGATCGCAGCGGGCTGGACATTGCCGACCCCGAGGCGGTGCGCCGCGTATTTGCCGAGCAGCGTCCCGATGTGGTGCTGAATGCCGCTGCCTATACCGCGGTAGACCGGGCCGAGGAAGAAGAGGCGCTGGCCCTGGCCATCAACGCCGACGGACCGGGCCACCTCGCCGCGGCCTGCGCCAGTACCGGCACCGCGCTGATTCACGTGTCCACCGACTTCGTATTCGCCGGGGACTCCGGCCACCCCTACCTGCCGGACTCCCCCACGGGCCCGCTGGGCGCCTACGGGCGCAGCAAGCTGGCCGGCGAGCGCTCCGTGCAACGCGCGCATCCGCGCGCCCTGATTGTGCGCACAGGCTGGGTCTACTCCTGTTTTGGCGGCAACTTCGTGAAGACCATGCTGCGCCTGATGCGTGAGCGCGACACCCTGTCCGTGGTCTGCGACCAGGTGGGCACGCCGACCTGGGCACGGGGCCTGGCCGAAGCCCTCTGGGCGGCGGTCGAGCAGCCCCTGTTGCAGGGTGTCTACCACTGGAGTGATGCCGGTGTCTGCAGCTGGTATGACTTCGCCGTGGCGATTGCCGAGGAAGCGCAGGCCCTGGGGCTGCTACAGCAGCTGCCGGAGGTGCGGCCTATTCCGGCCAGCGACTACCCGACGCCGGCACAGCGCCCGGCCTGCAGCGTGCTCGACAAGCAGTCCAGCTGGGCCGCGCTGCAGCGTGTGCCGCCGCACTGGCGGGTGCAGCTGCGCGCCATGTTGCAGGCGTTGAAGGAGACCCCGGATGCCTAGGTCACTGCTGGTTACCGGTGGTGCCGGCTTTATCGGTGCCAATTTCCTGCACTACTGGCGCCGCCGGTACCCCGAGGATGCGCTGGTGGTGCTGGACGCCCTGACCTACGCCGGCAACCGCGCCAATCTCGCTGCACTGGAGGGGCAGGCCCGGTTTCATTTTGTGCACGGCACTATTTGCGACCAGCCGCTGGTGGAGAGCCTGCTGCGCGAGCACCGGGTGGACACGCTGGTGCATTTCGCCGCCGAGAGCCACGTGGACCGGTCCATCAGCGGCCCGGACGCGTTTATCGAAACCAATGTCATTGGCACCCACAGCTTGCTGAAGGCCGCGCGTGCCGTATGGCTGGACGGCCCGGGTGGCGCGGAACACCGTTTTCACCATGTGTCGACGGATGAAGTGTATGGCTCCCTTGCCCCGGACGCTCCGGGGTTTCACGAGGCGCAGCAGTACCAGCCGAATTCGCCCTATTCGGCGAGCAAGGCCGCGTCCGATCATCTGGTGCGCGCCTACCACCACACCTATGGCCTGCAGGTGACCACCAGCAACTGCTCGAACAATTACGGTCCCTGGCATTTCCCGGAAAAGCTGATCCCGCTGTGCCTCACCAATGTGCTGCGCGGTCGCCCGCTACCGGTGTACGGCGACGGCAGCAATATCCGCGACTGGCTGTATGTGGAAGACCACTGCCGAGGCATTGAGCTGGTGCTGCACGGGGGCGCGGTGGGCGAAAGCTACAACATTGGCGGCAACAACGAATGGCACAACCTGGCCATCGTGGAACTGCTCTGCGACCAGCTCGACCGGCGTTTTGCCGCCGATGCCACGCTGGCTGAGCGCTTTCCGGATGCGCCCGCAGCGCAGGGTGCCAGCGCGCGCAGCCTGATCCACTTCGTCGCAGATCGTGCAGGCCACGACTGGCGCTATGCCATTGACGCCAGCCGCATCACCGCCGAGCTGGGGTATGTGCCGCAGGAGACCTTCGAGACCGGTATTGCGCGCACGATTGACTGGTTTCTGGGCAACGAACCCTGGTGGCGCCCGCTGCTCTCCACCTGAGTTGTCTACACCGGGCTTTCCACCATACCGCCGTCCACGGTGAGCACGGCACCGTTCATGTAGCCCCCCGCCGCCCGACTGGCAAGCAACAGCAGGGGAACGCTGAGTTCCTCGAGTTCGCCCATGCGCCGTGCCGGAATGGTTTTGATGTAGCGCTCGCCGCTTTCGGTGTGGAAATAGTCGCTGTTGATGTCGGTGAGAAACCAGCCCGGGCACAGGGCATTGACCCGGATGTTCTGGCGGCACAGCTCCATGGCCATCGATTTTGTCAGCTGCACCACGCCGGTCTTGGAGACGTTGTAGGCGGCTTTCAGCACGCCGGTGTGCAGCCCGTAGATGGAGCCGATATTGACAATGCTGCCCCCGGCGCCGCTGCGCGCCATCTGCTGCGCCCCCGCCTGTGCCACGCGCCAGGCGCCGTTCAGGTTGGTTTCGATGATGTGATACCAGTCCGGTTCGGTGGTATCGAGGAATTTGATCGGGTCGCTGGCGACCCCGGCGTTGTTGATCAGGATGTCCAGTTGCCCCCAGTCCTGCTCGAGCTCGGCAAAGGCAGCCGCAACGCTGTCCGGGCTGGTGACGTCGAGGGTGATGGCGCCCGCCTCGGCACCCGCCGCGCGCAGGGCATCGACCTGCTCGGCCAGCTTGTCGCGGCGTCGGGCGGCCAGCACCACGCGTGCGCCTGCCGCGCTCAATACCCGCGCAAAATGCGCTCCCAGGCCGCTGGACGCCCCGGTAACCAGGGCAGTCTGGCCCTGCAGCTGAAAATAATCCTGTGCCATATCGCCAACTCCTTTCCTGCGGCTAATCGAACAGGGGCACGCTGCCCCAGGGCTGGCCCGCGGCATCCTTGGCGGACAGCGTGGGTTGCTCGCCCGGGGCAAGCGGCCATTGAATGTTGAGTTGTGGGTCATCCCAGGCCAGTGCAACCTCGCTGGCGGGATGGTAGTAGTCGCTGCATTTGTACTGGAAGTCGGCGAACTCGGAGAGCACGTAAAAACCGTGCGCAAAGCCCGGGGGTACCCACAGCATGCGGTGGTTGCTGGCACTCAGCTCAAGGCCGAACCACTGGCCCAGCGTCGGCGAGCTGCGGCGCAGGTCCACCGCCACATCAAACACCGCGCCGGAGGTCACCCGCACCAGTTTTCCCTGCGGCTGGGTGGTCTGGTAGTGCAGGCCGCGCAGGATGCCCCTGGCGGAGCGGCTGTGGTTGTCCTGTACGAAGCTGACGTCGAGCCCGGCGTCGCGAAACGTTGCTGCGTTCCAGCTTTCAAGGAAAAAGCCCCGTTCGTCGCCGAAAACGCGCGGTTGCAGTACACACAGGCCGGCCAGCGGCGTAGGCTCAAATGTCATTGCTCAGCACCCCGTCCTGGTCCAGCAGCTGTCGCAGGTAGAGGCCGTAGCCACTTTTCTCCAGCGGCGCGGCCAGCGCCAGCAATTTCTCGGCATCGATATACCCCATACGGTAGGCCACTTCTTCGGGACAGGCGATCTTCAGGCCCTGGCGCTCTTCAACCACGCGAATGAAATTGGCCGCGTCCAGCAGCGAATTGTGTGTGCCGGTGTCCAGCCAGGCGGTGCCACGGCTCATCACCTCCACCCGCAGGTCACCGCGCGCCAGATACGCCTTGTTGACATCGGTGATCTCGAGCTCGCCGCGGGCGGACGGGCGGATCCCCCGGGCAATGTCCACGACGTCATTGTCGTAAAAATAGAGGCCGGTCACGGCGTAGTGGGAGCGGGGGCGCGCCGGCTTCTCCTCAATGTCCACGGCAACGCCCTGGGCGTTGAAGCTCACCACCCCGTACCGTTCCGGGTCCTGCACGTAGTAGGCAAACACCGAAGCGCCGGACTGGCTCTGGGCGGCGTTGCGCAGGCTCTGGGTGAAGCCGCCGCCGTAGAAAATGTTGTCGCCCAGCACCAGGGCACAGGGGCTGTCGCCGATGAATTCAGCACCCAGCAGGAAGGCCTGGGCCAGCCCGTCCGGACTGGGCTGCACGGTGTACTGGATATTGATGCCCCACTGCCCACCGTCCGCCAGCAGGTCGCTGAAGGCCGCCTGGTCGCGGGGTGTGGTGATCACCAGGATGTCCCGGATACCGGCGAGCATCAGCGTTGCCAGCGGGTAGTAGATCATGGGTTTGTCATACACCGGCATCAATTGCTTGCTCACCGTGCTGGTGAGGGGGTGCAGGCGGGTGCCCGAACCGCCGGCAAGAATAATGCCCTTGTAGTGGGTAGCGGCCATACCTGATCCGGTTTTATGAAAAGCCGCGATTATACGGGAAAACGCGGTCAATTGACGATAAGGCGCGGCGATCAGAGCCGTTCGCGAGCGCCGGGACTGGTCTCCTGCCCCGCGAGACTGCTAGAATCGGCACGTTGCCAGCCACGTCTGCGGCGACAGTGATGGGCCCCTGGCCCGCCCCCTAACGGTACAGGAAGAGGCGCCGTCATCAGGCAGCTTGATACAGTAGTGAGCGATTCCGCCGCAGCCGCGAGGGTTGGCAGCGCCTACCCGCCAGCGCCTGTGGGGAAAGCCCTGCGTCCGCTGCGCATCGCGCTGCTCGGTTACCGCAGCAAGCCCCATGCCGGGGGGCAGGGGGTCTACATCAAATACCTGAGCAAGGCGCTGGTCGACATGGGCCACACCGTCGACGTGATTTCCGGCCCGCCCTACCCCGAGCTCGACCCGCGCGTCCGCCTGATCCAACTGCCCAGCCTGGACCTGTTCGAGAACGGGCTCGGCTCGCTGCGCCCACGGCACCTGCGCTCGCTGAGCAACATCATCGAGTGGCTGAGCAAGCTGACCGGTGGCTTTGCCGAGCCCTACACCTTCGGTCGCCGCGCCGTGAAGTACCTGCGCCGCCATCGCGGCGATTACGACCTGATTCACGACAACCAGAGCCTCAGCTACGGCATGCTGCAGCTGCAGGATATGGGCCTGCCGCTGGTGACCACGGTGCACCACCCCATCACCAGCGACCTGCGCATCGCCCTGGCCGCCGCGCCGCGCCTCTACCAGCGCCTGCTGATTCGTCGCTGGCACTCGTTCCTGCACATGCAGCAGAAAGTCATCACGCGTCTGCACCATGTGGTGACGGTGTCGGACTGCTCGCGGCAGGACATTGCCCGGGATTTTGGTTTGCAGCCCGCGGGCATTGCGCTCGTGCACAACGGGATAGACACGGCGGAGTTCCGCCCCCTGCCGGAGGTCGAGCGTCGTCCGCTGCGGCTGATGGCGACGTCCTCCGCTGATGCGCCCCTCAAGGGGCTGCGCTACCTGCTGCTGGCCTGCGCGCGCCTGCTGCCGCGTTACCCCGAGCTGGAACTGCTGCTGGTGAGCAAGCCTGAGCCCGGTGGTCGCACCGAGCGGCTGATCGAGCGTCTGGGAATCGGCCCCCACATCCGCTTCGTCAACGGCATCAGTACCAGCGACATGGTGCGCTACTACGCCGAGGCGAGCATCGCGGTTGTGCCCTCCATCTACGAGGGGTTCGGTCTGCCCGCTGGCGAGGCCATGGCCTGTGGCGTGCCGGTGATCTCCACCAACGGCGGTGCACTGCCGGAAGTGGTGGGCGATGCCGGTGTGCTGGTGCCGGTGCGGGATGCCGAGGCTCTCGCCGAAGCCATCGACAGCCTGCTGCAGGACCCGCAGCGTCGGGCCCGGCTGGGCGCCGCCGGGCGCCAGCGTATCCTCGAAGCGTTCAGCTGGGAGGTATGCGCCCGCGACATGGACGCCTACTACCGCAAAGTGATCGCCAATGCAGACCGTTGATTTTCGCTACTTTCCGCTGCAGCCGGGCGATCGCGTACTCGACCTGGGCTGTGGTGAGGGGCGTCATGTGATTGCCGCGTATGCCGCTGCACCGGTGCAGGCGGTGGGTGTCGATCTGTCCCATCGCGACCTGTGTACGGCTCAGGCCCGGGCCGTGGATTTCCTGCAGCCGGGCGAATCCGGTAAACAGCTGCATCTCACCCAGGCCTCCGCGCTCTGCCTGCCCTTCCCGGATGCCAGCTTCGACAAGGTGATCTGCTCCGAGGTGCTGGAGCATATCCCGGACTACCGCGCCGCCCTGGTGGAGATCCGCCGGGTGCTGAAGCCCGGCGGGCTGCTCTGTGTAAGCGTGCCCCGGCGCTGGCCGGAGCGGCTCTGCTGGCTGCTGAGCAAGCGCTATCACCAGACCCCGGGCGGCCACCTGCGCATTTTTCGCGCCGACGCCCTGCGGGCGGAAATCGAGCACGGGGGCTTTATCGGGTTTCATCGTCACGGTGCCCACGCGCTGCACGCGCCCTACTGGTGGCTGCGCTGCCTGTTCTGGCGCGAGGGCGAGCAGCAGTGGCTGGTGCGCCAGTACCACCGCCTGCTGGTCTGGGATCTGCTGCAGGCGCCGCGGTTGACCCGCACACTGGAGCGCTGGCTGAACCCGGTACTGGGCAAGAGTGTGGTGCTGTATTTCCGTGCGGAGGCCGGCCAGTGAGCGGCCTCTACCTCAGCCGAGGCCTGTTTCCGCAGGAGTTCCTGCGACCCACGGTCGAGTACCTGCTGAACAGCCAGCGGCCCAGCGGCGAAATCCCCTGGTTCGATGGCGGCTACACGGATCCCTGGGATCACGTTGAAGCGGCCATGGGGCTGTCCATTGGCGGTGAATACGGGGCCGCCGTGAGCGCCTATCGCTGGCTCGCCGCGCGCCAGCTGGCGGATGGCAGCTGGTGGGCGTCCTACCGCGGCGATGTCGTGGACAATGACCACCGGCGGGAAACCAATTTCGTCGCCTACGTCGCGACCGGTGTCTGGCATCACTTCCTGATTACCGAAGATCGGGACTTCCTGCAGGACATGTGGCCCACGGTGGAGCGCGCCGTGCGCTTTGTGCTGGCACTGCAGGGGCCCCAGGGCGAGATTGACTGGGCGGTCAACAGCGCCGGGGAGCCGCTGCGCGATGCCCTGGTCACCGGTTGCAGTTCCATCTACAAAAGCCTGGAGTGCGCAATCAACATCGCCGTGACGCTGGGCGAGCCGCAGCCTGCCTGGGTTGCCGCTCGCGCCGCGCTGGGCACCGCGCTGCGCCAGCGGCCGGAGCGCTTCGATCGCAGCTGGGAGAGCAAGGCCCGCTTTTCCATGGACTGGTTCTACCCCGTATTGTCCGGTGCCATCAGTGGGTCCGCCGCTCGCGCGCGGCTGGCGGGGCGCTGGGAGGAGTTCGTACACCCGGGGCTGGGTTGTCGCTGTGTGTCGGATGAGCCCTGGGTGACCGTGGCCGAGTCCTGCGAACTGGTGATGGCGCTGCTGGCCGCGGGCGATCACGCGCGCGCGGTCGAGCTGTATAGCTGGTTGCACCAGTGGCGTTCCGATGACGGTGCCTACTGGACGGGGTATCAGTTCGTGGAGGATCTGCTGTGGCCGGACGAACAGCCGACCTGGACCGCCGCCGCGGTTCTGCTTGCGGCGGACGCCCTCACCGGGCATACCGCCGCCGCCAGGCTGTTCACGTCAGTGCAGTTGCTGCCAGATGCAGAGGGTGTGGCGACCCGGGCGCGTCGCGATCAGTAGTCGCGGTCTACAGGCGGCGCAATACCGCCAGGCTCTCGACCTGTTCACAGAGCACAAATAAACCGGATTGCAGGGCCAGTCGGTAGACGGCACGCGGGGCCTGGCCGCCTTTGGCTGCGTCGGCGTACACATCGTGAATCGCCAGGATACCGCCGCGCCGGATGTGGCCTGCCCAGCAGCGGTAGTCGGTGAGTGCCGCATCAAGGCTGTGTCCGCCGTCAATAAACACCATGGCGAGCGGTGTTTGCCAGTGGCGGGCAGCGGCGGCGGACCCCGCAACCACCGGCACCACGGTGTCGTCCAGGCCGGCCCGCTCGATGTTGCGGCGGAATTCCCGGAAGGTATCCACCCGGGCGATGTCAGCGTCATACAGCGCCGGGTCGTGGAACATTTCTCCCCGCTGGTGCTCCTCGGACCCGCGATGGTGGTCCAGGGCAAAGACGGTGCTGCCGTTTTCCTGCGCCGCCAGCCCCAGGTACAGGGTCGATTTGCCGCAATAACTGCCGATCTCAAGGAGTGGCCCGGCGCTACTGCTGGACTGCGCCCAACGGTACAGTGCCTGCGCCTCGTCCGGGTGCAGGAAGCCTTTGATCTGGTCGATGTCGGCGGGCAGTTGCGCTGGCATGGCTGGCGCGGCGTCACGGCGGGGCCGCGACGCCGGATCCTCAGGGGGTGCTGCTGGCGGTCGGGGCGGGCGGCGGCTCCAGCGACTCGTCCAGGCGGTAGACGTCTTCCGGGCTCAACAGGCCGGCCTGCGCCTTGAGACGCATGCTGTTCAGAATGTAGTCGTAGCGGCTGTTCGCGTAGTCGCGCTCGGCGGCAAACAGGGTGTTCTGGGCATTCAGCACGTCGACCACGTTGCGCGTGCCGACTTCGTAGCCGGCCTGGGTGGCATCCAGAGCGCTTTTCGAGGACACAATGGCCTGCGCCCGGGCGGCAACGCGGGATACGTCACTGATGACGGTCATGTGCAGGGAGCGGGCATCCGTGACCGTCGTGCGGGCCAGGTTGATGCGGTTTTCCCGTGCCGCGTTGAACTCCTGGGCCGCCTTGCGCCGGTTGGAGCTCACGGCGCCACCGCTGTAGAGCGGGACATCCAGGCGGATCTGCCACAGGCTCTCGTCCAGCTCGCTGTCCGGCGAGGTTTCGAACCCCGTTGCGGGTGTCCGCGTCAGGTTGCCGTCGGTGTCGTAGTCGGCGTAGCTGTAGCTGCCGCTGATGCGGGGTGCGTGCTCCATCTGGTTGGCCTTGGCCAGCTGGCGCGCGGCTTCCTCGGCATAGCGGGACGCCTGCAGGCTGAAGTTGTTTTCCAGCGCGAACTCAACCCAGGCTGCGCGGTCTGCGGGCTCGGGCGGCTTCACGGCGAAATCATCCTTGAGGACGTTGAGCTCCCCGTGTGCGCGGCCGGTCAATACCGACAGGCGCTCCAGCGCCACGGAGACATTGTTTTCGTCCACTATCCGGTTCACCTGGGCGAGGTCGCGTGCGGCCTGCGCTTCGTAGACATCGGTGATGGCGATCAGGCCCACTTCGAAGCGTTGCTGGGTCTGTTCCAGCTGCCGTTCAAAGGCTTTCTCCGCGGCGCGCGATGCGGCGAGGTTGTCCTGGGCGCGCAGCACCAGCAGGTAGGCCTCGGCCACCCGCACAATCAGGTTCTGCTGGTTGGCGGCAAAAGTGGCCTCTGCTTGCTTGGTGAACTCCCGCCCCGACTGGAATGTGAACCAGGCCGGCAGGTCGAACAGGGGCTGGTTGAGGCTGACTTCGTAGCCATCGCGGGTGGTATCGATATCGGTCACGGTCTGCACCGTGTCCAGGCCGCCGCCAAGCCCGCCGTCCACGGCAAAGCTTTCGTCGGTCGAGCTGCGGTCGACGTCGGTATAGCTGTAGTTGGCATTCACTTGTGGCAAGAGCCGCGACAGGCCAAGCTTCTCCGTTTCCAGATTGGCTTTGTACTGTGCTTCTTCAGCCTTCAGTTGCGCGTCGTTGGCCAGCGCCAGCTCGTAAATATCGCGCAGGGACTCCGCCCCGGCGGGAGCGGTGCTCGCAAAGAGCGCCAGCGCCAGCAATGCGGCTCCTGTCTTTCTCATCCTGAATCCTCTGTCGTGCTTGTGCAGTAGCGTGTGCGAGTGTAGCAGCCCGGGCGGTTCTCCGCATGCGTTAACCGGGTCGCAAAACCGGTAATATACTCACGGTTTTCAGCGAGACAAGTGCTACACTCGGTGCCTTTACCGCATCCGCTGACGCGGGCGCTACGCCGGAAGCAGGCTTGTTTGCAGGCACAGGAAACGAATGATGGCAGTGCAGCGGGCCCGCAAGCGCCCCTTCAAAATGGATCTCAAGCGCCTGCACGCGCTGTGCGAGGCGAATTATGCGCGCCTGCTGCGACTGTTCCCGGATTACGAACAGGCCAATACGCGCGAGTTCGCGCTGGGCGCGGCCCGTGTAAGGCTGGAAGTGCTGGAACGCAGCCGCTACACCACGTTTTTTCGCCTGCACCAGCTGCACGGGGAAGATCGCTGGCTGCGCCGGCTGGTGATTGACGTGCGCGCCTATCACGACGCGGGCATGTTGGAAGTGGGGGCGTTCCAGTCCCAGAGCCGCATCCAGGCGCGCTACAGTTACCCCAACAAGCAGATGTTCCAGCAGGACGAAAAGCTGCGGCAGAATGAGTTCCTCGGCGACTGGCTGGCCCATTGCCAGGCCAATGGCCTGGGGCAGTTGCCCGCCTCCACACCGGGCGCTGTACGCTGAGCGCTGATGGCGATGGTCGAGATCAAGCGCCAGACTGTTCCTGTAGCCGACGACGTGGTGCGCCTGCTACAGCTGACCGATACCCATCTCTGCCGTGAAGCCGGCGGCGAGCTGCTGGGTATGGATACCGACCACTCGCTGCAGGCGGTGATCGATCTGGCCCTGCGGGAACGGCCGCGGGTCGACGCTGTGCTGGGCACCGGCGATATGTCCAACCATGGCTTCCTGGAGGCGTATCAGCGCCTGCGAGGCTATTTCGAGCGCTTTGCCGCGCCGCAGTTCTGGCTGCCGGGCAACCACGACGACCGTGGCCGCATGGCCGCGGTGGACACGACGGGCACCCTGCTCAGCAACGACATTCGGCTGGGGCGCTGGCAGCTGGTCATGCTCGATTCCCAGGTGCCCGGTGAGGTGGGGGGTCATCTGGGCGCTGAGCAGCTGGCGCTGCTGCGTGAGACTCTGGCACTGGCGGCGGCAGAGGGGCTGTTCAGCCTCATCTGCCTGCACCATCATCCGCTGCCCATTGGCTGTCACTGGCTGGATGAACAGCGGGTCGCCGATGCCGATGCCCTGTTCGACGTGCTCGCAGCGTACGCCGGCGTGCGCGGCGTACTCTGGGGGCATGTGCACCAGGAGGTCGACCGCATCTGGCGGGGATTGCGCCTGCTGGGGTCACCTTCCACCTGTGTGCAATTTGCGCCCGACAGCGAGAATTTTCGCGCCGATACGCTGCCGCCGGGTTACCGCTGGCTGGAACTGCACCCCGATGGCCGCATTGACACCGGGGTTTCCCGTGTCTGGGACGTTGCGTTCACGGTAGACCTGAAGCGCGGCGGTTATCTGCAGGATTAGTCGCCAGACGGGCGCCAGACCGCGCTGCTGGGTTACAATGCAGCCCGCCCGACTAACGCAGTTTCAGGAAACCACAGGCAGGCATGAGCAATTACACCGCGGAAGACATTGAAGTCCTCACCGGGCTTGAGCCGGTGCGCAAGCGCCCCGGTATGTACACCGATACGACACGTCCCAACCACCTCGCCCAGGAAGTGATCGACAACAGCGTCGACGAAGCCCTCGCCGGGCACGCCAGTCGCATCGATGTGATCCTGCACCGGGATGGCGCCATCACCGTGAGCGATGACGGCCGCGGCATGCCGGTGGACATCCACCCGGTACAGGGCCGGCCGGGCGTGGAGGTGATACTCAGTACGCTGCACGCCGGCGGCAAGTTCTCCAACAAGAACTACCAGTTCTCCGGTGGTCTGCACGGTGTCGGCGTGTCTGTGGTGAACGCGCTCTCCACCCGCCTGGAAGTCACGATCCGCCGCGACGGGAATGTCTATCGCATGGCCTTTGCCGGTGGCGAGAAAGCCAGTGAACTCGAGGTGATCGACACCTGCGGCAAACGCAACACAGGAACCGCCATTTATTTCGTGCCGGACCCGCAATACTTCGATTCGGTGAATTTCTCCGTCATGCGCCTGCAACATGTGCTGCGCGCCAAGGCGGTGCTCTGCCCGGGTCTGCGCGTCACCTTCCTGGACGAGAAAAAGGGTGAGACCGACGAGTGGTATTACGAAGACGGCCTGACGGATTACCTCTGCGAGGCGACCATTGACTCTCCCTGTGTGCCCGAGCAGCCGTTTGTCGGCAGCTTCAGCGGCCGCAGTGCAGCGGCGAACTGGGCTGTGCAGTGGTTGCCGGAAGGTGGCGAAGTGATTGCCGAATCCTACGTCAACCTGATTCCCACGGCGCAGGGTGGCACCCATGTGAACGGCCTGCGCACCGGGCTGCTGGACGCGATGCGCGAGTTCTGCGAGCTGCGCAGCCTTCTACCCCGGGGCGTGCGCCTGGCCCCCGATGATATCTGGGATCGCTGCTGTTACGTGCTCTCGGTCAAACTCGAGGACCCGCAGTTCTCGGGCCAGACCAAGGAGCGGCTGTCTTCCCGCGAGGCTGCGGCTTTCGTCTCGGGCGTGGCCAAGGATGCCTTCAGCCTGTGGCTCAACCAGCATACCGGCGAGGCTGAGCGTATTGCGGAGTTGTGCATCAACAGCGCCCAGAACCGCCTGCGCACGGCGCGCAAGGTGACCCGGAAGAAAGTCACGGCGGGCCCTGCCCTGCCCGGCAAACTGGCGGATTGTTCTGGCGAGGACCCCACCCGCGGCGAGCTGTTCCTGGTGGAAGGGGATTCCGCCGGCGGCTCCGCGAAGCAGGCGCGCAATCGCGAGTTCCAGGCCATCCTGCCGCTGCGCGGCAAGATCCTCAATACCTGGGAGGTCGATTCCCAGGAGATCCTGGCCTCGCAGGAAGTGCACAACATTTCGGTGGCGCTCGGCATCGACCCCGCCAGCGACGACCTGTCCGGCCTGCGCTATCACAAGGTCTGCATTCTGGCCGACGCCGACTCCGACGGCCTGCACATCGCCACGCTGATCTGCGCGTTGTTTGTGCGGCACTTCCGCCCGCTGGTGACGGCGGGCCACGTGTTCGTTGCCATGCCCCCGCTGTACCGCATCGACGTGGGCAAGGAGGTGTTCTATGCGCTGGACGAAAGCGAGAAACAGGGAGTGCTGGACCGTATTCAGGCCGAGAACAAGAAAGGCAAGGTCAATGTGCAGCGCTTCAAGGGCCTCGGTGAAATGAACCCGCTGCAGCTGCGCGAGACCACCATGGATCCCGACACACGTCGCCTGGTGCGGCTGGTCATCGACGCCGGTGATGAAACCAACAGCATGCTCGATATGCTGTTGGCCAAGAAACGCGCGGGGGATCGCAAGGCCTGGCTGGAGAGCAAGGGCGATCTGGCCGATATTGCGGTGCTCTGAGGCGCTGTGCCGCGCCAAGCTTGTTGCGAGTGAACTGAGCGCGGTATCTGTACTCAAATCGCTTATAGTAGGGCTCGGCGCAACATGATGATGGAGGTGAGGTGATGAATTCGATTCGCAAGGGGCTGCTGGTCGCGGTCATGCTGCTGGGCAGTGCACTGGCCCAGGCGCAGTGGGAGCTGGACAACAGCCGTTCCAGCCTCGATTTCCTGTCGATCAAGAACGACGCGATTGCCGAGAGTCACCACTTCACGTCTCTGGTGGGGTTTGTCAGCGCCGAGGGGCAGGTGCAGGTGGGCATTGATCTCGACAGCGTGGAAACCCTGATTCCCATTCGCAATGAACGCATGCGCGAGCTGCTGTTCAAGACGGCGCAGTTTCCCGCGGCGAATATCGCCGCCAACGTGTCACCGGAAGTGCTCGCCATCGTGACGGACGGTGGTGTAGTGACCACGGATATCGAAGTGCTGCTGACGCTGCATGGCGCCGAGGCCAAGCTGTCGGTGCCCGTGCTGGTCACCGGCACCGAGGGCGGCCTGCTGCGGGTGATCAGCGCCCGGCCGGTGGTGGTCAACGCGGAGACCTTCGGCCTGGCTGACGGGGTGCGCGCGCTGCAATCCGTCGCCGGCCTGAGCGCCATCAGCACGGCCGTGCCGGTGACCTTCAACCTGGTGTTCGCGCCGGCCGGCGCCTGACGCCCTCAGCGGGTGGGTCCACCCAGGCGCTCAAGCAGGGCGCGGTAGTTACGGTTGCCGGGGTCGCTGGCCACCAGCTGCTGCGCCCACAGTCGCGCGCGTTCCAGGTCGCCGCTGCTGGCTGTGTAGTTGGTGAGTGCCAGCAGAATATCCGCATTACCCGGTGCCTGCCGCTGAACCGCTTCCAGCGTCGCAATCGCCTGCGTGATGTCACCACTGTCGTGCAGGGCAATCGCATACACGTAGCGGTGTCGCGTGCCTTCCTCCTCCTGCTCCGCCGCGCGGCGTAGATACTCCAGAGCCAGCGCCCGGTTGCCCGACCGGGTCTCCAGTAGCCCCAGCGCGTGCAGCGCGGCGCCGTTGTCCGGGGCGATGGCGAGTGCCGCCTGCAGCTCGGCGCGCGCCTCGTCCTCCCGCTGCAGCATGCGCAGCAGGTCGGCGAGGTTCAGACGGGCAGGCAGGAGCTGCGGGTTCAGCTGCAGTGCTTCGCGGTAGGCTTTTTCGGCTGCAGGCAGGTCGCCGCGGTTGAGCAGGAACATGCCCATCTGTAGCTGCACGCCCGGCATATCCGCATGCAGTGACTGTATGGCAATGTACTCGGCGAACAGGCTGCGCAGGGCATCGGCCTGTGCCGGCGGAACCTGGGCCAGGGGTACCGCAGCCAGGTTCTCGGCGACTGCCATGCGCACGCTGGTGATGTCATCGCTGATCAGTGGCTGCAGCAGGCTGTAGCGCTGTGGCAGTGGCAGGCCGCTGGCCCCGCGCACGGCGCCAAGACGCAGCAGCGGATCGGGAGACTCAAGCAGCGCCTGTGCCTCCGGCGATGCACCACCGCCGGTCTGGCCCAGGGCGGCGAGCGCGGTTGCGCGCATGATGGGGGTGGCGCTGCCATTCGCTGCCAGTGCCTGTACATCAGGCACTGCCTGCGCCTGTCCGGCATGCAATCGCTGCAGTGCGCGGGCCGGGTGCGAGCCGGTATCGGTGAAGTTCACTCCCCAGTCCCGCACCGCGGCCAGCGCCCAGTCCGCCGTTTTGTCGACGTGGCACTGGTTGCAGGCGTTGGGGACGCCCATGGTGACGCTGAGGTCAGGCCGCGGTATGCGCATGCTGTGGTCGCGGCGCGGGTCGACCACCATATAGGTGGTTTCCGGCATATGGCAGTTGGCGCAGGACGCCCCGCTGGAACCCTCCGGGTGGTGATGGTGTTCGGGTTGGTCGTAGACCGCTGCCTGATGACACTGCGCGCAGACTCCGTTGCCCGGCGCGCGCAGTTGCAGGCTATGGGGCTCGTGGCAGTTACTGCAGACCACACCTGCCTGGTGCATCTTGCTTTGCACCCAGGACCCGTAGACGAACACCTCATCGCGGATCTGCCCGTCATGGTAGTACAGCGGAGTTTCCGGCAGGGCCAGGCGGTGTGTGTCCAGCAGCGGTTTGCCGTAGTGATATTCGCCCAGGGTGCCCCGGCGGGAGTGGCAGCGGCCGCAGTTGTCGATCTGCGTGTTTTCCGTCAGCGGCTCCAGCCGGCTGGCGATGGCGGCGCCCTCGGTGAACGCCCAGTCACCCCGCTGTTGCAGCGCGACCGGAAAGCCCCCTCCGGCCACGCTGGACACGCTGCCATCCGCGACCAGCTTCAGGTGTGCCTGGCCGGGCCCGTGGCAGGCTTCACAGCTCACATCTACCTCGCTGAAGCGGGTATCGAAGCTGCGCGTGCTGGCATCGTAACGCTTTTCCACGTTGGTGCTGTGGCATTCGGCACAGCGGGTGTTCCAGTTCATGTAGGGGCCGGTCCAGTGCAGCGGATCGGTGTGGTCAGTCACCTCATCGGGATTGAGGTGAAACCAGCGCTGGCCGCCCTCAGCCGCCGGTCGTGCATCCCAGGCGATCTCAAAGGCCTGCAGCCGGCCGCGGGACAGTGGCAGGAGGTATTGCTGCAGCGGATAGGCCCCGAAGGTGTAGCGCACGGGGAAGTCGGCCAGTTTGCCATCCTCCCCCGCCGTGCGGATAAACCACGCAGCGTCCTTGCGGAAGAAGGTCGTGGTCACGTCGCGGTGGGTAAAAGTGGCCTGGTTGAAATCACCCAGCACCGACTGTTCGGTCGGTGTCTCCATCGCCAGATCGTGATGTGATCCCTGCCACTGCGTGTGTTGCTCGGTGTGGCAACTGCTGCAGGCATCGCTGCCGACAAAGGCATCGGACGCGAGGACCTGCGCGCTCAGCGTCAGGCAGAAAACAAAGAATGTGCACCGCACGGTATGATCACCTTGCCCTGGAGAAGGGTCAGGCTAACCCATGGCTGGCTGTTTCCCAAGTGCGTTGCACGGGTTTTGCTGTGGAGACAGTGTGCGGCCCCACAGCAGCGCCTGCAGGCTCGCTGCTTCGCTGCGGGCGCCGCCCGCCAGCCAGCGGGCCAGCGCGCCAGCCACGTCCGGAAAGTGAACCGTCGGTGCTGTGTTGGGCCGTGCCAGCCAGGCTGCCAGCGAATCTGCCGTGAGTTCCGCGGTCACAGTTGCGTACCCGAGCTCGCGCAGGGCCATTGCGTTGGCCAGCTGTTCAAGTTGCCCCCGCAGCGGGCGTGTAAGCACCGGCTTGCGCCACTGCAGGCATTCGCTGACCAGCTCGAAGCCGCTGTTGCAGATCACCCCCGAGCAGCTTGCGAGAGCCTGCTTGAAGGGAGCAACGCGGGCGGGGTGCAGATGCACGTTGCCGGACACGGCTTCCGGGAGTGCCGGTCCGAACAGCTCGAAGCGCTGCGCAGGGCACTGCTGCAGAACGTCTACGACGCGGCGGGCATCCTCAAACGGCAGATAGACAACGATATGCTCCTGGGGTTGGATATCCAGCGGTGGCAGGTCCAGGACAGGGGGCAGCACGTGCCTGCCGTAGGGGTGCCAATGCAGGCCGATTCCCCTGTCCACCGGGGCAAAGGCCTGCATGATACGCCGTGCCAGCCAATGCCCCGCCGGTGTCGGCGTGTCGCCGCCGAAGGCGTACTGATGGCCGATGCCGATGGTGGGAATACCCGCCCTGCGGCCGGCGCGGGCGACAACCGGTTCGAAATCGGTAACGACCAGATCAAAGCCCCGCACGGGCAGAGTGCGCACATCGCGGCGAAACTGCCACAATCCGGCCTGGCTCAGGGTTTTGCGATAGCGGATTCTGCCGGCTTCGGTGGCGAAGGTCAGGCCGCGGCAGTGCAGGAAGTCGCCAAAGGGCGCCATATCGAACAGCTGGTCCCGCTCGCGACCGGAAAACACCCAGACAATCTCCACGTCCAGACCCTCGAAGGCCCGGGCCATGGCGCGGGCACGGCTGATGTGGCCATTGCCGGTGGCCTGCACGCCGTACAGAATGCGCATCAAGCTGGTAGCCCCGTCAGTTGCACAGTCGCCAGCGCAATGCCCGCCCCCATCAGGGCCCCCGCGACGGTGTCACCCGGAAAGTGTACACCGAGCAGGATGCGGGACAGGGCCACCCCACAGGCCCACACGAAGACCACCACGAAGGGGCCGCCGTAGAACAGTGTGAGCAGCGTTGCCAGCAGAAACGCCGCCGAGGTGTGGCCCGACGGAAAGCTGAACTGGTCGGATGCGGTGATCAGGCTGCGAAAACCCGGTACCGCGACCTGCGGGCGCGGCCGCTTGAGGCTGTTTTTCAGGCTCCAGTATAGAGAGCGCTCGGCAATAAGGGCGGTGGCCAGTGCTGTCGCGAAGCCCAGTGACCCCGGTGCGGCGAGAAGCCACAGTAACAGGGGTACCAGTGCCTGCAGGTAGCCGTCGCCGGAGCGTGACACGGCGCGGGCAAGCGGGCGGACCATGCGCCGCTCACCCTGGGAAAATATGCGGGCGAGCAGGTGAAGGTCCAGCCTGTGCATGGCGTTGAGCAGCTTCATGTGGACACTATGGCCGCTCGGTGTGGCAGCGGTGTGACAGCGGAGTGACGGTTTGATGAAATCAGGCGTGCTGCACGGGGGATGCGCCAGGGCGTGCGATAGCAATTTACAGCGGGTGGGCGCTCTCATACCATGCGGATTCCGCCGTCACGCAACACGGGAAGTGCACAGTGAAACTGGGAATCCTGAAGACAGACGCCGTCAGGCCTGAGTGGGTGCCGGATTTTGGCGAGTACCCCGACATGTTCATTGCCCTGCTCAGCCGGCTCGACCCGACCCTCGAGTTTCACGTATACGATGTACAGGAGGGCGTCTATCCGCAGGATATCGATGAGGTGGACGCTTATCTGATTACCGGCAGCAAAAGCAGCGTATACGACAGCGACCCGTGGATAGCGCGCTTGAAGGCGTTTGTGCGGACCTTGCACGCGCGCAAGAAAAAACTGCTGGGTATCTGTTTCGGGCACCAGCTGGTGGCCGAGGCCCTGGGCGGTAAGACCGAGAAGTCACCCAAGGGCTGGGGCGTGGGCATTCACCGTCACAGCTTCCAGCGTCTGCCTGCCTGGCACGATCAGGGGTCGGCGGCCTTTGCGATTCTGGTCAGTCACCAGGATCAGGTGGTGGCACCGGCAGCGGGCGCCGAGGTGCTTGCCGGCAGCGAATTCTGCGAAAACGCCGTGTGCCAGCTGGGTGATCACATCCTGACCTTCCAGGGTCATCCCGAGTTCGTGCCGGGTTATGCGCAGGCGGTCATGCAGTTTCGCCGCGAACGTATCGGTGAGCAGGCCTACACGCAGGGCATGGCGTCGCTGGCAGAGGACTCCGAGGCCGAGCGCGTCGGACGCTGGATGCTGGCGTTTCTGCGCAGCTGATACCGCGGCCGGGCGTCAGCGCCCGGGCTTATGCCCTGCGGGATGACGAAGTTCGTTTTCTGGCCCAGCCGGCAAGTGCGATCAAGAGCAGAGCCGTCACACCGAGCGCGTAGTGGTTGGCCACCGGGACCGCCAGGGCACCCGGAACGGTAAGCAGGGGGGACAGCACGTACAGCCCCAGGCTCACGCCGGCGCAGCCCGCGCCACCGACCAGCACGCTTGTAGCCCACTGACTGTTCGTTTGGCCGGCGTTTCCGGCAAGACAGCCATCGTTGAGACTGTCATTGCCACCCAGGCTGTCGTCGCCTATGCCAGTGCTGCTTCCCGTGAAATTGAAGCCGGTCCAGATATTTGCGCTGGTCGCCACGCCTGATTCATCGTAACCAACGGCATTGACCTGTGAGTCGCTGAAAAAGTTGCCCATGTTGTCGGCAACCCGGTCGCCATTGGTGTTATAGACGGGTTGCGCCGTATTGCTGCCGAACGCCGACGTCGTCACCAGTGTGGAGTCGTCATGGCCGAACAGGGTGGTCCAGCCGGCGATGCTGTCGGTGATGAGGTTGTTTGCCTTCACCGTAGCCGCGTAGGCGGCGTAGGCTGCCGATGATTGAGCGCCGTCAAGCGTATCGCTGCCCGCAAACACGATGTAGAACTGGTCGCCGGGCGACAGGTCCGCAGGAATAAGCTCGGGGGGTGCATCCAATGCCTGCGCGGCATGGACAACGAACACCGAGACAAACAGGAGGAGATTACGTAGGCTTCGCATGGCATTACTTCCCTGTAAAAAGAGGAAGAGGGTAACAGCTTTGAAAAGCTCAATACAGGGTTGAACAGTGGAGGCGCTACCACCCCGCGCGAAGATGTCGCGAAATTTCACCAGCTGCCGGTGTTCGGCATGGACGCCCAGGGCTCGGCGGCGGGCAGGCTCTCCCCGGCTTGCAGCAATTCAATCGAAATGCCGTCCGGTGAGCGAATGAACGCCATGTGGCCGTCGCGGGGCGGCCGATTGATGGTCACGCCGGCGTCCAGCAGGCGCTGGCAGATGGCATAGATGTCGTCAACGCGGTAGGCCAGGTGGCCGAAGTTGCGGCCTCCGCTGTAGTTCTCCGGGTCCCAGTTCCAGGTGATTTCCAGCAGCGGGCTGCTCTCCTCCCGGGCCCGCTGTGCGTCGCCCGGCGCCGCCAGGTAGACCAGCGTGAAGCGCCCGCCCTCACTGTCGTAGCGGTTCACTTCCACCAGGCCCAGTTTATTGCAGTAGAAATCCAGCGATGCGTCCAGATCGCTGGCGCGTACCATGGTGTGCAGGTAGTGCATCGGTTTTGCTCTCCGGTTGATCCAGCCCGCATGGTAGGAGCCTCCCGGCTCAGCCGCAACCCGCCCGCTCTGCCCTGTGGTGCCGCATGAGGTACAATCCGCGTTTTTGACCGCCGCAGCTGCGGTCTTCAGCGGAGTCTCCTATGTGGTTCAAAAATGTGCGGGCATATCGCCTGACAAGCCCCTTTTCCCTGTCTGCCGAGCAGCTCGAAACGCAGCTGGCCCAGCGCGGGTTTCAGCACTGCGCCGCAACGCAGCCTGTGTCCCTGGGCTGGGTGCCCGCGCTGGGTGCGGATACCGAGGCCCTGGTGCACCCGGTGGACGGCCGCTTCCTGCTGCGCCTGCGGCGCGAGGAACGGCTGCTGCCGTCGACGGTTGTGCGGGAGCAGCTGGCGGAGAAAGTGGCGGCGATTGAAGACGACCAGGGGCGCAAGGTGTATCGCAAGGAGCGCATGACCCTGCAGGATGAAATCGTGCTCGATTTCCTGCCGCGCGCCTTTACCCGGTCCTCCTATCTCTACGCCTATATCGACACGCGCGCCAACTGGGTGTTCGTCGATGCCACCAGCGCGGCCCGTGCCGAGGAATTCCTCAACCTGTTGCGCGAGTGTATCGGCACGTTTCCCGTTGTCCTGCCCCAGGTGAACAATGCGCCCACGGCGACCATGACCGCGTGGCTGGCGCACCAGAGCCTGCCGGATGATTTCGCGCTGGGCGAGGAGTGCGAGCTGCGCGAACCCGGCGACGAGGGCGGTGTCGTGCGCTGTCGCGGCGTTGATTTGCTGGGAGAAGAGGTGGAGACTCACCTTAACGCCGGCAAGCAGGTGGCGCGTCTCGCACTGCACTGGGAAGAGCGGCTATCGCTGGTGCTGGCGGAGGATCTCTGCCTGCGGCGCCTGAAGTTTTCGGATGAGTTGATGAAGGAAAACGAAGACCTGCCGGAAGCAGATCGTGCGGCGCGCCTCGACGCGGACTTCGCATTGATGTCGGACCTGGTAACGCGGTTGCAGACCCGCGTGATCGATCTCTTCGGCGGAGAAATGGAGTAACCCTGCGGGTGACCGATCTTCCGGTATGCGCTGACTACCGTCGCCTGTTTCTGGAGGACGCGGTATTCATGGACCTGCGCTCGCCCGGGGAGTACGCCCATGGCGCCTTCCCCGGTGCAACCAGCCTGCCACTGATGACCGATGACGAGCGCGCCCAGGTCGGCACCTGCTACAAACAGCGCGGCCAGGCGGCGGCCATCGAACTCGGCCATCGACTGGTAGCGGGCCGTGAGCGGGAGCGGCGCGTGGCGGCATGGCGCGCGTTCGCGCAGCGGCATCCGCAGGGTTACCTGTACTGCTGGCGCGGTGGCCTGCGTTCACAAACCGTGCAGCAGTGGCTGGCTGACGAAGGCATTGTCTACCCGCGTATTGAGGGCGGCTACAAGGCGTTGCGCCGGTTTCTGCTGGAGGAACTGGCGCGCTCGCTGGAGCGGGCGCAACTGGTGCTGGTCAGCGGGCGCACAGGCACCGGGAAAACCCGGGTCATTCACGCGTTGCCGGAGGCGCTGGACCTCGAGGGCATGGCCCGTCACCGCGGCTCCAGTTTCGGCCATTTGCCGGAACCGCAGCCCAGCCAGATCGATTTCGAGAACGCGCTGAGCATCGCATTCCTGCAGCGGCTTTCCCGCCGGCCCGGGCCGGTGCTGCTCGAGGATGAGGGGCGCCTGATTGGGCGTCTGGCACTGCCCGAAAACCTGCGCCAGAGCATGCAGCGCGCGCCCATGCTGGTGGTGGAGGAGCCGCTCGACGAACGCGTGGCGGTGATTCTCGACGACTATATCGTTGACCTGGGCGCGCGCTACGCCAGGCGTTTCGGAGCTGTCGACGGCCCGGCAATGCACCGCGCCCGCCTGCTGGAGGGGCTCGACGGCATTCGCAAACGGCTGGGTGGCGCCCGCCACCAGGCGCTGCGCGCCACCATGGAACAGGCGTTTGCGCTGCAACACAGTGGCGGGGGCAACGCAGCGCACCGCGCCTGGATTCGCGAGCTGCTGGAAGCCTATTACGATCCGATGTACAGCTACCAACTGGCACAGCGGGCCGGTACCGTTCTGTTCCAGGGTAACCGTCGGGAGGTCATCGCTTACGCCCGGAGCGCACTGTCTTGCTGACCGTGGAGCCGGTGCAGCGTGACCTGGTGCTGGTGGGTGGCGGTCATGCACATGCGCTGGCGCTGCGAATGCTCGCCATGCGTCCGCTCGCCGGCCTGCGCATCACCCTGGTGTCCCCCTCCAGCCACACACCCTATTCGGGCATGTTGCCGGGGCTGATCGCGGGCCACTACACCTTCGACGAGACCCATATCGACCTCGCGCGGCTCTGCCAGTGGGCGGGAGCGCGCTTTATCGAGGCGGCGGTGACGGCTCTGGACCCGGCGGCGCGCCAGCTCGGCATTTCCGGGCGTCCCGTCCTGGGCTACGACGTGTTGAGTCTGGACATCGGCTCCCAGCCCGACCTCGACAGCGTGCCCGGCGCCCGGGAGCATGCGACACCGGTCAAGCCGGTGGCGGACTTCTGGGCTCGCTGGCAGGCACTTGAAACCACGCTGCTGCGGCGAAGCGATGGGCGGGCAACGCACGTTGCCCTGGTGGGCGGTGGCGCCGGGAGCGTGGAGCTGGCCCTGGCCATGGCGCACCGCCTGCGTGACAGGACACCGCAGTTCAGCCTGTTTTGCGCGGCCGCCGACATACTGCCCGGCTACAATCGCCACGCCCGGGCCGCGGCCCGGCGGGCACTGGCGGCGGCGGGCGTCCGCGTGCTGTGCGGCAGCCGGGTGAATCGCGTCACGGCGGCACAGCTGACACTGGAAAACGGCAGCACTGCGGCATTTGACGCGCTGTTCTGGTGTACCGGCGCGGCGGCGGCGCCCTGGGTCGGGGCCAGTGGCCTGCGCACCGTCGAGGGCGGTTTCCTCGCGGTGAGCGACACCCTGCAGTCGGTCGATGACCCCGCCGTTTTTGCCGCGGGAGATATCGCCACGCAGTTGCAACACCCGCGGCCCAAAGCCGGCGTGTATGCGGTCCGGCAGGCACCGGTGCTGGCCGCGAACCTGCGCAACGCGCTGCTGCAGCGTCCCCTGCGCCGCCACCGGCCACAGCGGCATTTTCTCTCCCTGCTGTCGTTGGGAACACAGCGTGCAGTGGCGGAACGCGGGCCGTTCGCGGCCACCGGTGATTGGGTCTGGCGCTGGAAGGACCGGATTGATCGACGGTTTATGGCGCAGTTTGTGTCCCTGCCCGAGCGTATGCCCGGCATCGTGGAGACGCTGCCCGAGGCGCGTGTCGCGGACCGTCAGCCACCCTGCGGCGGGTGCGGCGCGAAAGTGGCCGGCGACCGGCTCGCGGCGGCACTGGCGGAACTGCGCCAGCACTATCCGCAGCAGTGTCCGGACCATGAGGGTGCCGAAGACGCAGCACGGCTCACGGCGCCAGCGGGCGGTATGCAGCTGCAGAGTCTCGATATTCTGCGCAGCCTGGTGTCAGACCCCTGGCTGATGGGGCGCATTGCCGCCAATCACGCGCTGTCGGACCTGTTCGCCAGCGGTGCACAGCCGACCGCAGCGCTCGCCGCCGTGACGCTACCCTTCAGTCAACCGGCCATCCAGCAGCGCGACCTGGTGCAGTTGCTGGCCGGCGCGCTGCAGGAGTTTGCGGCGGTGGGCTGCCGGTTATTGGGGGGGCACAGCCTGCAGGGTCCGGAGCTGGCGCTGGGTTTCGCGGTCAGCGGCGAGCCGATGGAGAGCGGGCGTCTTCTGCGCAAGCGCGGCCTGCGTCCGGGGGACCAGTTGATTCTGACCAAAGCACTGGGCACCGGCACCCTGTTTGCCGCGCACATGCAGCTGCACGCTGATGGCCGCGAGGTGCACAACGCCATCACCGGCATGTTGCAGAGCAACCAGGCGGCGGCACGCCTGGCGCTGGCCCATGGCGTCGGCGCGGCGACCGATGTCACCGGTTTTGGTGTGTGGGGGCATCTGCGGGAAATGCTTCGGCCCGGGCAGGGTGCGGTACTGTCGCTGGCCGCCCTGCCGGCGCTGCCTGGTGCGCTTGCGCAGCTGGAGGCGGGGCGGCGCAGCACCATGCATGAACCAAACGCACAGGGTGCGTTCCCCGGGCAGGTGGCTGGCCCGCGTTACGACCTGTTGTTCGATCCGCAGACCAGCGGCGGCCTGCTGCTGGGTGTGGCGCAGGAGGCTGCGCCGGCCCTGCTCGCAGCGCTGCGGGCAGCAGGCTATGCCGAGGCGGCAATCATCGGCGACATTGTCGACCGCGAAGGGCAGGGCGACGCTATCGTCTGCCGCTGATCAGCCACTGCTGCGTCGCTCCAGCCACTGCCAGAACAGCCCCTGCTGGCGATCCCGCCCGGTGAGCAGGTAGTCCAGGCGCTGATCGTTCTCCAACACCGCCTGCAGGCGCTGGGCCTCGCCGTCGCGGCCCGCCAGTAACAGCCGGTCGCCCATCTCCAGCGGTAGATCGTCGGGGGGGAACAGGATGTCCTCTTTCTGCTTGCGGATCATGACGACTTCCAGGTGCAGCCGTTCACGCCAGTTACTGGGATCTGCCAGCAGGTTGCCCACGGTAATACGCTGGCCCGCGGTAAGTGCGCGCGCCAGGGCCGGTGAGCGACGGTTGCTGATGCGGCCCGAAGAGAACTCCGGTGGGTGGTCATTCTGGTGGCGCAGGAAGCGCGCCAGCGCATCGCGGCCGGTGTCGTTGTTGAGCTGCAGCAACTGCTGAATGAACGGTTCCACCAGTCCCGAGCTGATGCGGCTGAGAATGGTGCCGGCCACCACCATGCTGGGCTGGCCGAGGAAATCCGGCTCCGCGGCACGGAACAGCGCGTGACTGGAGAGTCCGTTTTCCAGCACCACGTGAAACAGGTCGGGGTTCAGTGCGCGCGCCGTGATGAGGATGGACAGGTTGTCGGCGTCGTCACTGGTGGAGGCGACAATGCCGACGGCGTCTTCCACGCCCGCCGCGCGGAGTTCCTCCGCCTGCGTGCCGCGGCCGGTCACCGAGCCGTGGGGGCAGCCGGCCTGCTCCGGATCGGGGTGGATGACGGTCACATCCATGCCGCGCTCACGCAGCAGCTGGTACACCGCGCGACCGACCCGGCCGTAGCCACAGACAATCCACTTGCCACGCGGGATGGGCGTGGATCGGGCCAGCCGTGCGCCGGGGCCGGAGTTGAGCCAGTGGTACAATCGGAACAGGTCGGGTTTATCGATCGCCAGCTCCAGGCGGCGTACATACTCCTCGACGGGATTCACCACACAGTCGGTGTTGAACGAACGCATGTTGTCGGCATCGTTGCGCGTGTCTGCACTGGCATACACCGCAACCTTGTGATTCAGCAATGTGGCACTGATGGCGATCTTCAGATTGACGTGGCCCTCGCCGGTCACGGCGATGACACCCGTGCACCAGCGACTGCGCAGGCCGGCTTCAATCAGGTTGTCCGGCAGGTTGGCATTCATGCAGAAGGCGGTGACCGGCGCGAGAAACTCGACCACCTCCAGCGCTTCGACCTTTTCCTGGTTGTGCTCGACGACAATCACCTGATAGCCGCGATCGGTCAGGGCGCTGGTCAGCATGCGGCCCGTGTCGCCGTAACCGCAGACCAGGTAAAAAGGCTGGTTGAGATTGCGCACCTTCCAGGCAAGTCGTGCGCGACGCAGGGCGCGGGTGTAGGCCGGGTCCTGCAGCAGGGAAACGATGGAGCCGATGGAAAACAGCCAGGCGATCACCGTCAGGTAGATGCTGACCATGGTCCAGAGCCGCTGGCCTTCCGAGAATGGGTAGGGCACCTCACCAAACCCGATCGTGCTGCCGGTGTAGCTCACCACGTAAAAAGCCTGGAAGAAACTCATGCGCCAGGGATTGCCCTGGTCATCCACACCGGGGATTAGCGTAAACCCGACTGTGGCGATGGCATAGGCGGAAATGAGGATGACCAGCGGCATGCGCATGCGCCGCAGGAACAGGAATACCAGGGATTTATGCGCATGCCGGCTCATGGCGGGTTATTTCCGGCTGAGCCCGGCCGTATCCAGTGTCAGCAGCACCAGGGACACCAGGTTGGCGAGCAGTGCGCCGCCGGACAGTGACACGATGGACGCCATCACGCGGGGTGTGAGGCCAACCTCCATGACATGCACCGCGACGGCCCAGACCACGGCGGCGGCCAGCAGGTGCAGGTTCACCACCAGGCTGGAGGCAAGCAGAATGGCGCCCATCTGCGAGCGCTCGCCGAACTTGAGCACCGTGGCAATCAGGCTGACGACCAGCGCGGCAAAGAGTTCGTACACATCGTGGTGTTGCGGGTTGTCGATGTCGCCAATGAAGAACCCGAAGTTGAGGGTTACCGCGAGCAGCACGAAAAACCCGAATACCACTTTACTCATGTTCATAGCTGTTGCTTCCCCTGCCTTGGCCTGCCGCCATTATGCGCGACTGCGCGGCAGTTGCCAGCCCCGTGAGCGAAGCGTTGTCAGCTGCCGAGCAGGGCGCGCACCCGGTCGCGATAGCCGCGGCTGACCTTGATCCGGGCGCCGCTCTCGAGGTGCAGGAGGTACTCGCCGCTGTCGAGGCTCTCTGCGCCAGTGATCTCCAGGGCGTTGACGATGGTACTGCGGTGCACGCGCAGAAACTGCGCCGGGTCGAGCATGGACTCCAGCTCCTTCATGGTAACGCGCATGATGTGCGTCTTGCCTGCGGCGTGGATGCACATGTAATCGCCGGCGGCATCGATCCAGGTGATGTCGGCGGTCCTGATGAAGTGAATGGCATTGCCATCGCGAACCGTCAGCTTTTCCGGCCAGCCCTGGCGCCCGGACTCCGCCATGGCCTCCACCGTCTGCGCATTGGCGCCGGTCATGCCCATCACGAGGTTCATCAGCTTCGCCTTGTCCCTCGCTGACGCCCGCTGCGCGTTGAACTGGCGCGCGCGCTCCACGGCCTCTCCCAGCCGCTCTTCATCGATGGGCTTCAGTATGTAGTCGACGGCATGCACCTTGAAGGCGTCCACGGCATAGGTGTCATAGGCGGTGACAAACACCACCATCGGCAGGGTATCGGCCTGCAGCTCCGACAGCACCTGGAAACCGTCCATACCCGGCATCTGGATGTCGAGAAAGAGCAGGTCCGGCTCGTGTTCGGCGATCGCCTGCAGGGCCTGCCGGCCGTTGCTGCACTCCGCGACGATCTCGATGCCGGGAATCTGTTTCAGGCGCAGCGCCAGCCCGCGACGGGCGAGGTCTTCATCGTCGACAATGATGGTGGACAGGGCCTGCATCAACCGGCCTCCTTGTATTCCAGTGGTATGCGGATGGTGGTGGTGAGACCGTGGGGCTCGGTGGCGCCCAGCCGGAAGGACTGCTGCTCGCCGTACAGGGCGCTCAGCCGGTCGCGGATGTTGCCGAGCCCGACGCCGCCGCCCTTCGCGTTGCGGCCGACGCGCATATCCAGCCCGGGGCCGTCATCGGCCACCGTGAGCACCAGTTCGGTGTCCTCCAGCGTTGCACTGACGCCGATGCTACCGCCGTGCACTGCGGTGGCGATGGCGTACTTGATGGAGTTTTCTACCAGGGGTTGCAGCAGCAGGGAGGGCATCAACGCGTCGCGTGCCGGTGGCGCGAGGTCGAAATGCAGCTGCAGGCGCTCGCCGAACCGGACTTTCTCGATATCCAGGTACAGGCGCAGGGCCTCGAACTCCTCGGCCACAGTCACCTTCTCCATGGGATCGTTTTCCAGCGAATAGCGCAGGAAGCGACTGAGTCGACCGACCATGGTGTTGGCGAGCTGGGTCTCCTGCTCCAGTATCAGCGTGGAGATGGCGTTCAGCGTGTTGAACAGGAAGTGGGGGTTGAGCTGGTAGCGCAGCATTTTCAGCTGCGCCTGCTGGGCTGTGGACATCGCCGTGAGCAGGCGCTCTTTGTCTGCCTGAACCAGCAGGTAGTACTTGATGCCGAAGTACAGCACGCTCCACACCAGCATCACCCAGAATGCAGATACCGTGCCTGAAAAATAGTTGTACCAGGCCATATCGGGCTTGCCCAGCTGCTCATCCGGAAACATCAGCTGAAACAGGGTGGCGCGCAGGCCCATCCAGGCCAGGGCAGCGAGGTAGGAGCCGCCGAGCATGGCGAGCCCGCGCCAGGCCAGGTGTTGCTGCCAGGTGCGTCGGTACAGGTGGCGCAGCAGCAGCGTGAAGCCGATCCCGATCAGGCTGACCAGGGGCAGGTAGAACTCGTAGCCCTCGGGCGGTGTGCTCCACACCATGATGCCCAGGTAATAGGAAACCGCCCAGCCGCTCCAGCCGGCAGCCTGGAGCGCCCAGAACAGGATGGTCTTGTTGTGCAGAAGCTCCGACATGCGCATGCCACCAGTATACGCCGGCCCCACCGGCGGCTTCACCCCGGTTCGTCGCAGCCCGGGTGCAATCCATCGCGCTGTGCGCTGGTTCAGTCCCCGCTCGCGGCGAACCTGCGCAATGCGTCACCGGTCAGGCGATAACCCGTCCACTCACTCTGGGGCCGCGCGCCGAAGGACTCGTAGAAACGGATGGCGGGTTCATTCCAGTCCAGCACATTCCACTCGAAGCGCCCGCAACCCTCATTGACCGCCACCTGCGCCAGATAGCGCAGCAGTGCCTTCCCCGCCCCCTTGCCGCGCTCGGCGGGGTTTACATACAGGTCCTCCAGATACAGCCCGAGGCGCCCGAGCCAGGAGGAGAAGTTGTAGAAATACAGCGCAAACCCCAGGGCCCGGTCACCTTGCTCGCAGATCACGCCGTAGACTTTCGGATGCTCGCAGAACAGCAGGGCTTCCAGCTGCGGTACAGTGGCTTCCACCTCCTCCAGCGCGCGCTCGTACAGGGCCAGATCGCGAATGAATTGCAGGATCAGCGGGCAGTCCTCACGGCGCGCTTCGCGAATGGTAAGCGTGTTCATCAGGTGCCGCTCCAGCTGCGCTGCATTTCGTAGTAGAGGAAAGAGGCGGTCCAGGTGATCAGCACCAGGCCGGTCAGTGATTCGATGCCGATCAGGTAGCGCAGGTCACCCTCGGGAAAAATGTCGCCGAACCCCAGGGTGGTGAATACCGTGAACGAGAAATAGATGCAGTCCAGCAGTGAGCCGTCAAAAAATTCGCCGTGCAGTTCGCCCCACCCCGGCGTGTTGATCATCAGGTAGTAGGCAAGGCCGAACACCCACACCTCAATGGAATGGGCCACCATGGCGCCGGCGACACCGACCACAATCCGTGCGCGGTGCACGATGTTGAGGCGCGGCAGCAGGCGCGTCATCCAGTGCAGGAACTCGTAGTGGATCGCCACGGTGAGCATGACGATGAGCATGTTGATAGCGACCAGAGCGAACAAATGCGGTGCTCCACACGATTTGCGCCAGTTTAACGAAAAAAGCGCCGGAGCGCGCGAGGCACTCCGGCGCCTGAATGGCGCTGGTTACTGCCGCTGGGCAGCCAGCACTTCGTCCACTGTCGGACCGTCGATGGTTACATGCTCGCGCGCCTTCACCTGGTCGGGGCGAATATCGGCCACGTTGGTCATGAACTGGCTGTACCACTTACGCACCATGTGGATGGGGCCGTCGCCATCGCACATCAGGGGGTTGTCGATGATGCACTTGTTGTTCCAGATTGCCACATCCTGGTGGAAAGACTCGATGTTCTTCTCCGTGTACTCATCCAGCATTCTCTGGTTTTCCTCGGGGCTCAGGCTCGGGTCCTTGCGCATCATCACCCCGAAATTGATGATGAAGTTGCCCATGTCCACCGGTATGTGGCTGACCAGCAGGTGCACCGTCATCGGGTGGCCATCCATGCTGCCGGTCATCGTGGTGGTCATGTAGGCGGGGCCCTCGTAGGTGGCTACGCTGGTGATCAGGCCGCCGTCGCCTTCAGTCAAGATCTGGTGGCCGCCGACCATGTACTGTACGAACTTGTGGCCTTCCATGGTGTTGCGGAAGGACTTCACCGTTGAGTAGTGGATGGGACCGAAGTGGGCCATGTCTGCCATGTTGTCGACCAGCTCCCGGCCCAGTGTCTTGATCGGGATGGCGCGCATTTCCCAGTCGGTCCACTCACCGGAGTACCAGTCCGTCATCTCGGCGGGTTCCTGGCCGGGGATGGGGGCGTTGTTTTCCGGGTCCTGCCAGACCAGCACCAGACCGTTGCGTTCCAGCACAGGCCAGGATTTGATCACCGCCTTGTCCGGGATTTTCTTTGCGTAGGGAATGTCGTCACACACGCCGTCTGCGCCCCAGCTCCACAGGTGGAAGGGGCAGACCACGGAATTGCCACAGACCTTGCCGCCGCTGAGGTCGCCGCCCATGTGCGGGCAGTAGGCGTCGAGGATGTGCACGGCGCCGTCGTCTTCGCCGCGGTAGGCAACCAGCTTGGTGCCGAACACTTCCAGCATGCGCGGTGTGGTGGTAACGCTGGCCGCGTTGCCGATGACGTACCAGCCGCGGGCATAGCGCTCCGGGCGCGGTTCGGCCTTGATCACATAGGGTTCGATTTTTTGTTGAACAGTCATGGGTCTCTCCGGTGCAGTGCGCTGCTCGTTATGGTGTTGTATTAAAGGAAAAAGTCTGTATTCGGCTGGCCCATCAGGTTGCCGCCGAGGTTGCGGCCAAACTTGAACGGGTTGTTGGCCACGTGCGTGCGCCCGGCATTGATATCCAGCCACGCCCGGTTCAGCGGGTGTCCGCGGTGGATGCCCTGCGCGCCGCAGGCGATGAACATGGCGTTGATTGCATCCGCGCACTTGGCCCCTACCCGCGACGCGTCGAAACGCATCTTGATGCGCTCTTCAATGGGCAGCGAGCTGCCTTCCCGCGCGGCGTCCAGCATCTTGTCGAAGTTGCGGAACATGATGGTCTCGCACTCGTCGACGGTGGCAATGGCATTCGCGAGCGCCATTTGCGCATCGGGGTCCGTGGCGATCTTGTTGCCGTCGTTCAGGCCCACGCGCTCGCGGTTCACCTGCACGTAGCTGTCGGTGACGCCGCGCAGGGCGCCAATGGCCGAGCTGCACACGGCGCGCACGAAGATCTGGCCGAAAGGCAGGCGGAAGATCGGGTGCGTATTCACCGCGTTGCCGGGGCTGTTGCACTCGTAGCCGTGAATGGAGCGGTGGGTGCGGTATTCGGGGACGAAGGCGTCCTTCACCACAATATCGTGGCTGCCGGTGCCTTCCAGACCGCTCACGTCCCAGTTATCCACGATCTGGTAGTCACTGCGTGGCACCAGGAAGGTGCGGTAGTCCGGCGCCTCGCCCGCGTTCTCCGGCGGCACCATGGCGCCCAGGAAGGCCCAGTCACAGTGCTTGGACCCCGACGAAAAGCCCCAGTGGCCGCTCAGCCTGTAGCCGCCGTCGACGCGGGTCACTTTGCCGACCGGCATGTAGGAGGACGAGATCAGTACGCTGGTGTCTTCGCCCCACACGTCCTGCTGTGCGCGCTCGTCGAACAGCGCCAGCTGCCAGTTGTGGATCGCCACCACACCCAGCACCCAGGCGGTGGACATGCAGCCCTCGGCAAGGGTCATCTGTACGCGAAAGAACACCTCCGGTTCCATTTCATAGCCGCCAAAGCGTGCGGGCTGCATGATGCGGAAGAAACCCGCTTCCTGCATTTCGCGTACTGTGGCTTCGGGCAGGTGGCCCAGGCGCGCGGCTTCGGTCTGGCGCTCGCGCAGGGCCGGTACCATTTTGCGTGCGCTGGCGTAGAGGCGGTCGATATCATTCATTTGTTGTGCGGTCATGGTTATTCTCCGGTTCCGGATGATCTTTGATACCGACTATCCTCCTCCCGGCGCAAGCCGCTCATACCTCATCTGCGGTATAACCGGGGCTGAAAAGCGCAGAGCTTGATCCACATCAAGAGAATCCGGCCGGGTAACCACAGCGCCCTGATCTGTCAACTGATCTATAATGAGGACATGCCACAGCTATCGACTATCGCCTGCGCTATCGTCCTGTTCTCTATGGGTGGTTTTGCCCTGGCTGCCGACACCACGGTCTACCGTTCCGAGGGGCCCAATGGCACGGTGCAGTTTTCCGATACGCCGCCGGCGGAGGGCACCGGCACCGAGGTGTTGCGCATACGCGCGCCAGAGGCGGGTGATCCGGCAGCGGCCGAGCAGCAGCTGAAAGCGATGCGTTACAGCACCGACCGCCTGGCAGAGAGTCGCCGCGAACGCGAGCTTGAACGGGAAGTGGCAAGGTTGCGGGCGCAGGTTGAGGCCCGCCCTCCCGCCCGGCAATCGGAGCCAGAGACAACCGTCCGCTACGTGCCGGTGTATGTGCCGCCCGTGGTCATTCCCTGGCACCCGGGTCACCGGCCGCACCCGCCGCAGCGCCCCGGCCTGCGCCCACCGTTACAACAGCCGGGTATTGTTCCCGGGCCCAACAGTCAGTTGATGCGCCCCATCGTCTCCGGGCGCTGAAACCGGTTTGGGTGTTGCGCCCGCGTTGTTACAGTGTCTGCCACTGGTAGTGGTCCCCCGAGGAGCGACGCCATGGAACTGGTGATGATTTTCGATATGCGTACACCGACGTTCGGTGTGGGCAGGGAAGCGGCTTATGCCGCAGCGCTGGATATGGCCGAGTGGGCCGACCGGGTGGGTTTTGACGTGCTGGGTTTTGGTGAGCATCACTGCGCGGACGACGGCTATAACCCCTCGCCACTGGTGTTGGCCGCGGCGATGGCGGGGCGTACCCGGCAGGTGGCGTTGCGCACCGCTGTGCTGCTTGCCCCGCTTTATGACCCGGTGCGCCTGGCGGAAGACCTGGCCGTGGCCCAGCTCGTCAGCGCTGGGCGCATGCAGCTGGGCCTGGGGTTCGGCTACCGGCCGGTGGAGTTCGCCATGTACGGTCGGCGGGTGGAGGATCGCTTCGCGCTAACCTGCAACACCGCGCGGCTGCTGAAAACAGCCTGGACCGGCGAGCCTTTCACCTACGAGGGGCGCCCCTGCCTGGTGTCCCCGGTGCCGGAAAAACCGGTACCTATCCTGCTCGGTGGCATGGCGCCGAAGGTGGCGCGCATTGCCGCCGAAATTGCCGACGGTTTTCTCGTGCCGCTGTTTCCACCCAAGGTGTGGCAACCCTACCGCGACGCCTGCCTGCGCCTGGGCAAGCCGGATCCCGGCCCCTATCCCCGGCAGGGCCCGACCTTCCTCTGGGTGTCGGAAGACCCCGAAGCGGACTGGCAGTGGATTGCGCCGCACATCCTGCACGTGCTGGATTCCTATTCCCGCTGGACCGCGGAGGCCTACGGCACCCCCCAGGGCCCCTATGCGGGCGGCATGACGGCGGAGACAGTGCGCGAGAGCGGCGCTTACCAGGTGTTGCGGCCGGAAGCGGTGGTAGCCCTGGCCCGGGAGCTGGGCGAACACAGCTCGCTGTACCTGACCCCGCTCTTCGGGGGGATCGACCCCGCCCGCGGTTGGGCCATGCTGCAGTTGTTCGAACAGCGAGTGCTGCCTCATCTGCCGCGCACGGGCACCAAGCCACTCTGGGGAATGCAGGCCTAGCCCGCGAAGGCGCGCTCAGGCGAGACGGCGCACGAGCTGCTCGACCAGCTCCTCTGCCGCTACCATGGCGATAATCACCGCCAGGAATGCCACCACGCCGTGCAGTGGGCCGGTAAACAGCAAGGCATCACCGAAGGCGAGGTCGATCGCCCAGAGCATGACGAACTTGGAGGCAAACAACACCAGCCAGGCAGAAAAGAAGCGCAGGAACTGCCAGGATAACCCCTGGCGCCCGGAGAACCAGGCCGCTATACGGTGCTCGATGACGAGGGTGCCCTGCAGCAGCAACTGCAGCAGCAGCGCGGCGGCGAGGGTAATGCTGAAGGAGGAAATCTGCACGTGCTGCCAGTATTCGGCGCACAGGTTCAGTACCACCAGGTCGATCAGAATGGACACCAGGTAGCGGACAAAAATCCGCTGCCGCGTACTGGGAGGCGCGTAGGCTTCGCGGGTAACGTGGTGGTGAAGTTTCATCGCGTTGCTTTATCCTTGGTGGCCGGTGGAGCCGTCGCCATCGTGTGGCATGGGTGGACGGTTCAGCAAATTTTCGGCACGCAGTATACCGCAGCGCACAGGGGAGGTCGCCGCGCACCATGTCGACACTAATGGACGCTGACACCATTGCTCGAAACCGCGCCATGAACTATTTCGCCAGTCACGAGCGCCTGTGGCTGTTTGGCTACGGTTCACTGATCTACAAAGTGGACTTTCCTTTTCTGCAGCGGCGCCCCGCCATCATTCGCGGGTGGGCGCGCCGCTTCTGGCAGGGCTCACACGACCATCGCGGAACGCCCGCGGCACCGGGCCGCGTGGTCACCCTGGTGGAAAGCGCCGGGGCAGTTTGCCAGGGCATGGCCTTTGAGATTACCCCGGCTGTTTTCGAACACCTGGACCATCGGGAAAAGAATGGCTACCTGAGGGTGGTGGTGGATGCGGAGTTCGAGGGTGGTGCGCGTGAAGAGGCCCTGGTGTATATCGCAGGGCCGGACAACCCCGCTTACCTGGGGCCGGCGAGTGAGGTGGAAATCGCTGCGCAGATCGACCGCGCCGTGGGCCCGAGTGGTCCCAATCGCGAGTACCTGTTGCATCTCGCTGACGCGTTGCGGGATTTGGGGGCGGAGGATGCGCACGTGTTTGAGCTGGAGCGGGCCGTGCGCCGGCAGGGAAATCGTGCCCTTTTTCGCTAACGGCATTGAACCAAAAGCGTAGGTGCCCGTATCCATCTACACGCAAAGGCGAGGAGAAAGGTGATGCTGGGTTTATTCAAGAGCCCCGAGGAGAGGCAGCTCAAGAAACTGCAAAAAGCGTATGAGTCCAAGCTGGGCGAGGCCATGCAGGCGCAGCGTAACGGCAACATACGACAATATTCCGTGTTGTCGGAAGAGGCAGACAAGCTCTACCGGCAGATAACCGACATCAAGCGTTGATGCATGTCCCTTGAGCGGAGCGCAGGCCATGACTGACGACAATCCAGTTTACGCCCGGCAGATCGCCACTCGACCCGACCCGCTGGCGCCCTACCGCATTTCCCAAGCCTTCCGCGTGGGGAACCTGGTGATCACCTCCGGACAGGCTGCTATCAACAGCCATGGAGAGCTGGTTGGCGTCGGCGACTTTGCTGCACAGGCGCAGCAGGTGTTTCGCAACCTTGCCGATGTGCTGGAAGCCGGGGGAAGTAGCCTGGCGCAGGTGGTGAAAGTCACGATCTACCTGACGGACATGAGCCATTTTCCCGATGTTGTGGAGCTGCGCAGACAGTACTTCACACCGCCCTACCCCGCAGACACCATTGTCGAGGTGCGCGCCCTGGCACTGCCGGAACTCATGATCGAGATTGAGGCGATAGCGCTTGTCGGAAGCATCCCGGAGGTCGCCGCCGGCTAGAACGGGGGCTTGCCGAAGGGAATCTGTGGTGCTGGGCGGAGCGTTGTGCGCTGTGAGGGCAGCTGTCCGGAAGTAATCTGGCCCGTCGCAGTATCGTTGAGCGGGAGGTCGAAGCGTCGTAGGAGAATGCTCGCTGGACGGGAGGGAGATATGGTGCCCGGAGACAGAATCGAACTGCCGACACGGGGATTTTCAATTTCGCTGGCCAAACTAAATATTCAGCTTAATCAGCCAGTTACGACGTTTGCTCCCTGTTCTTATGTGACGTAATGGTACTGAATATTTGATGGTGCCATTTTGTGTGGTCACAATTGTGGCCACAGTCCGCACCTAACCCCGAGACCTAATGATCAATAATCTGTCCGCACAACTGTGAATTTGAGTCCGCACCTAAGTGCGGTCATTCTACTTGCGCTGCCGCTAAGGGCAGTTGATGTCCCAAAGCCGCTGTTTATTGAAAAGGGTGGGGCATGGCTTCGAATGACGTCCGGTTATCTCGGTTGGATTTCAAGTGCGAATAGCTAACATACTAATTTCATGCTAAAAGTCTTCTTTCTTTCGGCTTCTGTGGTCGAGTTGACCGGAATGAGGTTATTCGGCCCAGTCTTGTTAATTCGCTGTTATTGAGCGCTACGAGTGGGCGTCATGCGTTGGATTAAAAAAAGTATCAAAGCTTACCTAGCTCACAAGTACTATATTCGGGCCCACGGAGAAATGCGTACTGACGCGATCTATTCGATCAACCGTGCAATTAAGTTAGAGCCTGATAAATCAAGAATTCCTGAGTATCTCGAATTGAAAGGGCAAATTCAGAAAGGTATAGGACGAGAGGATGAGAGCAGGGCTACATTTGAGGAAGCTCTGCTGTATATAAAGCAGCATCCGCAGTTTTGTAGCGGTCCCAGCTTTAAAGTTCTGTTACACCGAATCGAAAAAGAACTGGAGGCGTCGTCATTCTGTGCATAGATTTTAAGCCGCGCTCAATAACAAGGCAGGGCTACGGACGCGCAAACTGCACGCGCCGCAGCCTGCGGCGTTAGGTTGCTACCCATGCTCTCCGCCCATACAAGATCTTTGATCCCGTTGTTGATCGCAGTAGCCCTTTCGACTAGCGCTGCGGCGAAATGCAATCCGGAAATTGAAGCGTTGGAGGCGAAAGTGGGTGCAGCAACGACAATTGTTGTTGCTCAACTACAGAACGCCTCCGCTGAATGGAATGACAGCAGTTCTATAACCGTAACGGCCAACTACGTCACGCTTGAGTTGTTGAAAGGACAATCTCATTCGAGTGGGAGTGTCGGTACTAGCCTTACTACGGCAGGAATGGAATTGACTCCAGGGTTGACCTATTTATTCTTCTTGTATGGCGATTCGGAAGTCGGCTTTTGTGGCGGATCTAAGCGATTAGATTGGTATAAAGCAAGTAAGGCGGGTCTCACGCATAAATGGGTTGAAGAGGAACTAGAGATCCTTTCAGAGATTCGGGAGCTGGTCGGTGATAATCCAACGTAACCAGTCGAAGCTGCGCGTTCGCTTCGCGGAACGGACCGGCGACGCCGGCCGCTTTTCGAGGCGTTAGCCAATACCATGCTCCGAAAGTTATTTACAGTTTACATGGCTTTCCTGTCTGCGAATGTCAGTGCATCAACGTACTCTTGCCCTCCGGTAGTCGAGTTGGACGCATCGGGGTTAGCTCGCATGTTAGGGGAGGTGGAAACAATAGATCCTAGCTTGACCAAGAAGGAGTTCGAGCATATCTGTATGGTCAGTACAGACGAGGGGCACACCATTATTCGGATTGACTACCCTGCGGAGCAAAGGTCGTCCACGATAGGCGTTGTCCCTTCGGTCACCTGTCGTGCTACGTCACACGAGTACAAATGGAGCTGTCGCCTGAACGAAGCCCTTCGTCTAGTAGACGGATCGAACTACATTTCTGTAGATGATGGTGTGAATGCCCACATCGCAAGAAAAGCTGTTGAAGCTGTTAATAGTATAATCACAAATAATTTAGATATCTTTGAAGTCGATACTGGGGAAAAACTAAATCTAGAAGAAGCCAAGCACATAAGGCGCATCTTTTATCGAGGGGGTGACTTGTATGTGACCGTTGGGCCAAAACCGTTTTATGGGTTCGACATCTTATTGAAGCGCATACAATGTGGACTTAGTGATTGTGCCTACAGAGCTGTATCATTCGACTTTTGGATCTCCTGACCATGACTAACAAGCGCATGTTTGTCGCCCACGGAGTGGGCCTCGACCCCAGTTCCGCCGCGCTCCACTCCGGCCTCAAATGGGGTCGTTATATGTCTGCTGTTAGGCGGTAGCCCCCCTTCGGGGCGGAAAAATAACCTCATAAACCCTCCGCTGTTGGTGTTAAGTGGCACGTAAACTGGAATTGAGTCTTGCCGCGTCAACCCTTAGCCCCTCGGTGACAAACCACAGGATTCGAACGCGAAGATGGTTAGGAAGGAGTTTGGTCGCTATTCCGCAGCTGATCTACAGGCGCTCACGCAGCAACTTCGATCGGTTGAGTCAGGCTTGGCTGAACTAAGGGGGTTCATGACCTCACTGCCAGGTGGATTTGCTGAGCGCTTAACCCCGCCCTTTTTCTGGGCTACCTTCTACAAGGTTCCCTTCCTGGATCTGGTGGCCTGGCAGCTCAAATTACTTAGTCTGGAATCAAAGTTTTCTGAGCTTGCTCAAGCGTCAGATCCTCACGTCGCGATCCTGAGTCAACTCGAGGAATTTGAGCCAAAAGGCGAACCAGAAGATGCCAAATATATTCTGGGTATTGCGATGGCCCTAAGGGGTAACCTTCGATCCATGTGCTTCTACAGTAAGTCCTTGGAGGAATTGACCAAGGAAGTTGAAAAAGGCAACGACAGAGCTTTTTTTGACGCGATACTTATCGACCGAACCATACTGACCTGTCCCCCTTTTGCTGATCGAATGGCTTTGGCGGAGTACCAGGGCGATGAGGGATTCTTCCAGGAAGCCAGCAAACGGCTTCGGCAAGGCGCTCCCACCAAGAAAATGAAACCCTACGCGCCATTGCGAGTATGTCTTTATGTATTGGAACAAGAGAATTGCCTCGCTTCCCTGACAGAAAAGCGCGCCTATGAGCTATTTTGTCAGGAACTGAAGCTTTATCCCGATGATGTCGAAGGGGATGCCTCCAGGAGTCTCAAGCGCCTTATCCAGCGTTGGCAATCTGATCGTGCGACATAAAACGCGCAGATTCTGTCGTCGTCTATTCGCCCCTGAGGAATAAGTATGACGGCCATGTCTGATCAAGGAGAATCAACATGGCTAAACAAGACTCAGTATCGATAGGTGTATCGAGCCCATCCACTGATGAGGGAGAGTGTGTGGGGTCGGGAGTGTCGGAGACAACCCCGCACCCACACCTCCCCACCGTCGAGGAAGGTGCGCCGCCTAGTAACACAGCACCTGCAAACAGCATTCAACAGAATCCGTCCACGCACATCCTCCGCGCGGGTATAGACAGCCTGTATCTGTCATATCCGGGTAGCTTGTCAGATGCACAGGCAAGGCACCTCGACGAGCTTAAGGAACGTGCAAAATCAGCTGACCTGGCCGTTTCGTCGTGTGCTGTTTTTGTGGTGGACGATCATCGCTTCGAAGTGCGGGATCGTGGAAAGGGGCGGTTCCCCTATGTTTTGGTGGATAACTGGTTTCATATCCAGGTGTGCGGTGAAAAGGCACATAGGCTCCCACTCGCCTATGTGCAACTCAGTAGCGAGCTGATCACTCGCGCAGGTTGGGCTGCGGCAACAGGTGCCCTGTCGAGTGTGGTAAGCCAGCTTGGTGGAGCCTCGATCACCCCAAACGTTAGTCGTGTGGATATCTGCGTTGATTTCACAACAGAGGTAGACATTGGTTCACTGGCTCTGGATGCCTGGGTTACTCGAGCCAATCAGGCAAGCAATTATTATACAACCCGGCGCTTCACGGGATATGCCTTTGGCTTGGGCGGAGATATATCAGCACGACTGTACGACAAGACCGAGGAGATCCAGAAGTCTAAAAAATACTATCTTCACGAACTGTGGCAAGCGTCTGGCTGGCACGGCACGACGACGGTCTGGCGTCTTGAGTTTCAGTTTAAACGAAATGTCCTCAAAGAGCTTGGGGTGGAAACTACAGAGCACCTCGGCGCAAGCCTTGCGGCCCTGTGGCGCTATGGCGCGAACAACTGGCTGCGTTTAACCGTACCCAGTGCGTCTGACGATAGCCGCACCCGCTGGCCGAACCATCCTCTGTGGGATCACCTGGTGCAAGCAAATTGGGGCGTTCCACGTAGCGAAAACCTCTCACGCATTAGTCGCGCGCGGGTACCTGACGATCACTTTCTGTTTAAACATGGGTTGAGTGGGATCACCTCCTACATGGCTCGAGAGGGTATTTCCGATTTCTTTGAGGGGCTCGAGCGATATATCCGGGACGCGGTGAGTTACCACCGGGCTACGGGTTGGGGGTCAGGCGCTGACCTGACGCGCTATGCCCAACTTAAATCGCGCGAGAAAGCCAGACGCTACAACACCCTGTCCAGCCCATCCCCCGCGCCTGACGCAGGCGCTGAGGGTGGGGAGTGAGGGGGCATGCGAACGTACTCGGTCGAAGAAGCGGCGAGCTTGCTCCTGATCGCGGAGGCGACCGTGCGGCGCTTGGCGCACGCGGGTTTGCTGCGGGGCGCGAAGCCCGGGCGCCGCTGGGTGTTCAGAGAGGAGGATCTTGTCGCTTTTCTGGAATCGTCGTATGGTGGGTCCGGGCAAGCGTCCGTAAGTGGCTGTAAGGAGAAACCCTTATGGCAATTTATAGACGAGGACCGGTCTGGTGGGTCGATGTGCGGACCCCCTCGGGGCAGCGAATACGCCGCTCTGCTGGGACTGAAGACCGCGCGTCAGCGCAGGAATACCACGACCACTTGAAAGTAAGCCTGTGGCGGGCTCACCGTCTCGGTGAAAAGCCAAGACGCACCTGGCAGGAGGCTGTGGTGCGTTGGGTACAGGAGAAGGATCACAAAGCGGATCGAGACAAAGACCTGGGTAAACTGCGTTGGCTGGATGGGTATTTCGGGGGCTTGTACCTCGACGAAATCAGCCGGGACCGGGTAGACCAGGTAGGGATGCTCAAGAAAATTGAGGCCACCCCATCCACCGCCAATCGGTACCTGGCGCTGGTTCGCGCTATTTTGCGAGCTGCCCGGGATGACTGGGAGTGGATCGACCGATGTCCGCGCGTGAAGCTCTATCCTGAACCGAAAAAGCGTGTGCGCTATTTGTCCCGTGAGGAGGCCGCATTGTTGTTGAAGGAGTTGCCGCCACATTTGGCAGCTCTGGCTGAATTCAGTTTGGCCACCGGGCTTCGGCAACGCAATGTGAGTTATCTGCGCTGGGATCAAGTGGATGTTGCACGTCGTATGGCCTGGATTCATGCAGATCAATCCAAGTCGCGTAAGGCGATTGCCGTTCCGTTGAACGATTCCGCGCTGAGCGTTTTAGAAGGTCAGCGGGGCAAACACAGTGCCTGGGTGTTTACTTATGCGGATAAGCCAGTGGATCGCACTTCCACAAAAGCGTGGAAAGCGGCGTTGGGGCGAGCGGGGATTGAGAATTTTCGCTGGCATGACCTGCGCCATACTTGGGCGTCCTGGCACGTCCAGAACGGAACGTCTCTCCAAGAGCTACAAGCATTGGGGGGCTGGTCCAGCTTTGAGATGGTATTGCGCTATGCGCATTTGGCGGCTGATCACTTGCAAGCGGCTGCGTGTCGGATCGATGGCACAATTAGGACACAATCGATTCAACACACGCCGCTGCGGTTGGTGAGAAGCTAGAACGATAATGTCAGCCAAGTGAGAATCACTCGGCGGTAACTTGTTGATGTATTTGGGATTACTGACTGGTTGACCGTGACGAAAAACGGTCGAAAGATGGTGCCCGGAGACAGAATCGAACTGCCGACACGGGGATTTTCAATCCCCTGCTCTACCAACTGAGCTATCCGGGCGTGTGCCATGGAGGCGAAGGTTGCGTATTTAACCCGCCCGCCGCCCGGGAGTCAAGCGCCGGCGCTCATCCTGATGCGCGGATGCAGCTGGTTGCTGTATGGGCTATCCTGAAGCGACGAAATACACGCTAACAACGCGAAAGGAATGCGCCATGGCAGAGTCCACAGACCAAAAGCCCTCGCAGCAGGAGATTGATTCCGGCAAGGAAGCGGCGCTGGCGGCCTACCAGAACCTCCTGGAGGCTCAGGAACACTTCCGCCAGGCGGCACGTTCTGCAGGCATGGATCTTAAGGAAGACGCCATGCAGCAGCTGCTTAAGGGCAAGCACAAAGCCGACGAGCTGGAGCGTGAGATGGAGCGCTATGTTCACGAGAAACCTCTGGCCACGATCGGCATCGCATTTTTTGCGGGCTTAGTGGTGTCCCGCCTGTTGTCGCGGAGTTGAGCATAATTTCCACAGGGCCCGCATCGGGGGCAGCCGAGCCGCAGCGCGATGACCCGGTCGGATCAAGGGCAGCGGCTGACCCGGAAGACCCGGAGGAATCCTCTGCGGGCACGCGCACGGGCGTCGAAGCCGAATTGCGCAATTGGCAGAAATTTCTTGAGCAAGCTGTCGAGGCGGGGAATCAGTTCTCCCGCCTGGTGGCGTTGGAACTCAAGCTCGCTGCGGGTGATGCCGGTCGCCTGATTCTCGTCGTGCTGGCAATCGTGCCGCTGGTCATTCTGGCTTGGCTGGGACTGACGCTGCTGTTGGCCTGGCAGGCCTATGCATCGACACAATCGGTAGCCCTCGGGCTTGCGGTTTTCACCTTGTTACAGCTGTTGACGCTAGGGTGGCTGTGGACAGCCGCGCGGCGCTATGCGAGAACGCTGGCGTTGCCTGTGACCCGGCGCCAGTTGCGGACCATGATGGGAGCGGATAATGGCGCTGAGTCGCAAGCAAAGAATCACTGAGCTACAGGCAGTCGAGGCTCGCTTGGTGGCCCGGTGCCAATCGCTGCAGGTCATTGGTAAGGCTCGCGTGGACTACCTGAGAGAGACGCACCCCGGCTGGTTGGTCGTCGGTGGCTTCGCTTCCGGGTTCATTGCGGAGCGACTGTTGGCGGCAGGTGCCGGAAGTTCTCTGGTATCCACGCTGCTTGTGCGTGGCTTCAGGCTGTGGCCGCTCCTGTCCAGGCGCGCCGCAGTCATGGCAAAAGAGTCGGCCACGACATGAGCGCAGAGGGTCGCTCTGCCAGCCTTCTGTCGCTGCAGGTGCTCGCAACGCTGGCGCTTCTTTACACCATTTATTTTGCCAAAAGCCTGCTCATGCCCGTTGTCGTGGCGCTATTTTTCGCCCTGCTGTTGAGCCCCCTGGTCAACGCGCTGAAGCGATTCCTCGTGCCTCGCTCGGTTTCCGCGGTGCTGATCCTTGCACTCATTGGTGGCCCGATGGCGTTGCTGGGCAGCCAGCTCGCCGAGCCCGCGCAGCGCTGGGCAGAGGCCATACCGCGGTTGGCCGACAAACTCTCGGACGAGGTGGATGACCTGACAAACAAACTGTCGTCCCAGGCCGAGGAGCCACCTGCGCAGGAGGAGAAAGGTTTCAGCTTTTTTGGCTTGTTCGACGGTGGCAACGAAAAGAGTGATGACAGCGAAAGCAGTGACCGCAACGAAGGGCGGGTCAGCGAGCGGCTCAAGCAAGGCGGGTTGGAGCTGCTGTTGACAACGCTGAGTGCTGCGCCGGTGGTGATCGCACAGCTGCTGACAACGGTACTGATGATTCTTTTTCTGTTGATTTTCGGCCCGCGCCTGTTCGCTGCTGCTGTGGAGTTTTTGCCGGTGTTCAGCGACAGGCGGGCATCAATGGAGCTTGTGCGCACTGTCCAGACAGAGTTGTCCCGATATATTCTCACGGTCAGCGTGATCAATGCCTGCCTTGGGCTTTCTGTTGGCACCATGCTCTGGATATTTGGTGTGCAAGATCCGCTGCTCTGGGGCGTGATGGTGGGTATGCTGAACTTCGCGCCGTATGTTGGCCCCCTGATTGGCGTTGTGCTGCTGGTCCTTGCCGGGGTGGTTCAATACGGTCTCGTTGCCTACGCCCTGCTGCCGGCCCTCGTGTACTTCAGTATCAATTTGCTGGAGGCGCAGGTCATCACGCCCCTGATACTGGGACGGAATATGCGCCTGAACCCCCTCATCATCCTGGTCTGGATTCTGGTTTGGGGCTGGCTGTGGGGCTTTGTCGGGGTATTGCTGGCCGTACCGCTGCTGGTCTGCATCAAGTTGGCTTTCGGGCAGACCGCCTTGTTAGGGCATTGGGTGCAGGTGATAGAGACTCGCGCCTGATCACTCGCCTGCCGGAGGTACATAGCCCTCCGCGCGGTCGTGTTCTTCGCCAGCAAAAAACTTGTCCATCTCTTCCTGCAGGTATTTGCGGGTGGCGGGGTCGATCAGGCTCAGCTGCTTTTCGTTGATCAGCATCGTCTGCTGCGCTTGCCATTCGCTCCAGGCCTTCTTCGACACATGCTCGAAGATCTCCTGCCCCTTGGGGCCGGGGTAGGGTGGTGCGTCCAGGCCTTCGAGGTCCTGCTGGTAGCGCTTGCAGAATACGGTTCTGGGCATGTGCTTGCTCCGCGGTTAGAGGCTCGCCAGCAACCGGGCAACGGGTGCGGCCAGGCCGATTTCGGGTGGTTGTTGCACGTTATACCAGAGCCGGTCACCGGCATCCATGATGGCCTCGGGCTGCGCGTCCAGTTGCGCGTACAGCGGCTGGATATCCAGGTGGTAGTGGCTGAACGTGTGGCGGAAGGCAGCCCCAGACTCCAGCGAGCGCGCGGCGTGGCCAAGCTGCTCCAGGCACCAGTCGGGGGCAACTTGCAATGAGGGCAGTTCGGGGAAGCACCACAGCCCGCCCCAGATACCGCTCGGGGGGCGTTGCTGCAGCAGTACATGGCCCTGTGTATCCCGCAGCACAAGGAACACGGTGCTGCGCACTGGCAGCGCTTTACGCGGTTTCTTGCCGGGGAAATCCGCCTGGCGACCCTGTGCCAGCGCGCTGCATCCCGCCTGTAGCGGGCACTCCGTGCAGCGAGGTCGGCTACGGGTGCAGAGCGTGGCACCCAGGTCCATCATCGCCTGGGTGTAATCGGCAACCCGCGCCTGCGGTGTATGTTTCTCGGCGAAGGCCCAGAGCTGGCGATGCACTGCGGTATCCCCGGGCCACCCGGCAACGGCGTGGTAGCGCGCCAGCACCCGTTTCACGTTGCCGTCGAGAATGGCGGCCCACTCTCCGAAGGCGATGCCGAGGATGGCGCCAGCGGTGGAACGGCCGATGCCGGGCAGGCCCTGCAGGGCCTCCAGACTGCGTGGAAACACCCCGCCATGCTCTGTGCACACCTGCTGTGCGGCCCGGTGCAGGTTGCGGGCGCGGGCGTAGTAGCCGAGCCCGGTCCACAGGTGCAGCACTTCATCGATGGGCGCCTCTGCCAGGGCCTGCACGTCGGGGAAGCGCTGCATGAAGCGCTGGTAGTAGGGGATCACCGTGCGCACCTGGGTTTGCTGCAGCATGATTTCCGACACCCACACCCGGTAGGGGCTGGTATCGTGCTGCCAGGGCAGGTCCTTGCGGCCGTGCTGGTCAAACCAGGCGAGAACCTGGTCGGCGAATGTGGGGTGTTTGCGCATCGGCCCAGTGTACTGCAGTTTGCCCTGCACCCCGCGCACAGGGCCGAATCGTTTCCTGTTGCGTAAACTGGACATGATGTATTCACGCAAGGGTCACAGGCCATGAAATTACTGCTTGCCGCGGTGGTCGCCGCCGCCTCGTTTACGGTGGCGGGATGCGGCGTGGTGCCCGGGCCGAAGCAGCCGGCCGCAGACATCCGGACCGTGGTGTACACGCCCCAGGACTGGCCCCAGCCGCTGGAGGCTGACCTGTATCTGCCCCAGGGGCAGGGTCCGTTCCCCGGCATGTTGCTGGTGCACGGTGGGGGCTGGGAGCGCCGCAGCCGCGATGATATGGACCGGCTGGCACGCTACTACGCGGGCCAGGGTTATGTGGTGCTGAACGCCAGCTACCGGTTTGCGCCGGAGGCAAAGTATCCGGCCCAGGTGTACGACCTGCAGCAGGCGATGCACTGGCTGCACCGGGAAGCCCCCGGCCTGGACCTGGATGTTCAGCGCATTGCTGCCTTTGGCTATTCCGCGGGTGCTCACCTGCTGAGCCTGATGGCGCTGGCGGCGGGCACTGGCGATGAGCTGGACAGGCCCTGGGGCGGAGCACAGACGCGTCCCGCCGCGGTCATCGCCGGTGGCTCGCCGATGGACCTGCGCAAGTTCCCGGGTGGCAAGCTGGTGCCCCAGTTTCTTGGCGGACGCCTGACGGAAATTCCCGAAACCTTTGCCGCAGCTTCACCGGTCACGCGGGTGCACGACGATGCGCCCCCCTTCTACCTGTTTCACGGTACCCGCGACACGCTGGTGCCCATCGACCACGCTGAGGAGTTCGCTCAGGCCCTGCGGGCGCAGGGCGTGGCGGTGGAACTGGAGCGGCTCGCAGCCCGGGGCCACATCCTCACGTTTCTGACCGCGGGCAGCGCCCTGCCCGCAGCAGATGCGTTTCTGCAGCGCTATCTGTCGGAACCCGCGCTACGGTAGGCAGCGTGAGGGCGCTTACGCGCTGCCGCCGCGCCGCCACTGATGGTAGCGCGCCACCCAGCGCAGTAGGCGTTCGGGTGCGTGAGCCTTCTTCCAGGCACCGGCGGCGTATTTGTTGGCCTCTGCGAGCGTCGGGTAGGTGTGGATGGTGCCGAGAATCTTGTTCAGCCCCAGGCCGTGGCGCATCGCCAGCACGAATTCCGCCAGCAGGTCGCCGCCCTGGGTGCCGACAATGGTCGCGCCCAGAATGCGGTCGCGGCCGGGCACGGTGAGCACCTTGACGAACCCGCGGGTCGCGCTGTCGGCGATGGCCCGGTCCAGCTCGGCGAGTTCGAAGCGGGTTACCTCGTGCGGTATGCCGCGGTCGATGGCCTCCTGCTCACTGAGGCCGACACGCGCGACCTCGGGGTCGATGAACGTGGTCCAGGGAATCACCGAATAGTCCACCTTGAAGCGCTTGAACTGCCCGAACAGTGCATTGACCGCGGCGTACCAGGCCATGTGCGACGCGGTATGGGTGAACTGGTAGGGGCCCGCGACGTCGCCGGCGGCATAGATGTTCGGGTACAGAGTCTCCAGGTACTCGTTGGTGGTGACGGTGCGGTTGCTGGGAATACCGAGCTCTTCCAGGCCGTAGCCCGTGAGTCGCGCCCGGCGACCCACTGAGACCAGCAGCTGGTCGAAGGGGATGGCGCGTTCACCACCCTGGTGCTCCACGATCAGGTGTTTCTCGCCGGCGACCTGTTCGCAGCGCAGTGCCGTGTGCCCGGTGAGTATCTCAACGCCGTCCGCGGCCAGTGCGTCGCGCGCCAGCGCGGCTACCTCGTGGTCTTCCTTCGGCAGGATGCGCGGCCCGCGCTCGACCTGCGTGACCCTGGCCCCCAGCCGGGCGAAGGCCTGGGCGAGCTCGGAGCCGATGGGGCCTCCGCCCAGCACCACCAGTCGCTGCGGCAGCGCATCCAGCTCGGCAAAGCGCTCCCACAGCGTATCGCTGGTGACGTAACCGGTATCCTCCAGCCCAGGCAGGTCGGGCACCAGTGGTGCAGCGCCGGCGGCGATGACAATCGAGCGCGTGGTCAGGCGTTGTGTGCCGCCGTCGTTGAGGGCGATGTCCACTGTCCAGGGATCGATAATCCTGGCGTAACCCTGCAGCACTTCAACCCCCAGACCGGTGTAGCGCTCGACGCTGTCGTGGGGCTCGATCTCGGCGATGATGCGATGCACCCGCGCCATCACCTCGCGAAAACTGAACTGCGGCTCGCTGGCGGTCAAGCCGTAGTCACCGGCGTGGCGCATCTGCTGTGCCACCTTGGCACTCTTGATCAGGGCCTTGCTGGGCACGCAGCCGTAGTTCAGGCAGTCGCCGCCCATTTTGTGCGCTTCCACCAGGGTGACCCTGGCTTTTACTGCCGCGGCGATATAGGCCGACACCAGGCCGCCGGCGCCGGCGCCAATCACCACCAGGTTGCGGTCGAAGCGTGCCGGTCGCTGCCAGCGCTTATACACGCGGCGGCGCTGTACGGCGGCGACCAGCAGTTTGGCGATCCACGGAAACAGGCCGAGCAGTACAAACGAGAGCAGCAGCGCCGGCGACAGGATGTCGCCAAGACGCTCAACGGCGGCCAGCTGCGTGCCGGCGTTCACGTAGACCGCGGTGCCTGCCAGCATGCCCACCTGGCTGACCCAGTAGAATGTCCAGGTGCGTAAACGGGTCAGGCCCATCAGCAGGTTGATGACGAAAAAGGGAAAAATCGGCACCAGCCGCAGGGTGAACAGGTAGAACGCGCCGTCGCGCTCAATACCGCGGTCAATGGCCTTCAGGCGCTCGCCGAAGCGCTGCTGCACGCTGTCGCGCAGCAGGAAGCGCGCAACCAGAAACGCGAGGGTGGCACCGATGCTGGAGGCAAATGACACCAGCAGCAGGCCGAAGCCCAGACCAAACAGGGCGCCGCCAGCCAGTGTCATGATGGCCGCGCCGGGTAGCGACAGTGCGGTGACCAGCACGTAAATGCCGAAGTAGGCCGCGGGTACGGCGACCGGATGCGCGTCCAGCAGCTGGGCAAACTGTGCCTGGCTGGCTTTCAGCTGGTCCAGGGTGAGGTAGTTATGCAGGCCCAGGGCAAAGAAACCCAGCACCAGGCCCAGCAGGGCCACAACAATCAAGAGCTTACGGCTCACGAGGGTTCTCCTTGGGGGAGCCGCACCGGGCACCCGGTTCTGGCCTGGGTCAGTTCAGGGCGCCACCGCAGCTGCTGCCCTGGCCGGCGGTGCAACCGTAGCAGTGGTCGGCGGTGCGTATCTCGCGGCCATCCAGTCCGCCCGTCAGCAGGCTGGCGAGCTGCGGCCTGCCCTCGTGGCCTGGCAGCGGCAGGTCTAGCTGCTGGTTGAAGTCGCAGTCGTACAGGTAACCCTGCCAGTCCACGCTCACCAGCGACCGGCACATGACACCCTCGAGGTTGCCGGGCTGATAGGCATCTTTCAGCAGCTGCATGTAGGCGGCAAACTGGCCCTTGGAAATCAGGGTGCTGCCAAAACGCTTGATGGGCATGTTGGCCAGCGTGAACAGGGCGTTGAATTCGATACCGAAATGCGCGCGCAGTTCCCGCTTGTAGTCTGCCTCCAGCGCCTGCTGGTTGGGCGGCAGGGTGGGGCCCAACGGGTTATAGACCAGGTTCAGCAGCAGACCACTGCCCGGTTGCCCATAGCCCAGGGCGTTGAGTGACTGCAGGGCGGCGATGCTCTTGTCGAACACGCCGTTGCCGCGCTGCTGGTCGACGTTGGCCGGCGAATAGCAGGGCATGGAGGCCACGATTTCCACCCGGTGCCGGGCGAGAAACTCCGCCATGTCTTCATAACCGGGTTCGCGCAGGATGGTGAGGTTGCAGCGATCCATCACCCTCACACCCTGGGCGGTGGCCGCGGTCACCAGGTCGCGGAAGCGCGGGTGCATTTCCGGGGCGCCGCCCGTGAGGTCGAGCAGCGACACGCCGCGTGCCTGCAATACCCGGGGTATGAGGTCGATGAGGTTGTCGCTCATCATCTCGGTGCGGGTGGGGCCGGCGTTGACATGGCAGTGCACACAGCTCTGGTTGCACAGGTAACCGAGGTTGACCTGCAGGGTCTGCAGCGCAGCCCGCCTGAGGGCGGGGAAATCGGTCGCTTCCAGCAGCGGCAGGGTGGCGTGCATGGGTGTGGAGTCCTTGTTCGATGGCGGCTTGTGGTGTTTGCGTGTTTCGTGTGCTGCCGCGACTGTTCATCAGTTGGTACGCGGCGGGCCTCGCCACAGTTTACCCGCTGCCCGGGATGCCCGCCTGTGGCCAACGCTGCCGCGGCACATCCGACGGTGAATTCGGCCCGGCTTTCTTCTATAATGGCGCGCTTTTCCGGGCCTGGCCCCGGTTCCCATCCGCCAGTGCAGGTTCTGGAGAATAGCATGTCTGAGCGCAAGGCGAGTGTGACTCGCAACACGCTGGAAACGCAGATCACCGCCACGGTGAATCTCGACGGTTCCGGTCAGGCGAAATTTGACACCGGTATCCCCTTCCTCGAGCACATGCTGGACCAGATTGCGCGCCACGGCCTGATCGATCTCGACATCCATGCCAGGGGCGATCTGCACATCGACGACCACCACACGGTGGAGGACATCGGTATCACCCTCGGCCAGGCTTTCGCCAAGGCGGTGGGCGACAAGAAAGGCATTGTGCGTTACGGCCACAGCTATGTGCCGCTGGATGAAGCGCTGTCCCGCGTGGTGGTGGACTTCTCCGGCCGGCCGGGACTGGTGTATCACATTCCGTTTACCCGCGCCTCCGTGGGCGGCTTTGACGTGGACCTGTTCCAGGAATTTTTCCACGGCTTCGTCAACCACGCCCAAGTCACGCTGCATATCGACAATCTGCGCGGTGAGAACACCCACCACCAGATCGAAACGGTGTTCAAGGCCTTCGGCCGCGCGCTGCGCATGGCGCTCTCGGCGGACCCGGCCATGGCCGGCATGATGCCCTCCACCAAGGGTGTGCTGTAACACCCGTGAGCGGTTCAGTGGCAGTGATCGACTACGGCATGGGCAACCTGCATTCGGTGGCCAGTGCGCTGGCGCATGTCGGCGCTGAACGCGTGGTGGTGACCCACGATGTTGAGCAGATCCGCGCGGCGGACCGCGTCGTCTTCCCGGGTGTGGGCGCCATACGCGACTGTATGGCGGAGATCCGCCGCCTGCGCTGCGACGAGCTGCTGCAGGTGGCCCTGACCGAGCAACACAAGCCGGTGCTGGCCATTTGTGTGGGCATGCAGGCGCTGATGAGCCACTCGGAAGAGAACGGCGGTGTGGACTGCCTGAACGTGATTCCGGGCACCGTGCGCCACTTTGGCCAGCCGCTGCACGACGTCGAAGGGCAGCGCCTGAAAGTGCCGCACATGGGCTGGAGTGAGGTTCGCAGAGTAAGTGAGCACCCACTTTGGAGCGGCATTCCGGATGCCACCCGTTTCTATTTCGTGCACAGTTATTACGTCACCGCTGCCGACCGCTCGCTGGTCGCGGGCAGCGTTGACTACGGCGTGTGTGCCGATGCGGCGCTGGCCCGGGACAATCTCTTTGCCACCCAGTTTCACCCGGAGAAGAGCCACACCGCCGGATTACAGCTGCTGCGCAACTTCATCCATTGGACACCCTCATGCTGATCATTCCCGCTATCGATTTGAAAGACGGCCAGTGCGTGCGCCTGCGCCAGGGCCTGATGGAGGACAGCACGGTGTTCTCTGATGACCCGCTGGCCGTCGCCCGGCGCTGGGTGGACGCGGGCTGTCGGCGCCTCCATCTGGTGGACCTGAACGGCGCCTTTGCCGGGGAGCCGGTTAACGGCGAGGTGGTGACGGCCATTGCCGCCGCCTGGCCCGAGCTGCCGATCCAGATCGGTGGTGGCATTCGCAGCCTGGAGACCATCGAGCACTATGTGCGGGCCGGTGTCAGCTATGTGATCATCGGCACCAAAGCGGTGAAGGAGCCGGCCTTTGTCGCCGAGGCCTGCCGCGCGTTTCCGGGCAAGATCATCGTCGGCCTGGACGCCCGGGATGGGCTGGTAGCGACCGACGGCTGGGCAGAGGTGTCCACGGTACTGGCCACGGACCTCGCCAGACAGTTCGAGGCCGATGGCGTGTCCGCCATTGTCTACACCGACATTGCCCGCGATGGCATGATGCAGGGTGTGAACGTGGAAGCCACACTGGGCATGGCCCGGGCCTCACGCATTCCGGTCATCGCTTCCGGCGGCATCACCAACCTGGAGGATATTCGGGCCCTGCAGGCTGTGGCACATGAAGGCATCTGCGGTGCCATCACCGGCCGGGCCATCTACGAGGGCACGCTGGACGTGGCCGAAGCGCAACGCCTGTGTGACACGGCGGCCTGAGCGATGGGCCTGGCCAAACGCATCATCCCCTGCCTCGACGTCGACAACGGGCGCGTGGTCAAGGGGGTCAATTTCGTCGGTATCCGCGACGCGGGTGACCCGGTGGAAATCGCCCGCCGCTACAACGAGCAGGGCGCTGACGAAATCACCTTCCTGGACATTACCGCCAGCCACGAGGGCCGCGAGACCACGGTCCACACCGTGGAGCAGATTGCCGAGCAGGTGTTTATTCCGCTCACGGTGGGGGGCGGCATCCGCTCTGTCGACGACATCCGCACCATGCTCAATGCCGGCGCCGACAAGGTCAGCATCAATACGGCCGCAATCCACAACCCGGAACTCGTGCGCCAGGCCTCGCAGCGCTTCGGTGCCCAGTGCATCGTGGTGGCGATCGACGCCAAGCGCGTGGCCGATGTGGACGGCCAGCCGCGCTGGGAAATCTTCACCCACGGCGGGCGCAAACCCACCGGTATCGATGCGGTCGCCTGGGCGGTGAGGATGGCGGAGCTGGGAGCCGGGGAAATCCTGCTCACCAGCATGGACCGCGACGGCACCAAAAACGGATTTGAGCTGGGTGTCACCCGCGCGATTACCGATGCTGTGGATATTCCCGTGATTGCCTCCGGTGGTGTGGGCAACCTGCAACACCTTGTCGATGGCATTCTGCTGGGCGGTGCCGATGCCGTGCTGGCCGCCAGCATTTTCCACTTTGCGGAATACACCGTGCCCGAAGCCAAGGCCTACATGGCCGAGTGCGGCATCGAGGTGCGTCTCTAGCGGCGCTGGATTACAGCGTGAACAGCCAGAAGGCACACAGGGCGCTGAGTGCCGTCGCCCCACCGTAGAAAACTCCTCCCAGCAGCCAGGTTGGCCCCGTGATATGCAGGTCGTGCAGGCCGTGATACAGACGGTGTGCGGTGTGGTACAGCGGCAGTGCTATCACGGCCAGCGTGGCCAGCCTCACCAGCGGGTGCTGCAGGCCGCTGTGCAGTGTGGCATAGAGCGCCTGTGGGTCCTGCACCAGCCAGGCCAGCAGCAGTGTGCTCACAATCAGCCCCGGGCCGATAAACGCCAGCAGCATGCCGCCGGCGCCGAACAGGGACCAGCTGATGGGCTCGTGGGAGCGGCGCATGGTCAGGCGCCCCCTGTCGGCCACAGCAGCCAGAGTGTGGCGACTATCAGCCCCAGGTTGCCGGCCAGCGCGCCGAGCTGGTGGGCACGCAACACATGCCGCGGATCAATGCGCAGGCGGTCGCTGTCGATGACCAGAATCTTTGGCACCAGTGCGACCCAGGTCACCGCGTGCAACAGGGCCGCCGCCAGCGCGATACCCTGCAGCAGCAGCCCTGCCGGCGTTTGCAGCCAGCTGAGCCAGGTGGCGAAAGCGGCCTCGCCACGGCTGAACTGGACTATCCCGGCGAGCAGCAGCAGGGTGTACAGCAGCAGGGGCAGCGCGGTGGCTTCCCGCAGCATGTAGCGGCGGTAGGCCGGGTTGCGCAGCCACCAGTTGCGGGGTTGTTGTGGCTGCCAGGGTTTACGCATCGCCCTTGCCTCGCAGCAGGCGGAACAGGTTGACCCCGTAGTTGATGTCCGATGCCACCTTGCCGCGGTTGATTGCCGAGGCCGGGT